>JACDJB010000059.1_pt1 | contig 167053 bp, 142 predicted proteins | sample 7454121 | NCBI WGS metagenome assembly JACDJB01 (sample SAMN14253290, study PRJNA609438) | sludge metagenome | isolation source: sludge after 25d culture with pyrite | collected 2018-12-20
CCACGGTCCCGGCTTTCGCCGGGATGACGGGCTTTCGCCGGGATGACGGGCTTTCGCCGGGATGACGGGCTTTCGCCGGGATGACGGGCTTTCGCCGGGATGACGGGCTTTCGCCGGGATGACGGGCTTTCGCCGGGATGGTCCCGGCTTTCGCCGGGATGACGGGCTTTCGCCGGGATGACGGGCTTTCGCCGGAACGGTAGTAAGGGCAGAGTATGGAAGCAATTGGGCAACAGTACGAACCGGGTTGCCATCCGTCAAGAATCGCGGGCCTCGGAATGCACGGTATCAACGCATAAAGATGCGGAAAACAGGGACCCGCGATTCCGACGGCCCACCCCCTCCACCGTCAGGTGTCGATCCTGTCTTCCCGGAGAGCGCCTCGTAGATCAGCAAGCCGGCGACCGCTGCCGCCCCTCCCACGGCCAGTCCGGTTCGCATCCTGTTGAGCTGACGACGCTCCAGCGACGTCACGTCATCCCTGGGCAGGCGAAGTTCCTGGAAGAGAACCTGTTCACCGAAGGCGGCCGGCCCGCTGGAGGGCACGAGAATGACGATGTCACTCGCGGTCGTGCGCGTCACCTCTCCGTCCAGGACGCGAACCCGCTCGCCAAGTGTTTCGGCTACCCGGGAGACTCCGGCATCAGTGAGATGGACGCGCAGGCGCCCAGGCTCGATGTCACTGTCCAGACGGATCGGGGTGAGGGTGAAGCAACCGGCGAGCAGGGAGCAACCAGTGGCTACGGCCACGATTCGAGAGGTGCGTGCGGCACGGATCATAACGTGGGGGCGGAATCTTCCTTCACACGCGGACGGTGGAGCGGGGGGGCAGGATCGCATACAGCATGACTCGGAAGGAGAGAAGAAGGGCTGGCGGCAGAGGGCCGCGATCCTGGCTCCTCCACACTGGCAAACATTCCTGTGCGGTGCGATCGTCCGGGCGGGATTTCTGACGCGGTGCACCATGAACCGACGATCGATTCGCTGTCCCTCTCGCATCGATTCCAGTGCGCTGACGATGCACGACATGCGACCCGCACTGCCGGCAGCAGGGGAGCCTGAGGCGTCGGACCGGGTTTCGCGAATCCGGGGTGGCCGCTAGCATACGGCCCCGGTCGATTGGCTGTCAAGGCAATCTGGTCAGCCCATGCCGAATGGCTCGTCATCAGGTACCACCGCGCCACGAACGTACCGATCGAGCAACTCGAACGAGGCCGGTTCGTAGGCCTCGACCGGGGGTAGTCCGCCGTCGAGCAGGGGACCACGGTCACGTAGCAGCCGTGCCACCGCACTGATGAGCCAGGACGTATCGTGATGCTCTTCCACACAGGCGTCCACCAACTCGATGAGCTCGCCCGCCAGTTCCTGGGGGGTGGGGTCGCCGACAGCCCGCCAGCCAATCGCCGTGAGAGCGTTGGCCAGGCCGGCCACGGCCTCTCTGGCGCTCCGGTCCGCGATGTAGCGCGCGCGGAGCGCGGTGTAGCTGATCATGAAATCATCCTGATTCCGCCGTGTGTGACGTCATTCCGCGGCCGGCCCGGCTGGCCTCACGTGACCCTGGCCGGCGCGGAAGCAGTGGTGGGACGAAGGGCCATGCCAGTCCACTGTTTCGCGATCTTCCCAAGCCTCGTGGCATACCGCCTGCTTGATACTGCAGTGACGACAGACAGCACTGCGAACCGCGCGTCCTGGGTATTGCTACCGCATACCCCACAGCTCCATCTCGCTGTCCGACCCTCTCCCGTACCAATCGTGGGACAGCTGTCTCGCGCGTTCCCGACTGAGCGGCGGTGGGAGAGGCGAGGCCAGGACAGCAATGGTTTCGCGATGACGATCGGATGTTTATCCGCGCACGACGCCTACAGAGAGGTAGGCCAATCCGGAAACGTGCACCGCCGATCGCCGGGCCGGCCGACGTTTCCAACACTCCTCGAAATGGAGCTTGATGATGGCAGAGAGCAAACAGGCCGACAAGCACATCGGACAGACCAAGGGCATTCGCAACCACGACCACGACCTCATCCATGAGCTCAGTGTTCGCCTGGATGCCATCTGGCGCTACGACCAGTACATCGCCAACGCCGAGACCGAGAAGGCTGAGGAAGCGAGGGCGCTCTGGGAGGATATCAAACAGCAGGACCTGCAGACGGTCGAGCGTCTCAAGGGGATCATCCGGGACCATGTGCGGAACAACGATTTCTGACAGCCGTCCGGGTGAGTAGTAGCACACGAGAGACAGCCTTGCCAGCTCGAAGGATGACCTGGCGAGGTTGTTCTCGTTTGTGCTGTCCGGATAGCGGTCATGGTGCTCCGACGCACGAGGAAGGCAGGTGGCGTCGTTGTCGACGCAGGCATACCAACCTTGCACCTGCATCGACGGAAACGCATGCTTGGCTGTCTGCATGTCGTCACGCACGCCAGGCAGGTTCACCTCTCCCGTCAGAATCAGCTCCAATGGACTCCGCCTTCCGCGCCACCCCGCGAACTCTCTCGCGGTGACCGCGCCCCTCCATCTCCTCACTGTCTGGGATCCGTCGCGCGGACCCGACCCGCTGCAGGCACATCTGCAGTTCCTGCTCGACCGCCGCCGTCGCGAGAAATCTGGAGAATTGCAGGACGAGGATGTCTACGTCTGGTGGGGAAAGATCCGCTCGCCCAACCGGCAGCAGCCGCTGCCGCACCTGGAGCAGATCATCGAACTCGACAAGCTTCTTCAGGACGAGGCCGGGCCAGACGCCGAGGTGCATCTCTACCTCACCGACTATCGCTCACTCTATGTCGGACATGTGGGTGAGGTGACGCTGGACGATGTACGCGATCCGACGGACAGCGAGGTGGAGCCGGAGGAGGTGGTCTCGCTCTACAAGGGCGTGGGTTGTGACTGCTGGTTCCGTCTGCTGGATCTGAGGCGCATCGTCCACGACGACACGCTGGGCGTGGTGAGGGAGCTTCGCAAACTCCGGAACGTGCGCTACCACGACCGACCGGTCTCCATCTACGGCGGAATGGTCGACCTGCCGCTGGTGGTCAGGCGCGACGACGGTGCGCGCTGGTTCGAGCCGCGCGTGCGTGAGCAGCTCATCGAGGGACGCTCATGGGCCGAGTTCGACGCCGAGCGCACGGGGCTGGGGAGCGTCGAACGCGACCTGCGCGAGAACATGCTGGGCGAGGCTCCGTGGCTCGGGCTGGATCCGGCGGCCCGGACTTTCATCGCCTCGGCGGAGAAGGTGTTCCGGGATCACCGCGGCGAGCCCGCCTTCGACTTCTCACCGGTACTCGTCAATCTGGCCAAGGCCGTCGAGGTGCAGGTGAACGACCTGCTGCGACGTGCGCTGCGATCGGCGCCAGCGGAGGCCCGTCGGGCGAACGTGGATGGCCGGACCGTGGATGTGGTGGATGGCGGTCCGTTCTCGCTCGGTCAACTGGCGCGGATCATAGGCGGAGAGCGGGAATTGAACGAGGAGTTGGGGCGGAGACTGGAGCCGTCGAAGTGGATCACCGGCAGTCTACCATCGATCCTGGACGAACTGGCGGAGCTGCGGAACCCCGCGGCACATCGCCTGATGTTGGGACGGGAGGAAGTCGGCCGGCTGCGAGACAGGATGGTGGGGGTGGGCTGCGTGGGAGATCTGGTGGAGTTGGGGCAGGTGCGCGTCAGGTAGCCCTGCTCCCGTGGCGCGTGGACTGCTCGAGGACACGCACCTACCTGGCGGTGAGTACTGCCGCTCGGAACTGTCGCTGCCAACCAGGATTTCCACCGCCGGGTGCGCAGAAGTACGCGCTCATCACGCCCGGGCGTGATGTCCTGGCGCTCAGCCGCCCGCCGCGGCCTTGCTGACCTCAGCGAGCACCGCTCCCATCTTCTGCACGCCCGCACCGCCCTTCTCACCCAGGCCATGCCGTTCTCCCATCCACGCTGCGTCCGTGTATGTGAGCCAGACCCGTGAGTCCGCGTCCTCCCAGGCCAGCATCTTCACCGGCAGATCCAGCCCGACGGTCTGCCTGTCCTGCATCAGCAGCGAGCCGACCTTGGGGTTGCCGAAGATGAGGAGTTCTGTGGGCCGCAGTTCCATCCCGACCCCCGCGGCGTTCCTCGCATGATCTATTCGCGCGAAGATCGTGAATCCCTTCTCCTCGAGGATCGATACGAGCCGATCGATGGTCTCGTGGACCGAGTGTTTGCTGGCAATCGTGACCAGTCCGTTCTCGCTCATCCGTACCTCCGGGCAGATTGTGTCTGCGGTTGCCGATGACGAACCGGGATTGACAGACGCGCGGACGTCGCGGCAGCCATCCCGGACGCGCGTCTCCGCCAGCACCCGGCGGCCATCGGTGGGCGCGGCATGGTGAGCGCCAGACGAATTGGCAACGGCGGCGCGACCAGCTTCGACATCCTGCGCACCGATCGTCATCGGGATGGCGCCGATGACGAGGAGCGCGATGCAGTAACGATTGAGATGACGACTCATGAGGATCTCCGGGCGTGCGGGGGATGTCAGGACTTCGCTACGCCCGAACCGGCGGAGCGCCGCTCGCTGATGCAACGATGGCTGGTGCCACCACCCGTCGCATCAGCGGGCAGCTCACCCGGCGTCAGTCAGTTCTCGGGCGCCGTCGCGAAACGCAGGTATGGCAGCCTGATGTCGAGTTCGCCGAACTTCTCCCTGGCCTGCTCGTCGTTCAGCGCCATGCCTACTATGACGTCCTCGCCAGGCACCCAGTTGGCGGGGGTGGCGATAGGCGCGCTGTCGGTGGTCTGGATGGCATCCAGCGCGCGCACGATCTCGGCGAAATTCCGACCTACCGACATTGGATAGGCCATCGTGAGACGGACCTTCTTGTCCGGACCGATGATGAACACCGTTCGCACCGTGGCGCTGTCGGCAGGCGTGCGACCGTCTGGCAGGTAGGCGTCTGCCGGGAGCATGTCGTACAGCTTGGAGACATGCAGCGAGGTGTCGTCAATGATCGGGAAGGCAGCGGGGGCACCGGCAAATGCCTCGATATCACGCTTCCACTTCCGGTGCTCGTCCACACTGTCCACCGACACGCCCATGACCTTGGTGTTGCGACGGTTGAATTCCGGGACGAGCTGGGCAACAGCGCCGAATTCGGTGGTACAGACCGGGGTGAAATCCTTCGGATGCGAGAACAGGATGGCGTAGCTGTCACCGATCCAATCGTGGAGGGTGAGCTCGCCGGCGGTGGAATCCGCGGTGAAATCAGGTGCGACATCGTTGATACGAACAGCCATGCGTGAAACCCTCGCTTGTTGTGCAGATTTTCCTGAAGACCATGAGTTCCGAGGTCGACTAATCGTCCTCTCAACCTAACCCGGGCGATCGGCCCGGGCTCGGCAGGCAGGAGTGCACAGCAGCTCTCGCCACGCCCGTCTGACCACACCGTAGCGGCTACCTGCCGGCGCTCTCCTGATACGACGGATTCGCGGCCAGGCGCCCGGACGCGCCGCCCGGGGCCACGAACGAGCGCAAGTCCTGCACCGACCCCGTTCGTGCCCGGCGAATTGGCGACGGCGCCGGCAAGCCCGCATTACAGGATCCCGCGCTTTCTGTTCACAGATGGGTGGTGTTGCCAGATCCCGGCCGCCAGATTTGCTGACTGGCGGTTGGCCGGATGAGATCGGACACGTCGCCGCCGAGCATCGATCCACCTCGCTTCACCCCGATACCGCAGTGATGTCCCTGCATTCTCTGCCACGTCCCAACACACCAACCAGGCGCATGTTCCGGCAGACGGCGGCCATCGTCTGCCTGCTCGTGCTCGGCGCCGCATGTGGCTCCGGCTCATCCGATGGATCTTCCGTCGACCGGTCAGACGACGGAGAGTCGACTTCCCGATCAGCGGGAACCCCGGACGGCGGTGTCGTATCCTTCCTGGAAGGCCAGGACTACCTTGTGCTCGAGCGCGTCCGCATCCTGGATGAGATGGGCTTCGACCGTCCGGTGGAGGCCATGAGCGTGCTCGTGCCAGCAGGCTGGCGCACCGGAATGGGGGTGCGGTGGAAGGACGTGGGTGGGTGTCGCGGCGAGATCGTCACCTGGCAGATGACGGCGACGTCGCCGGATGGCGCGATCCGCTTCGCCGTACTTCCCGTCCGCGCCTTCATTGCCAGTCAGGATCAGATGATCCAGCAGGCGTTGATCACTGCTTCCCGCCAGGGTGGATGCGCGGTGAGCGCCCCATTCGATGCGCGGCAATATCTGGGCAGTCTCGGCCGCGATGAACTCGGTGCGTCGTCCATCAGCGACGTGCAGGATGACGAGAGCCTCCGCACGCTGGTGGAGCGCATGACGGCGGAGACCAATGCCGCTGCACGACAGCATGGGACGGGCGTCACCCAGTCCGGCAGCGCAGCATATGGCAGGCTCCAGTGGCCGGACGGCTCCCGGGGAATTGCCAACGTGGGAGTGCTGGTAGCAGAGATGCCAGCGGCCGATCTCCACGGCGCTCCCAACGGTTCAGCATCGACGGTGGTCTTCCATCAGGCGTACATCCGGTACCCCGCCAATCGTGAGGCCGAAGCGCTCAGGATCTTCGGCACCATCCTGGCCAGTCATCGCGTGAACCCGATCTGGCAGAAGGCGAAGGACGAATTCCTGACCCAGCTCGGCGACATCGAGCACACCGGCCGCATGGAGCGCATTCGCCTGACGGGCGAGCAGAGCGCGGCCTACGCCCGGGAGCAGGGCGAGGCCTCCGACGCGCTGATGCGCAACTGGGAGAAGGCACAGCTTTCGCCTGATGCGAGCCAGCACCGTTTCATCCAGACCGTCCGCGAAGTCGAGACATGGACCGACCCGAACAACGGATCGGTGGAGCTGGGTGCGGGCTACGAGCATGGGTGGAGCAGGGCTGACGGCTCCATCATCCTCTCCAACGATTCACTGTTCGACCCCAGGGTGGAGCTCGCGCAGGACTGGTCGCGGATGGAGAAGGTGAAGCCGTAGGGAGGTCAGCCGGCCTCTGGCTTGCCGGGATTCTTCGGCTTCTTCGGTTTCTTCGGCTTCTTCGGCGCTGGCTCCGGCAGCTCGCTCTCGGTGGCACGAACGAGCGTCGCCAGGAAGTCGGCATCGTCCACGTGATCGTCGAGCACGAAGTACATACTGGCCCCTGGGTAGGGCGGTGCCTCAGCGGGGGTCACGAGGAGCGCACGGCCAGCCTTCGTCGGCTTCAGGAAGAGACGGTCGTCCGCGACCAGGGCGACCACCTTCCGGCCGGCGTAGATCGCGTACTCACCGAACATCCTTCTGGCCGATATCCCACCGACTCCGCGCAACTGTTCGCAGATGTACTCGACGAGGCCCGCGTCGGATGCCATGGGATTCCCGGCTGGTGAAGAGGTGGAGGGACGGATGGAGCGAATGAAGCAGCGTCAGCCAGGCACGGGCGACGGCGATGGCGTCGCGGGCAGGTGAAGGTGTCTCGCGGCACTCGATCCCGAACCTCTGGCGGCCGATGAATGGTGCCGTCGTCAGCTCGTCGAGCTGTTCATTCCGGGTTGGCGCACGACTATCTCGGTGAGCACGGAGTTGGCGATGTAGCAACTCTCATGCGCGCGATGGTGGAGGTCGGTCTCCTGTTCTGCAGTCGGAGTCGTTCCTCCGCCGTAGGCGATACGCGGGGCAAGTTCCACCTGGCTCACCCAGTGCACGCCGCGGTCGTTCCTCGTCATGCGTCCCACTGCCTCGTCCTCGTAGCTCATCACCTCGAAACCGGTGTTCGCGGCGACGAAGAGGAAGGAGAGCATGTGGCAACTGGCGATCGCCGCCACGAAGGCCTCCTCCGGATCCACGTTCGCCGGGTTGGAGTAGGGCAGCGGCACCACGAGGGGTGACGGCGAAGCGGGAACGGTGACGCCGCCGTCAAAGGTCCAGCTATGCTCGCGGGAATACTGTCGTTTGGCGAACGAACCACCGTCGTGACGCCAGCTGATATGGGCGCGGTGCTCGGACATATGGTCGGGATTCAAATGGAGGGACGAAGGTCAGTGAGTGGATGTATCAACCGTCGGTAAAGTGGCCGTCAAGGCCGTCTTGATTGAGGATTACTGTCCCCGTCATTCCCGGCCTGCCCTCGTCGTTCCCGGCCTACCTTCGCGGTTTCCGGCCTACTTTCGTCATTCCCGCGGAAGCGGGAACCCATATTCCGGTCGCGAAACCATGGGTCCCGGCTTTCGCCGGGACGACGGGCGATGGGATGACGGGCGATGGGATGACGGGCGATGGGACGACGGGAGATGGGACGACGGGCGATGGGACGACGGGAGATGGGACGACGGGCGATGGGACGACGGGAGATGGGACGACGGGAGATGGAACACGGGGGAGGGAACACGGGGAGGGAACACGGGGGATCGGACCTGGCTCACGCCCGGGACTCCGAAGGATGCCCGGCGTCCGTTGCAATCGCCGATCCCGCCACCGCGGCCACTTCCGGAGCCCCCAGCGGCGGCCTCACCCGGTCGGCCGGCCAGCCAAAGAGGAAGTGGCACGCCGCCCCACAGACCGCGCCCTGACATGGGCCCATTCCGGTGCGCGTGTAGAGCTTGGCCTGCCGCGCGGTCCACGATGGATCCAGGCGTGAGCGGGGTACGTCCTCGCACCGGCAGACGATCGTGTCCGCCTGGGCCAGGTGGCGCAGTTCATCGCGTAATGCGAAGGACGTCGCCAGTTGCCCGGAAAAGCGGAGCCAGCTCGATCGCCCCCGCGTCAGCGCCGCCTCGCCAGCCGGGTTGCGGCCGGCAGCGACCAGGCCGGCAATCTGCCCCTCGGTGAGCGCGGCCAGTTCTCCGCCAATTCCGGTGGGCTCGCCGGCGGCGAGGATGCGCGCTACGCTGGTCCGCTGCCAGTCATCCACAACCACCCTGCCGTCGTCGATCACGCAGCCCAGCAACGAGGCGAGATCCACGTTCGGCACCAGCCCGTAGGAACAGCAGAGCAGATCACACTCCCTGCTCCAGCTCCGTTTCCCGTCCGTCATCACCACTCGCTCCACCCTGCCGTCACCCTCGGCGCGGACTATCCAGCTACCTGTGCGGTAGGCGGTGCGGGCGAAGGCGCTCCGGTAGCGCGCCCCGTCAATCAGCTTGGATGGGTGTCGCAGGAGGCTGGTGCCAAAGCTTGCCAGCCGCCCCACTGATGCCTGTTCCAGCACGCCCTGCAGGAGCGCCCCCGACCGCGCCATGGCCGCCGCAACGGGAAGGATGAGCGGGCCGCTGCCCGCCACCACTGCACGCCTGCCGCGCACGTCCAGCCCACCCTTGAGCATCGCCTGTCCGCCGCCTATTCCCATCGCTCCTGGAAGCGTCCAACCGGGGTAGGGGATGAACAGTTCCCGCGCCCCGGTGGCGATGACCACCGTGCCGGCGCGCACGCTCATGCCCGCCCTCCCGCGCACCACGCGCAGCAGACCGTCGGGCGTGGCGTCGGTCACCGCCGACTGCGTCATCACACGTGCGCCAGAGCGACCGAGTCGCTCGATCCACCGACGCGCTACATGTGGAAGGTCGGCCTCGTTCCGATGGCGCCACACCTGGCCACCCGGATGCACGCCCTGATCGATGAGGAGGGTACCTGCACCACTCTCCGCGGCACGGGCAGCAGCAGCGATCCCCGCCGGCCCACCCCCGACCACGGCCACGTCGCATTCCACGACATCCGTTGCGCTGGAGGGGGCCTTCTCGACCAGAGTCATGCTCCACCACCGCTCGCCGTATCCACGACCATGCCGTGCTCACAAGGCACGAGGCATGATCGCTGGTGCGGCCTGCCGTCCACCGTCACGCGACACTCGAAGCAGCTACCCATGCCACAGATCGGAGCGCGCGGCTGGCCAGTGACCGAAGTGCGGAACGCCTGGACACCCTCATTCGCCAGGGCGGCCGCCAGTATCGTCCCGGCCGGCACGACAACGCGCCGGCCGTCCACGACGATCTCGACCTCAGCGTTCGTCATCTAGACGGCGGCCGGCACGTGGCTGTTCGGCATCGCACGCCCTGGCGCGAACGGAGTGGGGTCGACCGCCGATGCACGGCCCAGGATTCCATCGACAATCAATGCCGCCGTAGCAGGTGCCAGGGTTATGCCCAGCCCTTCATGGCCAGCCGCGATCCACAACCCGTCCACCCCTTCCCAGCGTCCGATCAGCGGCAGGGCATCGGGCGTCGCCGGGCGAAAACCGGTCCAGCTACGGGTCACGACGAGGCTCGCGAGCTGCGGCATATAGTGGATTGCCCGCTGCAACATCGTGCCCAGCAGTTCGCGATTCACCTCCGGGTCGCGTCCCACCAGTTCGCGCGACGAACCCACGAGCAACTGCCCGGTGGCGCGCGGTTGAACATTGAACGCGACCGATGGTCCGCCCAATGTGTGCGCGCTCTCCAGGTAGCCCAGCTCCACGACCTGATGATTGCAGAAATCCGGATAGCGATCGGTGATGAGTAGCTGCCCCTTCCGCGGCACGATCGGCAGTCCCGGCGTGAGAAGTGGTGCGTCGATGCCGGCGGCGTTGACCACCGCGCCGGCCGAGAGTACCGCCGTCGATCCACCACGCTCTCGCACGTACACCGATCGACCATCGATCCTCTCGACCGTGCAATTCTCGCGCAGCTCCGCACCCAGCGCCCGTGCGCGATCGGCGAGATGGCGCGCCGCCGCTGGAGGGTAGAGCACCGAGTCGTCACTCACGTGCAGCGCGCCGGCAAGGCCACGCCTGAGCATCGGTTCCATCGACATGAGTAGCTGTTCATCCACCACCTCGGCGGCGATGCCATGGCTCTGGTAGCGGTCACGCTTCGTGCGCGCTGCAGCCATCTCCGCGTCAGTCGCGGCCACCCAGAGTGTGCCGCGCTGCTCGGCTTCACAGTCGGCCGGCATCTCCTTCGCGAGCTCGGACCAGAGATGGCGTGAGTATGCCGTGAGTCGGAGCTCGGCCTCGGAATCGTCCATGACCACCAGATGGCCCATCGCCGACGCCGTGCTCCCGCCGCCCACGAAGCCGCCATCGATCAGGCAGACGCGCAGCCCCTCGCGGGCGAGCGCGAAGGCACACCCCGCACCCACCACGCCAGCGCCTGCGACAAGGACATCTGGCTGGCGCGACGGGCTCATGTCGGAGCGAAGCCGAAGCGGAAGGGGTCGTCGGCGTCGAAGAGGAGTGTCGAGCGCGACGTCACGTACGCGCGTCCCTGGATGTACGGCACCAGGGCTCCGTCGCGTTCTTCCAGCCAACCCGTGAAGAGACTGCCGGTGATGCTCTCCTGACGCCACCGTTCGCCGGCCTGTAGCGCTCCACGCGCATGCAGTGACGCCATCTTCGCCGACGTGCCGGTGCCGCAAGGCGACCTGTCGTAGGCAGCGCCCGGACAGAGCACGAAGTTCCGACCGTCCGCATCCTCGCGCCTGGGGGGTCCACCCAGTTCCACGTGGTCTATCAGGGCGCCGTCGTCGCCGGTGATGCCGCCGCGCTTCAGGGCATCACGGATCGCAGTGGTGACGCGCAGCAGTTCCTTGCCATTGGTGAGGTCCAGCGCAGGTTCGGCAAGCTCGGTGATGAAGAACCAGTTCCCGCCGTAAGCCACGTCGCCGCGGACGCGCCCCATGCCAGGCACCTCCACCTGCACGTCAGCCAGGTGTAGACGGGCCGGCACGTTCTCCACTGTCACCAGACCGTCCTGTGCCACATCGGCGTGTACGGTGCCCGCCGGAGTGTCAATCGCCACGCGACCGATCTCCATGCGGCCCAGAAACTGGAGCGTGCGGACGACCCCGATCAGCCCGTGGCCGCACATGCCGAGATAGCCGACGTCGTTGAAGAAGATCACGCCAGTGACCGCTCCCGGCGTCACCGGTGGTGTGAGCAGGGCACCCACTATGGCATCATGCCCGCGCGGCTCGCAGACCACGCCGCGCCGCAGCGCGTCGTGATCGCGTTCGAGCACTGCCCGCCGCTGGAGCATCGTTGCTCCTTCGGGCTGCGGCCACCCTGACAGCACCACGCGAGTGGGCTCGCCCTCGGTGTGCGAGTCCACCACCTCGATCTCTCCGGGGGGCTGTCGCATCGATGTCACCTGACGAGGTCCGGCCGCGCCGCCATCTTCCTTCTCACGAGATCCCGCACGCCCTCGGCCTCTTCCGGCAGCAACTCCAGACGCGGTGGCCGTACCCTCGCGCTTCCGCGACCGAGTTCACTCTGCGCCAGCTTGATGAGCTGGACGAACCTGGGGCCGAGGTCGAGGTGCAGGAGCGGGATGAACCATTCGTAGAGCTCGCGCGTACCCTCGCGGTCACCCGACATGGCGAGGTCGTACAGCCGCACCGACTCTTCCGGCAGCGCATTCACGAGGCCGGCGATCCAGCCCACCGCACCAGCCGCGATTCCCTCCACGATCATGTCGTCTATGCCGACGAATATGGCCAACCGGTCGCCCAGGAGGGCACGGATGGCCGTCACTCGCCGGATGTCACCGCTGGACTCCTTGACCGAATGGAGGTTCTCGTGAACACAGAGTTCTTCCACCTCCGACGGCAGGAAGTCGGTGCCGTAGGCGATCGGGTTGTTGTACAGCATGCATGAGAGCGGTGTTGCGGTAATGATGGCCTCCATGTGAGCCTTCATCTCCCGCCAGTCGCTGCGGTAGACATACGGGGGTAACACCATGAGCCCGTCGCAACCAGCCCTCTCCGCCTCCTTTGCCAGCGCCACCCCTTCGTGCGTACTCATCGCCGATATGCCCGCCACGAGCGGGACGCGTCCCTCAGTCACGCTCCGGCAGGTACGGAAGATCTCGACCTTCTCCTGGAAGCTCATCGTCGCGGCTTCGCCGAGCGAGCCGAGGGGTAGGATGGCGGTCGAACCGCTGTCGATCAGCCACGCGACGTGGTCACGCAGGCCATCGTGGTCGACGGAGAGATCCTCGTTGAACGGAGTGGTGATCGCAGGGAAAACGCCGCGCCAGTCGGTGGCTTGCATGTCGGTTGATCTCGGGAAGTGAGTCGGGGCCAGCTTCACGGGTTGATCTGAACAGTTTTCGTCTCGGTGTAGAACTCTCGCGCGGCCGGCCCCTGCTCACGGCTGCCTGAGCTGGAGCCCTTCATTCCGCCAAACGGTGCGTGCGGGTCCACGCCGGTGGTGTCGCCATTCACTCGCACCAGACCTACCTCTATCCTCTGCACATAGTGCAGTGCGCTACGCAGGTCGTGCGTGAAGAGCGAAGCGCTCAACCCATACCGCGTCTGATTGGCGATGGCGATCGCGTGCTCCATGTCATCCGCGCTGAGCACCCCGAGAACTGGCCCGAACAGCTCTTCCTGGGCCAGCCGGGCAGCAGGGTCGGCGATACGGATGACAAGCGGGGCGAAATAGAAGCCGCGCCTGAAGCGTTCGTCGTCCGGCAATTCGCCGCCGAATATCCGATCCGCCGTCGAATCGGCGAGCGCTGCACTTATGGAATCGTGCGATCGCTGACTGATCAGCGGACCCACCGCCGACGTGGCGTCGACCACAGGTCCGAGCGGTAGCGCCTCCACCTGCGCACGCAGTCGGTCGAGGAAGTCGTCCTCAACCTTCCTGTCTATGACCACGCGACTGGTCGCGGTGCACTTCTGACCGGCGTAGCGCATCGCACCGGCGGCGGTTAGCGAGGCGGCCGCATCGAGGTCCGCATCGGCAGCGACGATGACGACGTTCTTGCCACCCATCTCGGTCTGGTAACGGACATTTCTCCTCGCCGCGATCGCCGCCACCAGGGCCCCCACCTTCGCCGAGCCGGTGAAGCTGATGCCACGCACCTCGGGCGCCTCGATGAGCGGCGTACCGACATCCACACCCGTGCCCAGAATGACGTTGAAGACGCCTCGCGGCAGGCCCGCCGTGATGGACGTCTCGGCCAACAACGTCGCGACACGGGAAGAGAGCTCGGACGGCTTGAGGACCACCGTATTGCCGAAGGCGAGCGCGGGCGCGGCCTTCCAGAGCGGTATGGCGAGCGGGAAGTTCCAGGGCGTTATGAGGGCGACCACGCCGAGCGGCTCGCGGAGCGAATACTGGAGGGCGCCAGGCAGACCTGCCGGTATCACGTCGCCCACGGAGCGCACCGCCTCGCCGGCGTAGTAGCGGAGGATGACGATGCACCGACCGACCTCACCACGAGATTCGCCGATGGGCTTGCCGACCTCGCGTGCCATCGCCTGGGCCAACTCCTCAGCGCGCTCCGAGATGGCCGCTGCCCAGCGGTGGAGATGCTCGCCGCGCGCCGGCCCGGTGAGGGCGCGCCAGGCGGGGAGTGCGGCAGCGGCCGCAGTGGTCGCCGCGCGGGCGTCGTCGGCCGAGCCATGAGGGACGCGAGCGATCACGTCGCCGGCATCTGATGGATTGAGATCGTCCATCCAGCCGTCGGATTCCACCCTCCGGAATTCGCCGTGGATGAAGTTCTGGAGGTGCTCTGCTGTATCAGCCATCGGACATCAGGCGGGGCTCGAGAGAATGGGTCGCTCGGGGCGAGCAGTTCGCATTGCCGGAGTTCACCGCGGCCGGTCGGACGCGGTCATGGAGCGCTCACCACGCAGGAAGTCGATCAGCGATTGTCCGGCACCAGTAATGTGCGCGTTGAGCAGATGGCAGGCACGGCTGGCGGCACCTTCCCGAGCCGCGGCGACTATGGCCCGGTGCTCCTCCTGCGCCCTCGACTCTCCATGGGTGAGAGCCAGTTGCATCCGCGCGTAACGATTGGTGTGCAGATGGAGTCGCTCGACCACGGCCAGCGTGACCGGGCGAGCGGCGGCACAGTAGAGCGTGGAATGGAAGTGCCAGTTGAGGTCACCCCATGCTGCAATGTCGCGGTCACGAAAGGCGGCTTCGTACTCGTCCAGCACTTCCTCCGCCCGCTCCAGGTCGTCGTCGCTCATGAGCGGCACCGCGCGTCGGAGCAGGTCGCTCTCCAGTTCGGCGCGCAACTCGAACAGCTCCTCGATCTCGGCGATCGAGAGACTTGAGACCACCGCTCCTCGATGAGGGTTGAAGGTGACGAGCCCCTCTGCTTCGAGTTGGCGAAGCGCCTCGCGAACGGGAATGCGGCTGACGCCGAGATCGGTGGCGAGGACGTCCTGCCGGAGCGGTTCACCTTCCGGGTAGGTGCGATCGAGGATCCGTTCGCGAATGGCGTCGACCGCTGCAGAGGCTAGCGTCTGCCGGAGGAGCGGTCGGGCTTTCCTGGCGGGGGTGCCTCGCGGGCCACTGAGGGCGGAGCGCGACTTGGGCGTGGATGGGTTCGTGGGCATTCTATATGCAATATCCTGTTGGCGCCGTCACGGCAAGCTTCGCGCATGGACGCCGAGGGTAAACCGTGGATGTGAGGCGGTTCAGCGAGTGCCAGGGGGTCTCAAGCTCGAGCTCTCAAGCGATGACCTCGCCCCGGTAATCCTTACCGCACCGTAACGTTCGTGTGCGGCGGTTTCACGTCCAGCAGGTTCTGCACGAAGTAATCCCACCGTCGACGCACCACGTACGGAATATTGTCGATGCCGTGGTGTCCGTTCGGCACGATGAGAAGGTCGAAGTCCTTGTCCGCCTTCATGAGCGCGTCCGCCAGCCGAAGAGTGCTGGAAGGGTGGACGTTCTCATCGAGATCGCCGTGCATGAGAAGCACCTTCCCCTCGAGCTGGCCGGCCATATCGAGGTTCGACTGCTCGGCGTACTGCTTACCCACCGGGAAGCCCATCCACGTCTCGACCCAGGATGCCTTGTCCATGCGGGCGTCGTGGTTGCCGGAGGTGGACACGGCCACCTTGTAGAACTCGGGGTGAGTCAGCATGGCATGCATCGAGTCGTAACCGCCCGCCGAGTGTCCGAAAATTCCCACTCGGGTGAGGTCCAGGTACGGATACCGTTCGGCGAGCTGTCGAAGGGCGGCAATATGATCGGGTATTCCGCCGTCGCCGAGGTTCTTGTAAGAGAAGTCGCGGAACTCGCTAGACCGGCCATCGGTTCCCAAGCCGTCCACCATGACTACCACGAAGCCCAACTCGGCGATGGGTCGCACGAGCTCCTCGCCGGGCCAGGTCCGGTTGCCACGCGCCTGGAAGCTCTTGGGAACGTGGAAGCTGTGCGGACCAGTGTAGATCTGCTCGATTACCGGATAACGGTGTTTCGGATCAAAATTGGATGGGCGCCAGATCACGCCATAGATGTCGGTCTTCCCATCGCGCGCCTTCGCCTTGAATGTCTCGGGCTCCGTCCAGCCAGCCGACAGGAGTGATTTCACATCCGCGCTCTCCAGCTCGCGAATCACGGAGCCATCGCTCGCCTGCCTGAGCACCGACACCGGCGGCAGATCTACGCGCGAGTAGGTATCAACGACATACTTCCTGCTCGGCGAGAGCCACACCGAATGGTCTGCACTCTCGGGGGTGAGGAGGCGCAGGTCACGTCCATCGAGTCGCACACGGTAGAGATGCCTGAGATACGGGTCTTCCCCGCTCTCGCGCCCACCGGCGGTGAAGTAGACGACGCGCTCCTTCTCGTCCACGCCGACGATCTTGCGTACGGCCCACGCACCCCGCGTGATCTGGTTAACTAGCGTACCGCTCCGACCATCATAGAGATAGAGGTGGTTCCAGCCGTCGCGGTCGGAAGTCCAGACCACCTCGCGACCATCGTCGATGACGGCCTGATCGTGACTCCATGTGTCCACCCGCGGCTTCACACTCTCCCGCACCATAGTCCGGGTCGCACCGGTGGAGGGGTCCACGGCGCGAAGCTCGATGCTCGCGAGACCACGCTCGGTATAGGTGAACCACGCGGTTGACCCGTCGCTCGCCCACTCGAATCGTGGCCCACCGTAGTAGAGCTGGTCCAGCGGCGCGGTAACGATGGGGACCGCGCGTCGCGTCGGCACCTCGAAGATCACCGGCGTAGCCTGAGCAATGCCCACGTCCCCGGGAAGTGCATAGGGGAAGGTAAATGCCAGGGGGCGATAGCCGTGCCTCGGTACGCTCTGAACCAGCGTGAGCAAACCCGCCGAACGGAGGTCGAACCGCCAGGAGATCAGCCGCTTCGAATCGGGAGACCATACTGCTGCCGGCCGCAACGGCACGGCCTCCGTACCCGAGCGCACCATCTCTACCGGGTTGACCAGCCCAGCACGGTACTCGAAGCTCGACTGCCCGTCGGAACTCAGCCGAATCTCTTCTCCGTCGCTGACGGACCGGATCCAGAGGTTATGCTCCCGAAGAAAAGCGACCCACCTGCCATCGGGTGACCTTACCTCGGTAGGCGATCTCGCTGGCGTCTCCGCGCTGCGCTGGCAGATGTAGGTATCCAGCGCGCAACTCCAGGCGCTGTCGTGGACAACGAACTTAACTGAGCGCAGCGAATCCACGAGCTCGATCCGCTGGAAGGGAAGGCTGCCCGCGCGATACGTGGTGTCGGCCGCGCGAGAGAGCGCCGCCGACAGCCGTTCGTGATCAAAAGCGGGTCGTTGCTCATCTTTCGCGGGGTCCACGAGCACGAAGATATCTCCCTCGCGCGTATGGCTGAGATACCAGAAACGGTCTGTTTCTCCGATCCAGTTTGGCTCCGCCTCCGAGTGATACACGAGGCTGTCGACTCGCTCAGGCAGCAGCTGTCGGGCACGCTCGTAGTCGATCGCTTTCCCCTGCGCGGCCACCGACACCGGCACTATCACGAGAAGAGCGGCGAACGATATCCGATAGTAGCTGGCTGCTCTCAAGGCACGTTCTCCTGTGTCGGCACATGAGGTGTGTGAGCATGGGCCGAGCATCGCGCTCCGACCATACTGCGCACATCGCTACATGTTGGGGTTATTCCTCCGCTCCGAATCCGGCAGCGGGAAGCAGGTCTGATCGCCGTAGTTGCCAGTGCCGGTGCCGACGTACGGCGTCCCGGAAGCCGGGTAGAAAGTTAGGCCGTAGCGGCGCATGTCACCGAGGTGCTGAGACTCGAGGAAGAACTCCGCCTGACGCTCGTAGATGATCTGCTGTCTGATCTTGGCGGCATCGCCGCCGCTGAAATGCGGGAGGCCCGCGAGGTCGTGTAGCTGGTTGATGATCGCCACAGCCGTCGAGCTGCCGCGCGCCTCAGCCACTATTAGCTGTGCCTCGACCCAGGTTGCGAGCTCGATATCGGCGCCCTGTCCCGTGTATTTCTGCGGCAAATAGAGCGGCGTCTGGGCGTCGGAGCCCAGGCCGTCCTGCACCACCGCGACGCGCGGATCGCTGGTACCGTCGAACTTCACATCCCGGAAAGGAGCATCCACGCTCATCCCCTTATTGAGTTGAAGGCTCTCGTACACATAGTTGGTCCGCGACGGAGGAGTTGCATCATACTGTGCATATGCCACGAAGCCAGCGGGGACCTGCGCCGCGACGTTCGCCGCGTCGTCCGCACGACCCAGGCTCAGCAGCGCTCGGGCATAGCCCACCCGCGCCAGATTCAGAGTAGCCTGGTCGCCTACAGTTCCTGCCGTCTGAATCGCACGCTCGAAGCGTTCGGTCGCGCGCATGAAGATCGAATCTGGCTGGAGCTCCGGACCGTCATCGAATGCGGCGGTGCACATGGCCTCGCCGAGGAGAACGTACGAGTAGCCCGCGTACGCGGACGCCCGTGCGATGAGAGCTGTCTTGCCGGACACCTGATCATCCGGCCAGCTGTCCAGCAACTCCAGCACGTGATCGCTCATCCAGCGCGCCGTCGAGAGCGGCTTGTATACGGAGAGCCCGCTGGCACACGTGTACATCCCGTAGAGTCCCGTGCTCGGGTTCATGTCGCGCAGATCCGTCTCCTTTCCCCACGGACTGTTGGAGGACCAGCGCAGCTCGTTGCCCATGAGCCCTCCCATCACCACGTAGCGACCGAAAGCACACTCGAACTCGTTAATGGCGCCGTCGACCAGAAGCGAGGCATTCCCGGGCACTTCCGCATCCGTCGCGATTACGCGCGAGGGCGACTCTTCGACACCGATGATCTGATCGCATGCAGCGCTGAGCGCCAGCAGGGCGAACAGCAGCCCGCTCCGGAGATCCGCCTTCCATCGCCTGCGGTTCACTGGTGAAGCTGTTGGGAGCATGCCGAGCATCGTCTGCTCCCCCTTTTCTCTCGGTATGTATGAAGGCATGGTCCGGTCAGTAGCTCATCCGAAGGGTAAGCTGCATGGAGCGCAGCGGCGGCATCGTCTGATCATCTTCCGCAAGATTCCGGTGAGAGAGCACTCCTCCCTCCGGATCGAAGCCTGAGTAGCCGGTCCAGGTGTGGAGATTGTGCCCGGAGAGAGTGAGCGATGCCTGGCTCGCCCCCACCCGCTGCGCCCAGCGCGAGGGGAGCGAGTAGCTCACTGATACCTCACGCAGCTTGGCGTAGCTCGCATCCTCGATCGTCTCCCACGCGTAGAGAGTGGGGTCTGTCTGTACCTCAGCTACCCAGGTGGGGCTGAACTTCTCGGGACTGTAGTTGACCTCGCACGTCTGGAAGAAAGCGCCGCATGCGACCCAGCGATTCACATTCCAGAGGCGATGACCCGCCTTGAAGTCCAGCAGCGCATAGACCTTGAGTCTATCGAAGATGGTGAAGGTGTTCGAGAACGATCCCGAATACTTGGGATCGGGTCGCCCTCGGTAGACCTGTGGTGCGTCCGCACACGACACACTTCCGCCGTTTCCGTCCGCGCAGAGCATCGATGACGGGATCACATGGCCTGAACCGTCGAGCTGTGCGTCCACGATGTGCTTGCGGAAGAAGGCAGCCAACGGATAGCCTGGCTGATAGCGGTTCTGCAGGTAGTCCACGGTGAGGTAATCCTGGTTGCCGGATAGCTCCAGCAACTTGTTGCTGTTCACCGCTGCGCCCAGCTGCATATCCCAACGCAGAGGACGCGAATCGAGAGCGTGACCGTTGAGCGTGAGTTCGACACCGCGGTTACGGATCCTCCCGCCATTCACCCACTGCTCGCCCTCCAGTCCATCGCCCGTAGCGTAACCGCTGGACGGCGGCGCGTTCCGGAGCACCAGTGCATCCGAGGTGGTCTTGTCGTAGACGGTAAAGTCGACGCCGATTCGATCGTTGAAGATGCCGGCCTCGAAACCGCCCTCGAACTCCTGGCTACGCTCCGGCTTGAGATCAGCATTGCCTGGGGCGCCCGGCTGCAGCACTGATGCGCCATCGCGACCGGTGACAGAAGCATAGGTGCGGGTGGCCGAATAGGCGTCTGGTTGCTGGCCTGACGCTCCCCAGGCGGCGCGGAGCCGGAAGGTATTTACCCACGGGACGTGCCAGAACGGTTCCTCGCTCACGACCCAGGATCCGCTCAATTTCGGGTAGATCACCGCGTCGAAATTGCTGCCAAACGCACTGTTGTCATCGGCACGGATAGCGGCCGTCACGAAGACGCGATCGTTCCATCCGATCTGCTCCTGGACAAACCCGCCGAAGGTGGTGTTCTGGATGAAGTCATCCCAGGAGTCGGTCTCGCCTGCTGCGGAAATGGCCGTGATGGTGCGGCTCGGAAAGACACGGCCGCGACGCCACGCCTGATCGAACTCCTTGCGATAGTATTGTGCGCCCGCAGTGGCACTGCTCCTCACATTGTCGCGAATGAGGAAGCTCGCCGTCGCACTGTAATCCACCGTCACGTAGCGGGAATTGGTGGGAGTTACCGTCTTCGAGCCGACCTGACTGTAGTAGCCCCATTTTCCGAAGAACGGCTCCAGTTCAGGAGAGAGCCGCGGCTGCAGGTACGTCTTGCTGTCGTTGGTGAGATCCAGGCCGGTCGTGAGGCGCTGGGTGAGCCAGGGCGTAGTGCGATACTCGAACTTCACACTCGTGGTGTAGCGATCGACATCGTACATCGAGGTCGAATACTTCCTGTACATGGCGGAAGGGATATTGTTGATCTCCCCACCGCCGACGCTGTCTCTCCAGAGCGGGAGCGTCGCCGGATAGACGGGAAGCTCGAAGCCGCCGGGTGATTCCAGGTGACCTGTGACCAGTCCGGCTGAAGCGCTTATATCAAGGTTCGGACGGGCAGCGATGGTGAGATTCAGGCGGCCAGAGAGGTTCTGGTTGTAGCTCCCGATCTTTGCACTCTCGTCGTGATTGTAGTCGAGACCCACGAAGTAGTTGGTCTGCCCGCCGAGGGCGCCGCTGAGGCTGGCACCGTAACCCTGCGTCTTGCCAGTATGGAAGAGTGGCGTCCCCTTGGCATTCTGTTCCGCGGCGAAGTTCTGGGTAACCAGTTCGCCGGTAGCCGGGTCACGCGCCCACATGATGGGCCACCGCGACTCGACGTCGTTGAACCACGAGCCCCCTTGCGCAGCGTGAATGTTGAACCTCGATTCGCCAGTGCCGCGTTTGGTGATGATCTGGATCACGCCGTTGGCAGCTTCGGTTCCATACAGAGTGGCGGCCGCCGGCCCCTTGATGATCTCGATGCTCTCGATCTGCTCCGGATTGATATCGTTCAGCCGACCCACGATATCGCTACGTGCGCCGCGCGCCGGATTTCTGCCCTGCCCCACACTGCCCAGACCGATGCTGTTGTCGACACGAATCCCGTCGACATAGATCAATGGGTCCGAGGGGAGCGAGATGCTGGCGCGCCCGCGGATCCTTATACGCGACCCGGAGCCGGCCACTCCCGGCCCCGAATTCACCACCACCCCGGGCGCGCGGGCGTTGATCAGCTGGGAGACATCCGTCACCGGGGCTAGCGCCACCTGCTGGGCAGCGTTGACCGTCGCGACCGCGTTGCCCAGCTCGCGCTTCTGGCTGGCGCCGGCGGTTCCGGTAACTACCACCTCGTCGAGGTTGATGGCGGCGGAATGGAGCGTAATGCGGACGGCGCTCTGACCGACTGGCACTTCCAGCGACTGTGGGCGGTAGCCGATCAGCCGAAAGTGGAGAGTGACTGGACCGTCGGGTAGATCGGTCAGCGTGAAGGAGCCTGCGTCATCGGTAACGGTCCCGCTGCGCGTGGCCTGCGAATAGACCTGCACTCCGCCGAGCGGTCTACCGTTCTCACCGCTGACTTTCCCGGAGATGGTCCGTTCCGCCTGGCTAACCACTGCCACGGCGTGCAGCGACGGCGGTGGAGGTGCGGCGACGGTAGGCGATGCCGTCCCTGCGAGCAGTGCCAGAAGTCCCGATGCGGCGCTGTGGAGCATGACGAGCCTCTTTCAAGTCGAGTGGCGAGCGAGGACTACGCGGGCGGGTCGTTGGGCTTGCGCCGCAAGTAGCGATGCCAGTCGGGCGTGTTGTCACGTGCCGTCGGTTCAAACGACATGCGTTCGGAGCGACTGTGGCTTCGTTGTGGCGAGCCCTCGGCCCAGGATATCGTATACAATATACGACGTCAAGAGGGAAATTCTCGCGGATTCCGCGGGATCCAGGAGCTACTGCGCCGCATGGGACCAGAACCGACGGTCGTGAGCGCCAGCAACGCGAGGTATTCGGCCCGTCCGAGAATGCTCGAAAGACCGTGATCGCTCGGTTGTCGGTGGCTCGCGGGAGGTGATCAAGGCCGGCCTCGGTCCCCACCGGCGACACTGCCCAACCGCGTCCCCTCAGCGCCCGAATCCGCCTGTCTCCTGCTCCGGCCAGACCAGCATGAGCGCCGAGCTGACCACCGCCAGCGCTCCGTAGCCAATGGCCAGTCCGCGCTGACCCCGACTCCACAACGCGCCAGCGGCCAGCAGGAAGACGACGAGCCCGAGTACGGCGCGTCCCACGGGCCCGCTGGGAATTCGCGCTCTCGGCGAGATGAAGGTGGCCCAGATCACAGCGACGGTGGCAGGAACGGCGGCAGCGACCGTGGCCCGCGCGAACAGGCCCCCGCCAATCGTCCAGCCCCAGTACCCGAACGCGGCCAGGGCAACGAGTTCCAGCAGGAAGCGCAGCACGAGGTTGGCCCGGTGAACTACCACGCGCGACATCCCGCTGCTACCTGCTCGCCCAGTCTCAGACCGTTGCCAACTCCGCGACCACACTTCCCAGCTCGGCCATCACCGGAGCCCCGAAACCGACCTCTCGCAGCCGCTCATACGTCGTCCGGAACCCGGCGATCGTCCCTTCCTGCCCGGCGTGGAATCGCTCCCACACCGATTCCGGATAGTCCGTCCGGCGAACATCGGCGATCAGGTTGGCCGTCGTATGGAGCAGGTCCGCCGCGCATACCCAGCGTCCACGATCGTCGGCAACCGCGAGCCGCTCGAGTCGGTCGTCGCGACGCTCCTCCGGTGACATCTCCACGCCCTCGTTGTCGGTCCGTCGTTCGCTCACGCTCAGGATGATGTCCAGCACCTCGCCGCCGAACTTGTCGGCCACCCGGCCCAGCAACGGGTCGCCGCGTGCCGCTCCCAGGCGCAACGAGTCCTCCACCACCTCCAGCAGGATGCCCGCCGCCACCGTCTCCTCGTCGCAGCCGTAGCGCGTGAGGATGATCGCCACGTTCGCCGGCTGGGTGTGATACGGGAGCCGCAACCCCTTCCTCACCTGCTGGTCGTGATGCTTCGCGGCAAAGGCCAGCGCGTGATTGATGCGATCCGAGTAGCCAGTGATGGTCATGACGGAGGCTGGAGGTGGGGGCGTTACCTGACTGCTGAGACAGCGACTTCGGATGCCGTGGCGGTCACGGGTGATCCACGACGCGCGAACCGCTCGAGCATGCGCTCCAGCCCCACCCGGTCATCGTCGTTGAAGGTGGCGCGGTGCTCGGAGTCCACGTCGAAAACGGCGATCAGGCGGCCCTCGGCGTCGGTCACCGGCAACACTATCTCGGAGAGTGATCGGCCGTCGCAGGCGATGTGGCCGGGGAACTCGTTGACGTCGTCCACCACCACTGTTCGCCGCTCCGTCGCCGCGGTTCCGCAGACCCCGCGGCCGAAAGCTATTTCAAGGCAGCCGAGTGTGCCCTGGTAGGGCCCCACACGGAGCAGGGCACCGGGTACCACGACCCTGTAGAAACCGGTCCACAGATGTCCGAAAGCGTGGTGCACCAGGCAGGAGATGGTCGCCATCTCGGCGATCTCGTCGTCGACACCTTCCAGAACTGCGTCGACGTGCCTCTGCAGGGTGTCGTAGGCTTCCGTGCGCGGGAGGTCACGAAGGTCGAGGGTTACTTCAGCCATGATGAGTGGGTTGAACGACTGCGGCAATGCCTGATGGACGGGAGCGGATGCACGTCTCAGGCTACGGTGAGGCGCGCGAGGACGCTGAGGAGCATGGAATGGAGCACGAGCAGGGCCAGGCCGTGGACGACCACCCCCAGTCCGCCGCCCACAGGGCCCAGGCGACGGGCGGCAACCCACCCAGTGGCCGCGATCGCGACGCCGACGCCCACGTACCCCACGTCCAGGCCGACGTTCAGCCAGAGCAGACGATCAAGGCTGGTATAGCTGCCCAGGTCGCGGTAGACGAGCCCCTGCCAACGCCAGACGCCGACCACGAGCTCCACCATTCCCCACCCGGCCAGCTGGATGGCGAAGTGGCGCAGGAGGGGCGAACGGTCGTCGGAGCGCCGGGTGACCACCATGAACAGGAATAGAGAGGTACTCACTATCACGCTGGCGGCGCCCCAGAGCAGGAGGCGCAGCAGATGGTTGCGTTCGGCGATCAGGAGGGCGTCGGACCACATCGGACTGGGCCCCGGCTGGGAAGTGGGTGTGAGTGGTGGGGGCGGGCGTCTGGACGGCAGCCTCAACTACGGCAGGCGCAAGGCGGCACACAAGGCCGCAGGATGCCGGTGCCCGATTTCCGTACGCTTCGGTAACTTGAATGTCCGCCCGTTTCACCCCCTGTCTTCCTTCCTTCGAGCGTCCATGTCCTCCCCGCGTCCCTTCGTCATCCGCTCCTCCCCCATTGCCGGGAAGGGCGCCTTCGCCAATCGTCGTATCCGGAAAGGGGAGCGTCTCGTCGAGTACACGGGTCAGCGGATCAGCCAGGAGGAGGCCGACAGCCGCTATGCGGAAGTGCCCGGCGTGCCTCACCACACCTTTCTCTTCACCCTTGACGACGATACGGTGCTGGACGCGACCACTGGCGGCAATACTTCACGCTACATCAATCACTCCTGCGATCCAAACTGCGAAGCGGTGATCGAGGATGGGCGGATCTGGATCTACGCGCTGAAGAACATTGCCGAGGGCACGGAGCTGGTGTACGACTACCGCTTCATCCTGGAGGAGCGTCACTCGCCAGCGGCAAAGCGGCGCTACCCTTGCCACTGCGGCTCGAAGAACTGCCGGGGTACGATCCTGGCCAGGAAGCGTTGACGGTTCTCCGGAACATCGCGTCGCCAGCCAAGTAGCAATAGCATCAAGGCGACGCCAGGGCGACACCAAGGCGACAGATCAACGCCCCGTCCATTCGTGGACGGGGCGTTGATCATCCTGACACTCTGACTCGCGTGACAGCCAGTGCCGGCACGGGAATGCGCGTCAATTCCGATTGACTTTGTCGGGATTGACACCTATTTTCGCACTACATGATAACAGTTCTCAATTGATTCCCGCAACTGGTTGGCACTTGCTGATGTCGTTGAATGACCAGCTCCACCGTGACTCCGCCCGTGCTGCGATCCGGCCGGTCACTGCTGCTTCGCTCGCCCTGCTCCTACTCGCCGCCGCAGCCTGTGGCCGCGATGAAGGGGTCGCCCCACTCGAGCCCGTGGAAGGAACCATCGCCGTCGACGCCTCCACGGGATGGGCCTACCTCTCCCTCGCCGATGAGGCCCTCGTAAACCCGGCCAACCCGGCCAACAGCAGGCAGTGGGACATCGCCTTCAATGGCACCAACGTCATGCTCAACGGCGGACAGGCGGGGACGGGTGGTGTTACTGGCTACTGCCTGTGCCAGAATTCTGCCACCAACCCGGACAAGGCCACCATCCTCGCCTATACCGCGGCCAGCGAGCTGGCCGACTTTTCCGCCGTCACCGCCTCCACCGTTCCGCCTTCGTCGGCGTTTCGCGCCGACGTACTCCGTCCATCGGTTACGGAATGGCACACAGGTAGCGGAGCCACTGCGACGGCCGCCTCGGACAACACATGGCTGGTCCGCCTGCGCGACGGCAAGGGTTACGCGAAGCTCCGCGTGGCATCACTTCAGGGGCCTTCCGTCGCCACGCCGGGTACGATCACCCTGCAGTACGCCGTTCAGCCGACGGCTGCCGCCCCGCTCGGCGCCGTCGGCACTCTGGCCGTCGCGGTACCCCCCGAGGGCGATGTCAGGGTGGATCTTCTGGGCGGCGGCAACACCACCTCCAGCAACGCCGACTGGGATATTCGCTTCGAAGGCTGGACACTTCGCCTGAACGGCGGCGCGAGTGGGCCCGGCAAGGTCGCTGCCTACCTCACCGACGAGTCGTTCGACCAGATAACGACTGCCGTCACGCAGGCCCAGGCGTACAGCTCCGACGCCTATTCCGGTGTCTTCGCGATCCACCCGTGGTACCGCTACAACCTCACCGGGAGTCACGACATCACTCCCATCTTCGACGTCTACCTGGTGCGCAGCGGCGATCAGGTCTACAAGCTCCAGCTCACCGACTATTACGGCCCGGCGGGTGAGGATCGCCAGATCACCGTTCGCTACGCCCGGCTGGTGGACTGACCGATGTCGTTGTCGTTCGGCGTCGTACCGCGCAGCTCGAATCGGCTTCGCGCGGTTGCCGCGGTCGGCGTCGCCATGATGCTCGCCGGCGCCATCCCGGACACCGCCGGCGCGCAGGAAACTCGACCGATCGTGGTGCGTGTCGTCGACGCCGCCGATGCTTCTCCGCTGGCCGGCGTCGAACTGCGTCTGGTGGACGAGACGGGAACGGTCGGACCGTCGACACGTACGGGGAGCGCGGGAACGGCTCGTATCCGGACTGCGGCGGTCGGCGCAACACTCTCCATCCGCGCGGTTGGCTACGCCTCACGCATGGTGAGCGTCCCGTTGGGCGCTTCGGATTCCGATACCCTGTCCGTCAGGTTGGAGGCGGTAGCGCTCTCGCTCGACCAGATGGTGATCACCGCGGCACGCCGCCCCCAACGCCTGACCGACGCCGTGGTCACGACCGAGGTGGTCAGTCGCCGCGAGATCGAGAACAGCGGAGCCAGCGACCTCGCGTCGGTACTCACCGAGCAGACGGGCGTCCAGCTTCAGGGCGGGCACCCTTCGGGTGCCGGTGTGATGCTCCAGGGGATCGGCTCCGAGCGGGTGCTCGTCATGCTGGATGGTCAGCCGCTGGTGGGCCGGATCTCCGGCAACTTCGACCTCTCGCGAATCCCCACCGGGATGATCGAGCGGGTGGAGGTGGTCAAGGGGCCGCAGTCCACGCTCTATGGTTCCGAGGCAATGGGTGGCGTCGTTAATATCGTCACGCGCACCGCCGACCCCGACGGCTGGCAGGCGGGAGCGACATTCCTCGGCGGCAGCAATGGTCGGCTGGATGGCAGCGTGAGCGCCGGCGGCGGCCGCGGCGACTGGAGCGGGACATTGGACCTGGGTATGCGCCAGGTCCACCGCGCACCAGGCGTCGCCAGCACCGCTGGCGCACTGGCTGACCGGGCAGACGTGAGCGCGAAGGCGCGCTGGGAGCCGGCCAGTGATCGCTGGGCTGAGTTCACCGTGCTCCGACTGGACGAGCGGCAGCGCTGGGCGTCCAGCTCCATGTTCGACTTTGCCGACAACGTCCAGAGCGGAGCCCGCCTGAGCGCCAGCAAGCTGTTCGGCGAGCAGCGCTTCACCCCCACCCTGCACTACTCCAGCTTCGAGCACCTGGCGCGCAGCAGTCGCACCGGCACGCCCATCGCCGGGACCGGCGACCGTCAGGTTCAACGACTGATGGAGGCCGAGTTGCTCTATGCGGGTCGGGTGGGTGGGCTGGCCGTGGACGCCGGCCTGGAAGCCCGGCGCGAGATGATCGAGTCGAGCGACGGACGTATTGCTGCCGGCGACGACGGCGATTCCGCCTCGCGTACCCTCCACGCAGTGGAGCCGTTTGCCCAGTTCGAGCTGGGTGGCGACGCGTGGAGCGTGGTGCCGGGCGCCCGCCTGACCTGGAATGAGCAGTGGGGTACAGCCTTCACACCGCGCATCGCTGCCCGCTGGCGGGCGACGCCCGCGCTGACGCTGCGACTGGCGGCCGGCCAGGGGTTCCGCGCCCCTGGTTTCAAGGAACTCTACCTGCAGTTCACGAACGAGTCCGCGGGTTACGCCGTCTACGGCAATCCGGATCTGCGTCCGGAGCATTCGGATAACGTGACCGCCGGCGCGGAGTGGAGCTCGGGTGCTGTCTATGCCCGCGGCCAACTCTTCTGGAACCGGTTGCGCGATTTCATCGAGGCGCGCCCGCTGCCCGACGCGGCCGGCGAGGTGCTCTATGGCTACGCCAACGTGGAGCAGGGTCTCACCCAGGGGATGGATCTGGAGGCCGGGGTCGTGCTGGGTGGCATCCGCGCCGAGGCGGCATACGGCTGGCTCAGCGCCACCGATCGTCTCACTGACCTTCCTCTGCTGGGCAGGCCCACGCATTCCGGCCGGGTCACGCTGAGCGGCGGCATACCGGTCCTCGGCCGCGTCAGCCTGACCAGTGTCTATACCGGCCGCACTCCGATGGAACGCGACGAGGACACGGGCGCGGTGACTGGCGAACGCGACTCCTTCCTCCGCCTGGACGCGCGGCTTGCCCGGCGGTTGCCATTCGGCAGCGAGTTGAGCGTGGGGGTGGACAACGTCTTCGATTCCCGGCCCGATCTGTGGGAGGGCGCGATCGCCCGACACATCTATACGGCTCTCACCTTCAATGTGGGGCGATGATGCCAGGGCAGCTACCACACCACGGCACAGCGCCGGCTGTTCCGGCACGCCCTGGATTCCCGCGTTCGCGGGAATGACGGTCTCGTGGCAGTTCCACCGCTTCCCGATTCCCGCTTTCGCGGGAATGACGTGCTCTCGTTCGCGGGAGTGACCTGCCTCGTGGCAGTCATGGCACTCCCGCCTGTCCTCTTTCTCATCCCGCCATGCGTCATTCTTCCTGCTTGCTGATCCTGCGCCGTTCCTTCGTCCTCGCGACGACGTCCGTGCTCGCGGCGCTCGTGATGCCCGTTGTCCAGCTTGCGGCCCAGCATCCAGCCAGCCATAAGGTGTCCACCACTGCCGCTGCGCGCACGCAGGCGGAGAAGCCGGTGAAGGGCAAGCTGGTTGTGGGCACGATGATCATCGCGCACGGCGGTGGCCCGGAGTGGAACGCCCAGGTGGACCAGATGGCCCGCCTGGTTAAGAGCGAGGGCCCGGTGACGGTCAGCTACCTGATGGGACCGGGTGCCTCGGCCAATCCGTTCCAGAAGGCAGCGGCCGATCTCGTGGCCCGCGGAGCGACGGCGATAGCCGTGGTCCCATTGCTGGTGAGTAGCCACAGTAGCCACTACGACCAGATCCGCTTCCTGGTCGGCCAGTTGGACACGCTGAGCGAGGTGATGCACCACCACCTGGAGATGGGTGGCATCACCCGCGCCGACGTGGACGTACCCATCCGCCTCACGAAGGCGGTGGACGATTCGCCGGACGTTGCGCACGTACTGGCCGAGCGCGCCAGGGCAATCATTCCCGAAGCTGGCGAGCGGTCCCACCGGGCGCTCTTCCTGCTCGGCCATGGTCCCAACTCGGCCGAGGATTACGCATCGTGGATGACCAACCTGCGCCGTGTCGCGACGAACGTACAGAAGGAGACTGGCTTCCGGAGCGTGCTGGTGGAGCTGGTTCGGGACGACGCCCCGGCGGAGGTGCGCAGTGAGGCAGTGCTGCGCGCGCGGGAGCTGATCCAGCTTCAGCACGACCTTACCGGCCAGCCGGTGGCCGTCGTACCAATCCTCGTGAGCACTGGCGAGGTGAGCCAGGTGAAGTTCCCGAAGGACCTGGAGGGAATGCCGATCATCTACGACGGCAAGGGTCTGCTGCCGCACCCGGAGATGGCCCGTTGGGTGGAGACGCGCATCCGGGAGAGCTGGTCGGGCGCCAGCACGGCGGCCGTCAAGGGCGCTGCAACGCCACTCGGGACCCGACCGTAAATTCCCCCTGAGGGCCCTGGCGGTCGGTCCGCTCACCAGCTACCTGGATCCTGGTACGTTGAATGGCACGGTACTACCGTCCGGGGCTCTGGCCTCGTGACCGCCGGGGCAGGGATTCCGGCGCGATGTCTCCGTTGATCCGACGCCTTTGATCTCCACGCCATGATCTCAACGCCATGATCTCCACGCCATGATCTCCAGTTTTCGCCCGCGATTCTCGATCCTCGGCGTGGTGGCCCTGCTGGCTGCCCTCGTGCCGGAAGCCGACGCGCAGGAACGCACGGAACAGAGGCGCGACACCACCGAGCGCACGCTGGCGCCGGTGGTGGTGCGCGGCATACGCATCCCCGCCGTGATAGGCGGCGCCGGTGCGGTTGTGGCCACGGTGGATTCGCTGCGGCTTCCCGCCGCACCGCTGCTGGAGGAGGCCCTGAGGGCGATGCCCTTCATCCTCGTCCACCGGAACTCTCGCGGTGAGATGGAGGTCTCCGTGCGTGGCTCGGACTCCCGGCAGACGGCGATCCTGGTGGACGGCGTGCCGCTCACCCTGGGTTGGGACCATCGGTCCGACGTGTCCCTGGTTCCCATCACCGGTGCCACCAGGATCAGCCTCGTGCGCGGCCTGTCCTCACTCCTCCATGGCCCCAACGTACTGGGCGGGGTGGTGGAAGTGTCGCTGGCCGACGCGGCGGCCGGAGCCACCGCCCCCAGCTCGCTCATCCTGTCCAGCACGGTGGACCAGCTTGGCGGCCACGCCTTCCAGGCTGCTGGCGGCGGAGCGGTGGGCAACGGTTTCACGGCACGCGGCGGTGTCGGCTATCGCGAGCGGTCGGGGCTGGCACGCGCCGGTGGAGTGATCGAGCCGGGCCCTGACCGTGACCTGCGCACCAACAGCGACGCCCATGAGGTGGACGCATTCGGCGCCCTCGGCTGGCATGGCCGCAACGGTGCCCGGCTGGGGCTCTCGGCAACGACTTACAAGGCTGACCGTGGCGTGCCGCCCGAGCTGCACGTGGACGACCCGCGGTACTGGCGCTACCCCGATGCCAGCCGCACGCTCGTCGCCCTCTCCGGCCGGACGGCAACCGGAACAACTCCCTTCGGCACCGGCGCTGTGGAAGCCAGTGTGGGCGCCAACTTTGGCCGCACGCGCATCGATTCGTACCGGACCGTGGCGTACGACGACATAATTGGCCGCGAGGCGGGCGATGAGCGGGTGCTCACCGCTCGCGTGGCCGCCGACCACTCGCTGGGCGCGCGCGCGACGCTGCGCGCGGCAGCGGTGGGCGCAGTCGTGAACTACGACGAGACGCTGGACGATGATCCGGTGAACCTGTACGAACAGCGGCTGTGGAGCCTGGCCTCGGAGGCAAGCTGGTCACCGGCCGCCAGCACCCAGATCAGCGGTGGCCTGGCACTGGACGCGGCCGACACTCCGGAGAGTGGCGACAAGCCGCCAACTGGCAGGATGAGTGCCTGGGGTGGCCGGGTCGGCGTCACCCACATCACCAGTGCCAGGGGTGTCCGCCTGCATGCGGCGCTCAGTCGACGGTCGCGCTTCCCCGCCCTGCGCGAACTCTACTCGGGCGCACTGGGCAAATTCGACCCCAATCCGGATCTGAAGCCGGAACAGTTGACCGCTGCCGAGGCCGGTGCCACGACCGTGCTGGGAGCGGTGGAGCTTCAGGCGGTCGCCTTCCATCACCAGTTGAAGGATGCCGTGGTGAAGGTGGCCACCGAGGGGAAGAAGAAGCGGCGAGTGAACCGGGACGAGCTCCGCAGCACCGGCACCGAGCTGCTGGCTACCTGGCATCACAGGAGCGGCGTCGAGCTGATGGGCGACCTGTTGCTGCAGCGGGTTCGTGTCATCGACCCCACCATCGATGCCAGTGACCGTCCGGAAAACATGCCACAGATCCGCGGCGGTGCCCAATTGGGGGTGCCGCTGGCATGGTCCGTCCGTGGACTGGCCAGCGCTCACTACCTGGGCGACCAGTACTGCGTGAACCCCAACAAGGGCCCGGACCTCCACCTCGGTGCGAACATGCAGGGCAATGTCGCCCTGGAGCGCGACTGGTCGCTGGGTCGGGCCGCCAGGGCTGTCCTGAGCACCCTTCGCACGCGACTGTCGGTGGACAACTTCACGGACCAGGCAGCGTATGACCAGTGCGGGCTGCCACAGCCAGGTCGTACCGTGCGGTTGACGGTGATGGTGCACTGATCGCGGTGGGAAAGGGTCGGGGGTCGTGGCGAGTGATGCCCGCTCCTGACCCTTTTCCTGTTCGGTCAGCTCGTCACGACCAGAGTACGATCCCCTGCAGACGCATACCCGCCTCGCGCACCCCAGCCACCGAGGCATGCAGGTCGGCCAGCCTGGTGACGGCGGCATGGGCACAGAGAATGACGTCGGCGGAGGGAACGGGACTGGTGAATGCGCCGCCCGGCCGGTCGAGCGGGGAACAGACGACCGTGAGATCGTACCGGTCGGCGACGCGCTGGAAGTCGCTACGGAATGCGTCATCGGCGACCGGACGGAAGCCCCGGACGCGAGCACCGGCAGGGATGATGTCCACCACCTGCTCGCGCCCGAACAGCGAACTGGCAATGCTCTCCGCCCAATCCACCTCACCGCGCAACAGTTCCGCCACGCCCGGACCCGGCCGTACCCTGAGCGCCGCGGCCAGTGAACCGTTCTTCAGGTCGGCGTCCACGAGCAGCACCGCACGCGCCTCGGCGGCCGCGGCGGCGGCGAGGTTGGCCGCCACCCGGGCGACAATGGACGGCTCGGCGCCGGTGATCGTGACGACGGGAAGCGACGCACCGGTGGGGGAGATGTGCAGGTAGAGTAGCTGGTAAGCGCTGTTGATCGGATCCAGGACATCGGGGGATAGTTCGTCGGCGAGTCGCCGACCGCGCTCCGCCGACGCCTCGCTGTCTGAATCGATGACGGCGAGGGTCCGATAGCCGGTTTCCCGCTCGATCTCCGCTCCGTCGGCCACCAGCGGCGTGCGCAGTTCACCGATGAGGACCCCCAGGTAGCCAAGCACGAGGGCGACGACCAGGGCAGCACCGAGCACGGCCGCCGGCGGCGCGACGAAACTGGCCCCGGAACGGGCTGCCTCGGCGCGCTCGGCCAGCGCGGCATTCACCCGGCGCTGGTTCTCCAGCCTCTGGACGAGGGCGTCATGTGCACGCTCGGCGGCAGCCACGCGCTCCAGTGGCGCGACGGTGTCCACTTGCGGCCGTTCGACGACCTCCACGACCGGCGCAGGTGGCGGCTTCAACGCATTCAGTGCGGCCGTGGCGGCCGTCATGCGACGCGACGCCACACCCTGGATAGCGCGACCGATGGCATTCACACGGGTCGTCAGGGAGACGTAGATCGGATCGACGCCGCCCAGTGCGGCAAACTCCTCGCGCTCCCGCTCCACCAGCGCCAGGCTGTCGAGCAGCAGTCGCACCCGCGATTCACCAGCCAGCTCGGGCAGTTCGCCAAGCTGTCTGTACGAGGCGGGAAGAGGCGACCGTTCCACCCGGGCCAGTTCACGCTGGAGCACGGCTATCACCACCTGCAGGGAGTCCCGCTGACGGCGCTGGTCAGCGGTCAACACCGCCACTGGTGCCTCCTGTCGGGGCGGCGCGAGAGCCTCGACGCGGGCGGCATCCAGACTCTGGCGGGCTCTGGCGAGCTCGGCATCGGCGCTGGCCAGCTCCGCCTTCACGGCAGTCGTGTCCTGCCATTCGTCGGCCCGCGGAGTGAGCGCGGCAAAGGCCCGCTGTGCCTGCCTGGGGACGAAGATGAGGGTGAGCAGCGCGGCCATGAAGACGATACCGGCCACCATCCCGAACCGTCCCGGCCGACGCAGCGCGTTGTGGGCGCGAGCGCTGAACCAGGCTACCCTTGCCTCACGGCGGCCACGGCGGTCCGGCGGAAGCGGCATCGCAAGCGGCGGAGCAATGTCCGCACTCTTCGTGTCGACCATCCCGTGGCGGGTTGAGGGGATGAACGCAGAACGGGCGGGAACGTCGACACGACGCTCCCGCCCGTTCCAACCTTCAGGACTACTGGACCGTGACCGTACCGATCATGCCCATGGCAAGGTGCGGCGTGCAATCAAACTCGTAAGTGCCCGGCGGGATATTGCCGAAGGAGATCGTGGCCTCCTCGCCCGGGTTCAACATCATCTTGCTGGAGAGCTCGCCCATCTTGTCGGGGATGTTCGCGTTCAACTGAGCGCGAACCGGCTCGGGGGTCTTCGGGAAGGCGACGTTGTGCGGGCCGCCTGAGACGAAGACGAACTTGATGCCGTCGCCCTGCTTGATCGTGATGTCCGCGGGCTCGAAACGATAGCCCTGGGCATCTCCGAGCATCTTGACTTCATGTATGGTGCCCGTGATGGGCGCGGCGGCGACATCACCAGCCGGAGCAGCCGCTGCCGGCGCCTCGGTGGCGGGGGTCGTCGCTGGGGTGTCAGCCGTGTCGGCAGCGCCGCCGCCGCAGGCACCGAGAACGATCGCGCTCGCAACGAGCGTAAGTCCGTAGAACCGCATGTGCAAAGAGCCTCCGGTACGTACCTGATGAACTTCCGGTGATTGGTACCTCACGGGGCCCCGTGAGGCTTCTGAATCTACCCATACAGGAGAGCGGGCGCCAAGGGGGGCGACCGCTGAAACTGAACGGGGCTGAGAACGTCCAGGCTGCCCCCCCGGCTTCCCGGTCGGCCCGCGGGGACTGGCGGTGCGCTCCGCTGGCAATTAGCGATTTCGCTCCCCTCCCCCTGCCGCCAAGTGCACGCAGCGTTTAGCTTCACCGGAATGTCGCTCCCCATCGCTCGCTGCCACCACCGCGCTCGCCATCATCACGGTCATGACCATCAGGTCGGGACGGGATATGCGCGTGCCGTTGAGTAGCTGAGCACGAGCAGACCATGACGCCGTTGCGGCGCCTGGGCCCGTCCGATCTTCGGACGGGCCCTTTCTGTATTCGCACCATGCCTTCGACCCCCGTCGCTTATTCCCAGTTCGCCACCGATCGGGTGGACGGACAGATCCACACCAGAGCCAACTCCACATGCTGCGCATAGCACTTCCCAACAAGGGCCGCCTGGCCGACGACACTCGAGAGCTGTTCAACGATGCCGGCCTCGAGGTACGCGCGAGTGGCGAGCGCTCGCTGACGGCGTCGCTGGGCGGTGAATTCGAGGCCATCTTCGTGCGTGCCACCGACATCCCCGAGTTCGTCGCCGACGGGGCGGCTGATGTCGGCGTCACCGGGTGGGACTTGGTATGCGAATCAGGACGCGAGCTGCATGAACTGCTGGACCTGGGCTTCGGGAAGTGCCGCATGGTGGTCGCCGCGCGCGACGACAGCGGTGTATCGACACTGGATGACCTGCGGGGGAACGGCATCGCGCCCCGGGTGGCGACGGTCTTCCCGCGCATCACGCGCAGCTTCTTCGAGAGCGCCGAACGGTCGGTGACGGTGGTGCCGGTCTCCGGCGCCTGCGAGATCGCCCCCCATCTGGGGATCGCCGACATCGTCGTCGACATCACCTCCACCGGCTCAACCCTGCGCATGAACGGGCTGCACGAGGTAGCCACCGTGCTCGAGTCGTCGGCCCGCCTCATCGCCACGCCGGTGCTGGCCACGGCGTCGCCCCATGCTGCGGCCAGGGTCGCACTCACCGAGTTGACGACGGCGCTGGAATCGGTGCTCCGTGCACGCGGCCAGCGCTATGTGATGGCCAACGTTCCGCGCGCGGTGCTGGAAGACGTCAGGCGGGTGCTCCCCGGTCTCAACGGACCCACGGTCATCGACCTGCTCAACGGCGGCACGCACGTGGCAGTGCACGCGGTGGTTCCCTCGCACGCCATCTACCGTACCATCGCCCAACTGAAGCAACTGGGCGGCGAGGGCATCCTCGTCACGCGCATCGAGAGGCTCATGCCATGACGCATGGTGGAGACAGTCTGGTCAGGTTCGCCGGCGCGATCGACCTCCTGCCGGCGGCCGAGCTGACGCAGTTACGGGATCGATCGACCAGTGCCGACACGACGGTGCGCGCCGCCACGGCGGATATAGTGGCGAGCGTGAGGAGCGGCGGTGATGCGGCGCTGGTGGCAATGGCCCGTAAGTACGACCGCGCCTCGCTCAGCTCGCTCGAGGTGCCGCGGGAGCGATGGGAGCTCGCCCTGGACAGGCTGAAGCCGTCGCTGCGAGCGGCACTCGAGCGTGCCGCGGCGAACATAGAGCGGGCTCACCGCGCCTTCCTTCCGCGAGCTGAGGAAGTGGAGACCGAACCCGGCGTGATCGTCGGCCGGCGTCCCGATCCACTGGGGCGGGTGGGTGTCTACGCGCCCGGCGGCCGCGCCGCCTATCCCAGCAGCGTGCTGATGGGGGTGGTGCCGGCGCGGGTGGCCGGCGTGGGCGAGGTGATAGTCTGTTCACCGCCGGGCGAGAGCGGCCGTCCCTCCGACGTGGTGCTCGCCGCGGCCGCGTTGGGTGGCGCCGACCGGCTCTTCGCCATCGGCGGTGCGGGCGCGATCGCGGCCATGGCGTACGGCACGCAGACGGTGCCGCGTGTGGACCTGATAGTCGGCCCGGGCAACGCATATGTAGCCGAGGCCAAGCTGCAGGTGAGCGACGTCGTGGCCATCGACGCACCGGCCGGACCGAGCGAGCTGCTGGTACTGGCCGATGGCAGCGCCGATCCGGCGCAGGTAGCCCGTGAGATGCTGGGCCAGGCCGAGCACGACCCGCGTGCCGCGGTGATCGCCGTCGTCGTCGGTGACGAGACCGCCGCACAGGTGATGGAAGCGCTGCGCATCCAGCTCCCACTCATGGAAAGACAGGAGATCGCCACCGCCGCGCTGGCCAGCCGGGGCGCACTGCTCACCGCCCGCGACCACGACGAGGCCATCGCCTTCGCCAACGGGTACGCACCCGAACACCTGCTGCTCGCCGTCACCGACCCGGTGGCGCAGGATGCGATGCTGGCCCGGCTGCGCAACTGCGGCACCGTCTTCCTCGGTCCCACGTCATCGGTCGCCTTCGGCGATTACATGACCGGGGCCAACCACGTCCTCCCCACCGGTGGCCTGGCGCGTTGTTACTCCGGCCTGTCCACGCTCGACTTCGTCCGCTGGACGTCCTATCAGCGTGTCAGCGCCCAGGCAGCCGCCGCCATGGCCAACGACGTGGGCCTGCTGGCGGACGCCGAAGGGTTGCCCGGACACGCCGCGGCGGCGCGGGCCTGGGCAACTTCCGATGCCGCGGCCCAGGTCGCGGACGCCGAGTCAGGAGCATGACGACCACGCTGATCGTCACGGAGAGCATGCCAGTAGTCAGGTCGTCGGCGATGCCCGTGAACGCTAACGAAACACTCCGATACCGCCCATGATCAGCCGCGACTCCTACAGGCAGATAGACCTCTACGCACCCGACCGCTCGCCCTGCGCGACTGACCTGTCGGACAACACCAACCTGTGGGGCGTGCCGCCACACGCGGCGCGAGCTGTGCGCGAGGCCCATGCGTCGGCGGTGACGCGCTATCCGTCTCTCTACGCGGCAGAGCTCAAGGGCGCGCTGGCGAAGGCGGCTGGCGTGAGCGCCGACATGGTGGTCACCGGCTGCGGTTCCGACGACGTGCTCGACTCGGCTATCCGCGCCTTCACCGAGCCCGGGGACCGGGTGGCGGTGCCCCATCCGTCGTTCGCCATGATCCCGATCTTTGCCCGCATGAACGGCCTGGAGCCGGTGCTCGTGCCGCTCTCGAATGGCACGGCGCTGGACGCCGACGCCATGCTCGCCACGGCGGCCCGCGTGATCTACCTGTGCAGCCCGAACAATCCCACCGGCAACCTGCTCGATGCGGGCGAGGTGGCGCGTGTGGTGCGCGAGGCGCCGGGTGTGGTGATCGTCGACGAAGCCTATGTGGACTTCGCCGACGCCGACGCGCTCGACCTGTTGGACTCGAGCGACCGCCTGCTCATCTGCCGCACGATGTCCAAGGCCTACGGGCTGGCCGGACTGCGCGTGGGTTATGCCTTGGGAGCGCCGGCGCTCGTGGCGGAGGTGGAGAAGAGTCGCGGCCCGTACAAGGTGAACGCACTCGCCGAACGCGCGGCGCTGGCGGCGCTGCGCGAGGACGGCCCATGGGTGCGGGAGCATGTCGCCGAGGCCGTGGCGAATCGGGAGCGACTTGCCGACGAACTGCGCGCCCGTGAGATCGAGCCACTGCCGTCAGCGGCGAACTTCCTCCTCGCGCCGGTGCCCGATGCGGCGGACATGGCCGCTCTCCTGAGAGCGCGCGGCGTCGCCGTCCGACCGTTCGTGGACCTACCTGCAATCGGCGATGCGCTGCGCATCTCCGTAGGGCCCTGGGAGATGATGCAGGCATTCCTCGACGCATTCGACGACGCATCGGGGGAGGTCGCATGCTCGTGACACTATTCGACTACGGAGCGGGCAACCTGCACTCGCTTATGAAGGCGCTGGACGGGCCGAACGTCGAACTGCGAGTGGAGGACGACGCCCGTCGGGCGATCCACACAGACCTGCTGGTGCTCCCCGGAGTGGGCGCCTTCGACGCCGCCGCGGCACGGCTGGCGCCGGGACGAGGATCCATGCGCGACGCCATCCGCGACGGACTTCCCTGCATCGGCATCTGCCTGGGCATGCAACTTCTCTTCGCGCACAGCGACGAGGGCGGCGGCGAGGCGGAGGGGCTGGGAGTGATTGGCGGCCGGGTCGAGCGCCTGCGTGCGAAGCGCGTGCCGCAGATAGGTTGGAACAGCCTCGACGGCGCCCGCGACCCACTCTTCGACGCCGCCCCGCTTTCGATGGCCTACTACGCCAACAGCTACGTCTGCCGGGCCAGCTATCCGTCGCAGGTCATTGCCTGGAGCAGCCATGAGGAAGATCGTTTTGCGGCGGCCGTGCGCGTGGGCCGGACGGTCGGCGTGCAGTTCCATCCGGAGAAGAGTTCCGCCGCCGGCGTGCGATGGTTGCACGAGGCGGTACGGGCCGCACATCACACAGGGGAGAAGGCATGATCGCCATACCGGCCATAGACATTCGCGAGGGCGCCTGCGTGCAACTGGTGGGCGGGGCCTACGCCGAGGAGCGCGTGCGACTGGACGACCCCGTCGCCGTGGCCCATGACTGGGCGCGATTGGGCTTCCGTCAGCTCCACATCGTGGACCTGGACGCGGCCACCGGCCGCGGCTCCAACCTGGCCGTGATCCGGTCCATCCTGCACGACTCGCTGTTCGACGCCGTGCAGGTGGGCGGCGGCGTGCGCGATGAGGAGAGCATTGCCACCCTGCTCGACGCCGGCGCGACGCGCGTCGTGGTGGGGACGCGGGCGTTGGAGGATCCCGACTGGCTGGTCGAGATGGTCGATTCTCATGCGGGATCGCTCATCGTCGCTGCTGACGTGAGAGGACGGAAGGTGGTCACCCGAGGTTGGCAGCGCACGTTGGCCGGCGACATCGACGATCACATGCAGGCGCTGAACGCCCTCCCGCTCGCCGGCATCATGGTCACCGCCGTGCATCGCGAGGGTCAGATGCAGGGACCCGACTTTCACCTGATGGACGACGTGCTGGAGATGGCGACGCTGCCGGTGATCGCCAGCGGGGGCATCGCCACGTCGTCGCAGATGCGCGAACTGGCCGAACGCGGAGTGGCCGCGACGGTGCTTGGCATGGCGCTCTACACCGGCGCCCTCGACCCGCAGTCGACCGCGGAGGAGTTCGGATCATGACCACCACGGAGAGTTCATCTGAGTCTGCTCCTGAGCCAGCTCCCGAGTCGTCGGGCGCCTTACGTGCTCCGGCGGCCCGGTCGGTGAGCGTGGAGCGGGAGACGGGCGAGACGCGCGTTCGCGTGACTGTGGGCGTTGGTACTGGTGTTGGCACCGGTGTTGGCGCTGGTGTTGGCTCCGGCGCTGGCGCTGGTGTTGGCGCTGGCGTTGGCGCTGGTGCTGGCACCGGTGTTGGCGCTGGTGTTGGCGCCGGCGTGGATGATGCCGACACGCTTCGCCACGGTAACGGCGAGGGCGGTGAAGTGGCCTCGTCTATCGACACCGGCATCCCATTCCTCGACCACATGCTCGTGACCCTCGGTCGCTATTCCGGTCTCACCCTCACCGTCCATGCGCGCGGCGACCTGCGTCACCACACCATCGAGGATGTCGCCATCGTGGTCGGTACGGCCATTGCCCGCGCGCTACCGTCTACCGCGGCGCGCTACGGCGACCGCACGATACCCATGGACGATGCGCTCGTGCACGCCGCCCTCGACCTGGGCGGCCGGCCGTACTACGAGGGACCGCTCCCGAGCAAGCTCTACGACCACTGGATGCGCTCGTTCGCCGACAACGCACGTGCCACGCTGCACCTGCGCGTTATCCGTGGTCGCGATCGTCACCATGTGGTGGAGGCCGCCTTCAAGGCGTTGGGCCTCGCCATCCGCGATGCATTCGTGGAGACGGGCGCGGTATTCAGTACCAAGGGGAGCGTGCGCGAAGATGCTCACTAGACGCGTCATAGTCTGCCTGGACGTGCAGGGTGGCAGGGTGGTGAAGGGTACACGCTTCGTCGACCTGCGAGATGTGGGTGATCCGGTGGAGCTGGCCGAGCGCTACGAAGCCGAGGGGGCCGATGAACTCTGCTTCCTCGACATCTCGGCCAGCTCCGAGGAGAGAGCGACGTTGCTGGATATCGCTCGTCGGACGGCCGAGCGACTGTTCATACCGCTCACCATCGGTGGCGGCATCCGGAGCGCCGACGACGTCGCCCGGGCGCTGCGTGCAGGCGCCGACAAGGTGGCAATCAACTCGGCCGCCATCGCCCGTCCGGAGTTGCTGGAGGAGGCCTCGGCACGATTCGGGGCGCAGTGCGTGGTGGCCAGCATAGACGCGAAGCGGGTGAGCGGGTCGCCGCATGCGTACGAGGTGCACAGCCACGGCGGTCGCACTCCCACCGGCCGCGACGCCGTGGCGTGGGCTCGCGAGTGCGTGGGCCGGGGCGCGGGCGAGATCCTTCTCACGAGCATCGACCGCGACGGCGCGCGCACCGGCTACGACCTGGAGATGACGCGCGCCGTCGCCGACGCGGTCGACGTGCCGGTGATCGCCAGCGGCGGCGCGGGTAACGCCGGGCACGTGCGCGAGGCGATCGTGGATGCTGGCGCCGACGCTGCGCTGGTCGCCGGAATCCTGCACGAGGGACTGACCACGGTGCATGCCATCAAGCAGGTGCTTGCCGAAGCCGGCGTACTGGTGCGGCGGACGTCGTTCACTCAAGAGGAGCTTGCGAAATGAGCGGCAGGGAGAGCGCGGAGACGCTGCTGGAGGCGGTCACGGAAGTGGCGCGATGGGCCGGCGATATGGCCCTTGCACACTTCCGCGACGGCCTGGCCGTGGAACTCAAGGGCGACGGTTCGCCAGTGACGGTCGCCGACAGGGCCGCCGAACGAGCCGCACGCGAGTGGATCAATCATCGCTTTCCAGACGACGGGATACTGGGCGAGGAGTACGGCGCCGAGCGGCCCGACGCACGCCGGCGTTGGATCCTGGACCCGATCGACGGCACAAAGAGCTTCATTCACGGCGTTCCGCTGTGGGGCACGCTGATAGCGGTGGCCGAGGGCGACGACGTACTGGCCGGGGCCATCAACTGCGCCGCCGCTGGCGAGCTGGTAGCGGCAGCGCGCGGCGCCGGCTGTTGGTGGAACGGCACGCGATGCTCCGTCTCCACCGTCTCGGAGTTGGGCGCAGCGACAGTGCTGACCACGGACGAGCGATTTCCGCACGCACCGGAGCGGCAGGGCGCATGGGCCGCACTCGCCGCACGGGCAGGCATGAGTCGAAGTTGGGGCGACTGCTTCGGCTACCTGTTGGTCGCTACCGGTCGAGCGGAGTCGATGATGGATCCGCAGATGGCAGCGTGGGACTCGGCGGCGTTGCAGCCGGTGATCGAGGAGGCCGGCGGAGTGTTCACCGACTGGGACGGTGCGACAACCGCGTTCGGGGGGAGTGCGGTGGCGACGAATGCCGTGCTGGCGGAGGAGATACGGCGAGTATTGCGGCGGTGAGAGATCGACCAGCCGACATGGTAGGCGACCATACCACTCCAACCGATACCGGGATGCATGTCGATCTGCATGATCGAGGTGCCCGCGTTCATGTGTCGTGATCAGTTATCCCAATCGATGAAGGACAGTGCGATGCAGACGGAGATGCTGGATGGGCTCGACTTCACGAAGGGTAATGGACTGGTGACCGTGGTCGCCCAGGACGCGCTGACGGGTGCGGTGCTGATGGTGGCGCACGCCGATCGGGAGGCGCTGGAGCGGACGATGGAGACCGGGGAGATGCATTACCGGTCGCGATCGCGGGGGCTCTGGCACAAGGGCGCCACGAGCGGGAACGTACAGCGAGTGGTGTCGCTGAGCATGGACTGCGACGGCGATGCGGTGCTGGCGCGGGTGCATCCGGCGGGGCCGGCCTGCCACACCGGCGCGGTATCGTGCTTTGGCGATACGGCGCTTGGCGCCGATGAAGTGGGTGTGCTGGATGCGACGGTGACCGCGCGAGCGGAAGAGTCAGCGCGGGCGACGGCCAGCTACACCCAACGTCTGCTCGGCGACCGCAACCTGCGCCTCAAGAAGATCGGCGAGGAGGCCGCCGAACTGGTAGTCGCCTGCGCGGACCTGGATCAGGAGCGCGCCGCCCAGGAAGCCGCCGATCTCCTGTATCACACCCTGGTGTCACTGCGCGCGATTGGCGTGGGACTGAACGATGTGCGGGCCGTGCTCGCCGGGCGACGAGAGGCGAGCGCATAGCTGGCGCCAGGGCGATCAAGTCGCATGGTCCCCGGGCACCCGCGACTGCGCTCTCCCGGAAGACGGCTGGACGACGACGGTGCCTTGCCACGCTTCGACAGCATGACTTAGCTGAGCTGTCAACTCGAGCTGGGGCTCACTCAGGATATGGCGGGCTCGCTGCCATCTGTCAGGCCGGTGCCTCGACAGTCCTTAACGCTGTGACTCCCACGTTCGTCAGTAACCATGCAGTGGCCGCTGAACGTGTACTTGCTACCAACCGACCCATTCGGTAATCGCATCGAACAGGGACAGGCGAATGCTGACGCGAATTCACCGAACATTCGTCCTCACCGGATGTGCTCTGACTCTGTTGCTGGTCGCCTGTGGTGGCCGCAGTACCACCGCCGTGGATGACGATGTCGTCACCAGACGCGACACGATTCGAGTCCCGCTGACCCAGCTCGGTAGCCATACGTACCTCGGATTCGCTGGCGGCCTGTATGAGGATGGAAGAAGTAGTCCGCCGGAAGATCACGCCGCCGTGGGCGCGGCACGTGCGCGCAACATCCAACCGCGTGACGCAGATGGTGCTCCGGCGGCGCACGGCAAGATCGTGCTGCTGTCGATTGGCATGTCGAACGCGTCACAGGAGTTCTGCGGCGCGGACATCACCAGCGACTGCGTCGCGGGATCGTTCATGCAGCGGGCATCTGTCGCTCCCGACGTCAATCATTCTTCAGTCGTTCTGGTGAATGGGGCACAGGGAGGGATGGACGCGCGCGAATGGATATCACCGTCGGCGCGTACCTTCGACGTCGTGCGCGACAAACGCCTGGCGAGCGTGGGAGTTTCGGAGAATCAGGTACAGGCAGTCTGGCTGCTCCGGGCAACGAAACGACCCACCGTCTCGCTGCCCGCCACGGATGCCGACGCGTTCAGGTTGGAGACCCAACTCGGCCAGATCGTGCGAGCGCTACGGATTCGCTATCCTCACCTGCAACAGGTCCATATCTCGAACCGTGTCTATGGCGGCTATGCAACGACTTCGCTGAACCCGGAGCCGTACGCCTACGAGGCAGGGTTCGCCGTGAAGTGGCTCGTCCAGGCGCAGGTCAGCCAGATGCGACAAGGGGGTCAGGTTGTGGATACACGCGCCGGTGATCTCAACTACGACTCCACAGCACCGTGGATTGCCTGGGGACCGGATCTGTGGGCCGACGGAGTCACTCCTCGCTGGGACGGTCTTACCCGGCAACGCGCGGATTTCAAGAGTGATGGCACGCACCCGTCCGTCGAGTCGGGCGTCCCGAAGGTTGGCGACCTTCTCCTCCGCTTCTTCAGCACCTCGCCCGTCACACGGTGCTGGTTCCTGGCGGGCCACCGCTGCTCCTGACCCCGGGGCGCAGTCTCGCTGTCGCTGAGCGCGACGTGAGCTGGATGTTGTTAAACGGCTGCACTCGACTGACCACGGGCGCTCTCTGGAAACGCGTCGTTCACGGAGCTGCGGCGCAGATTCGTGGATGACCCGCGATATCCCATTCACCAGCCCCTATCCGCCGACGCTCCCAGCAGCTCCACTATCCTCCGAGCGCGGAAGCCGAAGATGCGCTTCAACTGCAGCCGCACCACCGGCAGCGCCAACTCTCCAGCAGGGTAGAGAGGCAGTCGGTAGCGTACCTCGTCGTGCACCACAGTCCCACCCTCCACGTCGTGGAATGAGTGCTTGTGCACCCACTTCGCATAGGGACCCTTGAGCTGTTCGTCCACGAAGAGCACGCCCGGTTCCCAGCGCGAGATGAGTGTCTTCCAGGCGAACGACGCCACGAACAGTCGTAGCCGGTAGTCGATCACCGTACCCGCAGCCATCCTGATCGGCAGCGGCGTGACGATCTGAAAACTCAATTCCGGAGGGGTGAGCCGCTCGAGGTTGCTGGCGTCGGCAAAGAATGCAAACACCTCCGAGCGCGGCAGCGCTATGCGCGTTGAGGCCGTGAGTACGTGATCGCTGGCTGCCATCGTCTAGGGATCGTAGGTGAGACAGGCCGCGTCGCTCACGAACGCACCTCCCAATCCGCTACATCGCCGGCGACAACCGTGAACGATGGGTGAGGCTCTGGCAATTTCACGGCCGCGAACTGGGCCAGCCACGCCGGCGCGCGCGAGCGGAGCTTGGCCGTCAGGTGCGCCCACTCGTACTCCAACTGACCGCTGGTGACGAGCAGAGGTTCTGATGCAACATCGGCCGCTACTCTGCTGAGGTCGAACCGATAGCCCCGATGGATCGACTCGGCATGGACCTGCCGGAGGTACGTCGCGACCTGCCCCAGCGGCGAGGTCGCGGCTCGGAACCGCGTCAGTTGGGGATGCCGTTGATAGCCCCTTGTCCGGCCAGCAAGCACCGCCTGCGCCAGCAGTGTCTCGCGCCAGAGCGCGACGAGCCCCTTCGCGTCGAGGTAGCGCGGGTGCAGCGACCAGATTCGCATCTCTCTCCCTTCAACTGTGACGCCTGACGTCAGCTACCTTCAGCGGCCTACCCGGCGCCAAGGTGCTCGTCGGACGTGGGAACGAGGTGCAGTTGCCTGGTGCGTGGTTCGGTGACGATCATGGGATGCGCCGGAGGGTGAACTGAGTCCACGGCAACGTCCAAGCGGAGCAGTGCGACGCCCCTGCTTCCGAGCGACGGTCATGCGCAATCCACTGCGTCGTCTCGCGCGCTCAGCTTGGCGTCTGCGCCTCGATAAATCGAGCCACCGCCTCGCGAGCACGCTCCTCGGCCTCCTCGGCGTCGTCACCGTGGTACTCCCCGAACGAGGTAGCGAAGCGTTGAACAGAACCGTCCGGGTGATGACAGCACAGGTCGATGACCATTGCCACGAACGCATACCGTCCGCCGGCTATGGCCTCGGTCTCCTTGACCTCGACATTGAACTCGTACCTGGGCTGCTCCATCGGTGTCACGTCCATGAGTGCACGGCGCTCCAGTGATGCGCCATCGTGGGCCTGCTCACACGGCCGCACAAACGGCGGCGTCATTGAAAGTTAGCCACTTTCCGGCGCGAGCGGAGGCCCGACGCTTCACGGGCGTGTAACCCGGAGCCGGCCGGTGTACGCGACATCTATCAGACCGACGCGCCGAAGAGACGGCCCACCAGCGCCGAGGCAGCCATGGCAAGAGCGCCCCAGAATGTCACCCTGAGAGCGCCCCGCCAGATCACCGCGCCACCCACCCGCGCCGCCAGCGCGCCCAGACCAGCGAGGAGTACCAGCGCGCTGACAGTGACCAGGGTGGTCAGCCATTCCCGCGGGGCCAGGGCGGCAACGACGACCGGTAGCATCGCACCGACGGCGAAGCTCACCGCCGAGGCGAGTGCAGCCTGCAGCGGCCGCGCTGCGGTCGCATCGAAGATGCCCAGTTCGTCGCGCGCGTGGGCAGCAAGTGCGTCGCCGGCCATGAGCTGATCGGCCACCTGCGCGGCGAGCGCCGGCGTCAGGCCGCGGTCCACATATATTGCCGCCAACTCGGCGTGTTCGCCGGTGACGTCGGTCGCCAGTTCATGGCGCTCACGCTCCAGGTCGGCGCGTTCGGTGTCGGCCTGTGAGCTGACCGACACATACTCTCCCGCGGCCATCGACATGGCCCCGGCCACGAGACCGGCGACGCCGGCGATGAGCACCGCCGAGCGCGCGGTGCCCGACGCGGCCACGCCGACCACCAGGCTAGCGGTGGAGATGAGGCCATCGTTGGCACCGAGCACGGCTGCCCGTAGCCAACCTGTGTGAGCGGTTCGATGTCGCTCGATATGCCGCACCAGGCCTCCAGTGAGTGTCGTCCGACCGCGTCGGGTAGGTGCATCTCCCAGGCCTCTGGCGAGAAAGCTGGGACCGTTCCGCCTGACCGCATGAGGCATGCTACCGGCGGGAACCGTGCCGTCGTCAGCCGGATGACGGCGGGCATGTCCCGGCAGCGACGCGTACACCGCTGCCAGATGCCGAGTGTTACCCCGGCGAGCTGATTGCGGGCCGATCCTCCGAGCCCCACGGCGCTGGTGGCGCCGTCACGGGCTGGGTAAGGTCGAACTCCACGCGGAAACGACGATCGCTGTTCTCGCGCCTGAGCGCATAAGCAAAGAGCTGTCCCGGGACTACTTCCACCGTCCACACGTTGGTGGCAGAAGCCGGCAACAGTTCGGCCGTGTAGGCGTCGGCAGCGAACTCCTGCCACTCCACCGTCCCGGTATCGCGCGTATCGCCGCCGTACTGGGTGACTTCGTCCTCGCTGCCGTCGGCGTGCCGGTGATCGTGCTTCAGGCGGAGCCCGTCGGGCGTCCGCGTTATTACCCAGGTGCGCGAGCGGTCATCGCCCACATGAAACGGAATGCGAATCTCGGCATCCGAGCATTCGCGCACGTGCATCACGAGCTCCGAGCGCGAGAAGCTCGAGTCACTCGCCCCGCCCACCGCCAACCGGCCGGCGTAAGCGTTGCCACAGAGCGCTTGCAACGACTGCCAGAACACCACCTGTGCGGGCGTCTCGGCGGCCGCGAGAGCGCTCGCCGCGGCGGCCGAGGCAGCGGGGTCGGCCTCCCCGGAATCGGCGGCGCAGCCGGAGAGCGCGACCACCGTCAGCAGCGAGACCACGAGCGCTCGGAGTGGGCCACCGGAAGAGGAGACCAGGGGAGAGGATCGCACATGAATGGGAATCATCGCTTTGCCGAGTGAGGGGGTGAGCGAAAGAGATGGGCGATCAGATCGCCCCACTGGTTCGTTCCACTCCTCAAGATAGCTCCAGACACGCGCTGGCTCTGCTTCACCAGATACGCGGCTGTGGCGACCGTTGACGATAGCTCCAGACACACTCGCGGGTTCTGCCCCGTCTGCCAGAAGGTGTGACATGCACTCGGCGGTTGCGCGTGCGAATGTTCTGCCGCTCGCCGGCGAACTGCGGAGTGAACGCGCCCCGGCATCGGCGAGTACTTCCCGTCAGATGCGCGCCAGTTCCCGATCGTGCCGGCGACTGAGCACGATCAGCGCTGTCAGTGCGCCGAGTAACGCCATGAACATGTCCCACTGGGTGTCCCAGACATCGCCCTGGGTGCCCAGGAATTCGTCGGCCGCAGAGCCGCCAATGACGGCGGCCGCCCACTCCACCAACTCGTAAGAGGCGCTGATGCTGAGGGAGACAGTGACGACAAGGAAGAAGAGCCACTTGCCCGGCTTGAGTGGCGAGCGCCTGAGCAGGATCTCGCGGGCAATGATCGCCGGCACGAAACCCTGGACGAAGTGGCCGATGCGGTCGTAGTGATTGCGCGCCAGATCCAGGGCGTCCTGCAGCCAGAAGCCGAGCGGCACGCGGGCGTAGGTGTAGTGACCGCCGACCATGAGGATCACGGCGTGCAGGAAGATCAGCCGATAGACGAGCGACGTGAACGGGAAGCGGCGCGCGGTGGCGACGAGTACCGGTGCGGCGAGGATGACCGGGAAGACCTCCATGAGCCAGGTCGCGCGGTCGTATGGGCCGATTCCCGACAGGACGAGGATGACGATGGCCAGCGCGAGAAGGGCGAGTGGCTCGCGGTACGACCTGGTGCGGGTCATCGGGTCCCTAACGAGAAGACCGGCGCACGTTGACGCCGGACCAGTAGCCGAACTCTGTGGCCGAGCATACGCCTTCAAGGTCAATCAGCCGCTCCCGGAGGTACGCCTGAGAATCCGCGATCGCAGCGTTGTAGACCGTCGGTGCGATCTCCCTGAGCACGAACTCGAGGAACATGTCGGCCTTCAGTTCACCGATGTCCATCTCGAGCTCCTCGGCGAAATAGCGCTTGATGGAGGAAATGGACTGGGTGCGTGCGTCGTCGGACAGGTTGATTGACATTGAGCTGTGGAATCGGATTGTACGGCGTCGAAGGACATCGCCTTCGCGCGCCCGGTGCGGGATTTACAATGGAGTTCCCGCGCCTGGGGTGGCGGCGCCACCAAAGGGTAACGTTCCAACCCACCGGCCGGCACCACGAGCCACCGGCCGTCCTCGATCGCCGCGGCAATCTCGGCAGCGGTCGGTTCATCGGTGAAGTACGCGAGCCACCAGGAAAACACGACGTTCGGCCGCGTGCCCTCGGACGTGGTCGGCATGGTGGGCGGGTCGCCATGGACCGTGGGACCGCCAGACGCGGTACTCAGCGAGCCGGCACCCAGTCGCAGGCCGAATCGTCGATGCGGTACGTCTTCACCCACGAGGCAGCGTTGTCGCTTCCCGCTGCCTGCTCGTAGGCGGCTACCCGGTCGCCCACAATTGCTGTATGCGACTGCGCGTCCGGTGAGAGATCGATCCTTGCGTCCACGCAGGCACTCTTCCTGTCGGCGGAGACGAGCGTGACGTATGCGGTAGACCAGAAGCGATCGCCGTCTTGATTCATGTCGTGGTGTACCAGTATCAACCGTCCATCGCTCGTGTGCCCCACCTGCATGAGTAACGAGGCAAGTTGGGTGTAGTACTCCAACCGCCTGCGCCTGGCGTATTCCTCGACGAGGTTCGGGGGCACGCCGCGGCGGCGCGCCACAGGCGGGTTCACGGAGTCAACCACTGCACCGTCGCCATCCATGATCAGGATCTGGTTCAAGGTGGCGAAACCCAGGGCGACCGTGTCCTGCCAGGCGACGAAAGGCCCGAAAGGATTGCTCGTCCAGAGGTTGTCGGATTCCGTGTACTCCCTGGGCACCGGGCCGAAGTAGTGCATGGTGTCAGCACCGATGCGCCAGCTCGCCAGACTCGTGCTGCGCTTCCTGCTCAGCACGGCGAGCCAGATGGAGTCGCCCACCTGTTGCCCCCCGAAGATGTAGCCACCCACCCTCCCGGTGGCTACCCAGTTGCCGGTGCGTCTGTCGAACACCACGGGACTGTTGCTGCCGATATTCGCGACTCCCACGAGCGAATCGCCGAGGAGCATGATGCCGAGCGGCCTTTGCAGCTCTCCCGGGCCACTTCCTTTCCGCCCGTACGCGCGCACGAAGCGGCCGTCGGGAGAGAACTCCAGCAGGCGCGCGGACAGACCATCCGCCACGAAGATCTCTCCGCTTGTATCGACGGCCAGACCATTGGCGCGTCCGATGAAGTTGGAGTCACTTTCCGCCAGTCTCACGCTGTCCAGCATGACGAGCCGCGCGCCGGCGCCAGTGGTACGAGCGGAGGAGAGCGGCCGGTCGGACGGCGGCTCGGACGAGCCGCCACGACAGCCGGTGGACAGCGTGAACAGCAACACGGCAGCGGCGATTGCGCGCATCAGTGTGCGGCCTCCGTTGAGGGATTGCCTGCGTTCAGCAGCCAGGCGAGGCCGCACCTCGCTTCAACCGGAGCGGCCTCTCATCAACAGATGTCCCTGATGTCATTCACGCGGAAGACGGCAGTGCGTCTGAGCGGAGAAAGTTCATGGAATCGTAATGCACGGGCATGTCCTGCTACTCCCGCCTCAGAAGCTCCGGAACCACTTCTCCGGAACTCGTCGCGCATCGCCCACATATGCGAAGCGCACGTTCTTGATGTAGATGTTCGCCACCCTACGCACATCCTGCGGTGTCACCTGTCGCAGCTCGTCGGCGAACCGCGTGGAAGCCCGCCAGTCGCCCTGGTACAACTGGGCCCGTGCCAGGAAGTTGGCCTGGTCGGCGTTCGTCTCGTTGTCCAGGAAGTACTCGGTGAGGAACTGCTGGATCAGCACGTCCAGTCCCTCATCGGTGACCGTGCCCAGTTGCAACTCGGCCACCGCCGCGCGCATGAGGGCGAGCGTGGTGTCCGTGGAGACCGTCGTCACGTAGAGGCCACCGGCCGAGATGGCCCGCTCCACGAACGGCGAACTGACCGCGTAGGTGAGGTTCCGCTTCACCCGGATCTCGTTGAACATCCGCCCCGACAGCACCGCCGTCGCAATGCGCAGTGCGTTGTAATCGGGACTGGTGGCCGGCGGGCCGGCGAAATAGCCGAGTATGTAGTTGGTGGGCAGCACGCGAGGCGCGACCACGAACGCCGAGCCGTTGGACGGTAACGGCGGCGGCAACTCCCACCTGTAGTCCCCCTCCGGCAAGGTGCCGATCGTCGTGCTCACCAGTCGCTCCACGTCGGGACGCGACACGTTCCCGACGATCACCAGCATCATCCGCGACCGGACCATCTGCGACTTCAGGTAGTTCTGCAGGTCACTGATCTGCAGCGTACCTATGGAATGTTCGGAGCCCACCGGGTCGATCGCGTAAGGGTGTCCCACGAAGGCGATGCTGTCGGCCAGATGGTTGACCAGCGCCTCGGGGCTGTCGCGCCGCTGGGCGAGGGCACTCAGATACTGTGAGCGCACCTGCTCCACGTCTGCCGCCTGCAGCGATGGCCGCATGACGCGGTCGGCGAGCACCGCCCAGGTGGAGTCGAAGGTGGTGGTGGTGGCGCGGGCGCCGATCATCGTCCAGTCGGCCGACGGCGCGATCCCGATCGTGGTACCCAGCCCGGCCATCACCCGACGCAACCGCTCCTTGGGATAGTTCTTCGTGCCCAGTTCCGATACCTGCAACAGGAAAGGCTCGATGCCGGCGTTGGATGCGGTCACCTGACGCACACCGCCCAGCAGGTAGAGGTTGGCGGCGACGACATCGTTGGCGGCACGGCGATGGATCACGCGGATACCGGATACGGTGTACATCGTCGTGCCACTGTCGACGTCTGCGGCAGCGATCGTGGCAGTGTGTGATGCACTGAGGCGCGACGTCGTCGTGGCCTGCGCATTCACTGGCACGGCGGCGAGCGTTGCAACGACCGACAGGGCGAAGGCAGCTCTCGACATGCGCGCGGCGAGCGCGCCGAGGGCGCTCACTGGACCCTCCCTGGCCGCACGAGGTCGGCGGCCGTGATGCCCGACTGTCGGCGCGCATCGGGCGAGAGCAGGATCCCGGTGACCCGTGGCTTGTCGATGATGTAGCTGCGCGCGTAACGCACCAGGTCGGCCGATGTCTGCTTCGCCATGTTGTCCACGTACCCCATGAAGTAGTCCACATCGGCAACGCTCCACCAGAAGCCGATGGTGTGCGCGAGACCCGATGCGCGCTCGGCGCTCTGCGCCGAACTCACCGCGCGCGACGCCTTCGCGTTCGCCAGCGCCTCGGCCGAGAAGTACGACGGGTCGCCCAACTTCGCGATCTCCATGTCCAGCGCGGCCAGCGCCGCCTTCAGCTTGTCCGGCGTCGTCTGACCGCTGATGGTGATGGGACCCACATGGTTCAGCGTATAGTAATTGACGCCGACCGTCTGCCAGAGACCGCTGTCCACCAACCGTCGCTGGAAGGCCGAGCCAGGCTCGTTGAGGATGTCGGAGAAGACGTCGGCGGCGTAGGTCGCGGCGCGATCCTTCCCCACGCTGGGGCCCTGCCACTGGAGCATCACCGTCACCGCGCTCACCGGCCGCTCCATGATGATCGCCGTGTCACCGGCCAGCGGAGGGATAGGCGGGATTGGGTACTCCACGAACGGGTCAGGCTGGCGTGGCCAGTCTCCGTATATGCGTTCGGCCAGGGTGAACACGCTATCCGGATCGACGTCCCCGGCCACGATGAGCACCGAGTTGTTGGGCACGTAATAGCGGTGCTGGATCGTGCGCATCATCTCCGGTGTCGCCGTCTGCACGACCTTGCGATCGCCAATGGTATTCTTGCGACTGAAGTTCCCCGGATAGAGGGCCCGTGTCATCGCGTTCTCGAAGTCGAAGAACGGGCTCGACTCGGCGCGATCGTACTCGCCGATCACCACCTCGCGTTCGGTCGCCAGCTCCTGCGGCAGGAAGAGCGGCTCGCGGAGGGCGGCGTTGAGAAATTTCATCGCTCCCACAAGGCTGTCGACGGGAACGGTGAGGTAGTAGTTGACGCGCTCCTCCTGGGTCGTGCCGTTGAAGACCGCGCCCAGGTCGGAGGCGCGATCCATGAACTGCCCCGGTCGCGGGTACTCGGCGTTGGCCCGGAAAAACATGTGCTCGTAGAGATGGGCGAGGCCGGCGTATTCCGGGCTCTGGGTGAAGGCGCCGTTGCGCACGTCCACCTCCACCGTCGCCAGCGGCACGCCGTGGTTCTCGAGGACGATCACCTCGAGCCCGTTGCCCAGCACACGGCTCTGGATGACGCTCTCCAGTTCGGCGCGAGACTGGGCGTGTGCCGACGACGAGATTGCCGTGAGGGCGGCGACCGTGGCGGTGAGTGCGAGCGCCAGCACTGTCACTCGCGCAGCGGCGGTGGAGATCCGCGTGGCTGGGAGGGTACAGGGTCCGGTGTGTCGGTGGGCGGGAGTTGCGAGCACGCGATGCGGGGTGTGGGGGTGGAGAGGTCGTCGGCAGTAGATACATACTGCATCCGACGACGGCTGGGATGGGTGAGCGTCGCCTTCAGGCAGCTATGGCGTTGCTGGGGGGGGTTGAGGCGTGGGGGCTGGGACTGACTTCGTCGCGCTGTTGTGGCGTGGATGGGGCGTTGCGGTGACCGAGGCTGGGACTGACCTGCCGGATGCGGGTGGGGAGCGGAGCCTCGTCACGTCGCCGCTTCCCAGCGCGACCGCGCGGCTGTTTCTTCCCTTCATGACCCTCTCCAACGCCGCTCCGGCCATCGCCGCGCTCGAGACACTATCGGATCGGCTGGGAAATGACCGGATCCGCCGGGCCGCGCCGCTCGCTCCTTACACCACCTTCCGCATCGGAGGTCCGGCTGACCTGCTCTACGAGGCGACGTCGGCCGACGAACTCGCCGACGCCATAACCGTCGCTCGCGAACTGGACGTTCCCTGGTTCGTCCTCGGGCTGGGCGCCAACATCCTGGTGGGTGATCGCGGGGTGCGCGGGCTGGTGATCCGGAACGTCGCCGCCCACCATCGTTTCGGTGACGATGGGCGCCTGTGGGTGGAGAGCGGGGCCGTGATGGCCGACCTCATCCCCCAGGCAGTGGAGCGTGGCTGGAGCGGATTGGAGCACTACGTGGGCATCCCCAGTTCCGTGGGCGGGGCGATCTGGCAGAACCTCCACTTCCTCTCCCCCGCCCCCGAGCGGGAACGGACGATGTTCATCGCCGAGGTGTTCGAGAGCTGCGAGATCCTGAGCGAGGAGGGGGAGCGGAAAGTCGTGGGGCCGGACTACGTGAAGTTCGGCTACGACGACAGCATCTTCCACCACCGTCGCGACATCGTGCTGGCCGCCACCTTCCAGCTCGAGCCGGGCGATCCGGCGACCATGCACCGGATCATCCAGGAGAACCTTTCCTGGCGCGGAGCGCGTCATCCGTGGCTGCAGTTCCACCCCAGCGCGGGCTCGATTTTCCGGAAGATCGACGGCGTGGGCGCCGGACGGCTGGTGGACCAGTGCGGCCTCAAGGGCTACCGGGTGGGCGACGCGCAGATCTCGCACATCCATGCGAACATCATGGTGAACCTCGGGCGAGCGACGGCGTCTGACGTCCGTGCGCTGATCGCCCATGCGCAGCGGTGCGTGCAGGAGCGGTTCGGGTACGAGCTGACGCCGGAGATCGGGTTCGTCGGGGAGTTCTGAGCCGGATGGAGGCGGTTGTCCTCGGGCGTGGTCGCAAATCGTCATTCCGGCGAACGCCGGAATCCATGCTGAGCCTCGATGCCATGGATCCCGGCTTCCGCCGGGATGGCGGCCGAGAGGACGGCAGTGGTGGATCATGGCGTCTCCTCTCCGTGATAGCGATAACCCATCTGTCGGGTTATAATGGGTGGATGCCAACCGTGCTCCGCGTGGGTGGTTTCCGCATCCTGATCTTTCTGCCACCTCGCGAACACCAACCGCCGCATGTCCACGTCTGGAAGGCGGATGGCGAAGTGGTGATCGAGCTTGCGGTAGGCGATGGTTCACAGACAATCAGGAGCGTGGCCCGGATGCGAACGAGTGACGTGAAGGCCGCGTTCTGGATCGTCGAGGAGAACGCCGAGTATCTGCTGAAATGCTGGAGGGAATACCATGATCAGGGAGCAACGGACAGCTGAGGAGACCATCGCAGCTCAGATTCCGGCTGCCCGTAATCGCGAGCGACAGGCCCGGCTGGACGGTGAAAGGGCTGCGTCGGCATACTACGACGCGCCGACCGGCCGCGTCATCATGGAGCTCACGAACGGCTACATCTTCGGCTTCCCAACAGATGCGATCCCGGCGCTGGCTGCGGCGAGCGCGGAGGAGCTGGCCGCCGTGGAACTCGGGCCGGGCGGCGGCGGGCTACATTGGGAGTCGCTGGAGGTGGACCTGAGCGTGCCGGGGCTTCTGCTCTCCGCCCTCGGCAGGTCGGCGAAGCTGAGCGAACTGGCCCGACTCGCGGGGCAGGTATCGAGTCCCGCCAAGGCGGAGGCCGCGCGCGCCAACGGCGCCAGGGGAGGCCGACCGCGGAAGGTTTCCGAGGGCGGCTGAACCTCTCGGGTCATGGCTGGTCATCAAGACCGGCACATCCGGTTGTGATGCCGTGTATTCGGCAGCAAGTCGGTCGCTGGTAGGCAGGGGCATGCCGCCCAACTGAGCCTGGGCGAGAAGTGTGCGGTCGGCCGGGTCGTCCCGGCAGCAGGGTGCTCTGGATGCAGGACATCACCGGTCAGCGGCAGGCCGACGATATTTCCTGCCCCTGCGCATGTCATTCCGGCGAACGCCGGAATCCATGTTCTGCATGGAGGCCATGGGTCCCGGCTTTCGCCGGGACGACGGGCTTTCGCCGGGACGACGGGCTTTCGCCGGGACGACGGGCTTTCGCCGGGACGACGGGCTTTCGCCGGGACGACGGGCTTTCGCCGGGACGACGACGGCGGTGTGTTCGTCATTCCGGCGAAGGCCGGAACGGCGGCGGAGGCTCATTCCGCCCGCATCGCCCGCGCTGGATCCACCCGCAGTGCCTGCCGTGCCGGTACCAACGTCGCGACTAGAGCCATGACTACCAGAACTGCGGCAGCACCGGCGAAGGCCACCGGATCGCCGGGGGCGACGCCGAAGATCATGCTCTCCAGCGTGCGCCTGAGCGCCCACGCGCCGGCCATGCCGAGCACCACTCCGGCGGCGGCCATGGCGAGCCCTTCCCAGAGCACCAGCCTCAACACGTCGCGTCGACTAGCGCCGAGGGCGATGCGGATGCCGATCTCCTGGGCGCGACGGGTGACGCCGTAGGAGACCACTCCGTAGACGCCGATAGCTGCCAGCACGACGGCGACGAGACCGAAGAAGCTGATGAGAAGGGCGTTGGTCCGTCGCGGCGCGACGGCACTGGAAATCAGCTCGTCCATGGAACGTACGTTGAACACGGCCTGCCCCGGGTCCACGGCGTATACCGCCTGGCGCATCCGGGCGCCGAGGAGCGCGGCCGACCCCGGACCGCGAGCAACCAATGCGAGGTTCCTCCCCGGGCTCTCCTCCAGCGGCACGTACATCTGCGGGATTGGCTCGTCGGCCAGCGTCTGGCCTCGCACGTCACCCACCAGCCCCACGACCGTCCGCGGAGGGATCGGCTCCATGATCGTGTACTGCCTGCCGATCGGGTCCTCGCCCGGCCAGAGGGCGCGGGCAAATGCCTCGTTGACCACCATCTCCTGAGGCGCACTGCTGTCCAATGCTGGCCGCGCCAGCCGCCCGCCAAGCAGAGGGATGCCTAGCACATCGAAGTATTCGCTCGTGACACTTATCTGCTGCCCCATGACCCCACCGCCGCTCTCGACACCCTTCGATCCCACCCTGAACGCTATTCCGCCCGCGCCGTCCATCGGCAGCTGACTCACCATGGCCGCACTGGTGACGCCGGGTGTCTCTTGTAACTGAGCGAGCACGGAGGAGACAAACTGCTGACTCTTCCAGAGCGAGTCATATCGCGCGCGCGCCAGCGAGAGCTCAAGGGTCGCCACCCCCTCCGTGCGCACGCCGCTCTCGGTATCGAACAGGTTGCCCATGCTGCGCAGCATGAGCCCGGCGCCCACGGCCAGGGTGAGGGCGAGGGCGAGCTGGGTTACCACGAATATCCGCCGCAGCCGCGCTCCCTCGCGCGCCGTGGAACCGGTGCCTCCGCTCTTCATGGTTTTGTTGGGATCGGAGCGGGAGGCGCCGAGCGCCGGCCAGAGACCGGCCAGAAGTCCCGTCGTTACCGCCAGCCCGAGCGAGAAGCCGAGCACGCGCAGATCGAGTTGAGCCGGTACCGTGCCGGCAAGCACCCTGGGCATGAGCGAGGTGAGTAGCCCCAGACTCGCCCTGGCCAGTAACACGCCGAGTAACCCGCCAGCGGTGGCCAGGATGAGGCTCTCCACCAGGAGCTGCCTGATTATGCGCACGCGGCTGGCCCCGAGAGCGGCGCGAAGGGCAATCTCCGGGCGACGGCCGGCGGCGCGGGCGAGCAGGAGATTGGCGACGTTGGCGCAGGCTACGAGAAGGACGAGCACCGTCGCCCCCATCAGTACCAGCAAGGCCGTCCGTCGACTGCCGACGAGCACTTCTCGGTATGGACGGGCAAAGTCGCCGACGGGCTGATCAAGCTCCTCACCCACTCTTGCCTGTACAGCGGCGTGGACTCTCACCGCCGCCTGAGTCACCGTGGCGCCAGGCGCCAGGCGACCGAGCACTGTGAGGGGCAGATACTGGCCGAAAGGCTCCCACCGGGCGAGGGAGAACGGCACGGCCAGCGGCAGCCAGATATCGGTGTCCTGGGGGAAGCCGAAGCGAGGCGGCATTATGCCGACCACACGGTACGGTGTCTCGTTGAGGCGCACGTCACGTCCGATCACCGCAGAGTCGCCGCCGAACTGCCGCCGCCACAACGCATCGGAAATAATTGCCGCATGTGGCCCCTCCAACGTCCCCTCCTCGGCCGTGAAACCGCGCCCGCGAGCGGGCTGGATGCCGAGCATCGAGAAGAGGTCTACCGTTACGAGTGCCACTCGCACGCGCAGCGGCGACTCACCCTCAGCGAGATTGAGCCCGCCCGGGGCGAAGGCGGCCACACCGGAGAAGACGTTGTGCATGGCGCGCACGTCGTCGATGTACAGACTCCGGTCCGACATGTTGTCGCGGTGGGGTATGCCCACATACTGTAGCTCTACCAGCCGGTCGCTCCGCTGGAACGGCAGCGGCCGCAGCATCGCCGCATCCACCGCGCTGAACATCGCCGTCGCGGCGCCGATGCCGAGCGCCAGGACGAGAATCACGGAGAGCGAGAAAGCTGGCTGCTGACGGAGCTTGCGGAGGGCGTAGCGGAGGTCCAGCAGGATGGCGTCCATGAACTCGATCCTCTCGAATCTGTGTTGTCGGCGGCGGTCGTGTTCGCGGAGCCAGCGGCTTACCTGGCCCTTGTCGCCGAAGCGCATCTCCGCCAACCGGCGCGCCTCCTCGGGGTCGACGCCGAGGGCCTCCAGCTCGGCCGTCGACTGGTCGAGATGAAAGCGAAGTTCGTCCTCGACGTCGGCGTCCACGTCAGGTCCCCAGAAGCGCAGATAACGGCGCCAGCGCGGTGTGTCGCTCATCGGCTGTTCTCCCGGCTGGGATCAGAGCAGCGACGGCTCGGCGGCCAGCACGAGCGTGACCGCGCGCGAGAAGTGGAGCCAGGTGGAGGCGTCGGCGCGCAGATGCTGGCGGCCGGCGGGAGTGAGGGCGTAGCAGCGGGCCCGCCGGTTCTGGTCGGTGAGCTCCCAGCGGGCGGTGACGAGCCCGCGATCCTCCAACCGCCTGAGCGCCGGGTAGAGCGACCCCTCCTCTATCTGCAGGGTGTCGCCGCTCACCTTGCGGATCCACCTCGCCACGCCGTAGCCGTGCAGGTCCTGGGCGACGAGCGCCTTCAGGATGAGGAGACTGAGCGTCCCCTGCAGCATTCCGCCCGTTTCACGCGCCACCGGAATCTCCCATGTGAAGTCGGATGCCAAGGTAGGCGCTCATACCCAGTCTTGCAAGGGTGGGATTTTTCTCGTGGTGATGGTGAACCGGCAGCGTACCGCTGCGTCATCGCGCGGCTGCGTGCCCCAGTGCTCGCCATAGCCGCAAATCGTCATTCCGGCGAACGCCGGAATCCATGTTCTGCATCGGGGCCATGGATCCCGGCTTCCGCCGGGATGACGGGCTTTCGCCGGGATGACGGGCTTCCGCCGGGATGACGGGCTTTCGCCGGGATGACGGGCTTTCGCCGGGATGACGGGCTTCCGCCGGGATGACGGGCTTCCGCCGGGATGACGGGCTTCCGCCGGGATGACGGGCTTCCGCCGGGATGACGGGCTTTCGCCGGGAGGACGGGCTTCCGCCGGGATGACGAGCTTCCGCCGGGAGGACGGGCTTTCGCCGGGAGGACGGGCTTCCGCCGGGATGACGACGGCGGGCATGGGTCCCGGCTTCCGCCGGAACGACGACGGCCGCTCGCTCCCGCTGAATTGCCCTCGGCGCGTTCATCAGGGCGAATCGTCCACCGGACCCGCTGGCTCCCATCCTGCTCCAGGACTCCCAGGTGAGCGCGCAACGCACATCTTTCCGACGCTCGAACCTTTCACAGCCGACCCGGGCCATGCCGGCTGAGTGGACACCCAATGACGATCATGAAGGACGAGAACATGAACCCCGATGACCATTACGATCTCGTCGTCATCGGCTCCGGTCAGGGTGGTAACCCACTCGCCAACTCGTTCAGCGATGCCGGCAGACGTGTGGCGCTCGTCGAGCAGCTTCATGTTGGCGGAAGTTGCGTCAATGAGGGTTGCAGCCCCACCAAGACCATCATCGCCAGCGCCCGCGTGGCTCACATGGCGCGTCGAGCGACCGGGTATGGCGTTCATTCCAGCGACCCCGCATACGCCAGTTCGTCGCCGGACGCCGCCATCCGCGTGGACATGAAACGGGTCCGCGAGCGGAAGCAGAAGATCGTCGACCGCTTTCGCTCGGGTATCGAGCGCGGTCTCGACTCGGCGGGCGTCGAGTTGATCCGCGGTCATGCCCGATTCGTGGCGCCGCTCGCCATCCGGATCTCGCGCACCGATGGCGCCGGTTCGCCGGAGGGCGGCCGACGAATCACAGCCGAGCGGATCGTCGTCAACACCGGGCTCCGACCCACGATACCGGCGCTCCCCGGACTCGCCGATGTGGATTTCCTCACCTCCACCTCCATTCAGGAACTCACCGAGCTCCCCGAACACCTCATCGTGCTCGGCGGCGGATATGTCGGTGTCGAGTTCGCACAGGCATATCGTCGCTTCGGCAGTGAGGTGACCATCGTGCAGCGCGGCGACCAGCTACTTCAGCATGAGGATGCCGACATCGCCGAGGCGGTCGCCGGGATCCTACGCGAGGACGGGATCCATCTTCTACGCGAGACCGATGCAGCGCGCGTGGAGCCGACAGGCACGGGAGTGCGGCTGATCGTGCGCGCGGCGGACGGGGATGACGAAGCGACCATCGCGGGCTCGCATCTCCTGGTGGCCGTCGGTCGCACGCCGAACAGCGACCACCTGGGGCTCGACGCGGCCGGTATCGACACCGATGACCGGGGTTTCGTGCGCGTCAACGAGCGACTGGAAACTTCCGCCGCCAACGTGTACGCCATCGGCGACGTCAAGGGTGGCCCGGCCTTCACACACATCTCCTACGACGACTTTCGTATTCTCCGGACCAACCTGCTGGAGGACGGCGCGAGGACGACAGCCGGGCGCCAGGTTCCCTACACCGTCTTCATTGACCCGCAGCTCGGCGCCATCGGCATGACCGAGCGCGAGGCACGCGCCGCCGGACACCGCGTCCGTGTCGCTCGACTCCCGATGTCGAACGTGGCCCGCGCGATGGAAGTGGACGAGACACGCGGCGTGATGAAGGCCATCGTCGACGCCGACAGCGGACGCATACTGGGCGCCCGGATACTCGGTATCGAGGGCGGCGAGATCGCCGCTGTGATCCAGGTGGCGATGATGGGCGACCTGCCGTACACGGCGCTCCGCGACGGCACCTTCTCGCACCCGACGACCGCCGAGTCGTTGAACAATCTGTTCATGAGACTGGAGGACGTGGGCGCGAATTGATCGGCTTGCCTCACGCAGCCAGCCCGGCTCGGCCAGGCCTCATCCCTGTCGACACATGACGAATCTGTCGGCGTGGTCAGGTCTCATCCCTGTCGGCACATGACGAATCGTCGTCGACCGCGTATCTTCGCCCGGTGACCGCACCCGATCAGCCCGCCGCGCCACCGGCGCCCGCGGACCACCGCAACCTGTTCTTCATACTGGCCGGACCAGTCGTCTGGCTCATCCTCCGCTGGCTCGCGCCGGCTACCCTTCCACACGCCGCCGCCGACGTGCTCGGCGTCGCCGGATGGATGGGAGTCTGGTGGCTGTCGGAGGCCGTCCCGCTGGGAGCGACGTCACTCCTCCCGATACTCCTCTTTCCACTGCTGGGCGTCACTACCAGCAAGGAGGCGGCGGCGCCATTCGCCAACGAACTCGTCTTCCTCTTCCTGGGCGGATTCCTGCTCGCCGCGGCGCTGGAAACGTGGAACGCACATGCCCGCATCGCCTACGGCATAGTCTCGGCGATCGGTGTCGGCGCCAGGCGGACCGTCCTCGGCGTGATGGTGGCGACGGCGTTCATCTCGATGTGGATCTCCAACACCGCCACGGCGGCGATGATGTTCCCCATCGCAATGGCCATTGGTGCCCTGTTCGGAGAGGGCTCCAATGCCCGCCGCACGCGCACCGCGCTCATGCTTGGCGTGGCCTACGCGGCCAGCATTGGCGGCATGGCGACGCTCATCGGTACCCCACCCAACCTGATCTTTGCCGGCGCCGTACAGCAACTGGCCGGTGAGAGGGTGGGTTTTGTCGAGTTCATGGCGTTCGGGCTGCCGGTGGCGGTACTCCTCCTGCCACTCACGTGGGCGCTCCTCGTCTTCGTTCTCTTTCGTGCCCAGGTGGAGAACCGCGGGGCGATCAGGGCCCTGTTCGCGGAGCGACGGCAGGCGCTCGGAGCGCTGAGCGGCGGCGAGCGACGGGTGCTCGTCATATTCGCCCTCACCGCGCTTGCCTGGCTGCTCCGTGAGCCCAAGCTGATCGGCTCATTCTCGGTGCCCGGGCTGGCGACCTACTTCCCCGGCATCACCGATTCAACGATCGCCATTGGCGGCGCGATCATGCTCTTCATCGTTCGGGGCCGCCAGACTGACGGCCTCCGACGGCCATTGCTTACCTGGACGGAAGCACGACACATATCGTGGGAAACATTGCTGCTCTTCGGCGGCGGACTGTCGCTGGCGGCGGCGATGGAGAGCACGGGGCTGGCTGGCTGGCTGGGCGGGCAGATGGCCGGGCTGGCCGGTATGCCGACGCCGGTGATCTACGCCGGGCTCGCCACGCTGGTGCTGGTGTTGAGTGAGATTGGCTCGAACACTGCGGTAGCGGCGATGGTGATGCCGGTGGCCGCATCGCTGGCCATAGCCGTCGGCGAGCCGCCACTGGCGTTGATGCTCGTCGCCACGCTGGCCGCGTCGACCGGCTTCGCGCTTCCCATTGCCACTCCACCGAACACCATCGTCTTTGGCAGCGGCCAGGTGAGTACGCGCGACATGGCCCGCGCCGGAATATTGCTGGACGTCATGGCCGTGGTGCTCATCACACTGGTGGTCTGGCTTCTCTTCCCCAGGCTGATGTAGTCGCTGCTTTCCGCTCGAGCGTGCTCGCGCATCCGCACACCCGCGCACCCGTCACCTGAACCGATTCGCCATGGCCGACATCATAGCCGATCTCTGGTACAAGAACGCCGTCATCTACTCGCTCGACCTGGAATCGTTCATGGATTCGAATGGCGACGGTGTCGGCGACTTCGAGGGTCTGAGCAGGCGGCTGGACTACCTGGAGGCACTTGGCGTCGACGCTGTCTGGATCGCGCCCTTCCAGCCGACACCCAACCGCGACAACGGCTACGACGTCAGCGATTACTACGGTGTGGATCCACGGCACGGCTCCAGCGGCGATTTCGTGGAGTTCATGCATCAGGCGGGCAATCGCGGCATCAAGGTCCTCATCGACCTCGTCGTCAATCACACCAGCGATCAACACCGCTGGTTCCAGTCCGCGCGCAGTGACCCTCAATCCGAGTACCGGAACTGGTACATCTGGTCGAAGAAGCGACCGAAGCGCTGGAACCAGGGAATGGTATTCCCCGGCGTGCAGACGCAGACCTGGACGTTCGACGAGGAGGCCAGGGAGTGGTACTTCCACCGCTTCTACAATTTCCAGCCGGACCTCAACATGGACAATCCGGACGTCCGCGCCGAGGTACGACGGGTGATGGGCTACTGGTTGCAGCTAGGTGTCGCTGGCTTCCGGCTGGATGCGGTGCCCTTTCTCCTGGAGTCGGTGGTGGACGGCGAGATCCAGCCCGAACTCGACTTCGAGCATCTCTACGACATGCGCCGCTTCATGCAGTGGCGGCGCGGCAACGGGGTCCTGCTGGGCGAGGCGAACGTGACGCCGGCTGATACCAAGCGGTACTTCGGGAATCATGGCACCGGGATCCAGATGATGTTCAACTTCTGGGTCAACCAGCATCTCTTCTATGCGCTCGCCACCGGCGATGCCCGGCCACTGGTGGCTGCGCTCCGCCAGACCCAGCGCATTCCGGGGATGTCGCAATGGGCACACTTCCTCCGCAATCATGACGAGCTCGACCTCGGCCGACTCGACGAGGAACAGCGCCAGGCGGTCTTCGATCGGTTCGCGCCGGAAGAGCGCATGCAACTCTACCACCGCGGCATCCGTCGCCGGCTCGCACCCATGCTGGGCAACCGGGCGCAGCTCGAGTTCTCGCACAGTCTTCTCTTCGCCCTGCCGGGGTCGCCAGTGCTCCGCTACGGCGACGAGATCGGCATGGGCGACGACCTCTCCCTGAATGAACGGGACTCCGTGCGCACGCCGATGCAGTGGTCCGAGGAGCTGAACGCCGGCTTCTCCGTCGCCGATCGTCCGATCACGCCGGTTATCGATTCAGGCCCGTTCGGTTATCGCGCGGTGAACGTGGAGGCGCAGCGTCGTGACCCAGCGTCCATACTCAACTTCACCCGGAAGATGATCAGGCTGCGTCAGGAGACGCCGGAGGTCGGCTGGGGAGACTGGTCCATCCTCCGCACCGGATCGCGCCATGTACTCGCCATACGCTACGACTGGCGCGGCAACTCGGTGGTGACGCTGCACAACTTCGCCGGGGCCCCGTGCGAGGTGAGCCTCCGTGTTGGTGCGGAGAACGGCCAGCGGCTGTCGAACCTTCTCGAGGACGACATACTCGTTGGCAGCGAAGGCAAGCACCACGTGCGGCTGGACGCCCACGGATTCGCCTGGTTCCGCATAGGCGGACTGAACCACGTTATCAGGCGTGAGCGCGCGTGATGCCGAGTGTGGGTACTCGCGAGGCGCTGATCGGGTGTCTGCGCATGGCGCGCGTGGCCAAGGGAGAGCTCACTCGAAGGTGATGGCGCGCGTTCCTGTATCTCCTGTCCATCGCCAGTTTCTGACGCAAATTGGGCGGGTGGTCGAGGTGGGCCACCAGGCGGAATGGACGACTGGAAGCGATGGTGCAGAACGCCGTGTGGCGGCACTCCGGCGTCTCGTTTTGGGGGGTCGGATGATTACACGTATCGCTGCTCAGCACTAGGAACTTCGGCCACCACCACCTCGACAGGCCTCCATGGGACCCTCGGACTGCGGGGCAGTCTGTAGTCCCGATTCACGACGACGAACCAGACGCTGTCGCCCACCAGAGCTCCGCCCCCCCATGCGGCACCAACGGTGCCTGACACGACCCGCGACCGGTCGTCCGGGTAATAGGGCGGGAACTGACGCACCGACAGCCCCAGCGGATTCGTCGTGCCCGTCTCGCACGCGGATGAGTCGAGCGTGACGTCTGACGAGGTTCGCGCGCAGCTCGCGAAAGCCCACCACCCTCTCGTGCCGTGGCCTGATCCGACCGCGAGCGACACACGTCGCTCGCATGGCAATCGTGGTTCCCGGTTGCCGCCAGCGCGCCCTCAATGCATCGTCCGGAAACCCCGTCACAGAGCATGTCACGGCATCTACCAGCCACTACCCGCACATGATCAGTCAGAGCAGTCGCCCGATCCTCCTTGCCGCCGCACTTCTCGGCGCCCAACTGGCACCCATGCGCCCCGCCTCTGCCCAGCCTGGTAGTAGCCGCGGCACACCCATAAAGGCCGGCGAGGAATGCCCCGCCGGCATGACCGAGATCCGTCCGCGTCTCTGCATGGCGCCGGAAACACCGGCACCAAGCATAGTCGATTACCGCCCGCACTCCACTCTCGTCGTCCCCACGCACATGGTCAGGGCGGCGCGCTATCCGGTGATCGATTTCCACGGCCATCCGCAAGGGCGGCTGGCCTCGCGCGCCACCCTCGACACGCTCGTAGACGCGATGGACGGCATCAACGTCCGCCTGATGATAGCGGCCGACAACATGAGCGGCGGGCGGCTACAGAACGCCATCGCCACCATCAACGCATCGCCGCATAACGGTCGGGTGCGCGTGCTCGCCGGAATCGACTTCCGGAACGTCGGGCCCGGCTGGGCCGAGCGTGCGGTGGCGCAACTGGAGGCCGACGTGGCTGCTGGTGCCGTCGGCGTGGGTGAGATCGGCAAGGGGCTGGGGCTGTCGACCAGAAAGGCCGACGGCACCAGACTGAAGATCGACGACCCCGAGCTGGACCCGATCTGGGAAGCCAGTGCCCGGCTCCAGCTCCCCGTCTTCATCCATACCGCCGACCCGCCGGAGTTCTTCAAGCCGGTGGACATGAAGAACGAGCGGTGGCTCGAGCTGTCGCTCTTTCCCGGACGACACTATCCGTCAGACAGGTTCCCGAGTTTCGAGACGCTGATGAAGGAGCGCGACAACCTGTTCCGTCGCCACCCGAAGACCACCTTCGTCACCGCCCACATGGGCTGGTACACCAACGACCTCGGCCGACTGGGCAGGCTGCTGGACGAGTTGCCCAACGTGTACACCGAAGTGGGAGCGGTGCTCTACGACATCGGACGCCAGCCCCGCACCGCTCACGATTTCTTCGTGAAGTATCAGGACCGCATCCTGTTCGGCAAGGATTCGTTCCAACCCGAGGAGTATCCGTACTACTGGCGCGTGTTCGAGACGAACGACGACTACTTCGACTATTACCGCGACTACCACGCCTTCTGGAAGTTGTACGGGATCGGGCTGCCCGATGTCGTACTGAAGAAGGTGTATTACAGGAATGCGCTCAGCATCACGCCGCGGCTGCCGCAGACGGGGTGGCCGGAGTAGCAGGTTCACGCCGGTCATGTCGGGCACATGGAGCACGTGGGGGGTGGCGCAGCTGCGCCACCCCCCACGTGCTCGTTCGGGGCACCTGAGCCCTGGATCCAACGCTACATCGTGCTTCCCGACCGGATTGCTGTCCTCACCATTGCACCATCCTGCTCCGGCTGGGTGATCCAGCCGCCTTCCCATCCGGCAGCACTGGTCTGCCAGAAGATGGCGCCTGTTGGTAGCCACGAGTCCTTCCAGCCGTCCACCGACGAGACCTCCGGGACGGCGAGTTCTATCGTGCTGCCAGCGCCCACATAGCCCGCGGTGGCCGCGACGGTGACCGTGTTGCCTGTACCGCCGCCGGCGCTCCGGTTCGCCATGCTCGCCGTCCAGAAGCTGGAGTACTCCGGCTGCCTGGTGATCTTCGCGCTGTAGCGCCCGGGGCCGAGCACGGTGAGGGCGGGCATGATGAGGGCCGGGCCGAGCGTGACCGCGCGGTCGGAGGGCGTGCTGAACATCGTTATGGCGGTCCGTTGCTGGCTGGCGTCGCCCGGGACCATGGTGCCGGCCGGGTACGCCACCGCTATCAGCATGTGCAGGTCGCCGCTCTTCTGCCTGGCCGCCGGCACTCCGTAGAACGTGCGCGTGGCGGTCGCGCTCGGCGTGGTCTCCACGTGAAGCAGCGCGCCACTGGTGCTGGTCGTCGAGAACAGCTCCGTCAGCAGCAGCGTCTCGCCGTTGCTGCCGTTCACGGTGAGGACCTTCTTCTCCGGAGCAAATGCCTCGGCGCCTCCAAAGTCGAGTACCGGGAGGGTGGAGCCGGCGGGGGCCTCAACGTCGCGACGGATGATTATCCGGTCGGGCTCCATCGTCACGCCGCCGCCACCGATGTTGAGCTTGGTCCGACTGGCAATGAGATCACGCTTGCCGCCCGGCACGTTCGTGAGGGTGAACGCCGGCTGGCCGCCGTTCGCTGTCGCGACCCCGCCGCCCAGGCTGATATTCGCCAGGTCGGTCATGCCGAGGCCGGCGACGCTGCCGTTCACGGACTTCCGCGTGTCGGAGACGCACTGCTCCTTGCCCATCGCCGTCAACTCGGCGGCGGTGCCGTACTGTACCATCGTGTTCGCGTTGCCCGACTCGGTAGTGACGTACGCCACTCCGCCGCGACCGGACGGGAGATCAAAGCGATAGACGTTGTTCGCGGCCGTCACGCGCTTCCAGGGTCCCGAGCCATCCTGCACTGCCACCCAGACAGGCGCGTCAGGGCCGCAGAATTCGTAAGCGATGCTGCCGGTCGGAGTCCCGCCACCTGACGAGGCGACCGATACGGCGAGCGTGGCGGTGCGACTGCCGGTGACGCCGGTTCCGGTTCCGGTGATGGTGAGGTTGAAGCTGCCGACGGCCGCCGAGGCTCCCGCGGCAACGGTCAGGGCTACGGATGACGTCGTGGTGCTGCCGCTGGCCAGCGTGGCGGTGACGCCGGTCGGGGCGCCGGATACGGCCAGCGAAACACTGCCGTTGAACCCACCGGTGCGGGCGATGTTGACCGTGCTGGCCGCGCTCTCGCCCTGCTTTACCGCCACAGTGGCGGGCGAGACGGCGATCGAGAAGTCAGGCTTCGCCGTCGCAGTTACGGTGAGGGCGAGCGAGGCAGTGAGCGCGGTGACACCCTGTCCGGAGGCTCGGATGGTGAGCGAGGACTGACCGGCCGCCGCCGCCGCCGCGGCGCTCAGGGTTAGCGTGCTGCTGGTCTGCCCGGCGGCCAGGGTGGCCGGCGCGAAGGTGCCGCTGACGTTGGCGGGCGCGCCCTCCAGGGCAAGGGTGACCGGCCCGGCGAAGCCGCCGCTACGGCCGACGGTGACCGTGACGGTGCTGCTCCCGCCCTGCGCCACCGACGAGCTTCCGCCGGACAACGAGAGGGTGATGGCAGGTGTCGCCGGCGGACCCGTGACTCCGCCGCCACCACCACCGCTGCCGTCGCCACCCCCACCACACCCGGCGACCATGCCAGCCGCCACGGTCGCCACAGTCGCCGTTATCCAACGCCATCTAGTGCTTCTCGGTCGCTGCACATGCACTCCTGGTTCAACTGGGTTACGGAAAATGCTCGCGGGACACCGCAGTCAATCTGTGCGCGCCACGTCTCCCAGCCGTCCCCTGAGCGTTACCTGAGCGTTGCAACTGCTCATTTTCAGCACCGGCGGGTCAGGAAGGTGCACATCTGTTCGAGTCGACCCCATCCTCCCCGGGACGCTCGGCAGCATCGGACCGCGGCCGCTGCTCGCATGGCCGGGGGCGTGGATGGGGCCCTGGCGGTAGTGGTCGCGGGGTTCCTGCTCCGCCACGCCGGCATGTCCGACGATTAAATTCCGTCGTCATGCTCTCCTTCTTCACCCGTCGTCGACGTGCTCGACTTCAGGCGCAGCCAGTTCCCATGAGCTGGGCGCGGATCGTGGAGCGCAACGTGCCGCTGGTGAGCGTGCTTCCCCAGGTTGACCACGCCCAGTTGTTCGGTCATGCCCACGTCCTGCTGGACGAGAAGAACTTCGAGGGCTGTGGCGGCCTGTTGCTGACCGACGAACACAGGGTGACGATCGCTGTCCAGGCCGCTTTCCTCCTGCTGCGACGGGAGACCGACTACTTCCCGCGTCTTCTCTCGATCCTCGTCTATCCCGACGCCTACATCGTGGACGGCGAGCATGCATTGGGACATGGAATCGTCACCGAGGAGCCGCAGGAGTACGCCGGCCACACCCAGGAGCACCTGGGCGCCGTGGTGCTCAACTGGCGTGACATACGGAACGGATCGCGTACGGCCAACGACGGCCACAACCTGGTGCTGCACGAATTCGCCCACCAGTTGGACTTCGAGGATGGCGAGGCCGACGGCGTGCCGCTCCACGACGATGTCGCCGCCGCACGAACCTGGGGCGAGTTGCTCGCCACCGAATTCGCGCGCCTGCGCCACGAGGTGGACAGCGGTGTGCGCACGGTGCTCGATCCGTACGGCGCCCAGGACCCGGTGGAATTCTTCGCCGTCGCCACCGAGACCTTCTTCGAACTTCCGGGCGAGCTCAGAACCGCTCACCCGGCGCTCTACGACGCGCTGCGACGGTATTACAGGCAGGATCCCGCTACCTGGGCCGCGGTGGACCGGCCGCTGCCATTCTAGGACACGGAGAGTTCCCGGGGTTCGGTGACTGGATCACCCTCTCCGGGGTAGACAAAGGATGGTTCGCCCAGGCCATGAAGTTCGACACTACTACCTCAATCCTGCTCACATGACCGATTTCGTCATCGTACGCTCTTACGGCAGCGACCTGGAAGCCGAGCTGGCTCGCGCCGTCCTGGAGGCCAGCGGGATCATGGCTGTGGTGAGGCGTGGCGACGCCGCCGGAATCCTTCGTGCAGTCCAACCGGCTGACCTGCTGGTCCCGGAGAAGGAGGCGGTCGAGGCTGTGGCTCTCCTGGATGGTCCGGATGCCGGCAACGGAGGCGACGGCAGCGACGTGGGAGCCGACTGACCACGCCGCCTCCCGTCCCATCATTCTTCACAACTGCACAAGAACGGCTCGTGAACGCTTCCATTGCAAGCACACTGATACTTCGCGAACTGCGCGCGATGCACCGCGAGGTGGATGCCTACCCCAACGACGGTGCACCCTGGCGGATGATGCCAGGTCTCCCCAACTCCGGTGGTACGCTGGTTCTCCACTGCGCCGGCAACCTCCAGCACTACATAGGTGCCGTGCTGGGCGGTACCGGCTATGTACGAGATCGGCCGGCCGAGTTCAGCCGACGGAACGTACCGCGAAGCGAGCTGGGTGCCGAGCTGGACCGTGCGATGAGCGCGGTTGAGCAATCGCTAGCGGCACTGCCGCCGGAAGTCCTGCGGCGCCCCTTTCCGGTGGAGGTTGGCGGCCGGATCCTGTCTACCGACGTCTTTCTCGCCCACTCGGCCTCGCACCTGGCCTATCACCTGGGGCAGTTGGATTACCACCGCCGGCTGGTGACGGGTAGCAACGAGCCGGTGGGAGCCATGTCGCTGGACGAACTGCCCACGGTACCCTGAAGGCGACGCCAGGCGCACCGGGTGGCACGGACTGACATGGCCTCTCTCAGGAAGTAATCAACCACACGAACCGACTGTCACCATAACGCATGTCCGTCCCCCTGCCGTTCAGTCGCTACCGGGGTCGTCGCAGCCTCGCCGTCCTCGCCGTTATCCTGGCGGCGACGACGGTTGGCTCGTGCGCCCGTCCGACGGCCGTCTCGTCCCGGCCGCCGGTGTCCGTCCCGCCGGTGGTGGCACCAGACAGCTTCGTCGTCGCCTTCGAGACCAGCGCTGGCCGCTTCGACGTGATCGCCCGGCGCGCGCTGGCGCCGATCGGTGTCGACCGTTTCTACGCCCTGGTCCGTGACGGCTTCTTTGACGGCGCCCGCTTTTTCCGCGTCGTACCCGGCTTCGTCGTCCAGTTCGGCATTCCCGCAGACAGCGCTGTCGCCGCCGCCTGGCGCGGTCGACGGATCCCTGACGACAGTGTACGCGCGAGCAACGTCCGCGGCACCATCGCCTTCGCGCGGGGTGGTCCGGAAACTCGCACCACCCAACTCTTCATAAACCTGGCCGACAACCCCAAGCTGGACACCCTGGCCACCATTGGCTTCCCGCCCATCGGCGAGGTGCTGGGCAATGGAATGCTCGTCGTCGACTCCCTTTACGGCGGTTACGGCGAGGCCGCGCCGCGTGGGCTGGGCCCGCAACAGGACTCCATTCGACTGCAGGGCGAGCCGTACCTGGCCCGCGAATTCCCGTTGCTCGACCGCATAGTGCGCGCGTGGATAGTGAAGCCATGAGCGCCGGACACATCTTCAACGACCCCGAGCACGACCCCGGAGTGGAGGTGGCAAGGCAGCGTGCCGAGGCTGAGGGCGCGGCCGAACCAGTATTGCTCGGCGAGGCCGACAAGGGCAGGATCCGTGTCGGTACCGCCGGCTGGACCGACCCCACCCTGACCGCCGCGGGAGTCTTCTACCCGCCGGGCAAGACGAGCGCCGAGGAACGACTGCGCTACTACGCGTCCCGCTTCAACATGGTGGAGGTGGACTCGTCGTACTATGCGCTGCCCACTGCGTCGGTAGCCGAGTTGTGGGTGGAGCGGACTCCAGCAGACTTCAATTTCAATGTGAAGGCGCACGCCCTCATGACCGGCCATCCCAGCGAGACCAGCCGGCTCCCGAAGGCGCTCCGCGCCGCATTGCCCAGCGAGGTGGCGGCAAAGCGACGGGTCTACCCCAGGGACCTGCCGCCGGAAGTCCATGACGCTGTCTGGGGCGGCTTCGTGGACGCCATGCAGCCGCTGGCTCGCGCCGGCAAGCTGGGAGCGGTGCTGCTGCAGTTCCCACCCTGGTTGGGCCCCAGTGACGCCAACCGGGACGCGATTCTCGAAGCGCGCGACCGGCTGGAAGGCCTGCCCTGCGCGATCGAGCTGCGCAACCGGGCCTGGTTCGACGGCGACGGTACCGATCGCACATTGCGTCTGCTCACCGACCAGGACCTCCCGTTCGTCATGGTCGATGAGCCCCAGGGATTGCGCAACTCCGTACCGCCGGTGATCGCCGTGACGTCGCCGCGGCTCGCCATCCTGCGCATGCATGGCCGGCGCGCCGACCAGTGGGACCGCCGGGGGGCGACTGTCGCCGAACGATTCCGCTATCTCTACGATCGACAGCAACTGGCCGAGTGGGTGGAACCGCTGACCAGCATCGCCGGCCAGGTGCGCGAGACGCATGTCGTCTTCAACAACTGTTACGCGAATTACGGGACCACCAATGCGCTCGAGATGGAAGCCCTGCTGGGCGAATGAACTGCTGATGGTGCGCTGATGCCGATTCTTCTGGGATACCTCAAGCGACACTGGTTGCTGGCCGTCGTCGCGCTGCTACTGGCATCGATCAACCAGATCTTCTCGCTGCTCGATCCGTTGATCTTCCGGCACGTGATCGACAACTACGCCACGAAGTACGACCAGTACACCAACGCCCAGTTCATTCGTGGCGTATCGCTACTGCTCGGCGCGGCGGTGGGTGTGGCCTTCGTCTCCCGTGTGGCGAAGGCATTCCAGGACTACTGCGTGAACGTGGTGACGCAGCGCGTGGGCGCGCGGATGTACGCCGACGGCATCCGCCACGCCCTCTCGCTGCCGTACCAGGTGTTCGAGGATCAGCGGAGCGGCGAGACGCTGGGCAAGCTGCAGAAGGCGCGGAGCGACGTGGAGAAGTTCATCGCCCTCTTCGTCAACCTGCTCTTCACGACGCTGGTCGGTGTCGTGTTCGTGGTCATCTACGCCTACAAGGTCCACTGGGCGATCGCCCCCGCCTTCCTGCTCACCATCCCGCTACTCGGCGCGCTCAGCTCCGTGCTCAGCCGGCGCATCAAGACCGTGCAACGGGTGATAGTGGCCGAGACCACCGCGCTCGCCGGCTCCACCACGGAGTCGCTGCGCAACATCGAGCTTGTGAAGAGCCTGGGACTGGTGGATCAGGAGGTGAAGCGGCTCAACGATACCACTGATCGGATACTCGCCCTCGAGCTCAAGAAGGTGCGCTACCTGCGGTCGCTGAGCTTCATCCAGGGCACGCTGGTGAACCTGCTGCGCACCAGCATCCTCTTTCTCATGCTCTACCTCATCTTCCAGCAGCAGATGACGGTGGGACAGTTCTTCGCGCTCCTCATCTACTCCTTCTTCATCTTCGGTCCGCTGCAGGAACTGGGGAACGTGATCAATGCGTGGCGCGAGACGGAGGCGTCGCTGGAAGTATTCAGTCAGATCCTCGATACCCCGTCCGACCCACGTCCGGCGAATCCGGTGGAGGTTCCGGACCTGCGCCAGCTCACCTTCCGCGGTGTTTCATTCACGCATGTCACCGCCAGCACTCCGGCCCTGAACGGGGTGTCGTTCAGCGTGCGACGTGGAGAGACTGTTGCCTTCGTGGGACCGTCGGGTGCCGGCAAGACCACTCTCGTGAAGTTGCTCGTAGGTCTCTACACGCCGCAGGTGGGGCAGGTGCTGTATGACGACGTGCCGGGCACCCAGGTGGACCTGGATCACTTCCGCGAGCGCATAGGGTTGGTCACCCAGGACACCCAGCTATTCAGCGGCAGCATTCGCGACAACCTGCTCTTCGCCCGGCCCGACGCCACCGATGAGCAGTGCCTGGACGCGCTACACCGGGCGTCCGCCGACACCCTGCTGGGGCGCGGCACCGAAGGGCTGGACACGATCATCGGCGAGGGCGGGATGAAGATCTCCGGCGGCGAGAAGCAGCGGTTGTCGATCGCCCGCGCGCTGCTGCGCGATCCGCTCCTGCTCGTCTTCGACGAGGCCACGTCGGCGCTGGACTCGCTGACCGAGGAGGAGATCTCGCGCACGATGCGCGACGTGGCCACGCGCAGCGATGCCATAACGGTGCTCATCGCCCACCGGTTGTCGACTGTCATGCATGCTGATCACATCTATGTGCTGGAGCGGGGCCGGATCGTGGAGCATGGGACGCACGCCGAGCTGGTGGCGGCGACCGGGCTGTACTACGCGATGTGGCGTCAGCAGGTGGGGGAGCGGGCGAACATCGACGAAGTCGGGGGGAACGGAGATCAGGCGCTGCCGATCGGTGGCGCGCTGACCTTCAGCACCACCTGAGCAGGCCGTCGGCCTCTCGTCGCTGTGTGGCCTTCGGGCAGATCCGTCCCGGGAATGAGGCGTGTCGAACGCCCACTCGATACATGATCAGCGCACCTGCGCTCTCGCCTCGGCGATCCACTTTATGAGGAGCGAGTCGGGCAGGCTGCCCCACGGGGGGGGAACACGGCCAGGCGTTCCACCGCAGGGCCCGTCTCCGCTGACCCTCACTTCATCCCGACGCCATGCGGCCTCGCCGGCCCGGTCGCGAACTCCGTGTTGAGTTGATCACGTGGAACGCGGGGTCCACGGTGAGGCCACGCCTGCTCACATCCAGCACGCGCACCTTGTGATCCCCGTCAAGGTGGATCCGACCGATGTCACCTTCCTCCAGGAAGTAGTCGGTGACGACGAGCCGGCGGTCATCATGAGTGAGATGGACCGAGTGCGGGCCGCTGTTCACGCCCAGGTTCACGATCGAGAGCTGCTTGAACCTGTTCGGGTCGCTGATGTCCAGCATGCCGACCTGACCAGCCTGGAAGAGGGCGAAGATGAGCCGCTTCCCATCACGGGGCATGGCAAATAGCTGGGTCATCCCGCCACGCACGGGCACGTCGACGTGCGGCACCACCGAGTCGCAGGCGCCTGTCAAACTCCACCACCCGGCCGCCGGCCCCTCCGGTTGCCGACCCCATGTTGGTGACGAGGAATCCGCCGCCCGACATCGGTAGAAAGTCATCGGTCACGCTCGAGTTCGGCGCGTGGGTGGAGAAGAGGAAGTGCGGATGACGGGCGTGGGTGATGTCGAAGAAGAAGATGGGCGCCCTGATCGGACTGCAGGTTGTCCGCCGCCGGCACAATCGCGTCCACCTCGAATTCCACCAGCCAATCCGGGTCGACGAAGCTGACGACCTGCATGACCGTGCACACCGGTCGGATCGTGCCGAACGTCTCTCCGTGCACCACTGCCACCGCCTCCCAGTCCTCGATCCGGGTGAGGAGCACCCGCGTCCGCACGACATCGGCAAGGGTACCGCCGGCCGCCCTGAGAGCCGTCTCGATGATCTGAAGGCAGCGGCGCGCCTGCGCTGCCGCATCGCCCGGCGCCACCGTCCCCGCCCTCGGCGATTGGCGCCGTGCCCGCGATGCTGATGAACGGGCCCACCCTCACGGCCCGGGAAAATCCGATCAGCGGCTCCATCGGGCTGCCCGAGGAGATGTTGAGACGAGGCGACTGGCTCATGGGTGTTCTCGATTGCATCGGTACAGAGGTACGATCCTGTGCCCGAGCGACGCCCGACGGGCCGCGGCGCCTCCGGCTACGGTGCGGAAAGCGTCAGACGAACCGTGCTGGGTGTCGGGATGGTGCCGATCGGGCTGATGGTAGCGTGCACCAGCACGCTGTCATGTACCGAGGCGGGGACGCCCACCTCCAACGTCCGGGTATCCACACCACGCACCCGGAGCGACAGTGTGTCGGGCCCCACAGTCTGCGGCCGGCAACATATGCTCCAGACGCGAAAGGTGAAATCGCCGGCGGCGTCTGTCTTCGCGAGGGTATGGGTGAAGATCTGCGGTCCCGGCAAGTATCCGGGATGGATGCTGATGCCGGCCAACGGCTGTCCGTCCAGGCCGACGACCTGACCAGTGATGTCGAGGCAGCCGCTGTTGCCGAACTCGTAGCTCTGCTCGGTCATCCAGGCGGGCATTCCGGGCGAGCGTTCCAGGCAGGTGCTTCTGTTAAAGTTACCTCTTCCCTGCTTCGGTTGCGAGTCGCTGCCTGAGCTGCCGGCAGGCTGTGGCCGTGGTTGGCATACCTTCGATCGCGTTCGTCGGCGTCTGGCGGGCGCGTCCCCTGGGCGGCATCTTTCGCATTCGCATCCGCATCTGCCGCCCGGCCACACCGTCCTCCCGCCCACGCATGTCACTGCGCGACGAGGTTCAGCTTGCCCTCGGCGACGGCTACCTGGTCGAGCGTGAATTGGGCCAGGGAGGGATGGGCACCGTGTTCCTGGCGCGGGACCTTGCCCTGGAGCGGCAGGTGGCCGTCAAGGCGCTGTCGCCGGAACTGGCTGGACAGCCTCAGCTTCGCGAGCGGTTCCTGCGCGAGACACGGATCGTGGCGGGTTTCTCGCACCCGAACATCGTCCCCGTGCACGCTGTGGTGGACGACGGAAGGCTACTCCTGTTCGTGATGGGCTATGTGGATGGCGAGACGCTCAGCCAGCGCGTGAGGCGTGGCGGTCCACTCAACGCTCCGGCACTCGCGCGCATGGTGCAGGAACTGGCGTGGGCGCTGTCATACGCGCATGGGCGGGGCGTCGTTCACCGCGACGTGAAGCCTGACAACGTCATCATCGAGCGGTCCACCGGTCGTGCCCTGCTCACCGATTTTGGCACTGCCCGAGCCACGTCGGAGGCCAGCCAACTCACGTCGCTGGGTGAGGTGGTGGGAACACCACACTACATGAGTCCGGAGCAGGCAGCGGGCGAACAGGTGGACGGACGGAGTGATCTGTATGCGCTTGGTGTTACGGCGTTCTTCGCCGCCACTGGTCGGCTGCCCTTCGACGCGCCCACCACTCAGGCCATTCTGGCCATGCAGATCACCCAGCCAGCGCCGCTGGTGGAGGATCTGCGGCCCGACCTGCCGCTCGCGCTGAGCGCGGCGATAGACCGCTGCCTCGCCAAGGAACCGGACGCGCGCTTCGAGAGCGGCGAGGCGCTGGTGAATGTGCTGGAGCCGGTACGCGCCACCGCACCAGTAGTCGCACCAGCGGTACGACAGTTCCTGGCCGAGGGGGAGCAGTCGCTCCGAGCGCTCGTCATTGTCGGAGTGGGACTCTCAGCGCTGATCGCCAGGCTGGCGGCCACTGCTGACGCGGACCTCGCGGCGCTGGTGGTGGTCGGTCTCACCTCCCTCCTCGGCCTGCTGCGCGGACTGATCGTGCGGGCCAGGCTGTTGCTCAAGCTGGGGCACCGCTATTCCGAGGTGCGGGCAGCAGCCGTGAACGCGGCGGCCGACCGTGCAGCGGCCCATGCCGCCCTGCGAGCCGATCCCGAGGAGCGGCACAGGCGACGGCGCCAGCGGGTCGTCCACCTGGCCACGCTGCTGGTTGGACTGTCGCTGATCTGGTTGACCTTCAGCCGGTTGCGCTCCACCAACCCCGACGGCAGCCATTCAGTAGGGACTCTCGGAACGACGCTGTCCATCACCGGGTTGTCGTTGCTCGGCTTCACAGTGGTGAGCGCGTTGACCGAGCCCGGACGTACCTCTCCGCTGCAGCGGCTCGGAGTGTGGCTCTGGCAGGGACCATTCGGCCGGATTGCCTTCAGGCTGGCCAGCCGGGAGCTGCCTGCCAGCGTGGCACGCGCCGCGGTCAGCCAGGGCTCGGTTGTCGCTTCACCACTGGACGTGCTGCAGTCGCTCCCGAGAGCGTCCCGCCGCAGACTGCGCTCCGTCCGTCGGGGGCTCATCCAGTTGGAGGCGATCCTCGAAGCACTCCGATCGCGCCAGCGTGAACTGGACCTCGCGCTGGCCGAGGCGCACCAGACGGATCCGGGCATCAGCGGCGCGGAGCCGTCCGGACGCCGAGCCGCGATCGTGGAGGAGCTCACCACCGCGCGCCGTGCCACCGCGGAGCAGATGGTCAGGCTCCTGGAATCGCGCGATGCGGTACGCCTGCAACTGCTTCGCTTCCGGACCGGTCTCGGTTCGCCGGCCGATGTCCAGCGCGAGCTGGACACCGCACTGGCAGTGGGGACCGTCAGTCAGGCCAGCCTGGATGCCCGCGAGAATCGTGTCAGTGGCCCGCTGACCTGATAAGGGGTGCGTCTCGCGCGCACGCAGCAATGCTGCGCCTCCCATGCCGTACGCGGCCCGCAGCGAACACAATGACAACTCGTGCGCATTCCATCCCTTTGCCTGTCGCTCGTGGTAGTGGCATACTTGAATCCGTCCCGATTGACGACCCCTTCCCGTCCGGACGCGGCCTCGCGCCGCCGGCACCAACCTCGCGGAGGCGCAGTGGCAACATCACTCGTGTACGACCGCAAACGCTTCGACACCCGGGTGTTCAACACCAGCGGCGCTCATATCCCGCCTGGCGGCCTGGGCTGCTTCTCCGCGGTTTACCGTCCGGATAGCGGTGAGATGAAGGTTACCGTGAAGGTGTGCTCACGCTTCGTCGCGCCAGGCGGCGAACCGGTTCCGGCGACGGTATCCAGCAACTTCAACAGGGCGTTCGAGACCAAGGTCCCGGAGTACTGGAACAACCGCTTTCGCTTCGTGTGCACCAGGCGCGGCTTCGAGGGGATCGTCGTGAACCCCTCCTTCGAGGTGGTGCAGTCGTCGCTGGCCGATGCGCATTATGACCTGAAGATCGTCAATCTGGAACGTGGCAACATCTGCGTGCGAAAGGGTGAGGATCCGGCGGTCACGGCGTCAGCCGATCCGAAGTGGGATCCGTTCCGCAGCAAGCTCTCGGCGCAGTTCCAACTGGTCGCCATCCAGGCTGACACCCTCACCAAGGCCCGCAACCTCCTGGCCGCGATTGACCAGCCGGTGGTGATCGCGGTTGATACCAGGCCGGGAAACACTCTGCTCTCGTTCGCCGCGATGGAGCGACTGCGTTCGCACGCCGCGGACATACCGCACGTGATCGTTGGCAGGAAGCGGCCGAAGCTGACCATCACCGGCCCTGGCATGGATGGAGCCGCGGTGGCGAAGCAGATCGGAGCAGTCCTCGGAAGATTCGGCTTCTCCGGCGACATCACGTACAGGAGCGCGGGCCCGGCCGGGTTGGTGACGATGACACTCGACCCCAGGCAGATCGCCGACTCCCGTGCCCGGATCGAGGGCAACGTCGCCCAGTTCCCGCAATTCGCCCAGTACGCCGTAGTACACGAGTTCGGTCACATGCTGGGATTGCCGGACGAGTACATGTGCTGTGGTACCAACACGGTGGCGATCATGGCCACTCACGGACTCGCCGCAAAATCGGCGGCGGAACAGGGTGCGCTGGAGGGCAACACCACCACGAAGCAGCAGGACTTCAGCTCGGGGATAGCGCAGACGCAGGAGGAGTTCATCAAGCTCTGCGCAGCCTTCGCCGTCCCGGCGCCACCGTTCGGGCGCGCCAACCAGAGCCTGATGTCGGCAGGCCACAGATTCCTGTCCGCCCACGCGGTGACTGTCGCCCATGCTCTCTGGCGCATGACCCGCAACTACTTCGAACCCCGGGACTGGCGAATCGATCTCCTGAAGGCATGAAGGCGCGTGGTTGTTGTCGAACCGGTCGAGCCTCCATCTTTGTCCACCTCGTTGCTCCCGCCCGCGAACAGCCTTGCCGGAGGTTCCATGCATCACGCCCTGCCTGCTCTCGCCCTTGCCCTCTGCCTCGCTGCTCCCTCCCTCGCCCAGGGTCAGACCGGCGATGCGCTGATCCACAAGCTCGGCGCGAGCGCACCTGTCCCGAATCCGAGCTTCCCCGCCGACAGGTCGCTCACCTACAGGATCGCCTGGAACGTGACGACGGCACCGGAGAAACCGGGACAGTTGGCGGGCGGCTTTCGACGTCCGGCCAACTTCCTCACGATGACCGACGCCGAGGGGGTGCCACGCTCACACGTGCACCTGGCGATCATCGTCTATGGTGGAGCGACCAACTCGCTCATGAGCAACGCGGCCTACAAGGCGGCGAATGGCGTCGACAACGAGAGCATCCCGCTGCTCGAGGCACTGAACGAGGCTGGAGTGCAGATCGTCGTTTGCGGACAGGCGCTCGCCAACAGGAAGATCGGGCGGGAGCAACTGTTGCCGTTCGTGAAGGTCGCTACGTCCGCGACCATGGCCAGAGCGACTCTCTCGGCACAGGGGTATACGACGTTCTGAACCTCAGACGCACGGCCCTCACTCCTCAACCTCTTCCTTGATGAGGATCGGGGCCCCGCTGATGCGACCGGTGTAACCGTCCAGATCTCCACCGACCACGAAGCCGCGATCGGTGATCTGGTACTCGCGGTACGCCTTGCTGTGCTGACTCCCCCGCATCTTCACCACCATCGCCACCCTCCTCAGTTGCCTCTCCACCTCCACATACCTGAGCGAGATCAGGTCGTCTGCGAGGATGGAGATCACATTCGGAGTGAAGCGGAGTTCGTCCCCTCCCTGGGTGACCTCCATCGTCGTGAGGACAGTGACCCCGATGCCGGTGAGGGCACCCACCAACCGATAGAGCGATTCACGAAAGTCTGCCCTGAAGGTGGGCGCGAGGGCGAGCTCGAAGCCCGACATGGAATCGATGGCCACACGCTTTCCATCTATCCGCTTCACCGCCTCCCGGATCTCGTGCAGGGTTTCATCCGGCGAGAGGTCCAGCGGACGTAGATAGAGAACCTCCAGCATCCCCTCCCCGATCATCTCCTGCACCGGGAATCCGAGGCCGGCCGCGCGCTGCAGGTATTCCTTGGGATGCTCCTCGAAGACGACGAGCACTCCCGCCTCGCCGTGCTCCTTCCCCGCGGTGATGAACTGGGTGGCGAGCACCGACTTGCCAGACCCCGAAGGGCCGGCGACGAGCACCGAATCACCGGTGGGAATCCCGCCGTGCATCATCTCGTCCAGACCCGTGACCCCGATGGAGGATCGGCCGCTCGGCGTCTCCCGCTCGGCCTCGCCCACCGCGAGCACGGAGCGCGGGAAGACCTGCAGCCCGTTATTCGTGATACGATAGGTATGGAGCCCCGGCATCGGCTCCTGCCCGCGAACCTTCACCACCTGAAGCTTGCGAACGACCGAGCTCTTCTCGGTCTCCTGGGCCAGCCAGAGGATGGTATCAGCAATGGTGAAGATGGGGTTGGTCGACCTGTCCTCATCGTCGTACTCACCCACCAGCAACGATGTCACCTGCCAGGTGGTGAGATGCATCGCAAGCCGTTGCAGGACACCCGGAATCTGGAGCTTCGCAGCAGAGTCTGCCTGGAGCGACTGGGTAAGTGAACGGAAGGAATCGACGACGACGAAAGCGGCATCCATCTTCTCCACCTCCTCGATGATCCGCTCGAGCGCTCCTTCCAGGCCGCGCTCGATCACATCATCGCCCAGATTGACGAAGCGGATACTCTCGCCCACTTTCTCCGGGTCGAAGAAGGTGTATTGCTGCTGGTGCCGCAGCATCTTGACCGCCGTCTCGCCCAGAACGGTGAAGAAAAGGGCGGGTCGCTGGGGCGTGGCGTTCGCGAAAACGAACTGTTGCGCCAGCGTGGTCTTGCCGGCACCGGGAGCACCCGCGATCAGGCTGAACGAACCTTCCGGGACTCCGCCTCCCAGCACGAGGTCGAGCCCTGGAACGCCGCTGGGCAGCTGCCTGATCACAACCCTTCTCCCCTTGCTCATCAGTCCATCTCCCTGTCGCGGGTCGCCTGGGGCCAGAACTTGCGGATGGGCTTCATACCCAGTTCGTCGCCGAGAAGCATGACCAGTAGGTCGAACACGTGCGCGAGTATGGCGGCAGCGGCCGCCGTGGCTTCCTGGTCGGTGCTCGCCGCCGCCAGTGACTCGGTCAGGCCGGAGAACCACGCGGCAGACTCTCCGCTCGCTGTGACTCCGGACAGGATGGTCTGCTGCCGCCGAGCGAGATGGAGAGCGCGTCTCAATAGCGCGGCGACTCCACTGGCGCCGAGTAGGTCGACCAGATGGTGTCGCAACCTCGAAACGGCCATCTCGAGCGCGGCAGCCGTGGCGGCGCGATCGTGTGATCCGCCGGCTTCGTACTCCACGATACGGCGTGCAATTTCAGTTCGCGTGGAGGAAGTATCGGCCATGCGGCTGGATCGTGGCGGGTATCGCGCGATGGCTGGCTTCCCGATAGCGGGTATCGCGGGCGAATGGCTCCTGATGGATCAGGATCGCATAATGCTACACCGCCCGGGCTTGTCACGCGAATCGGGATTACTCTGGGGTTGGGCAACCGAAGCAGTATTGCCACGTAGAAGCGCCGACCGATCTCCCTGTAGCACACCCGCCTGATAGGGCGGCTTCCTCGTCCTGGATGCCTGAATGGCAACACCCGAACGCTGCCGAAAAATGATTCCGGGTTCCGAGTCCGGGAGCAACGCGGCACAGGTCAGCGTTGGCACGTTGCCAGGAGCTGCCACATCCGCGCCACCTCCAGCGATCTGACATATGCTGCACTTTCTGGCCAGCGCGAGTCAGTATCTTGCCGCCTCCCTGGACTACGAGGACACACTCGTCACGGTGGCCGGCATGGCCCTCCCGTACCTGGGGTCCTGGTGCATCGTGGACGTGGTGGAAGCGGACGGTTCCATGCGTCGCCTGGGCATCCTTCATCCGGACCCGGAAAAACAGGAGCGCGCCCGGAGGCTGAAAGAGGGCTGGCCTCCCAGCCGGAATGACCCCATCGGCGTGCCCCGGGTTATCCGGACTCGCGCGACGGAGGTCATCCATTCGGTCTCCGACGAGATGCTCGTGGATCTCGCGATCAGCGAGGAGAATCTGCAGGACCTGCGCGCGCTCGGCATCGGTTCGGTCGTGGTGGTCCCGCTCATCGCCCGCGACAGCGTGATCGGGGCCATCACTTTCATTGGCGCGAAGGGCGGACACCAGTACGCGGATACGGACGTCGAGCTGGCCGAGGATCTCGCCGCCCGCTGCTCCATTGCGCTCGACAACGCACGGCTCTTCAGTGAAGTGGAAGCGATCCGGGAGGCCGCCGTGGAATTGAACGAGCAACTGGTCCTTTCCAGCATACGCCAGCAGGAACTGGCCGAGGAAGCGAGGGACGCGAACCAGGCCAAGTCACGATTCCTGGCCAACATGAGCCACGAGATCCGGACGCCGATAAACGCCATCATCGGGTACACCGAGCTGCTCGCGATGGGTGTGGCGGGCCCGATCACCGCCGATCAGACGGAGTACCTGAGCCGGGTGAAGGCAAGTTCCGCTCACCTGATCGGGCTGATCGACGAGATCCTGGATCTGGCAATCGTGGAATCGGGGCGTATGGTGGTGGACAATGAAATCGTCTCCACCCGGAAGTCTGTCGAGGCCGCGATCAGCCTGATCCAGCCGCAGGTCAGCTCAGCCGGGGTGGGCCTCGAGACGCGGTGCTCCGAGGCGAGCGGCTACTACATAGGCGACAAGGATCGCGTCCGCCAGGTACTGGTAATCCTGCTGAGCAATGCGCTCAAGTTCACCGACCGCGGCGGGAGCATCGTCGTGGAATGCGGCACCACGCAGACTCCCGAGGCGAAGCTCGTCGGCGAGGGACCGTGGACTTTCATCAGTGTGGCGGACACCGGGATCGGCATCTCGCCGACCGATGCGGCGAACGTATTCCAACCATTCGTGCAGGTGGACGCGGCGAATACCCGCAGGAAGGGCGGCGCCGGGCTCGGACTTCCCATCGGACTGGAGTTGGCTCGCCGGATGGGCGGGGATCTCACGCTGCGGAGCGTCAGCGGCGAGGGATCGTGCTTCACTCTCTGGCTGCCGAGTGCCGCGCCGGCGGAGAGCGACGCCAACGATTGAGGCCATACAGCCGTGACGAACGCACCGCGAACGGGCCGTTGAAGAACGCGCTGGCCGGAACGCAGGCGCGGCGCAACCCGGGTGTCGGCCTCCCCGCACTCCGACGTATGTTGTGAAAGCGCCCGGACTTGACGGCCGGAGTGCGCCCCTTCACCGGAGTTCCGGAAAATGCTGGCAGTAGCCCGTTCATCCATCGCCCTCGTCGCGCTGGCCGTCGGCAGCGCCGGCTCTGTTCTCGCCCAGCGCCCCGCCGCCGCCGGTTCCGGCGACCGCGTGGTCTGGCCCGACGAGGGTCCGCGTACCTGGGAGCCGCGACCGACTGAGACCGCCATCACGGCGAACGACCTGCGGACGCGGCTCTACCAGTTCGCCGACGACTCCATGCGCGGGCGTCGCATGGGGGAGCCGGGGAACTACAAGGGCACTGAATACATCGCCAGCGAGTTCCGGCGGCTCGGACTCCGGCCGGCGGGCGATAACGGTACATACTTCCAGGTCATGCCGTTCGGCCCCATCGGCTTCGACAGCTCGGCGGCGCGGCTGATCATCGCCGGCCGGGCGCTCCGCACGAGTACCGACTGGATCCCGCTGCGCCCTTCCTTCGTCAACGGGGCCGGTCCGGGCGCCGACGTGAAGGATGTGGCCGCCGTCTACGCCGGCACCTGGGGAGACACGACCGTCGCGCTCGACTCCGCGCTCTTCCATGGCCGCGTGGCCGTGTTCAGCGCCGCACCGGCGCAGTTCGGCGGCGGTGCACCTCGTCCTCCTGTCTCACTCCCAAGTTGCGCCGACCTCCCCGATCGGTTCGGCGCCGACGCAGCGATCGCCGATGAGGCGCGCCTGCGGGCCAATCCGTCGCTGGCCACGGCGCGACGGCGCCCGACGGCCCCGGGCGGACGCGACGATCGCGCACAACGGGCCGGCGCAGTCGCGTTGTTGGTCATCGGGCTCGATGAGGCAACGCCGGCCGTCGTGCGAGGCGCCTTTGCCGCGCCCATGGGCATGCGGCCCACGCCGTCCACCAGCACGCCGGCAGTGGGTCAGGCGGTGATCTCCCGTGCCGCCGCCGAGCGCATATTCGGAAAGGGTGTGGACCAACTAGCGGTCGGTGCCCAGGGTGCCAGGGTAACCGCTCACTGGAGTCAGGAGTGGCGCCTGTCGACGACCCCAGCGCGCAACGTCGTTGCCGTGATCCCCGGCTCCGACCCCGCGCTAGCTGGCGAGTACGTATTACTCGGCGCGCACAATGACCACAACGGCGCCAACGGCACGGCGGTGGACCACGACTCGCTCCGCGCCGTGAACATGATCACGCGACCGCAGGGCGCCAACGACCCGATGTGCGCGCCTACGCCGGACCAGCAGCGGCAGATCGACTCGCTGATCAGCCACGCCCGCTCCATCCGCCCGCCTCGCCCGGACTCGATCATGAACGGCGCCGACGATGACGGCTCGGGCACCGTGGTGCTACTGGAGGTGGCCGAGCAACTCGCCGCCCGGAAGCCTGCGCGCTCCATCATCTTCGTCTCGCACCAGGGTGAGGAGGCCGGCCTGCTCGGCTCCCGCTGGTTCACCGACCATCCCACGATCCCGCTCGACAGCGTGATCGGCGCGGTGAACATGGACATGGTGGGCAAGGGTCGGAACTGGCAGGTGAAGTTCGGCGGGCCCAACTCGGTCCAGATGCTGGGCGCGCGCCGCCTGTCACGCCAGTTCGGTGACGTCATAGACTCGGTGAACGCCAACGTGCCCGAGCCGATGGCCATCGACCGGAGCTGGGACGTGCCAGCCAACCCGCTCAATCGCTTCTGCCGGAGCGACCAGGTCAACTACGTCCATCACGACATCCCGACCGTCTACATGTCACTCGGCTACGCGCTCGACTATCACCAGGTAACGGACGAGCCCCAGTACATCGATTACGAACATGGTGCGCGTCTGGGGCGTTTCCTGGATTCCCTGTTCATGGCTCTGGCCGACAATCCGACCAGGCCGGCGATCGGTGGGGCGAACCCGGATTATCCTGGCTGCGGGCGGTGAGCACTCCGAGCTGCGAGCTGAAGGGCTGATGTGGAATGAGTTGCGATCGGCCGTCGGTCGGACATGGATCTCCAATCGCGTTGTGCTAGCATATCATGAACCATGTATTACAGACACAACTTCGGGATGACCGGAGTCACGCCCGATGTTTCGTAGTACCCACCAGCCCCCCACTACGGAATTGAACAAGTCGGCCGAGAGCCCGTGAGTGCGCGGCCGTGCTCGATCCATTGCAGCAGCTCATGTCCGAGGCGATCGACCCCATTCTGGCCAGCACGCCGCTCGAGGTACTTCGCGAGGCGAGCGCCGCACAGACCGGGGCCGGCAGTCTGGCCACTTTGGTCAGCTTTCTCCCGAGGCGGATCCGGCTCTTGCCCGCGCGGATCCAGAAGCCGCCGCAATGGCCCGCGCGAGCGCAATGAAACGACGGCTGCTGAAGTCGGTACCGACGCTCACCGCCGCCGAGGTCGCCGCCGAGCTAGGGGTGACTGATGCCGCCGTCCGGAAGGCGCGGAAGAATGGGAGACTCCTGGCGGTGGAGTTCGGCGGCCGGCAGCGCATGGACGATCCCGACCGGGGCGATGGCGACCCACCCTGGTTCGGCCCCGCTCCCGGAGAGCGGCCCGGCGGCCGATTCGGCGACCCGCTGCGGACGCTGGCCGCGACGGTGCCCACCTTCGGCAGATGCTATCTCGGTGTCTCCCACGAAGCCGCATTCGCGGTATCCTTCCTGAGGCGCCCGCCGCTCGCCGCTATCGACCGCGCCACGGTGGACGGGCGGGACATGGCGGAGATAGTGATCACGCGCCCGTTGCGTCTGGTCGCGCTCCTGGGACCCGGCCTCAAGGCGGCAGGCGCGACGGCGGCCGTTTCGACCGGCCCCCAGTCCACCGTCAGGCGCTGGGCACGCGCACTCTGGGAGCACCCATCCGTCCCCGACGGTATCGCCTATCGCTGCCGGCACGAGGTCGCCGAGGTCGCCGTCGCCCTGTTCGACCGGGCCCGCCGGTCACTCCAGGTGGTCAGGTCCCGCGAGCTGCGGGATGACCGCACGTGGTTCGGTGCGACCCTGGACAGCTATCTGATGGTGCTCGATCCGCCGTGAGGGGCCGGCTACCTCTCGGGTCCAGGGATGTCGTGGAGGCTGTGCGCAAACATCGGCAATCGGGCGACCGAAATCGGCTGCCCTGTCCTCCGACAGTGCCTCGCCGAAACACCTGGCCTACTCGCCAGTAGCGCGAATGTCAACCACGGTGTAAACTGACAACAGACCTGTCAACCGCGAGAGAGCCGGAGCCACCTGTGAGCGAGAAGATGTCGAACGCGCCTGTCTACTATGCGTTGGCGCAGGCGCACTTCAACCCCGTTGCGGCAATGGCGAAGTACGTCGGTCAGATCCAGGATCGGCTGCGGCGCGAAGGGTATCCGCTATTCGAACCGCAGCAGTTCATGCAACTAGTCGTGCCGGGGCCGGGGCAAGGGCAGTCGCAGGAGCCACAGATTCAACAGGCGATGTCGTGGCTGATGACGAGCAGTGACCGGACGAAAGGCTTCATTCTCGGCCCTTCGACGATCGCCTACCACACAACCCACTACCAGACACACAACCAATTCGTACCTGAATTGCTGCGCGGCCTGACCGCGGTGCATGACGCCGTTTCGCTCGACCATGTCAGTCGGCTGGGGCTTCGCTATCTGGATGCCGTCCTGCCACGCGCCGGAGAAACCACGGAGCAGTATCTGGCGGGCGGATTGCACGGCATTGATTTCAATGCAACCCGTCAGCACGCCATGACCGAATCCGTATTCGCCACCGATACCGGTCCGCTAGTGGCGAAGGGTACACTGGTCGTCAGGGTGTACAGGGCTGTTGCGCCCTTGGGGTTCCCGCCGGATATGCTTCCCACCGGATTGGCGATAGCACCGCAATTCGAGATCAAGGAACCCCGCGAGCACGCGACCATCGACACGGATCATTACGTTGAGGGACGGATGTCTGTCGAGATGGACAAACTGAACGAGCAGCTGCTTTCGCTGCACGGCGCGATCAAATCGGTGTTCGGTGCGATGACAACGGATCACGCGCGTAGCGCGTGGGCGTGACGCAAACAGGATCGAGGCGCTCATGTACCCCACAACCTTGCCCGCTCGTCGTCCCATGCCGATCCCGCAGCCCGTGGGCGCTGCCTTCGTCGTGATTGCCTGTGTCCTTGGCGGCACCGGCAGCGTGTTCGAGCTCTCCCATGCCTATGGGTGGGGCAGGATGCTGGGCGCGCGCGTTCCCTATTTCGATATCCAGACGACGGACGCTGGTGCTGCACGGCCGGATATACGTTCCGCCGCCGAGCACCTCGCAAATATCCGGCAGGTGCTGAACCCCGCCATTGCCGATCTGGCGACGGTGTTCGGTGTTTCGAGGCAGGCCATCTACAAATGGATCGGCAGCGAATCCACGCCTGAAGATGACAAGCTGGAACGCATCCGCTCCCTCAGCATTGCCGCCGACGCCTTCCAGAAAGCCGGGGTGACTCGCGCATCTTCCCTGTTGAAGATGAAGGCGTTTGAAGGTCGTTCCCTGCTGGATTGGGTTGCCGCCGGACAACTTGTGCCCGAACACACCCAGGCGCTGATTGCCGAAGCACAGGCAATGGATGCAGCGTACAGCCGTTCCGGCTTGGCGAAATCAAAGGCCGTGCCGTCGGACGATTGGCGCGCGGAGCTTTCCATCCCCGGTTCCTCCGAGTGACAGTTCAGAGGGCGATGGATGCTGACGCGCGATACCGGTTGGCGACAAGGGGATCTTCTTACTCGGGAAACCGCGGCCAAGTTGAAGGCATTGAACAGCACAGTCGGCGAAGAGCGCCGCGTCGTCGTCATCACTCATGACTGCGATCTCCCTCACGACGGCGAGACTTCGGTCGAGGTCATCGTTGCCGATGTCGTCAGCGCGCCAAACCCGCAGTTCTCCTACGCGAAGAACCCGCGCAAGCTCCATCTGGGTTACGAGATCGCGGGCGGGCAGTCCGTCGTCGTTGAGCTTCGGCACGCAGAGCGGCGCGTCGTGCCCAGAGACGAATTCGAAGAACACGCTGCCAGAGATGACCACGCATCGCTGCCCGTCGATGGAAAACGTGCGTTGAAGCAATGGCTGGCAGCGCGCTATGGCCGGCCGGCGTTCCCCAACGCCTTCGAGGATCGGCTGCGGAAGGCTGTGAGCAATAAGAACTCGGTCGAGCGGCAGATCGGAAAAATCATCGAACCCGAAGCCAGGCACCTGATCGGCCTATTCTTTGATCTTGGCGAACAGCGGTCTGCGGAGGTTTCTGTCGGCACACCCTACGCTCTGTCGATTTCGGTGGTGTACGACGCCATCCAGGGCAGTGCGCAGGCGCGACGGTCTGCGGAGAACGTTGCCAGCCGGTTGAGCGAGTTGTTCGAGCAGGCTTACGGCAAGCCGGACGTCGCGTCCGAAATCGCGCTTGATGCCTGCGAAGCGGTCGCCGACACAGCCATCACGCTGGCCGACCTACGGCGCGTGGATCAGTGGCGGTTGGAGTACATCAGTCTGGGCGACGACGACCACGGGGATTTCTTGCCGGTCGGAGGAACACCGGCCTGACCTTGGGATGTGACGACGCACTACAGCCAATTGCCGCTCACGCACGCTGCATTGCTATTCGAGCGACAGAACGCAATCGGACCGGCGTCCGCCGGCCACGATCACCTGCACCTTCCGCGGCCGCAATACCTCACGGAACCACGATTGTCGCGGGCGGCGAGGGCCATCAGCCAGCGCGCGATCTCCGCGGTTTCATCGAGCCCAGCGTCGCGCAGTCGCTGGCGCATGTCGTCGGACGACATCTCGTAGCGGATCTCGAAGTCACGGATACGCGCGTCGAGCACGGCGCGCTGGCCGTTGGGGCTGGCCCTGGCGGAGCGCACGAGCTCACCTAACATCCGGTCCGCGTCCGCGACCGGCATGTTCGCCAGCTCGGACACCTGTACGCGATAGGCCATGAGGAACTCCATCGTACAGAGGTCACCAGGATCGACCTGGTGAGTAATCGGGGCAGATCGGTATACCCGAAAGCTACCGGGACAGTTTCAGGAAGCCCGAGGGACGGCAACGAGAGAGTCACACCTACCGCTTGTCATGGCGCATACTGCCGCGGCCCCCCGATCGTGGGACGACCGGAGCCAACCTGGCGCAGACTGACTGTCGCCCGAGAAGAGCGCCTCGAACATCAGGCGCTTGCTCGTAGACGCCCGTCAGGATCAGGACGGTTCCAGAACGAGCGATGCGCTGGCCGGCTCGTAGCGGTAGCCCGTGACCGTCCCGTCCCTGATCCGCTCTATCGCCTCGTCTATCACGAAAAGCGGCACCAGGAACCACTCCCGCGGCACCACCGGGTTACCGAAACGGTCAATCAACCTGATGTCGAGCCGAGCCGGCTCGAAGAGCCGGTGAAGCAGCTTCTCGAGCTTGCTCCGGTCGATGTTGTAGAGTTCGTAGCTGGTCACCACTTCCACATCTGCCAGCAGGTAGGTCGGATCAATGCTGGCGCCGGCGATGCGACGCGGCACCTCTCCGCCAGTAACTCCGATCTTGTGGATGAGGTCCCGCCGGGCGGCGATCTCCGGGTGGTCCGACCTGCTCCGCAGGACGTACACCCTGCCGGTTGGCACCTCACCCTCCTCGGCGTGATCGGCGAAGAGAGGACCATTGTTCGGAACCGTCACCCGCCTGCCAGCCTCGTCCTTGTACAGTGCGGCTTGCAGTGATCGGAGTAGCAGGTCGCTCTCGGTGCCGTTACCATAGATCACCCGGAGGCGGGCCTGAGGGGCGCCCTCTGGCGTCCTGGACTGGTCCCCCATATCCGCCACGTACGCGTACTGACCTCCCAGGATGTAGAAGTCGCCCACCCTGATACGGGCATCGGTGTTGAGGCCGACGTCCTTGTTGAAGGCGAGAGCCTGACGAGTTCCACTCTTCAGATCTGCTTCGACCTGCTCGAACAGCGGCCGGAAACGCTCGAAGTCCGCGCACGGCTTCCGGTTCGCAATCTCCTCTGCGGCCTGGATCTCCGCGCGGGAGCGAACGTGACGCAGTTCCGTGATGTCCGACTCCACCTCGCCGATCCCCGCGAGCTCCGCTGCCAGCTCATCGTCGGTCAGCATGGATGAACGGGCGGATAGCTTCGCGGCACTGGTCAGCAGGCCCTGATGGTCCAGCGGCTCCACCAGCGTGCGCAGATCCGCCTGCTCACGGATGCGGTCCAACCTCACCGCATAGAGTCGCTCGAAGATGTCGAGCCCCTCTCCGTGCCGCGGAGCACGGCCATACTCCGCCACCCACCGCTGGATCTCCTCGAATCCGGCAAGCACCCTTTCCTCGACTGGCGACCTGGCCGCTTCCCGGACCGGCTCGGCGTACTCGGGAGCGAGTTCGTCGTAGAGCGCATCCAGATCCTGGTCAGCCGCCATACCGCCCCGCATCCTTGAACCGGATGAACGCCTTTGCGCCTTCGGCCATCCTGCGCTCCCACGGCTCTGCGGCTGTCAACGACGGGAGACGGTCGCGGTCCTTCCTGAACATGTGCGCCCGGATCGCCAGATCCCTTGCCTCGTCAGGGGTGATCGCGATGCGCTTCTGCTCCACTATGGCGTGCACCTCCCGCAGCCGCTCCTCGGTCATTGCCTTGCTCAGGATGGCGTAAGCTTCGCCGAACGGGTTGACAGAGTCTATGAGATCCATGTTCAGTTCCCGCACATCCATCGCGTAGCGGCGCACCCCGTCCACGAAGGCGGTGTTGAGGCGCTCTGCCTGGTAATCCTCTCCCTGGCTCTCTCTGACGGCCGCCTCTTTGGCCTTCTGGGTAAAGACCATCGCGGCGATCACCCGCTGGCGGATCGCCTCCTGATCCGTCTCGTCGAGATCCGGATGCCGCTCCTGGACGATCCTGCCGACGTGCACCTGGGTGATCTCCTGCGGCATCATCTCCTGGTCGAAGATCCCGTGCTCGATGGTCGGCCTGTCCTGGACGACGGCCGCGATGAGCTCGTTCAGGTCGTCCCGGATTATCCGTCGCGCCTTATCGCTCTTCGGTTCGGTGAGCCCGGCAATCTCAATCTCGATCGTTCCCGCGGTCGGGTTGACGCCAACGTTCCTCCGCAACGGGTCATACCCCTCGACTCCGTAGTCATACCCCTCCGTGGGCACGTTGATCGGGTTCCTGGGACGGAACTCGAACCGCGGGGCGAGTACCTGCTCCATCAGCAGCGAGGCGGCGATCGCCTTGAGGGTGTCGTTGACCGCCTCGGTCACCGCCTGCTCGGTGGCGTCCGGCTCGGCGATGAGGTTGGTGAAGCGGGCGCGGAGCTTTCCAGGTGCGTCGCGGGTGGCCCGTCCGATGATCTGGACGATTTCCGTGAGGCTCGACCGGTAGCCGACGGTGAGAGCGTGCTCGCACCAGATCCAGTCGAACCCTTCCTTCGCCATCCCTAAGGCGATGATGACGTCCACGTGATCGCGGTCGTTCTTCCGCGCCGGGTCCTTCAGCGCTGCCATCACACGGTTCCGCCTGGCGGTTTCGTCATCCACCAGGTCGGCGATCCGGAGGACGCGTCCCTCCGGCGTCCTCACCAGTTGGAATCCGGTTCCGGGATCAGTCCCCTGCCACTCGCCGAGCGCGTGGAGGATCGTCTCCACCTCCCTGAGCTTGTCCTGGGTGCTCTCGCGGGAGTTCACGCTGGGGATGTGGACGATGGTCTTCTCGGAGGGGTCGAGGACCCGGAGTATGTCGTCCACGTACGACCCCGAGTAGAAGAAGTAGCCGATGTCGAGCCGCTTCAGAAACTGGTAGCCGTTGAGCTGTTCGTAGTAGGTGTAGGTGACGGTCTCGAACTTTGCCTCGTCCGATGGCGTCAGCACCGCCTCGGCGTCGCCTCGGAAGTAGGAGCCGGTCATGGCTATGACGTGGACCCGGCCGCGCGCGATCAGTTCGGCTAGGTGGCGGCCGAGTACGTTGTCCTCGCTCACAGACACATGATGGAACTCGTCGATGGCGACGAGCCGGTGGTCGAACGCCTCGACCCCGAACCGTTCCACCGCGAAGCGGAGGGTGGCGTGGGTGCAGACCAGCACGCGGTCCTCGCTCTCGAGGAAGGCCCCGACCGCCGCGACCTTTCCCTGGTCGGTGCCGGAGGCATCGCACAGGTTCCAGCGGGGGCCGACGATCCAGTCGGCGAAGAATCCGTACTCGGAGAGCAGTTGGTCGCTGAAACTCGCCCCGATGGCCCGTTCAGGGACGACGACTATCGCCTGCTTCACATCCTGGTTGCATAGCTTGTCGAGGGCGATGAACATCAGCGCCCGACTCTTCCCGGAGGCCGGCGGCGACTTGATCAGCAGGTACTGCTCGCCACGTCGCTGCCAGGCCCGCTCCTGCATGGGGCGCATGCCGAGCTGGTTGACGCGGGTGGATGCTCCGGTCCCCGCGTAGTTGACCGTGACCGAGGGGACCTCGTGATGTGCTTCGCTCATGCGCGCTTGGTCCGGGCGCGTGCCGGGCGCCTCTTCTCGTTCGCGGTCGTTTTTGTATACATGTCGAACAGCTTCTCCAGACGCTCGGTGTCGTTGCGGAAGCGGCGACCGATGTAGATCCGCTCCAGCACCTCGTCGTTCCGCTCGTGTGCCTCGCGGAGGTTGGCGGGCATCTTCTTCGGATCGTACAGCTCGGCGATCGTCGCCGGGTAGTGCGCCTCACGGGCCAGAAGGATCTCCTCGGCGCAGCGGGTCAGGTCGGCCCTGTTCTGGTCGGTGAGCGTAGGGACGGGGAAAGTGTTCCAGCCGAGGGTGTTGGAGTAGGAGAAGTCAGTTCTCATACGTACGCAAACCGTTCCGATCCAGACCCAGTGGAGGCGGGATGCGATCAGGGCGAGGTTCCAGAGGGGTGCGTCGTAGGCGGCATAGCACTTGTCACCGATAACCGGGCCACCAGCAAGGTAGGATACCGGCAAATATGGCCTGTTCTCCGATGAGACCCTTGGCACAACGATGGCCCGCTCTCCATTTGCTGCTGAAAGCTGGACAAATCGATGCGACGCAGAGGCGTGCGCACGAGTCGAAGCGGCATCACTTTCTATCCGGAAGCGCCGGACCCTCTCTATGACTCTTGCAACTTCAGCGCTCTCGAGTGCCACCGATGCCTGGTCGTCGTCAATCCACAGACACGCCCTCGGTTTTGCGTGTATCAATTCTTCGGATCCATAGAAGTGTCTTATAAGATTCGGACTGACAGCATGGTTCTCAAGCAGATCTCGCCCAGCATTCAGAGACATGATCAGATTACCGCCATCTTTTGCCATGTTGCCCAAGTAGAGCTTATTCTGTGGCCCACTCGGAGCAACTCGTGGCTCCACGATTACCGTCGTGTTAGGCAGAAGGTACGGACCGATGGTGTCCACTGCTCGCTCTAGCTCGTCGCTGTAGAGGGATTTGGGGCGCGCTCCCTTTTTGGCAAGTCCAATCACGACCACCGTGACTCCCGCATTGTGGCTAGCGAGATTCGACCACTGGAATGACTGGTGAGCGAAGCAGATTTCTACACCTCTGTCGTAAATCAGTGGCCAGATCACGCGGACCTGCTCCCCCTGACAGACAGAATTGGTTGCGACAAGAGCGCCAGAAGCACCGTGCACAGCGTGTATGTAGTCAGCTGACTTGAGCAGCCAGCCTGCGACATAGTCCATTGTTCTGTGCTTGGTAGTTCGGTGACCGGCAAGCGCAGCCAGGTCTGCTTTCTGGCTCGCGTCCTTCTTGTTCCGTCCCCTGTACGGCGGATTCCCGCAGATATACGTCTCCCCGCCCGCGTTCTCGAAGTCGATCTCCGGCTGATCCAGCGGAGTCTCGAACAGATCATCGCCAAGGAGTCTGACACTCGTACCCGTCGGTGGACAGATGGAAAGCCAGTCGAGCCGGAGCGCGTTCCCACAGGTGATCCAGTTCTCGGCATCGAGCGGGAGGAAGTCCTGTAGCGCTTCCTTCTGGCCCCGGTACAGCTCGTCGGCCTGGAACTCCGCGATGATGAGCGCTAGCCGCGCGATCTCGGCGGCGAAATCGCGGAGCTCGATCCCGCGGAAGTTCGTGAGCGGGATCTCCGATTTCCGCCCCGGCTCCTTTCTCCGCCGGTTTACCTCGGCCTCGATCTCCCGCATCTCCTTGTAGGCGATGACCAGGAAGTTTCCCGAGCCACAGGCGGGGTCGAAGACCCGGATTCGTGCCATCCGCTTGCGGAGGTTGAGCAGCATGCGCGCGTTGTCGCCCGCCTCCTCCAGCTTCGCGCGCAGGTCGTCCAGGAAGAGCGGGTTCAGCACCTTGAGGATGTTCGGCACGCTGGTGTAGTGCATGCCGAGGGCGCCGCGCTCCTCGTCGTCGGCCACGGCCTGGATCATCGAGCCGAAGATGTCGGGGTTGATCCTCTTCCAGTCCAGGCTCCCCACCTGCAGCAGATAGGACCGTGCAGTCCGCGAGAATCGTGGGACCGCCATGCTACCCGAGAAGAGGCCACCGTTCACGTACGGGAACGGAAGCGCCCATCGAGGTATCCCCGCCTCTTCCCGCTCCTCGCGCCTGGTGTTCATCGACTGGAAGAGCGTGCCGATCACCTCGTGGGTATTGGAGGAATCAGCAGCGCTCATCTGCGTGACGGTCCGGGTGAAGCGTCCAGCCTCGTCGAAGATCCCGGTGTCCTCGGCGAACAAGGAGAAGATGAGCCGCGCCATGAAGTGGTTCATGTCGGGGCGGCGCTCCTCGGCCCCCCACTCCGGATTCTCCTTCAGTAGCGCGAGATAGAGCTTGTTGAGTTTGGAGGTCGCCCGGATGTCGAAGGCGTTCTCGCGGATCTCCTTGACCGTGGTGATGCCGGCGAGGGGGAGGAAGAACCCGAAGTGGTCGGGCAGCTCGCGCCAGGCACACGCCAGCGGCTCACCGCTACCTAGCTCCTCGGCCTCGATCATCTCGCCATCGGTGGCGAGGATGAACTTGACCTTGTGCTTCCTGGTAGCCGGGCTCTGGCGGAGCGCGCCGAGTGTAGCCGACACCTCCCCCGGGCGCGCGACGGCGAGGTGGATGTTGTTCCGCTGGAGGACGCCCTCCAGGTCAGACTTGTTGGTGCCGCCGGTGCGTAGCTTGTTGAGGGTGGTGTCCTTGTTGCCGAACGCCTGCAGGAAGGCGTACGGGAACTCTTCCCGATCGAACGGCTGTTCGACGAGGGCGGAAACAGCTTCCTCGATCTCTACGGCGTTCATCTGTGTCCGGCCTTCATCAGGCTGCGCCCTGTCCCGAAGGTCGCCATCTCATGGTCGGACGCCGCCCGGTATCGGCACAGTCGCGCAGGTACAGGTTGATGAGCGTCTGATACGGCACATCCAACTCGGACGCCAGATCCTGAAAGTACTGGATGGTGCGCTCGTCGAGGCGAATCGTGACGGAGCGCTTCAGCCGCTTCGCATACGGATTCGGCCGGGCATCCGACAAGTCGTATTCCTTTCTCATAGTTTCCACCGCGCGCCATACTGGGCGCGCTCAGAGTGGGTGGCACGGGCGGGCAGAGACGAGACGCCCCATAGCCCCATCATCCGGTGGCAGTGTACGGCAACCAGTACCCGTGGCGCGCTGTTCAGTCCCAGGCGAACAACCGTTCATCTTCCGCGCAATGATCCAGATCCGCAGGGATCAGCGCATGCTCGTCGAGGTAGACGGTCCGGGCCCTGTCGAAAGAGATGCCGTGCTTCCGCAGATTCGCGACGGCCATTGCCGAATCCCGGTCGAAGCGCGGCAGATGCGTGGACACAATGTACGTACTTTGTACATACGATACCAGTTCTATATCACCTGACGCCTGGGCTCACCTGCGCTTGCCGAAGTCGCTCGGCGTCCCGCTACCACTGCGGGCGCCGAGCGCTGTCGAAAACCATAGCGGTTTGCCAGTGCGCGGTGCCACTGAACCAGTTTGTGCCGCCTTTCACCGACTACTGGCATGCACGAAGTAGGCGGGTCACTCCGGGCGCACTCGCCTCACCTCCCCGCCCCCACGAACATCCTCGCCAACTCCAGCCCGAACGGCCGCGTCAGCGGCGCCTGCCCCAGATTCGCCAGCACCGCCACCACGACCCGCTGTTCCGGATACACCACCAGCACCGCCCGTCCGCCCACTGACCCCCCAGTGTGCCCGAACCAGCGCCTACCAGCATCGTCGACTCCGGTGAACCACCCGATCCCGTAGCCAGTTTCCTTGCCGTCTCGCGTACGCTGCGACGTCGTCAGCAAGCTGATCGTCCCGGGCTTCAGTATCCCGCCTTCCACGTGCGCCCAGCCAAAGCGCGCCAGGTCCTCGCTGTTCGAGAGGAAACCGCCGCCTGCCCACTTGTTGCTCTGGTCCACGTACGGCGCATTCGTCAGACTACGGCCATCGACGGCTCCAACCAGCGGCACGCTCCACGTCAGTCGCACGTTCTCGCCGCGCTCATAGAAGCTCGCGCGCCACGGTATCAGGCTGTCCACATGGTCGGCAACTATCGACCGCATGCCGAGGGGGTCGAAGACGTGCGACGTCATGTAGGTGAGGAATCGCTCGCCGCTGGCGCCTTCCACCACCGCGCTGATCAGGTTGAAGCCGTTGCTGGAGTAGAAGTAGCGCGTACCCGGTTCGGAGAGCAGTGAATCGTTCTCGAAGATGGAGAGCGACGAGCGTACGTCGTTGTAGTGACGGCTGCTCAGCATCTCGCCTGGCGCGCCGTAGTGACGGATACCGGCGAGATGCCCGCCCACCTGTCGCGTAGTCATCGGCCACTTCTGTCGCGGATAGTCGGGGACGTACTTCTGCACTGGCTGGTCGAGGTCCAGCTTCCCCTGCTCCACCAGCAACCCTACCGCTTCCGCAGTCATCGACTTGGAGACGGAGCCTATGCGGAAGCGGGTCAGAGGGGTGGCCGGGACGCGGTTCTCCAGGTCGGCGTAGCCCATCCCCTCGCTCATCACCAGTCGGCCGTCCACGATCACCGCCACCGACATCCCCGGTATCGCCTCGGCGGATTGCAGGCGCGCGAGCGTCGCGCGCACACTGTCTACGGCCGCGCGGTAGCGGGCGGGGGCATGCGTGCCCGCCCACGCGCCTTGAGCTGTGGCAGCGCTCGCGCCGGTCGTTGGTGCCGCCTGCGCCTGGATGGACGGTGCAGCATGGAGGAGCGCGCCGAGCGCCAACAGAAGTACGCCACTGCCGCGGCGCGGGAGCGGCCTGAGCATCCTGGGATCCATCATCTTCACCTGTCCGGGTTACCTGTCAGCGCCATCGCCGCCCGTCACCACACGCCAGCGGACCACGAATGGCACATCGTTCTCGTCGCGGACCGTACCCCACGCGCGGTCGCCGCGCATCGCAAGGATGGAAGTTCCGGGGGGGACAGTCACCCGCCCGAGGAAGGTGCCGTCGGGCTCGAAGATGTCCCAGGCCACGGGAGCGGTCCAGCTTCGTGGGCGCCTGCCGGGCGGCAGGGTGGTATCCACCGGCTCCGCACGCCTCACCGACGGCAGGTGGGGGCTCACCCAGATGCGGCCGTCGTAGCCCAGCATCAGGGCGCGGAGCGCCGGCTTCACGACGGGGATCTCCGGCTCGGCCGGCGGTGTGCCGGAACCGAACGCGCCCTGTCGCCTGAGGGCGCTGAAGGCCTCCTTCAGTTCGGCGCGCTCCTCCGCCGGCACCGGTACCACGGGCTGGTTGGCGCGCTCGATACGCAGCACCGGCCCACCCGCCCGACGCAACTCCACCGCATAGCGGCCGCCGAACGCGGCAACCATGTAGCCGTACGGGTGCCATGCCCAGAGGCCGACCGGGCCGTACGCGGGTGCGTTCGCCACCTCTTCCAGCCAACGTGGTCCTGGAATCGTATCCACCACCGCGCCCTTGTCGTCCAGGCGCACGTAGCCGATCGGCCACGGTTCACCCTGCCGGATGTCACTGGTGAGGATCTTCACATAGCTGCGGCCGGCGCTGTCGGTCGTGATCGCATTGCTGGTGAAAAGCCCCGACGGCATCGGCCAGGCACCCAGCGGATCGCCGGTGGCGGAGTAGACGTTGATGCGCCCCAGTCGCGGATCGTCCAGCAGGAGGCGCCCGTCGGGGAGGATGGCCAGCCCGAGCACCTCCCGATATTCGCCCGGCCCGCCGCCCTCGGCGCCGATGGTCCGCAGGTAGCGGCCGGTGGAGTCGTAAGCGCGGAGCGCCTTCACCGCGCCGTCGTAGACATATATGGTGCCCTGCGGTCCGACAGCCAGCTCCCTCACCTGTCCGAAGATGTATTCGTCGGCGCCGTCCAGCTCACCGATGCGCAGCTCCTCCACCAGGCGCGCGGAGTCGCCCCAGACGCTCCCGGCGATGGTGCGCACGACCACGGTGTCGCCGATCGTATCGCGCTCCACCGTTATCGATGCGGTGCCGGCCGTGTCGCCACCGGCGCAGGCCGCGGCCAGTATCATCGCTGCTCCCAACGCCACTGCTGGCAAGGACGGGTTGCTGCAATGGATGGACTGCATCGGCATTACCTGAAGCGGTAGAGGACGACGGTCATCAGCGGACAGGGGGAAGCGGTGGGAATGCTCCTCCGGCCAACATACAGGTCCTGTTCCCGGTGCAGAAGTATACTGCACGCTCGGGATCCATGCTGCTCCCTGCCCGTCGACACAGCATGCCTCGATACCGGCACATCGTTGCAGATGGGAGCGCGGCGACGGAGGGACGCGCCTTCGACACGGATCGCGATGGCGTATCCCGCGAGCATTTCGCGACCGGAGGTGACCATGATGCGCGCGAGGGCGATCCATCTCGCCGTACTCATGAGCACCTGCAGCGTGCCGCGACCGGAGAGCCTCACTCGTCGACGGCTCACGGGAATGACGAGAGAGGAGGGAACGGCGCGCAGGACTACGAGCTGCCGAGTTGACGCCATCCAATGAGGCCGCTACCATTCAGTAGAGAGCCCACTCCTTTTCAGTAGACAGGCCGCCATGTCAACCTTTGCCTACCCCGCCACACGTCACGACCCGTCGCCGCTCGTCGACCTCGAGTCGCGGAGTGAGCGGGAGCGTCTGAGTCCTGGTGCACTACGGGCATTCTTCAACATCATGGCTCGCTGGCAGGTCCGCGATGAGGACGCGCGCGCCCTCCTCGGCGGCATCACCAATGGCCCTTATTACGCCCTCAAGAAGCGACCGACGCGAACGGTCGATGCCGACACACTGCTCCGCATCTCCTACCTGGTCGGCATCTTCAAGGCACTGCACATCCTGCACGATGAGGCACTGGCCGACGAGTGGGTGCGGCTGCCAAACAGCAATCGCATCTTCGGCGGTCAGGCGCCGCTCGTCTTCATGCGACAGGGTGGCCTGCCGGCCATGCAGACGGTGCGTCGCCTGCTGGACGCGCGGCGAGGTGGCCTCTGACGGCTCGACGGCAACGGTCGCTCCCGCGGACCACGCTCGTCCGCCACTACGATACCCATCGACTCATCCCCGCTCGCTATCGACCGGGCGGTGAGAGCGTGCTCGCCCTGATTGCCGACGACGACGCCCATCTGGGCGACATCTTCGACCTGGACCACGCGACCAACGAGCGGCTGCGCGCCGAGCACGACCTGCTGCCCGGCATCGGTTTGCGCGAGCTGGTTTCCGGTGTTCCGCACTACCGTGTCGTCAACGCCGCCTTCACCCACCCGCATCCACTGGGCAGCCGGTTCAACGGCCCGGATCGCGGAGCCTGGTATGCCGCCTTCGAGCTGGAAACGTCGCAGGCCGAGGTCATCTTTCACCGCAACGTGGCGCTGGCCGAGATAGGCCGCTGGGAGGACAGCGCGACCTATGACGACTACCTGGCCGACATCAGCGCCGCGTTGCATGACCTGCGTGACGATCCGGACTTCGCCGACTGCCTGAGGGCCGACAGCTACGTGCAGTCGCAACTCCTCGCCGACCGGCTCCTGGACGCGGGCTCGCTCGGCGTCGTCTACCCCAGCGTACGACGGGCGGGCGGAACCTGCCTCGCCTGCTTCCGTCCCGCCGTGGTGGGCAACGTTCGTCGACGCGCGACCTACCGGCTCACCTGGTCCGGCACCCCGACGCCCACCATCACGCTGGCACCTGCGTGAGACGGCGCCACGGAAGGCCGGTTCGGGCATCCCGGTTTCGTGCGCACGGACTACCTTCCATCACATAGAACGGAGTCCATGCGACCCCAACTTGCGGTCAGCGCGGACTCGACTTTCCAGTGTGCGGGACACCGCGCCAACAGGTTCAGACACGATGTCGATCTACACACCTTCCATAGTCGAGCGCTCCAGTCGCGGCGAGAGAAACTACGACGTCTTCTCGCGGCTGCTCATGGATCGCATCATCTTCCTCGGCACGCCGATCAACGACAACGTGGCGAACATCGTCATCGCCCAGCTCCTCTTCCTGGAGGCAGACAACGCGGGGCGGGACATCCACATCTATATCAACTCGCCCGGCGGGTCGGTGTCGGCCGGCCTGGCCATCTACGACACGATGCAGTTCCTGACGTCTCCGATCAACACGATCTGCATGGGCTTTGCCGCCAGCATGGGCTGCTTCCTGCTCGCTGCGGGCACCAGGGGCAAGCGCTCGGCGCTACCGCATTCACGCATCATGCAGCACCAGCCTTCCGGCGGCGCCGAGGGCACTGCCTCGGACATCGAGCTCCAGGCGCGGGAGATCCTCCTGCTGCGAGGCAAGCTCAACGAGTTGATGGCGAAGCACACTGGTCGACCGATTGAGGAGGTATCGCGCGATTTTGACCGCGACCGTTACATGTCGGCCCAGGAGGCGGTGGAGTACGGCATCATCGATCATGTGGTGGCCAACCGTGGTGACCTGGTGGAGGAATCCGCACAACCCAAGGTGACCGGTTGAGCACGAAAGGGAGCGCCAACCAGTGACGCCCGTAGTTCGTGCCCTGTTGCTGGCGAACGTCGCAGCCTTCTTCCTGCAGTTCACGGTGCCGGGACTGGCCAACGCGTTCGTCTTCGTGCCACAACTGGTGCTGCTCCGTCCGTGGACCATCGTGACCTACATGTTTCTGCATGGCGGCTTCACGCACATCCTCTTCAACATGATCGCGCTCTTCTTCTTCGGACCGCGCGTGGAATCGAGGATCGGGTCGCGACCGTTCACGACGCTGTATTTCCTGAGCGGCATCACGGGAGCGGGGCTCTCCTTCTTTCTCGCTCCGGGTTCCCCGATAATCGGCGCCTCGGCCGGTGTGTTCGGGGTGATGCTGGCGTTCGCGCATTTCTGGCCGCACGAACGGATCTATATCTGGGGAGTGCTGCCGGTACCGGCGCGGATCCTGGTGATCGCCACCACCGTCCTGGCTCTCTGGGGTGGCTTTGGCGGCATGCAGAGCGGCACGGCGCACTTCGCGCATCTGGGCGGCTACATCGGTGCCTTCTTCTATCTCTGGTGGCTGGGGCGCAAGCGGACGAGCTTCAAGCGACGGGTGGAGGCGGCTCCGGCGGAGGCCACGCGCAAGGCTGTCACTGGCTGGAAGTCGATCGACCTGACCAGCGTTCACGAAGTCAATCGTGGCGAGGTGAACCGCATCCTCGACAAGATCAGCGCCCAGGGCGTCGGATCGTTGACGCCCCAGGAGCGCATCTTCCTGTCCAACTTCGTGCCATCCGACGACAGGAAGCAGGAGTGATCGGGGCCGGGCTGCGGTGGAGCTGTCAGCGCAGCCTGGCCCGTGCTGGCGGCCAGACAATGGCGTGCCGCCACGGCGAGCGGTGAGCGAGCCCGGCTAGAAGTCCGCGATCACCCGCAGGCGCAGCGAGCGACCGGCCAGGTTGTAACCACGCTTCTCATAATGGTTCTCGTCGGTGAGGTTGGTAACCTGCCCTTCCACCCGGTAGCGACCTGCCACGCGTATCCCGGCCATGAGGTCCATCACGAGCGACGGCGCGTACTCCACGTCGGCATAATCGGTGGGGTCGGAGAAGTCGTTATCCAGTCGGCGTCCCACGTAGCGCGCTCCCAATCGTCCTGAGAAGCGGTGAAGGTCGTCGAAGTCCAGGCTCGCCGTGGCGAGCATGTCGGCGACGTTCATGATGCGGCGTGTGGTGGTCGAGGATTGGTCGAGGCTTATCCGGCCGAAGATCACACCGGCGTCCAGATCCGGTACCGCCGACAGTCCGGATGTGTCCACGACCACGCCCGGTGTGCTCTCCTCGGCCCTGATGATACGCGTGGCGCTGGCGGAGAAGGTCAACGAGTAAGGCCGGCGCATGGCGCGGCCCAGGTCGTAGCGCATCTCCGCCTCCAGGCCGCGTATGCTCGCCGTACCACTGTTGGCCGACGTCGTGATGCTGGCTATCTGTTCGCCGCCAGCGGTCGTCGGCCGGTTGTCGGCGGCGAATGACGCGCGGGCGCTGGAGATACGGTCGCGGACGTCGGTGTTGAAATAGGTGACGTCGGCCTCGAAACCGCGCTGCGGCAGGGTGAACGAGAGTCCACCGTCCACCGTCACGGAGTGCTCGGGGCTGAGGTTCGGGTTGCCGATGGCGATTGTCGCGACACCGCCGCTCACGGACTGGGAGTAGCCAGCCAGTGCGGAGGCGTTCGGATTGAGGAAGGCGCGACCGGCGGTGGCATGTGCGCGAAGGCCGCGCATGAGCTCGACCTGGAGGCCGACATTGGGATTGAAGACGTTGAAGCGGTCGGTGCCAGGGGTCAGGTCCGCGCGGTATGGAGTCTCCAGCAGTTCCAGCGTCACGCGGTCCAGTCGGCCGCCCACGACGCCGCTCACACGCCCGTCTGGACTGCGCAGGTGGGCCTGGGCGAGGACGCCGGTTGAGGTGGCCCGCGAGTTGGGACTGTATGTGCCTATCTCCGAAATGCTGCCGGACGCATCACTGCCATTGCGCTGGTAACGGCGCGAGAGCCCGTCCGTGCGCGAGGCATCCACGCCCACGGTGAGGGACTGCGAACGCAGCCGCATCGCGTCCTGCAACTGCAGGCCCGATGTCCTCGTCTCGCCAACGTAGTTGACGTAGCCACCTTCGCCTGGCTGGTCGTAGGCGTCACTCTCGTCACGAGCGCTGTAGACCCTAGCCAGCGGCGAGTGTGAGACGCCACTGGCCTGAGCATCCAGCGGAAGGTCGCGACGCAGGGTTATCTCCTCGGTGTGACGGAGGACATCCTTGCGCGAGTTTCCGTCATGGTCGGAGAGGCGCGCGTAGATGTCTCCCGGAACGAGTACGTCGTCGGCACTGAACCTGTCGCCGCGGATGTCCAGCCGCATCGCGGCCGGCAGCGCGACTCCCACGCGTGCGCTTCCGCTCAGCGAGCTGAAGGTCGTGAACTCACGCACGAGTCCGTCGCCTTCCGTATCGGGGATCTCGCGCGTTGCCGGATCACGACCGGGATACACCTTGTAGGCATGGTCCGCACCCATGGCGCCGCGGAACAGGCCGCCCCGGCCGAGCCGGAAGTCGTCGCCCTGCTCGAAGCGGCGGAAGCTCAGGTCAATGTCGACCGCGTTGTCGCCGGGGCGGGCAATCACGCCGCCAACCCGGCCCATCAGCTCGCTCGTCGCGAAGCTGCCATAGGCGGCCGACAGCATGCCACTCGGCGCGCCGGTGGAACGACGGGTGATGAAGTTCACGACACCACCCTGCGCGCTCGAACCATAGAGCGCCGAAGCGGGGCCCTTGAGCACCTCGACGCGCTCCACGGAACTCATGTCGAGTAGCGAGAGGTTGTCGGCGCCAGCCGGGCGGCCGTCGAGGAGAATCAGCGTGCGCGTCTGCGTCCCCGACGATGGACGGAAGCCGCGCAGGCCGACGTTACCGAGCAACCCCGGGAACTGCACGACGTCAACGCCGACCAGCTTCTTGAGCAGGTCGACCGCGTCGGCGGCCGGAGTGCGCTCGATGTCGGCTCGAGTGATGGCCAGCACCCGTTGCGGCAACTCGTCAGCACGCGCCGGAGCGCGGGTGGCTGTCGTGATGACGGCCGGGAGGTTGCGCACGCTGTCGGCGCGCTGTTGCGCGAGGAGTGGTGTCACGGCCAGTGGTGCAATGGCCAGCCCGGCGAGCAGAATGGCGGTCGCGGCTCGCGCGCGGCTGCATGTCGCGTCGTGAACGCCCCTGCCGGGTACGCGATTGCCGTTGGAGACCGATATTGAATGCAAGAAACCCGTCCTCCAGGATTGCGAGCGACGGGTGGGGGAGAACGGCCGGCGGTTCGATCACGTGCCCAGCCAACGAGGGCGGAGCTCACGTGGCGGGATGCCGATCAGGATCGGCCCGCGTGGAGCGTTCACCCCGCACCCCCCCCTCGAGGGATAGATCACGCGGGCGCGAACCGGGCCGGTCTCCTGACTCGAGGCGGTACCGCTCGCCTTCCCAGCCCGCCTGAACGGCGAGCCAGTGGCATGGTGAGCGGACTGCTGCGGTGTCATGATTACCCGTTCATGACGCCGCGCCTACTTACAGTGGCGGGGCCGTGCCGGAATCTCACCGGCTTCCTGGTGCAATGGCCCGTTCGCACTTTCAATTGTGCCGGAAGCGTAGTGTGTGAGGCGGTCGCGCGCAAGTTGCGCGGTTGCCGCGGTGTGCGTGCAGAACGACAATGCTCCACCCGTCCGACGCCGCCCGGTACACTGATAGCGCTTCACCATCCTCCACTTCTCCCGATCCCGCGCCATGACCAGCCAGCCTTCAAGGGGTGCCGTCCCCGACCTCGCATCAGCCCGCATCCTCGTCACCGGCGGCGCCGGCTTCATAGGCAGCGCACTCGTCTGGGCGCTCAATCGTGAAGGTGCCGAGCAGGTGGTGATAGCCGACCGACTGGGCAGCGACGACAAGTGGCGCAACCTGGCCGCACTCCGTTTCGAGGATTACCTGGAAGCGGACGACCTGTTGCCGCGTCTGACCGCTGGTGGCCTGGGCGAGTTCGACCTCGTGCTGCACATGGGCGCCTGCTCGTCCACCACCGAGCGGGACGCGTCATACCTGGCACGCAACAACTTCGAGTTCACGAAGCTGCTCGCGCACTGGTCGCTGGCTCACGAGGCGCGATTCGTGTTCGCGTCCTCGGCGGCCACTTACGGCGATGGCGCGTCAGGCATGGACGACAGCGACGATTCGCCAGCCGCCCTCGCCCATCTGCGCCCACTCAACGCCTACGGATACTCGAAGCTGCTGTTCGACCAGTACGCTGCCCGCGCGGGTATGCTCGAGCGCATCACAGGCCTCAGGTTCTTCAACATCTTCGGCCCCAACGAGGCCCACAAGGGCGACATGCGCTCGCTGGTACACAAGGCGTACGGCCAGATCCTGGAGACCGGCCGGGTGAAGCTGTTCCGCAGCTATCGACCGGAATACGGCGACGGCGAGCAGCAGCGCGACTTCCTGTACGTGAAGGACGCCGTGGCGATGACGCTCCACCTGGCGACGTCGCCGGAAGCGGCCGGCCTCTACAACGTGGGCAGCGGCGTGGCGAGTAGCTGGCTGGAACTCTCCGGCGCCCTTTTCGCGGCCCTCGGGCGAGCACCCGAGATAGAGTTCATCGAGATGCCGGAGTCCATCCGCGACCGCTACCAGTACCATACCCAGGCTGACATCTCGAAGCTGCGCTCGACTGGCTACACACCGTCGGTGACGCCGCTGATCGATGCGGTCTCCGACTATGCCCGTGGTTACCTCATACCGGACCGCCGACTGGGCGACTGAGGGGAGCGGAGCCGATGCCCTGGCCGGTCAGAGCCCCGCGACCGCCTGCCGGACAGGCTCAGGAAGCGACGGGGCGAGTGTATCGCGAACCTGGGCGGCAACCGCGGCGCGGGTTCGGCCGTCGGAGCCGATGGTCACGCCCCCGTCTGCGAATGGGGGGCGTGGACCTGCTTGGACTCCGGAGAACCGCGTTCGCGCAGGAAGATCGTGAAGAACACCATGGCCGCGATGGAGAGGAACTCGCTCTGCCAGTTCTGCAGCGACTCGAACCAGAACTGCGAGGTTCCAACGTAGCGCAACGTCGACACCGGGGGATCGCCGTGAGCCAGGAGCTCCTGGTTGAACTCTCCGGCGCCGCCCACCGCGTGCAACACGAACGACACGGCAAAGAGCGTCATGAAGACGATCGAGAGGGAATGGCTGTACAGCCCGAGCGCGATGCCGCCGCGCCTTACCGGCCAGGGAGCATCCTTCAGGTCGGCCTCCGATAGGCCCTCATCGACGGAGTGCTCGTCAGGGTCGTTGGACTCCGCCGAGCCCCGCTGGAAGAGGAACGCGGTGAGGAGAACGAAGACTCCCATCTGCAGGAATTCGCTCTCCCAGTTCTCCGCGGTGGCCTCCAGAAATGCCGGAGTGCCCAGGTACTCGACGAATGAAACCTGTGGCTCGCCATGCTGGCGCGCATCGCGGTTGTGCACCAGACGCCCCGCGATTGCCTGGCCGACGAAGCTGAACATGAACATCGCCAGCAACGCCAGCGTCAGTCCATTATCTCGCAGCACCCGCCTCATGATTTCTCCGACGTTGAGATTTCACCGTCGAAGGCAACTGTCGTACCCGGTTGCAGCAACAGGACAGCCGGGCCTGCCGGGCCGTTCGGCAGGCCCGGCAATGAGGAAGTGAGCTTGCCTCAGCGCCCGGCCATGCCGAGCTGACGGACGCCATGCGTGCGTCGATTCCGCTTTCGCTCGAGTAGCGACATGTCAGCAGCATCGAGCAGTTCGGCCAGCGAACGAGTGTCCTCCACCCCCGACCTGGCGGCGCCAAGACTCAGCGAGAGCCGATACGGCCGGGCGGTGGTCGCGACGAACTCAGCCAGTCGCTCCCGGAGGCGCTCACGGATGCGAGTTTCTGTTCCCGGCGTGCCATACGGAACCAACGCCGAGAACTCATCACCTCCGACACGACCGATCACGTCGGATTCCCGGAACACGGAACGAAGCAGGCCGGCAACGTCCATCAGGGCCCTGTCACCCTGGGCGTGACCGTGAGTATCGTTGATCTTCTTGAACTCATCGAGGTCACCGTAGAACAGCAGGACGGGCCAACCCTGGCGCCTGGCCTGACTCAGTTCCTCCTCGGCAAGAGCGAGGAAACCACGGCGATTGTAGAGGCCTGTCAGCTCGTCCATCAATGCCATGCTGCGAAGCGTGGTCTCGGCGTGCTTTCGCTCGGAGATATCGTGGAGTATGGCCGTGATGGAGGCCGTCTCGCCGCCATCGGGTGGGTACGCGAGCAGTATCTCCTCAACAGGCAGTTCGCGTCCGTCCGACCGGCGAAGCGTCGTCTCACCGCGCCAGATGCCGTCTCGTCGCACCGCCTTGACGGCCTCCGTCAGGGCGCCACCCATCACGAACTGCGGCTGCACGTCCGTTACATGGAGTATGCCCGTCGGTTGGGCATCGCCGAAACCGAGCTGGCGGCGACTGCTGGCGTTCAGATAGCTCACCCGACCGTCCGCTTCGCAGATGGCCACCATGTCCGGCATGGTCTCGACTATCGCCGACAGCCGCGCCTGTGATGCCTCGGCGGCCTTCCTTGTCGAGATGTCCTGGACCTGCGCGATGAAATAGAGCGGCGTCCCCTCCTCGGTTCTCACCAACGACACCGTGAGGAGCACCCACACCATGGATCCGGTACGGTGCAGGTAACGCTTCTCCATCTCGTAGCTCTCGATCTGCCCTTCCAGCAGGCGCGCCCTGAGTGCCATGTCAGGGCCGAGGTCTTCCGGATGCGTGATCTGCTGGAAGGTGAATTTGGTGAGCGTCTTGGGGAGATATCCCAGAATCCGACCAAAGGCTCGATTCACGCGCAACAGGCGACCATCAAGGGCAACGAGTGTGACCCCGATGCCTGCATACTCGAATGCATTCCGGAAGCGCTCCTCGCTCTCGTGCTGAGCCACGATCATCGCAGCACGCTCGGCAATGAGCGCATGCTTGGCCGTGAGCTCGGCCGCGTTCTGGAGATGGATCGCAGTCATGCCGCCGAGCAGCTCGAGGGCGGCGACATCCCTGGAATCCAGTGCGGTCGCGCTGGAAGACGATACTTCCAGGAGGCCCATGACTTTTTCATCGTTCCGCAGCGGGACCACGATCATCGAACGTGTTCCGGCACGGCGATGCAGCTCCGCATCCGCGCGGGAATCCAGCTCCGCCTCGCCCAGGTGAAGCGCTTCGCCCGAGCGACAGCAGTTACCCAGCAGCCCTTCGGTGGTGGCGAGCCGGAGCCCTGGATGCGTTGCGGATGGCCCGGCTGCTGAGCGACAAACGAGCGCGACTTCATCCAGCAGCCAGAGGGATGCACTGTCGCCCGAGGTCAGCCTGAGTGCGTGATCGAGGACAATGCCCATAGCCCTGGCCTCGTCCGTACCGGCAGCGACAATGGCCCGTTGCGCCTCCACGAGGCGCACCAGATGCTGGCTGTTACTGGCCACGTCGCTCTCGCTGCATCCTCGCTCCGGGTGTTCCTGGGAGCGCCCGGATTCGTCGACTGCAGTGGTGTGGTGCCGGGTACCGAACGGGACTCTGGTTGCAACGGTCATGCATCAGTTCGACTGGGCCAATCAATCCACGTTCAGGCTTGCGATCGACAGGCAGGACGATGGAGCCTTCGGGTCGTTCCCCATTGGCCGGTACGGGCGGCCGCAGAGCTCCATGAGGGAGCCATTCGCGCGGGTCGACTATGTTGTCCATGCGCAACTCCGGCTTCAGGACTGCCAGTGCGCGCATTGGTAACGCCGCCGCCCGAAGTTCCCGAGGTCAGTCGCCAGAGTGTTTCCGGGTCTCCCTCTCAAGGACGCCAATCGTGACATGAGCGCGTTGGGCAACCGGGAAGTCGTCGCCGTCAGCGCCAGGGTCGATCAGTCCACCGCCGGTCTCCCGCTTCACCTCGCTCTGGAATGACCGCTGGTGCGCGTCGTGCGGAAGAAGCTGACCCTACCAGACCAGGCGGTGACCATCCCAGGTCGACCGTCGCTCTTCGTCATGACCACGACCACCCGGGAATACTTCACATGGCCAGGATGCAGATTCGCCTCGCGACCAGAGCCGACAAGGCATCACTTCTCCATCTGATCGATGCGCACGCCGATTTCGAGAACATGGAACGCCCCACGCCCGAGGCCCGTGATCGCCTCATGCGCCACGGCTTCGGCGATCGTCGCCGCTTCTCCCCGTTCCTCGCCTCGCTGGATGGCGAGGACATCGGCTACGCCATCACCTACGAAGGCTACTCCTCCTTCCAGGCTCGGCCGACCCTCTACCTGGAAGACATCTTTGTCTACAAGGCCGCTCGCGGCAAGGGTTTTGGTGGAACCATGTTCCAGTTCCTCGTCGAGGAGGCGGTGGACCGGGGATGCGTGAGGATGGAGTGGATGGTCGTGGACTGGAATGAGAACGCGATCGGTTTCTACGAACGGCGCGGCGCGGTCAAGGTGGAAGGCTGGCACAGCTACCGGCTGGAGGAGGATCAGTTGCTGGCGCTGGTCGAGGAACGAAAGGAATCCGGGGCACCGCACCCGGCGGCCTGATCGCGACACGAGGGCCCCCAACGCCTCCTGGCCGGCTCCCGTAGCACAGGTAGGTCGGGAACGACCCCGATCTCCGCTGCCGGACTCTCCGTCCAGCAGCGCGCTTCCTGTATTCCGGAGCCAGCAGCATGAGCGCCCTCGTCTCGCGTCGCCGCCACGCCGCCGCACTATCGACGGCCATTCTCTCGTTCGCCCTCCCGGCGACGCTCCTCGCCCAGCCGCCCGCCTCCGCTCCGACGCCGGCGGCCCAGGCCGCCACGGCGGCGCCCCACAGCAAGATCCTTGGACTGGCAGATTACGGTCGCTGGTCACGTATCACCGGCACCGCGCTCTCCGCCGACGGCAAGTGGGTGACCTACAGCTACCAGCCCAACGACGGCGATCCGACGGTGCACGTCCGCCGTCTGACCGATACGCTCACCTACGTGGTTCCGGTCGGCGCGTCGGCACGTTTCTCCGACGACTCGCGGTGGCTCGCCACGCTCGTCTCACCGCCGGAAAAGGAAGCCGAGAAGCTCAGAAAGGCGCGGAAACCGGTGCCCCGTGCGGCCATCCTGATCGACCTCCAGACGGGACACCGTGACAGCGTGCCCGACGCCGCCAGCATCACCTTTGCCAACGGCGGCCGGTGGGTGGCGGTGCAACGGGCTCGCAGCGACACATCCGGCAAGGCACGAGGGGCTGACGTGGTGCTGCGTGACCTCCGCGGCACCGCTGCACTGCACCTCGGCGCGGTGGGCCAGTTCGCCTTCAACAAGCCGGCCGACGGTGCCTCCACCCACCTGGCGTATACCGTCGACGCCGATGACCAGGTCGGTAACGGTGTGTACGTGATCGATCTGGCCAGCGGCCGCACCGTCCCCCTCGCCACCGGGCGGGAGGCGTTCGACGGGCTGGCCTGGTCCAGCGACGGAAAGCAGCTCGCCGTACTGCACGGCGATGCGCCGGAGAAGTCGAAGCATCGCGTGAACACGCTGCTCGTGGCATCCAACCTGGGCGCAGCCACGCCGGCCCGGACGGAGATCACCGCCACTGCGGCGCCGAACGGAATGGTGCTCAGCGAGAACGCCGTGCCCCGCTTCAGCCGCGACGGGTCGCGCGTCTTCGTCGGCCTGCGGCCGCAGGAGCCGGCACCCGAGAAGAGCGACGAGCCCGCCGCCAACGTGGACGTCTGGCACTGGAAGGATGAGGACGTGCAGTCGGTGCAGATGGTGCGCGCGAACCAGGATCGCCGCTTCACCTACGCCGCGGCGGTCATACTCGCCGATCGCAAGCTCGTACCGCTGGCCGATACCGCAATGCGCGTCGTCACTCCCACCGCCCTCGGCACCGTTGCCCTCGGCCGCGACGGCACGCCCTACCGGGGTGACGTGGCATGGGGCGGCGGGCGGGCCGACTGGTATGCGGTGAACACCGCCACCGGCGCGCGCACACCCATCGTCAGCGGCGTCAGCCGGACGATGGGCAGTTCGCCCGACGGCCGCTGGTTCCTCTACCTCAAGGATCGTCACGTCCTCGCCTACGACCTCGTGGCCAACCGGGCGACCGACCTTACCGAGCAGTCGGGCGTGGACTTCGTGAACGTCGACGACGACCATCCCTACGAACTGCCCATTTATGGCGTGGCCGGTTGGAGCAAGGACGGCAGGAGCGTGCTCCTGCATCACCGCTTCGACGTCTGGCAGCTGCCGCTGGCCGGCGGCAGGGGGCTCAACCTCACGCGCGGCATGGGCGACTCGGCGCAGATCCGCTTCCGCGTCGTGCGACTGGACCGACCGGCCCGCGGCGGAGGTGGCGGCTTCGGCCAGCAGTCGGCCGACGACGACGAAGGGATCGACATGTCGAAGCCACTCATCCTCGCCGCCGACGGGGAGTGGACCAAGCAGAGCGGCTACTGGCAACGCGAGCCGAACGGGATGCTCCGTCCACTGCTCTACACCGATGAGATGGTGGGCGCCCTGGCCCGTGCGGAGAAGGGCGACCGGGTGATCTTCACCCGCCAGACGTTCCAGCAGTTCCCCGACATCTGGAGCGCCAGCAGCGTGGACGCGCTGTCGCGCGCCCAGCGCATCACCGACGCCAACCCGCAGCTCATCGAGTACGCGTGGGGGAAGCGCGTGCTCGTGGATTACACCAACAGCAAGGGACAGCGGCTGCAGGGCACCCTGGCGCTACCGGCCAACTACGAGCCGGGCCGCAAGTACCCGATGATGGTCTACTTCTATGAGAAGGTCTCCAACCGGCATCACGAGTTCTCCATGCCCGTCTACGACGACCGGCCGCACTTCAGCGAGTACGCCAGCGACGGCTACATGGTGTTCATGCCGGACATCGTCTACGAGGAAGGACGACCCGGCTCCAGCGCCCTGGACTGCGTGACCAGTGGAGTGAAGAAGGTGATCGAACTGGGTTACGCCGACCCCGCACGCATAGGCCTGCAGGGCCATTCGTGGGGCGGCTACCAGAGTTCGTTCATCATCACCCAGACCGACATGTTCCGCACCGCCGTCATCGGCGCCCCGCCGGCCAACCTGACGAGCATGTACAACCAGCTCTACAAGAACACCGGCACCGTCAACAACGGCATCTTCGAAATCGGCCAGGTGCGCGCCAGAACCCGTGGAGCGCGCACGAGCTCTATGAGAGCCAGAGCCCGGTGCATCAGGTGCAGGGAATCAAGATCCCATTCCTGATCCTGCATGGCACCGTGGACGGTGCTGTGGACTGGCTACAGGGTGTCGAGCTGTACAACGCGGCGCGTCGCTTCGGCAAGGAGGTGGTGCTCCTCTCCTATCCTGGTGAGAACCACCACCTGGCGAAGAAGGAGAACGCGAAGGACTTCCAGCTGCGCATGAAGCAGTGGTTCGACCACTACCTGAAGGACGCTCCGGCTCCGCGCTGGATGACCGAGGGCGTGCCGCAGCTCAGGAAGGGGGAGAGCGCGACGATCATGCAGCCGTGACGCTGTGATGACGGGGCACGCCTGTCGGTTCATCGAGCACTCGATCCGTCGTGACAGGGTGTCCCGATAGTGAGGGGCGGTGTGGAAAGTGCACCGCCCCACCTCATTCACCCTCATCATGTCCCTTCACCCCGGTGCCATGAAGATTGCAATCGGCTCGGATCACGCCGGCTTCCTGCTCAAGCAGCGTCTCGTCGCACTCCTGAGTGAGTGGGGGCACTCGGTGACCGACTTCGGCACCGACTCCGAGGAGCCGGTGGATTACCCGCGATTCATCAGGCCGGTGGCCGAGGCGGTGGCGCGGGGGGAGTTCGAGCGCGGGATCGTGCTGGGTGGCTCGGGGAATGGCGAGGCGATCGTGGCCAATCGGGTCCGCGGGGTCCGCTGCACCCTCTGCTGGAGCCTGGAATCGGCACGGCTGGGGCGAGCCCACAACGACGCCAACGTCCTCTCAATGGGTGCCCGTCTGGTCCCGGAAGACCTTGTCGCGCCACTCCTGGAGGTGTGGATGACGACACCGTTCGATGGCGGGCGCCACCTGCGGCGGATCCAGGAGATAGACCAGCCAGCGATTTCCTGACAGGCTCATGCGGTCGGTACGCGGGCGACCGTCAGCGGTCGGAGTCGACGGCGGCCTGAGCGTCGCCCAGGGATGGAATGCCGGCGGGTGGAGTCGCTCGTCGTACCCTCCATTCCACCCGTAGTCCCTTGGTGACGACGAAGCGCCGCGTGCTCAGCCAGTCCAGGGCCCACTGGTGGCGTGAGGCCAGCTCGGGCGGGCGCGATGAGCCACTCGGGTTGGGCGGCGCGGTGATCACCACGGCGGCCATCGGTTCAGGTGGCGACGGCACCACCGCGCCGGCCCCCCATCGTTCCACGAATCTGATCACCCGCTGGAAGTGACTCAGCGAGGCGCGCGCAGTCTGCGAGCGCAGGTCGCCAATCAGGCGCTCCATCTTCGCCGTTTCCAGCGGGTTCACCGCTCCAGTTCGCAACGAGTCGAGCGTGGCGAAGTAAGCCCTACGGGCTCGACGCTCGGCCGCCCACGCTCCCGGCAGCCGGTCGTCCCAGGCCGGGGGGCATGGCAGACGGAAGCTGAACGGCACTACCGCGCCATCCGTCTCCCGATCGACGAACCCGGACACGTAAAGAGCTGGTGCCCGCGTGGGGGCGGGCGAATATTGTGGTGTCGTCACCGCACACCTGGATTGAAGTTCAGAAGTTGTAAAGGTACCGGGTGCTCGCGGTGGGTAGAACCGCGATCAGCGCCCAGTCCCCTTCCTGCAACGCTCTCATTTGCGTCTGCCGTGATGTGGATCACTATCCAGAGCTTCGGCAGGCTGCCTCATATCGATGAGTGTGGGTTGCGAGTAGCGGACGATGCGGCGAGCCTTCCGATGCTGGCAACTCCTCCACCGAAGCCCTTGCCCTCGTCATGCAACCGCGCCCCACGCTCACTCGTCGCCGTACGGCCCTCGCCAAGGTCCTGCTCCTCGGCGCCATCCTCGCCACCGGCGGCTGCTCCGGCGACCCCGAATCGGCTCGCTGGTCCCGCGGCGAGGCTGTGGGTCGGCTGGTGGCCGAGGTCCTCCAGAAGAAGGATTCGGTAAGGACGGTGAACCTGGCTGAGCTGGCGCCCTTTCGCTGGGACCGGCTGTACATCTTCGCACCGCACACCAGCGCGTCGGCCGTGGAACAGGCTATCGGCAAACCATGGAGCGGCGCTGAACGGAGCAACATCGCCCAGTTGGACACGGCGACGTTGCTCGTCTTCATGGCCGGGGACGAGATCGTCGCAGCCACGATGCAGCCGCGCGACTACGGTGATTTCACGGCCGCTGCCAGCGTTTCGCCGCGGAGCCCTGCCCAGGGGTTGTTCAGGGTTGAACGACTTCCTGGAGGCGGCTGGCTGATGCATGAAGTGCGATGAACAACCTGAAATCTACACCCCTGCGTGCCGCTGGTTTCCTCCTTCACTCTCCGCCCACCTGACACTCCAACAGGGGACCTCCGAGCCGGTCGCACAGTAAATGCGACACTGCCCGCCCTGCCGGTCCCGCCCGCCCAGTCTCGACACCTCCCATTCCCTGCCCTGCCATGTTCCCGCGTAGCTTCGGTCTCCTCCTGCTCTTCGCCGCCGGTGCGGCCTGCGGCGCCGGCGTTGGCGCGTCAGATCGTGATTCGGTCCAGCCTGCCTTCGCCGCCCAGGTCACTCCGACCAGCCCTGCCGTAGCCCTGACGTCGCTCGAGCAGGTGTACATGAAGGTGGCTCGCGACGTCTCGCCAGCAGTGGTCAGCGTGGCCCGCGATGGTGCTTCCGGCTCCGGCTTCTTCGTCCGCCAGGACGGGATCATCCTCACCAACGCGCACGTTGTGGAGAACGCCGCCCAGGTGGAGATAGGGCTGGCCGACGGGCGCCGACTGGTCGGCACCGTGCTCGGCGCCGACCCATCCATGGACGTGGCCGTGGTCAGGGTCGCCCTCACCGATGCACCGGTGGTCCCGCTGGCCAACTCCGACCAGCTCCAGGTGGGGCAGATCACGATCGCCATCGGCAACCCGTTCGGGCTCGATCGCACACTCACCACCGGTGTCGTCTCGGCGGTGAACCGGAGTCCCAAGGGAGTGCAGTTCGGCGGCCTCATCCAGACCGACGCGGCCATCAACCCGGGGAACTCCGGTGGTCCACTACTCGACTCTGATGGTCGGGTGATCGGCATCAACTCGGCAATCTTCAGCTCCAGCGGCAGCTCGGCGGGGGTCGGTTTCGCGATCCCGATCAATCTCGCCCAGGATGTCGTCAACCAGCTCCTGACCACCGGCCGCATCCGCTACGCCATACTTGGCGTGGTCCCCTCGGACATCTACCCGCAGCTTGTGCAACAGTGGCAGCTTCCGGTGAGCGAGGGGATCATCATCCAGGCCGTGGATCCGCGCTCCCCAGCCGCGGCGGCCGGGCTACATGAGTTCGATATCATCACCAGCATTGACGACCAGCCGGTGACGAGCAATGGCGACCTGCGCCGCCTTCTCCGTGAGCGCAAGCCGGGCGAGACGGTGTCACTCAGCCTCGTGCGGCCACCCGACGGGCGGCGGGAGACGATCCGGGTTCAGCTTGGCGAGCAGGTGGTGCGGTAGGGCACGGGCGAGCACTGAACGGCCATGCTCGGGTCTCCACGGCCCGAGCGTGACCCACGGCCCGAGGGTCGCCCCGGGCAACGTCCGGCCACGGTGATCGACCTGTTCGAGCGGTTCCTGCGCACCACCAATCGGAAGCCGATGGAGATGGACATGCGGCCGGTGCGGGCCGAGCTGTATGCCGAAGCTGCTCACCAACGCCGGGCAGGACGCGCTCCATTGCCACGTCCGTGGAGTCGCACAGGTATCGGCGTACTACGTGAAATCAGGGCCATGCGCAGTACGCACGGTGGAGACCGCGCCGGACGCCTGATCGTCCAGGCGAACCTCAATCCGCCGCCAGGCTCTCCACCGGATTCACCCGCGACGCCTGCAGGGCCGGCCGGTAGCAGGTGAGCAGCGTCACCAGCGAGAGGGCCGGTATGACGACCATGAAGACCAGCGGGTCGGCGGAGTCCAGGCCGGGGAGCAGCGCCGAGAGCCCGCGCCCCGATGCCAGCGCCAGGACAGTACCGATCGCCAGACCCACACCGGCCAGCGTCAGTCCGTGGCGAACCACCTCTCGCCGGACGGATTGCGGCGTCGCCCCCAGCGCCAACCTTATGCCGAGCTCGCGGCGGCGTTGGGCGACGGAGTAGGCCATCACGCCGTAGACGCCCAGCGACGCCAGGAAGAGCCCGAGACCGGCGAAGACTCCCAGAGCGACTGTCGCGAACCGGGCCTCGTCCAGCGCGCCAGCGCTCCTCTCGCGCAGCATCTGTACCTCGGAGATGGGCAGGTCGCCGTCCACCTCGGCGACCGCGCTCCGCAGCATCGGGACGAGCGATAGCGCGTTTCCCGCGGTGCGCACCATGATCATCGTTTCCGGCACCGTGAACTGCAGGTATGACGTGTAGAAGTCCGGCGCCACGGGCTCGCTGGGCACGCGATAGTGCACATCGCCGACCACACCGACGATGGTCGTCAGCGAGTCGGGTGAGGCGAAGCCACCGCCGCTGCCGAACCAGATCTGCTTTCCCAGCGGGTCCTGGCCCGGCCAGAAGCTGTCCGCCGCGGTCTGGTTGATCACGGCCACCCGTGAGCTGCCGGACCGGTCGGCGTCGGTCAGGAGTCGACCGCGCAGCAGGGGGATATGGAGAACGCCGAAGTAATCCGCGCTGACGTAGTGCCGGCCGACGATCGGCGGCTCGCCGGCGACGACGCGATCCTTCAGGTAGAGCGGGGTAGTGGAGCACCGGCCGCCGAACGGCGCGCAGCGACCGACCGTGGCGCTGATGACGCCAGGTACAGCCTGCACCCGCTCCAGCACCTGCTCCAGCAGCAGACTGGCCGCCGGACCGGTGTAGACACTCTCCGGCGGGTTCAGCCGGAAGGTCAGCACTCCGTCCAGGTCGACCCCCGGATCCACCGCGCGCAGGCGCTGAACACCGCGCAGCAACTGTCCGGCGCCGGCGAGCAGCAACAAAGCCATGGCCACCTGGGCGACCGTCACCACCGAGAGGACCGTGGGACGACGGAACGATCCCACACCGGCGGTGCTCCCGCGTGCGCCCGCCTTCAGGGCGTCGGTCAGGTCGCGCCTGGTCACGCGGACGACAGGCAGGAGGCCGGCCAGCAATCCGACCACCAGTGCCACGAGTACGGCGAATGTCAGCACCCGCCAGTCAGTGACCGGCGCGGCAAAGGAATCCAGCGAGGCGAACCGTTGCCCTGTGCCACCCAGCCGCTCGGGAGCCACCGCCGAGAGCAGACCGATGCTCCAACTGGCGAGCAGCGCACCGGCGGTTCCGCCAGCCAGGCCGATCATGGTGCTCTCCACGGCCGTCTGCCGCAGGATCCGGCGCCGACCGGCGCCGAGCGCGACACGGACCGCCAGTTCGCGGGTGCGACCGACGGCGTGGATGAGGAGCAGGGCGGAGAGATTCACGGTCGCCATGAGCAGTACAAGGCTGACTGCCCCGGCCAGGGCCAACTGGGCCCGGACCGTCGCCGGATCGCGTCGGGCCTCGTCCAGCGGCACGAGCGTCGCGGTCAGTTCCGTCTCGTCGTCGGCACCGAGTCGCTGGCGCACCGAGGCGGCAACTACCGATCCCACGGACTGCACCTCGGCGCGTCCTTCTTCCACTGTCGTACCCGGGCGAAGACGTCCCACGACCTCCATGTAGTGTTGCGGGGTGGTGAGATGCTCCCGGTAATAGACCGCGGGCGCCATCGCGTTCGGGATCCAGACAGCCGCGTCACCGGACAGGCCACGGAATCCCTCCGGCGTCACTCCTATCACGTCCAGCCCGACCCCGTTCAGCCGGATGCGCCTGCCGATGATCGACGGGTCGGACCCGAAGGCGGTCGTCCACGTTGCGTGGCTGAGCAGCGCCACAGGGTGCGCGCCGGGCACGGAGTCCTCAGCCGGCCTGAAGCTGCGCCCCAGCATCGGCTGAACGCCAAGCAGTTCGAAGTAGCCGGCGGAAACCATTTCCATGGAGAGCCTCACCGGTTGGCCCTCTCCGCCGGAAAGATTTCCGTCGTCGGCATAATAGGACGTCAGGAACTGAAGGCTGGGCAGTCGCGACCTCAGGCCCTCGAACTCCGGATACGACCAGGCCACCGACCGACCATCCGCGGCGTTTCGCGGCTGCTGGTAGAGCACCACCAGACGGTCGGCGCCAGGAAACGGCAGCGGCCGGAAGAGGTTAGCGCTCACCAGGCCGAACACCGCCGTATTGGCTCCCACGCCCAGCGCGAGCGTGAGGACGGCGACGGCCGCGAGAGCTGGCCGACGCCGGAGCGACCTGACCGACTGCCGAACGTCCCGCCAGAGTTCCTCGAGGAGCGGTACGCGCCGACCGTCGCGCATGGCTTCCTTGTGCATCTCCACCCCGCCAAAGGCAATGCGGGCGCGTCGCCACGCCTCGCCCGCATCCACTCCCTGCCGCACCAGACGCTCGGCCTCCATCTCCAGATGAAAGCGGAACTCGTCGCTCATCCGCTCCTCGGCCTCGGCGCGCGCGAACCAGTTTCTCAGGCGGGTGCGAATACCGGCGATCGGGCTCATGGCGACCTCGGTGCAAGGAGGGTTGTAGGCCGGGCGACGTGAAGTTCCGTCCTGGGTGGTGCCGGCGAGGCAGGGCGGAACGTGGGCGACGGCGATTGCATGGACTGGATCAGGCTCAGGGCGTGCTGAGTACCAGTTCCATGGCCGCCACGAAGCCGCGCCAGCTCGCCATCTCACTCTCCAGCGCGCGCTCCCCGGCAGCCGTGAGCTGGTAGTAGCGGGCCCGGCGGTTGTTCTCGGTGGTCCGCCATTCGCTGCTGATCAGGCCACGCTGTTCCATGCGCTGCAGGGCGGGATAGAGCGAGCCCTGGTTCACCTCGAGCACTCCGCTGGAGATGTCCTGGATACGTTGGCCGATCCCCCACCCGTGGCGCGCCCCGGAGGCGAGCGTCCGGAGGACGAGCAACTCGATGGATCCGCGAAGCGCGTCCGACTGAGGTTGAGGTGCCATCTCTCTCCAGTATCCGGCTTCATGTAGAAAACAAGAGGTGATCGACGGACCAGTATACGCAGGGCTCCTCTAGCCGTCAAGAGGAGATCTGGCGGAGTAGCTTTGATCCTGGTAATTGTGCGCCGGGAAGGTAGCTGGCGGTCGGACAGCTACCGGGGCGGGCGCTCACTTCCGCGGCGGCCGCCGGGAACGGCCGCGAATGCCCTGGCCTTGAGTCAGAGGTGACCAGAGTAGTTCCCGACCAGTTGTTCATCTCGAGAAAAACCTCCTCGCCCGCAGTTCGTGGCGAACAACGGGCAGCCAACTCGCCGCAGAGATGCCGCTTCCACCCAGAGATCACCGGATCGGAGCCGTCGAGGTTCCCTCCGCCTTCCGCGCCATCGCCCGGCGGGCGCGATCCGCGTCGGATGGCCTGCTCGTCGCCTGCGCGGCCATCGGGCTGGTGGGCGCGGCGACTGTCGTCATCCTCTGGCCTGCTGCCTGGCCGCTGGCGCTTCCCGGGCTGACGCTTTGCGGTCTCGGCGTCTGGGGAATTACTGACCGCATGGCCAGCGAACTGTCCGGCCTGTCGGATACACCGGCGTCGCTGCTCCGGGCGCTCCGGTTCCTGCGTCTGGCGTCGGGCGTCCTCGCCGTGGCATCGCTGGTGGCCTTCCTCCTCGCCGCGTCCACGCGCACGGGTTTCATCGCCGGCTCCGGCTGGTTCTGAGCGATCTGCACGTGAGCTGACCGGTTGGTCAGCACTGGTTGGAAGCCTCTTCAGGCGATCCTCGAGCGCGCACTGGCGCGGCGCGCCAGCACCACTATGGTCACCAGGTATACCGCGACGATCACCGCCGGTATGACCACAAAGCGGGAGTCGGGAAAGATGTACCACGCGCCGACGACGAGCACAGTCCGCACCACGCCGTGGAACAGCCCGATCCAGTGCCTCATGAGACCGGAGAACGGAACCCACATGAGCCCCGTGAGCACGCCCACGGAGAGCGGCAGCGAGGTCGGCTCGACGAGGAAGAAGGGGATGGCGATGCCGTAGACGAGCAGGGCCGAAGCGACCGTGAGCAGGAACAACTGGTCGAAGTAGTTCCCCTTCCGGCGGCGGCCGAGCAGGTCCTCGCCGGTGAACCGGGCGACTCCCAGGCCCAGGTAGAAGATCATGCCCGTCCCGATGAACAGCACCCAGGCGGCCGCGAACAGTGGCAGGAGCGCCCCGGCTATTCCGATCCCGGTCCAGGCGATGGCGCCGGCGATGGGCATGGCGAGGAAGCGGCTGTCGACAAAGGCTGCGTGCTGAACGTCGAGCGATGCCGGAGGCGAGGACGCGGGTGGAGTCATGCCTTTGACTGTGCGTGCGGGAAGTTACCATTGTGGACGTCGGCCGGAACGCGGCGGGATGACGACCTGCTCTACGAAGCCCGGCGCATCCGGTTCCAGCAATCGTCGCCAGCGCGCCATTCCAGTCATCACGTACATGTCACCCGCATCAGACGCTGGTCGGAGCGTATTCCCGATCGATCGCGGGCATCCACGCACACGCACATCGAGAAACACGCCGAGGAACTCCGCATGATCGACGACCTGGATCTCGACGAGTTGCGGCGCGTGCCGCGCGTCTCGTACTACTTTCGCTATCCGTTGAACCGCCAGGACTTCCGCGAGCTCGAGGATCGGGACCGGCTCCGGGGCCACTACGCGGCCAAGGCGCTCTACGCAGGCTATACGTCGGATGGTCGGGTCGATCGTTCTTCCGGCTACGATGGTTCCATCGCTGCCCTTTTCGTACCCCTGGAGGCGCGTACCGTCGACGAAGTGAGCGTGGTCGTCACGCAGATCGAACCGCCACAGATCGTGCTGGCTGACGGCCGGCGCAACTGGACAGCGATTTACCGGGCCGCCGAGCAGGAAATCCGGGACACGCTCGGGGACTCATTTCGTGTCCCCCAGGATCCGCCTGCATGAAGGTTGCTCCGTCAACTGCCAGGCGCACCCACATGGGCGAAGCAGCCGTCGCTCGACACGTCAGCTCTGCCATTTCATTGGAAGAAGATCCAGGCGCATGACCAACCAGGTAGAGCAATCTGTGCGGCGGATCTCGTGAAGCTCGGCCCCCCAGACGCCAACGAGACCAGAACGGGGCTGACGCGACTCGTCGGTGGCGACGCTCCGTGGCCCGATCCGGGAGAGACCGACGCGGTGAGCTACGCGCCGCTCGACGGGGATGCCAGTTGCGACGTGGTCGTACTGGGAGCCGGTATCACTGGCGCCATCTGCGCCGCCCTGCTGGTGGACGAAGGCCTGGATGTGATGCTCCTCGACAAGCATACGGTGGCCAGTGGCAGCACCAGCGCCAACACTGCCCTCCTGCTCTTCGAACCGGATCAGCCTCTTCACCGGCTCTCGGAGATGCTCGGCACCCAGGACGCCGATACTGTCTACCGACTGTGCCATGAGGCACTCGATGATGTCGCCCGACTGGCGCGAAGAGTGGACGAGTGGGACGGCTCGGGCGGGAATGGTACGCGCTTCGCCTGGCGGCCGAGCCTCATCCTGGCCAGCAAGTCCGGGGATATCGGGAGCCTGTACCGGGAGTTCGAGGCGCGCCTGAGACATGGCTATCCTACCGCCCTGTTGAAGCGCGAGGAGCTGGAATCTCGCTACTCCTTCTCCGCCCCCGCGGCACTCTGGTCCCGGCACGCGGCCCAGATGGACCCCTACCGCTTCACGCGCGGGTTGGTCGCCGAGGCCGCCGGCCGGGGGCTACGCGTACACGAACGAACGGCCGTCGTCGACTACGAGCCGGAGCATGAGAGGGCCGTACTCACGACGGAGTGCGGCCACCATGTACGGGCGCGCCACCTCATCTTCGCTACCGGCTACGAGACCGAGCGCTATACCAGCCGGAAGCTGGCACAGGACAACACCACCTTTGCGATTCTCACCGACCCTCTGGAGGAGATTGCCGGCTGGCCCGACCGCGCCCTCATCTGGGAGACGGCGGAGTCCTACATCTACCTGCGGGTCACCGATGACAGTCGCGTCCTGATCGGCGGGCTGGACGAGAAGACGGTGGATGCCGGCAGGCGCGACGCGATACTGCCAGGGAAGAGCGAGCAGTTGCTCGCCCGGCTGAGGACGATGTTCCCGGATATCGACACTCGCGTCGCACGAGCATGGACGGGGACCTTTCTCACCACCCACGACTCACTACCCTACATCGGCCAGCTCCCCGAGGCGCCTCATGCCTGGTTCGCGCTCGCCTACGGTGGAAACGGGACCACCTTCGCGATGATCGCCGCGACCATGCTTCGCGACGCGATATCGGGGCGGCCGCGGGCGGAGGCCGAGCTGTTCCGGTTCGATCGTCCCACGGCCCGCTGACGGTGTCGGAGTTGCCGGACGTTCCGGCCGGGCTCTGCCGCGGCGCGGGGTACACCAACGTTATCCCTCGCGCTCGCTCCGACCTCCCAACCACGCCCACAGCCTCCTCTGCACCAGTACGAGCCCCACCGTCAGCCCGACAGCCAGCACGAACACCGCCAGATCTGATCGACGCCCGGGCTGCAGGGCGAAGCTCATCGCCGTGGCGAGCCCCGGCGGATGCACCAGGTCGAGGACGATCATGAGGATGATGGTGACCACCATTGCCACCGCGGCCGCCAGGAAGTTCGTGCCGAGGGCGAGCGAGAAGAGAGTGCCCAGAATCGCGCCCCCCACCTGGGAGAGGGTGAGGGCGCGGATCGTGTTCATCTGGTGGTGCGGGTCCATGTAGATCAGGAAGGCGCTCGCCGCGAGCGGCGAGAAGAGCAACTGCTGTTCGCTGAGCAGGTCCACCAACATCAGCACCAGCAACACGACCGCCGTCGGCAGCGCCGCCAGCGCCAGCTCGTCGCGGATCGACAGCCGACGCCGGCCACGGGTCAGTACATGGGTGAGTAGAAGTCCTGGCATGTCGCTCCCTCTGTTGCTGGCCCAACCCTTCCGCAATGGCGTACGTTCTTCAAGTATGAGGCAGACCCGCTGTCCACCGCGATGGCATGACAGCTACGCCCCTCCACAATCCGTACCAGCTCCGGAGGTCCGCCAGATGACTGACCCCAGACCACCCGCGCCCAGCCGCATGCCACTTCCCGGACGTACGCACTCCGCGCTCCTCGCCGCCCTCGCCGTCGGCGCCGTGAGCCTGTTCGCCACCGCATCGGCCGACGCCCAGGCGCGAACGACGGCCTCCGCCGCGCGCAGCGTGGCCGCCGCCGCGGCTACCTACGACACGTCCATGTACGCCGGCCTCCGCTACCGCATGGTCGGACCCTTCCGCGGCGGCCGCGTCACCACCGTCTCCGGCGTCGCCAGTGAGCCGCACACCTTCTACTTCGGCTCCACCGGCGGCGGCATCTGGAAGACCACCGACGCCGGGTCGAGCTGGCGCAACATCTCCGACGGCTACCTCGCCGCCACCTCCATGGGCGCCATCCGCGTCGCGCCGTCGGACCCCAACATCATCTACGCCGCCACCGGCTCCGACGGACTGCGCAGCAACGTCTCGACGGGGCTCGGCATCTACAAGAGCACCGACGCCGGCGCTACCTGGCGCTTTGTCGGACTGCGCGATGCCGGCCAGACGGGAGCGGTCGAGATCCATCCCACCAACCCGCAGATCGCCTTCGTCTCGGTGATCGGCAACGCCTTCCGTCCCAGCCCGACCCGGGGCCTCTACCGCACCCGCGACGGCGGCGCGAACTGGGAGCGCGTTCTCTACGTCTCCGACAGCACGGGCTCGGTGGACGTGGAGTTCAACCCGGCCGATCCGAACGAACTCTACGCCACCATGTGGCGTGCCGAGCGCAAGCCGTGGACGATCATCAGCGGCGCCAACGAGGGCGGCGTCTACAAGAGCACCGACGGTGGCACCACCTGGCGCAAGCTCAGCAAGGGGCTCCCGCAGGGGCTGTTCGGCAAGGCCGACCTGGCCGTCTCCGCCGCCGACCCCAACCGCGTCTACGCGCTCATCGAGGCGCCGGGCGCCGAGGGCGGTCTCTACCGCTCCGACGACCGTGGCGAGACGTGGACCCAGACCAGCAACCAGCCCGGCATCGTCAACCGCCCGTTCTACTACATCAACGTGGACTCCGACCCGTCCGACGCCGACCGCGTCTTCATCGGCGCCGAGGGCTTCTGGGCGTCGACCGATGGCGGCCGGACGTTCCGCACGCGGCCCACTCCGCACGGCGACAATCACGACCTCTGGATCAACCCGAACGACCCCAACATCTGGATCCAGGCCAACGACGGTGGCGTCAACGTCACGCTCGACAACGGCCGCACCTGGAGCACGCAATACAACCAGCCCACCGCCGAGATCTATCAGGTGGCCGCCGACAACCGGTACCCGTACCGGCTCTACGGTGCCCAGCAGGACAACAGCACCCTCATGCTGCCCAGCCTTCCCCTGGCCGCCGCGCGGCCGGACGACTGGATGCAGCAGTGGCGGGCGACCGCCGGCTGCGAGACGGGGCCGGTGGTGCCGCATCCCACCAACCACGACATCGTCTATGGTGCCTGCAAGGGTCAGTTCTCGCGCCTGAATACCAACACCGGGCAGGAGAGCAACTACTGGGTGGGCGCTCAGTATCTCTACGGATTCAATCCGGCAGAACTCAAATATCGCTTCCAGCGCATAGCCCCGATCGAGATCTCGCCGTTCGATGAGAAGGTCATCTACCACGGCTCGCAGTTCGTCCACCGCACGACGGACGAAGGGGTGACATGGGAGGTGATCAGCCCCGACCTCACGGCCAACGACCCGCGTGGGCACGAGGTGAGCGGCAAGCCGATCACGATCGACGTCACCGGTGAGGAGTACTACGCCACGCTCTATGTCATCCGCGAGTCTCCGCGCGAGCGCGGCGTGATCTGGGCTGGCGCCAACGACGGCCCCATCCATGTCACGCGGGACAACGGGAAGACGTGGACGAAGGTGACGCCGGCGGGGCTCCCGGGCGGTGGACGGGTGCAGAGCATCGAGCCCTCGCCGCACCAGGACGGCAAGGCCTACGCGACGGTCCTCCAGTACCTGCTGGGCGATTTCCGCCCCTACGTCTACCGCACCACCGACTACGGGAAGAGCTGGACGAAGATCACCAATGGCATCCGCGACGACGAGCCCACGCGCGTCATCCGGGAGGATCCGGTGCGCCCCGGGCTGCTCTACCTGGGCACCGAGTTCGGCATCTACGTCTCGTTCGACGACGGTGCAAACTGGCAGTCATTCCAGCTCAACCTGCCCGTCACACCGGTGATGGACATGATCCTGCACGACGGCGACCTGGCGCTCGCCACCCAGGGACGCGGCTTCTATATCCTGGATGACCTGGCACCGCTCCGTCAGTTGGGTGACAGCGTGGCCCGCGACAAGCCCTGGTTCTTCACGCCGTCCAGGGCCGTCCGCACACGCTATCCGGTGACGATGGGGAGCGACCAGCAGCCTGAGTATCCGCCCATCGGCGCCTATCTGGATTACTACCTGCCGTCAGCGGCGACGGCGCCGCTGGTGATGGAGATCCTGGACGGATCGGGTTCGGTGGTGTACACGGCGCGCAGCGATGCCGGCGCTGGCGGTGGAGCGGGTGCACCCGGCCAGGGGATGCGTCGCCCGGTCCCCGGCGCTGGCAGTCCGTGGAGCGCGCTGGACGGTTCGGCCGGGATGCACCGCTACGTCTGGGACCTCTCCGTCGCCGACCCGGCGGGCGGCCGTGGGCGTGGACCGCTGGTCACGCCGGGCAGCTATCAGGCGCGGCTGACGATGGGCTCCTGGAGCCAGACACGTCCGGTGGAAGTGGTGCTCGATCCACGCCTGGTGGCTGATGGCCTGACGAACGCCATGCTGGCCGATCAGTTGGCCCTCTCCCTCAAGGTCAGGGACGCTCTGGCCGAGGCCAACCGGACGCTGGCCGAGGTGCGGGCGGCGGAGAAGCAGGCGACCGCTGGCAGCAGCCAGGCGGCGCGGTTGAAGGCCCTCGAGGCCCGTCTTGCCACGGAACCCGTCCGCTACTCCACGCCCATGCTGGTGGACCAGATGAATTATCTTTACAGGATGATCACGGCCGCCGACCAGCAACTGGGTCGCGACGCCTCGGTACGGTTCGCCGAGTTGCGCGCCGAGCTGGATTCCATCCAGGCCGGCCTGCGCCAGGTGACCGGTACCACTCCGAACGTGGTGCCGTAGATCGGCGCCAGATCGGGCTGACGTGTGGATGTCATGAAAGGGGGCCGGCTATGATCGCCGGCCCCCTTTCATGATTCAGTCAATGCAGCTACGTCCTCTGGTCAGCCGATCGGCCAACGGGCGTTGCGCTCGCGCTCGGTGCAGAAACTGTTCGATTGCCATCGATCGCCATCTGGCGTGAGCCGATTCTCGGTGGCGGCAGCGGTAGTCACGAACTGGCTCCGTTCATGACCGTGTGGTCCTGTAGATGACTCGCTGCCGTCCGATTCCCGTTGCCCGTCTGGCGTCATAGCTTCACTCTCCCTTAACGGGTGTAACTGGCTACGCGCACGCGGCCGGAATGTCGCGCGCACGCCTCGCCGTTGGCCTCTCGCGAGCCCCACCATGCAGGCCTTGAGGCCAGAGGGAAAATCGCAGCATGCCGCGTGCCGTCATCGTGGATGTCGGGTTCCAGGACGGCATGACAGCCGCAAACAGCCCTCATTCGGCCGTCAGCGCACCCCTCGCCCGTGCACCCCGGCGGATCTCCGACCGGATCGGGGCGATCTCGCTCGTGAGCGGCCACGACCGTGGCGGAGTACGCACCGGCCACCATTCGTCCCTCAGCGCACCTTTGCCCGCGCGATCGTACCGGCATCGGTGCCGAACCAGAGACTGCCGGTACGTGCATCGAAATGAATGTGGCGCACCGAGTTGTTGTTGGGGCCCGCGTTCGGGATCGCAGTCACGCTGAAGACACGCTCCGCGCGCGGATCGAAGCCCACGAGCCTGTTCGGCTGGACCCCGCTCTCCACCATCCAGATCATGCCGCGATCGTCCAGCGCCATCCCGTACGGCTGGCTCTTCTCTCCACCCGGCAGCGCCCACTCGGTCACCTTGCCGCTGGCCGGATCCAGGCGTCCCACCTTTCCGCGGGCGTAGTCCACGAACCAGACCATGTCGTCGCTGGTGACGACGAGCCGGCGGGTACGAGCACCAGCTTCCGGTAGCGTGTACTCCCTGAGCGCCATCGTCGACGGATCGATCGTGCCGATCCTGTTCGTCCCGAACTCGTTGAACCAGGGCCGGCCCTTCGAGTCGACGACAATGCCATAAGGACGCGCGCGCGGAGTCGGGACATGCACCAGCTCCACCTTCCGTGTCGCCTTGGTCAGGCGACCGACCACGTTGGCACCCTGCGACGTGAACCAGATCGTGCCGTTGGGGCCAAAGACCAGCGTGTGAGGATCGCGCGCCGAGCTGTCCGGCATGGCAATGCGCGTCAACCGGTCCGTCTTCGGGTCGTAGTGGCCGATGTGGGAATCGCCATTGCCGGCATACCAGACGGTGCCGTCCGCATCCACGATGAGATTGTGGGGAAGTGCCTTGGCGGGCAGTTCACGCTGTCCGAACTTGCCCGTGGCCGGATCGAGCCAGGCGAGGTAGTTGCCCACCTGTCCCACGAACCAGATGCGGTTGCTGGTCGGGTCCGCATAAGGGTCACGTGGCCGGCTCCGCTCCCACGGCACTACCCACTGGGTGATGGGTACGGTGTCCGCCGCGGTGACCGGGGCGGCCACCGTCATGGCCTCGGCGGACGGCGTCCCGACATCTGTGGTACGCTGGCTGACGAGCACGCCACCAGCGAGCATGGCGGGCAGGAACAGGGTGGGGATGACTACACGCATCACGGAACCTCCTGTGGGAGCATGGCGGGGGGCACGGGCAGGCAGTGGGTCGACGATCACGCCTGCCTGTCCAACGCGGCGGGTGCCTTCATGAAAGATACACGACCCGCACGCTGGCGATCCGGATACCGGTGGCCCGTCCGACAGGTGGGCACCTCGGACGACCATACTCGACTCGCATCTCCCCGGCCGGCGGCGGCGACCATACATTGGGTTGATGTCGCTGCCCACCGCTCCCACACCGCCAGACGACCCCGCACGTCGCTTCGACGATCGCGAGGTGGGACTGATCATCCAGCGTGCCGGCGAACTCCAGAAGACCGAGTTCGCACGGCGGGACCGCGGCGGGATGTCGCTGGCCGAGCTGGAGCAGGTAGCTCGTGAGGCGGGGCTGGATCCGGCGCTGGTGCGCCGCGCCGCCAGGGAGATCGATGCGCCGGCATCGCCGCCAGCGTCGCGATTGGCCGGCGCGCCGATGCGGCTCATCTACGAGCTCAGCTTTGACGGCGAACTCCCGGTGGACGAGTACGAGCCGCTGGTAGCCGAGATTCGCCGTTCCCTTGGCGAGGCTGGCCTGGTGGGTACGCTGGGCAGGACGCTCACGTGGAGCGCTGCCGACACCGGTTTCGGGCGGCACCGCGCCCGCCGACGTCAGCTCACAATCACCGTGACTCCGCGACACGGGCGCACGACGTTGCGCATCGAGGAGTCGCTCTCGCAACTGGCCGGCGGCGTATTTGGCGGCATGGTGGGTGGCTTTGGCGGTGGTGCCAGCGGCATGGGCTTCGGACTCGGCATGGGAGTGCTGCACTCGGCCGCCGCCGCCACCGGCATCGTGGGTGGCGTCCTCCTCGTCAGTTATGCAGGCGCGCGCGGGCTCTTCTCATTTCTCGCGACGCGCCGCAAGCATCAGTTGGAACAGTTGCGCGACCGCCTGGCCGAGCACATCGAGCGGGCGCTGCGCTGACACGCGGCGATGGGCTGGCACCCTTCTCGCCCTCCGCGACAGCCGTCATTGGTGATGGGTGTCGGTGGCACAGCGGTGACGCGGCGGCGAGGTGCCGGTGGCGTGCCGTCGACGCCCCGGTGACGTGCGGGTGACGTGCCGCGGACGTGCCCGTGACCTGCCGTACCGCGCCGAGGACGTGCCTGGGAGATACCGGCGACATGACCACCTCGTGCCGATTTACCCTGAGCGTAACGACGGAGAATACTGATGGCTCGCGGCGAGCGACCGTACGAGAGTCCACGTGGCAATCGCTCTGCGGGTGCGAGTGCGAGGAGCGGTGAGGATCCGCAAGGATCCACGAGTCGTCTGTCTGGTGAGAGCGGTCAGCGCCCGTCCGGGTTCCGCGACCCGCGCCCGCCCGATCGACTGACGAGCCGCAAGCCGGGCAGGCGATCGACGACTGCCGCCGCGGGTCGCAAGCCTGGCAGACGCTACGATACTCGCAGCAACCGGAACGCAGCAAGCGCGCGGCTGAAGCGATTCCGCCAACAGACCTCGCTGGCCGTGGCCATGACGGGTCTCGTCCTGCTGCTCGCCGGTGGTTCCGATGCGTCAGCCGAGGGCAGCTCGGTGGTGTCGGCGCCCACCGCGGCTGCGCAGGACACGCTATCGCGGGATACGCTCGCACCGGACACGGCGGCGGCGCAGAGCGTCGTCGCGGCGCCTGTCGCCCAGCCGGCAGGTAGCAGTAGCCGCGCGGCCGACGAGGCCGCGCGTTCGGTGGAGGAGGCCACGTCGACGATCCGCACACTCGTCCGCGGCACCTATCGTGTTCTGCCAAAGTTGGGAATCGCCTTCGCCCTGCTCGTTCTCGCCGGCCTGATCAGTCGGCTATCCAAGCCGCTGCTGCGCTACGTGTTGGCCAGTTTCGAGCGCGCCGAGGCGATCAGTGCGATGGTTGGCATAGGCGTCTGGCTGATCGCGCTCGGTGCTGCGTTGAGCGTGCTCGCCGGCGACGCCCGCGCCCTGCTCGGCTCGGTGGGCCTGTTCGGGCTCGCCCTCTCCTGGGCGCTCCAGGCGCCGATCGAGAGCTTCACCGGCTGGCTGCTCAATTCCTTTCGCGGCTACTACACCGTGGGCGACCGGATCCTCGTCGGAGATGTCTTCGGCGACGTCTACAAGATCGACTTCCTGACGACGATGATCTGGGAGGCTGGTGGGCCGGGGAAGGCGGTGACCGCCGCACAGCCCACCGGAGCCACGATCACCTTTCCAAATTCCGAGGTGCTGCGCTCCAACATCACCAACTTCACACGTGACTTCCCGTACGTGTGGGACGAGGTCACGGTGGGCGTAACGAATGAGAGCGACCTGTCCTATGCGATCGGAGTCGTGAAGGGCGTGGCAGACCGCGTACTCGGCGATTCGATGGTGGCGCCGGCCGCCGAGTATGCGCGACTGCTGCGCCTGGCGCGGCTGGAGGCTGATGTTGCCTCTCATGCCCAGGCCTACGTCTCGCCCACCGCGTCGTGGGTCGACATCACGGTTCGCTACCTGGTGCCCGTGCGGGAGCGGCGCGCGTGGTCGACGAGGATGCAGTTGGCGATCGGCGCCGAGCTCGCCAGGCCGGAGCATGCCGGACGCATCAAAGGCTCGTATCCCGTGCGCAGGGTGGTCACCGACATTCCGCCGGATTCGGCGCGGATGGCAGCCGAGTGAGGTCAGGAGACGCGCCGATCCCTCCCACACACCGGCCCAACATGCGCCTGAGCAGGAACGGGGGTAGCTGGTGATTCCAGCTACCCCCGTTCCTGACTCACTTCTTGACGGCCACCATCTGCTGATCGCAGCAGATCTCCTCGTGGCGCATGCCGGATGGACAGGGACACGCCTTCTCGTACACGAGTACCGCGCCACACTTGTCGCAACGATACCTATCACCGACTTCTCGCATTCTGATCTCCTGCGCTGAAGATGAAATCTGGCGAAGCGACGCCAGAAGGCTGGCTGGTAAACTGGCCGTGCGCGGAACAGGCTGCTGGACCGTCGTCACGCGGTCGATGGCTTGCAGCGACGACATCAGAGCGCGTCAGGATGTATCACGCGCGGTGCCGCACGCGAAGAGGTGCAATTCGGGCGCCACGTCACGGATCAGCACGACGCGGCTGCGCACCAACTGCCTGCGTCCTGGCATGCTTTAAGCGAGTTCCGGAGACTGTCGTGCTCTCGCGATTCAGGTCTCACTCTCTCGCTTCGCAGTTGCCATGAGCCTCCTCGAACGCCGCAATACCGTCAGCGACTTCGTCATCGATCGCCTCATCGAGTGGGGCGTGGACCGCATCTTCGGCTTCCCCGGCGATGGGATCGGCGCCTTTGACGGCGCCCTCATGCGGGCCGACGAGGAAGAGCTGCCGCTGAGCTACATACGACCGACACACGAGGAGATCTGTGCGCTCATGGCGACCGCGCACGCCAAGTGGACAGGGCGACTCGGCGTCTGCTGCGCCACTTCCAGTCCCGGCGCATTCCACATGATCAACGGGCTGTACGACGCCCAGATGGACAACCAGCCCGTGGTCGCCATCGTCGGCCAACAGGGACTGGCATCGCTGGGGAGCGCGTTCCAGCAGGAGTCCAACCTGGAACGGACGTTCGCCGATGTCGCTGCCTACGTACAGACCATCGCGACACCGGAGCAGGCTCAGGTCGTGGTGGATCGAGCCTGCCGCATCGCCCTCACGCATCTGCAACCGACCGTCGTCATCCTGCCGCATGACGTGCAGACGATGAAGCGTGTCGACGCACCGAAGCAGAGCTGGGTCTCGCGCAGCAGCAACGTCCCGACATCCACCGCGCTCACGCCGCCACTGGCCGAATTGCGCAAGGCCGCGGCGATCCTGAACGCCGGGAAGAAGGTCGCATTCCTGGTTGGCGCAGGTTCGCGGGGAGCCACCAACGAGGTACTCGCACTCGCCGAGAAGACCGGCGCCGGCGTCATCACGGCGCTGCGCGGCAAGGACGTGATTCCGGCCGACGTTCCCTACCATACGGAGCAGGTAGGCCTGCTGGGCACCAATGCGAGCTACAGGATGATGCAGGAGTGCGATACGCTCCTCATGCTCGGCTCCAATTATCCGTACGCCCAGTTCCTTCCCGATACCGGACAGGCGCGCGGTATCCAGGTGGATCTGCGACCGGGCCAGCTCGGCCTCCGCTACCCGATGGAGGTGAACCTGTGGGGCGACGTCAAGTCCACGGTGCAGGCCCTGCTACCGCTCGTCGAGCAGGTAACCGACCTCGGTTTCCAGCAGCGCTGCGTGGACCAGATGCGCCAGTGGGAAGGGGTGTTGAAGGAACTGGCCTTCGTGCCGGCGGAGCCCATCAACCCGCGCCGCGTGTTCCACGAGATGAACGAGCGTCTGCCGGACAACTGCATCGTGACGTGCGACGCCGGTTCCACCGCCGACTGGTACGGCCACCATGTGAGACTGCGCCGTGGCATGCGCGGGGATCTCTCGGGACGGTTGGCGACGATGCTCGCGGCAATGCCCTACGCAGTGGCTGCCAAGTTCGCCTTCCCCGACCGTTCTGTGGTCTGTACGATCGGCGACGGAGCCTTCCAGATGCTCGGCATGAACGAGCTCATCACGGTGAAGAAATACCAGGAACGCTGGCCCAACAAGCAGTTGGTGGTGATGGTGCTGCACAACAACGACCTGGGCCAGGTTTCGTGGGAGATGAGAACTGAAGACGCCAACCCACGTTGGCCGGGTTCACAGGACATCCAGTCCATCGACTACGCAGCGTACGCCCAGACGCTCGGATTCAGGGGCGTCAGCGTGACCGACCCCGAGCAGGTAGGTCCGGCGTGGGACGCCGCCTTCGCGCACGATGGTCTCACCCTCCTCGACATCCACACGGACATGAATGTGCCGCCTCTGCCGGCGCACATCTCGTTCGAGTACGCGAAGAATACGGTCGAGGCGCTCGTGAAGGGCGAAGCCGGAGAATGGGACGTCATAAAGGACTCGGCGCGTTCGCTCGTGGCGGAGAAGGTGGCGGAGGTGAAGGAACGGTTCCACCACCGCGATTCCGGGAAGCGATGAGATGCGGGCCTCCGAGCCTCAACTCAGGAACCCGCCGCCGAGGAACGCCCATCCGGTTGTCCCGGTGACCTCCGTGCGAGCGTCGGCGTACAGTGTACCCACCGAGTCCCCGGAATCGGACGGGACCATCACCTGGGACACGACGACACTCGTCGTGGTCGAGGTTCAGGGTGGCGGCGAGAGGGGGTTGGGCTACAGCTACGCCGCGCCTGCGGCCGCGCGACTGGTGAGCGACACACTGGCCAGGATGGTTCTGGGCCGGGACGCGCTCGATACCCGTGGCGCGTGGCAGGCGATGGTGTGGAGCGTGCGAAACATCGGCCGACCCGGCATCGCGTCCATGGCCATTTCTGCCGTGGACAACGCGCTCTGGGACCTGAAGGCGAGGCTGGCCCGTCAACCGGTCTACAAGCTCCTCGGCGCGGTGAACGAGTCGGTGCTGGCGTATGGTAGTGGCGGCTTCACCGCGTACTCGATCAACACGCTCTGCGAACAGCTACGCGGCTGGTCGGACGACGGCTTCGCCGCTGTCAAGATGAAGGTGGGAAGGGAGCCGGGTGATGACATTCGCCGGGTGGAACGAGCGCGCACGGCCATCGGCGCGAGCGTCGAACTGTTCGTGGACGCCAACGGTGCGTATGGACGGAAGCAGGCACTCGCCCTCGCGCAGCCTTTTGCCGACCAGGGCGTGACCTGGTTCGAGGAACCTGTCTGGCACGCCGACCTGGACGGCCTTCGCCTCTGCCGGGATCGTGCTCCGGCCGACATGGACGTGACGATGGGCGAGTACTGCTTCCAGGCGCTCGACTTCCGTCGGCTCCTCGAGGCTGGCGCGGTGGACGTGCTGCAGGCCGACGCCACGCGCTGTGGCGGCGCGACGGGCTTTCTCCAGGCCGACGCGCTGTGCGAGGCCTTCGAGGTGCCGCTGTCGTCGCACTGCGGTCCGAGCCTGCACGCGCACCTGGGCTGCGTGGCGCAACGATTCGTGCACGCCGAGTACTTCTTCGACCATGCCCGCATCGAGCAACTGCTCTTTGAAGGGGCGCCGAGACCGCGGAACGGTCGCCTCTGGCCCGGCGGACCGGGCTGGGGCCTGGCCTTCAAGCGCGTCGACGCCGAACGATACAGCGTCTACGACAGATCGAACGTGGCCTGACGCCGGGCCCTCTTCTGCTCGTCACTGCCTGATACCGCGATACGAACCATGCCCTCGCTCCGGCCTCTCCAACTCCTCACGCGAACCTTCACTGGCCACCGCCCTGCAGACGGGGCGCTGCAGGTGGTGCAGCATACGGCTGACCGTGTACCGACAGAGGTTGGGGACGGCGAGCCTTCCGCCCGGGAAGGGAACGGTGAGCCAGCACTTGACGACGCAACCGCGGCCACCCCGGCCGATGGCACATCTTCCCCCCAGACCCAGGATCGCCCGACCGTCGCAGCGCTCGCCTGCGTCGGGTTGGGTATCCTGGTCACCGCGGGCCTGCGCAGCCTCCTGCGCGCCCGTCCTGCTGCATCACCCCCAGTCACCACCGACGCGATCCAGGCCATCACCGACAGCCTTCCGCCCACGCTGGCTCACGGCGCGCAGGTAGCCGAACAGCATCTGCAGGACGGACGGTTCCAGCGGACCCTGTCTCTCGTGGCCGGTACGTCCAGCCTGCTGGCCGGCGCCGAGGTGGCCTACGAGCACTACCGCGGCAGCTACGGCCAGCGCGTGATGTGGACGCCCGTCGTGCTCAGCGCCGCGCTGGCCAGCGCGGGGATTGCCGGTGCTGCCAGCCCCACCGCCGCCCGGCGCGTCCTCCGCCCCATCTCCCTCCTCACACTCGTCGATTGTGCCGTGGGCTTCGGCTTTCACGTGCGCGGTATTGCCCGCAAGCCTGGTGGCTGGCGGTTGCCGGTCACCAACATCATGATGGGGCCGCCGATCTTCGCGCCGCTCCTGTTCGGGGTGAGCGCCTACCTGGGCCTGATCGCCTCGTACCTGCGGCCCGAGGAGAGCAGCGACGACGCCCGGCTGGCGCAGGCGACGGACGAGGACGACAGGACATCCAGGTCGGTCGAGATCGCCACCGGACGATTCCAGAAGCACCTGGCCGCGGCCACCGTTGCGTCCGCATTCTTCAGCGGTTTCGAGGCGCTCTACTCGCACTACAGGAACGGCTTCCGCTACCGCCTCGCCCAATCGAGTCCGCTCGTGGTCGCACCCATCCTGATGGGAGCGGCGGCGGCTTCCATTCCCAGCCACCGCGCCGCGCGCACCCTGCTGCCGGCGGTCTCGCTGCTCGCGATGGCCGACGGAGCCGTGGGCTTCTTCTACCATGTCCGCGGCGTGACTCGTATGCCGGGCGGGATGACGAAGCCATTCTACAACATCATGTACGGGCCACCCGTCTTCGCGCCGTTGCTCTTTGCGGCCAGCGGTGGGCTCGGCCTGCTGGCCTCCCTCATGCGCCGCGAACCATGAGCGGCAACGGCCCCGACGCCCGTCCCCGCGACCTGGCAACTGGTGAGTCCCTGCCGCCTGCGTCGCAGCCGGGCTATTACCCCGGCTTCCAGACTCTCTCCCAGCGGGACTTCTGGGACAGTGCGACCCGCCGCGTCGTCGAGGAGCGCGTAAGGAATGTCCCGCGCATCCGCTTCTTCTCGCCCGCCGAGGTGCCGCTCATGCAGTGCCTGTGCGACCACCTGCTCCCGCAGGGCGACCGGGAGCCGGAGCGGCGCGTTCCCATACTGAACTACCTGGACGAACGGTTGGCGGCAGGCCGCATTCCCGGCTACCGCTTCGAAGTCATGCCGCCCGACGGCGAGGCGTACCGACTGGGCTTTCAGGCGCTGGACCGGATGGCGCGGACGGCGCGTGGGAGCGACTTCCTGGGACTGGACTGGGACAGCCAGGAGGCGTTGCTGAAGGCGCTTCACGACGCCGAACCGTGGCCGGGCGCCGAGGACGTCTGGTCGCGCATGCCGGTGCACCGCTGGTGGGCGCTGGTGATGGGCGATATCGCCGCGGCCTATTACGCCCATCCGTGGGCCTGGGATGAGATCGGTTTTGGCGGACCGGCATATCCGCGCGGCTACTCGCGCCTGGCGCACGGTGAGGCCGAGCCATGGGAGGTCGACGAGCGGCGATACGTGTGGGTCGCGCCCGAGGGAGCGTTATCCGATCCCGTGGAATCCGAACGGGTCGCCCATCGTGGCACACCCGCGCAGGGACAGTTGGGAACTCACTGATGCCGTCGCTCCTGAAGGGTCCTCTCGGGGGCGCGTTCCCCCCATCCGATTCCGCTGTTCATCGGCTGGGCTCGATGCAGACCGTGGATCTGCAGGCGATGCGTCGGTACTGGGACGACGACCTGGTGGACTACGTGATAGTTGGCGTGGGCTCCGCCGGCGGTGTGCTCTGCCAGCGACTCGCGCGGGCCGGCTTCCGGGTGGTGGGGCTGGAGGCGGGGCCCTTCTGGGACACCGAGAAGGACTGGGTGAGCGACGAGGTAGGGTCGCACGGACTCTACTGGAACGACCTCCGCATAACCGGCGGTTCCGACCCGCTCACCCTCGGCTCCAACAACTCCGGCCGGGGTGTGGGCGGCGGCTCGGTTCACTGGGCGTCATTCACGCCCAGGTTGCATCCATCCGACTTCGAGGTGTACACCCGGGACGGAGTGGGCGTCGACTGGCCAATCTCGTATGCCGACCTGAAGCCGTACTACGAGCTGCTCGAGCTCGAGATGCCCGTGGCCGGACCCGCCTACTTCCCGTGGGGCGACCCGCACGGTTACGCCTTCGGGCCGCACCCTCTGGGCGGCGTCGGCAACAAGTTGATGGAGGGGTGCGCGGCGCTCGACATCGAGGTCTCGGCGGGCGGGCCGGTGGCGATCCTGTCGGGTTCGCGGGGTGACAGACCCCACTGCATCTACCGCGGTTTCTGCATCCAGGGTTGCAAGGTGGGTGCGAAGGCGAGCACTCTCGTCACCCACGTCCCCGATGCCATCGCCTCGGGGGCCGAGATCCGCCCGCATTCCATGGTGTCGCGCGTCGTGGTGGGGTCGGATGGGCGCGTGGAGGGAGTGAACTACCTGGATCGGAACGGCAACGAACACCACCAGCGCGCCCGCGCCGTGATCGTCTCCGGCTACGCCATCGAGACGCCCCGTCTGCTGCTCGCATCAGCCTGCCCCGGGCATGAGAACGGACTGGCCAACTCCTCGGGCGCTGTGGGCCGCTACCTCATGGCCCAGGTGGGCAACGTGGTGCTGGGACGGTTCGACGAACCGGTGCGGATGTACAAGGCGCCGCCAGCACATGCGCTCACCGAGGCGTTCTACGAGACCGATCCGCGCAACGACTTCGTGCGCGGCTACGCCCTCCAGACCGTCGGCCCACTGCCGGTTGCCTTCGCCAACCAGATGATAGCCGCCCGTGGCGCATGGGGCTGGGGCCTGCGCCGCCAGATGATGGACTACAACCACTGGTCGCCACTCGGCGTGCTGGGCGAGATCCTGCCTTGGGAGGAGAATCGGGTCACCCTCGCCAGCGAGACAGACCAGTGGGGACTGCCGGTGGCCCACGTCTCGTTCAACCTGCACGAGAACGACAGGCGGGTGTCCAGGGCCGGGACGGCGAGGGCCATCGAGGTGCTGCAAGCGGCAGGCGCGACCGAGACATTCAGCGAGTCGCGCTACGCCCATCTCGTGGGCGCCTGTCGCATGGGCAGTGACCCGGCCACCAGTGTCGTCGACGGCTTCGGGCGTACGTGGGATGTGCCCAACCTGTTCGTCTGCGACGGTAGCGTGATGCCGACGCAGGGATCGGCCAACCCGGGGCTGACCATCCAGGCGCTGGCGGCGCGCACGGCCGACTACCTGATCTCGCAGGGCGAGACGGTCTTCACGTCCGACAGGCGGGACATGACGCCGCCGCCGGTACGGCGCGAGCTGTCGCCGCCGGGTACGCACAGGGGTGTGCCGCGGCTGGCGAACCGGTGAACTGAGGCGGACGGGCGAGCGCGGTGCGACAGACTGTCGTGCGAGAGGCGCTGCCTGTCAGCGACGTCGCAGAAAGACGACAGGAATGTCGACACGATTGCCATCTCCGTCGTGGTCAGGGGGTCTCACCGAGTGTGTAGAAGCAATCAAACGGGGTACCGAAACACAGCGAGAGAGCATCGGCGGAGCGGTGCGCCCAAGTAATAGCGAGCACGCAGACCGCCTGGCCGCCCGGTCATCACGGCCCCGGCCTTGCCGACAGTGCATGCCACCCGCGGCGGTCGCAGGCAGGCGAATCCCAGGACGATTCTCGAATACCCCACGCATGAGGAGTACCCAGTGGAATCAGCATTCACGATGTCCGGCGCAATCGCCATCGTCACCGGAGGCGCGGCCGGCATTGGCCAGGCCATCGCCGAGACATTCGCCCGGGCGGGAGCGCGGGTCGCCGTGAGCGACCTTCGGGCGGAGGCCGCCCAGTCCGTTGCGGACGGCATAATCGCGTCGGGCGGCGAGGCCATCGGGATTGCCTGCGACGTCACCAGTGAGGCCGATTGTCAGGCACTGGTGCGCACCGCCGCCGAGCACTTCGGGAAGGTGACCGTACTGGTGAACAACGCAGGCGGAGGCGGTCCCAAGCCGTTCGACATGCCGATGGCGGAGTTCATCCACGCATACGAACTCAACGTCTTCTCCACCTTCCGGCTGAGCCAACTGTGCGCGCCGCTGATGGAGAAGGCGGGCGGAGGCGCCATCCTGAACGTCAGCTCGATGGCCGGTGAGAACACCAACGCTCGCATGGCGTCTTATGGTTCATCCAAGGCAGCGGTGAACCATCTGACGCGGAACATCGCCTTCGACCTCGGGCCCCGGAACATCCGCGTGAACGCCATCGCGCCGGGGGCGACGCGGACCGATGCACTGGCCAGCGTACTGACACCGGAGATCGAGCGGGCGATGCTCGCCCACACTCCACTCGCCCGGCTGGGCGAGCCTGCCGACATGGCCAACGCGGCGGTCTTCCTCTGTTCGTCCGCCTCGTCGTGGATCAGTGGGCAGGTGTTGACGGTGAGCGGTGGCGGTGTGCAGGAGTTGGAGTAGAGACGTCCCGGGTACGGAGTGGCAGGAGGGATCCAGGACCGCAGGTTATCACTTGCCGACCGCCTGCTCAGCGCCACTGTCACATCCCTGATCCAGTTGAGGCGCCGGGGAATGATGCTCCCGACGCCTCACATTCTCTCAGGCTGGACTCACCAGCCGTCGCTCCCGGCCGCCTGACCCGGTCTCACTCGCGGCGGTGTAGGTAGCAGATGATAGTTCTCCGGGGGCGTTTCCCCCAGCAGGTTGCGCACGAAGTAGTCCCATGTGCGCTTGACCGCGTAAGGCGGAAGAGCGTGTTGGGCGTCAGGGATGATCAGCATGTCGAAGTCCTTCTCCGCCTTGATGAGAGCATCCACAACGCGCAGGGTGTTGGCCGGGTGCACGTTGGTGTCCATGTCGCCGTGCGACTATGTGGTGCCGACGGTCATGGACGGCAACCGATAGGATCGCTCTTCGAGGTCGGCGCGAAGGTCGGCAAGGCTTGCCTTCATTCCGGGTGCGAGTGATCGCACGAGCGCAGCACGAAGGCTGCCCGCACGACCATGAGCAGTAGCTGACCTCACCTGTACAATCGCCTCTCCAATCCGCGATTTCCGGTAAACCGCTACAGAAAGTCAGGGAATCCACCACAGGGGATCTAAGCGAGTTGGCAGTAAACTTCATGATGACTCGTCAGGTGTTGCCTTACGTACCCTCCGACTCATTCCAGTCCGACGGCGACAGCCTGGGAAGTACGGGTTCCGGACGTCCTCGCAGAAGGGGAACGCATCTCTTGCCGCTCGTTCCCCGCGACCGAGGAGATGACGTTCTTCCTCCGGCTTGAGGAAGAACGTCGCTCCTCATCGACGCCCCGTTGATGTGACCCCATCGCCGCAGCACCCACGACCTGCCGCAAGAGCAGCTACGGCGCTTACGGTGGAATTCGCGACCGGAGACATTCATGTCGTTTCAAGACAGGATCTGGCTGACGACCCTCGTCGGGATTGCACTCGTCACGCTGGCGTTCCTCCATGTCATCCGTCAATCGGGTCGGGAGGAGGACCCGAAGACGGTTCAGACCCGTGCCTACGCGCTCAGGCGATGGCTCTTCGGTGGCCTGATCGCGCTGGGCGTCGTCGTTACCGGAGCCAGCCTGTGGCCATTTCCTATCGCGTCCCAGCACGGAGCGCCAATGGCGCCGCAGGTGGTCCATGTCGTTGGACACCAGTGGGCATGGCAGATGGACACCACCCGTGTCAGAGCCGGAATCCCGGTGGCCTTCGAGGTCACCAGCGCCGATGTCAATCACGGCTTCGGGATCTATGACTCCACCGACCGCCTGCTGACGCAGACACAGTCCATGCCCGGCGTCACCAATCGCCTGGTTTACACCTTCGAGCATCCGGGCAAGTACCGTATCCTCTGCCTCGAGTACTGTGGCCTGGCCCATCACGCGATGATCCGCGAGATCGACGTCGTGGACGGAACGGAGGAGGAGTCATGAGCATCCTCTATCCACAGAATGAGATGCTCGAATCTCGCGAACGGATGGTCCTCAACCTCTACCTGGTAACCTCGCTGGTCCTCTTTCTGGTGATGATGGTGCTGGGGCTCCTCATGCGCCTCGCGCAGGGCGCCTGGATGGACATGTCGCCTACCCTCTTCTACCAGGTGATGACTGCCCATGGAGCCGGGATGGTGGGCACTGCGGCACTCGCCTCCAGCGCTGTGATGTGGTTCTTCCTGCGCAAGTATGTGCCGTTGAAGACGTCCATCTTCCTGGCGAACTACGTCCTGTTCATGATCGGCGCCGTCCTTCTCCTCGTCGCCATCTTCATCGGGAAGTTCGCCGGCGCATGGACATTCCTCTACCCGCTTCCCGTCCAGTCCCTGGGCGTCTGGAGCGTGGGGTCCGCCGTGCTCTTCATGGTGGGCTTCCTGATCATCGGCGTGGGCTTCCTCCTGTTCTACCTGGACGCCATGCGTGGCGTGATACGGGTCTACGGCAACCTGGGCCGTGGCCTCGGCCTTCAATGGCTGTTCAGCGGCACGGTGGACCCGGACCATCCGAAGACGGTGGTCGCCAGCACCATGGTGATCATCGTCAATTCGCTCGGCATCCTTGGCGGCGCCGTCGTCATCGTGATGAGTCTCATCAATGCCTACGACCCCGAGATCGCCCTGAACGCGCTGTTCGCCAAGAACCTCATCTACTTCTTCGGCCACGTGTTCATCAACATCACCATCTACATGGCGGTGATCGGTGTCTACGAATTGCTCCCGCGCTACACCGGACGGCGCTGGGGCATGTCACGCCCATTCCTGTGGGCCTGGGCAGCCAGCACCCTGATGGTGATGATCGTCTACCCGCATCATCTGCTGATGGACTTCGCGATGCCTCGCTGGATGGCGGTGACCGGTCAGGTGATCTCCTACACCAGCGGCCTGCCGGTCTTCACCGTGACGGCATACGGTGCCCTCACCAACATCCATCGCTCGAGAATGCGCTGGCGGATCCCGGCCATGCTGCTGATCCTGTCGATGTTCGGCTGGGCGGCCGGCATCGTGCCCGCCATCATCGACGCCACGATCAGCGTCAACCATGTCATGCACAACACCTTGTGGGTCCCAGGGCACTTCCATTTCTACCTGCTGCTGGGTGTCCTGCCAATGCAGTTCGCGTTCATGTACCACCTGATCGGCCGTGACACGGACCGCTCCGTGAGCAGGAGCGACCGACTGGGCTTCTGGATGTACCTGTCGGGAGGCCTCGCCTTCGTCTTCATGTTCCTCGCTGGCGGGCACGCCAGCGTGCCCCGGCGCTGGGCCACACACTTCCCTGGCTGGCAGGTGTACGACCAGGTCGCCTCCCTCAGTGCGGCGCTCGTCATCGTGGCCCTGTCTCTGTTCACGGTGCGCATCTGCCTCGGCCTCATGCACACTCCGTCGTCAGCCGAGCCGGCGCCGGCTGGCGACTAGCGTGCTGGCGCAAGATGATGACGACGTCAGACCACATGTCAGCGCCAACTGCGGCCCTGCGCACCGTGGTTCTCACTGTCGGCCTGCTGCTGGTTGGAGTGGCTGGCCTGGGCGTGGCCACGGACGGTTTTCACGCCTTCACCACCGAGACCGCCCGCCGCGTCGCGGTGCACCGCAATCCCCCGGCGGTGCCCGCGACCGTGCCACTGGTGAATCAGGACGGCGTGCACTTCACTCTGGCCGACCTCCAGGGCAAGTGGGTGCTGGTGGACTTCGTGTACACGCGCTGCATGACGATCTGCACGGTGCTCGGTGCCGACTTCGCACAACTCGAACGGGAGCTGGCGGAACCCATAGCGCAGGACAGGATACAGCTACTGAGCATCAGTTTCGACCTGGCTCGTGACACACCGGCCGAGCTGGCGTCCTACCTCACGCGGTTCCGGGGCGCCGGACCGGGCTGGCAGGCGGCGATCCCGCTCACCGACGACGGGCTCGCGCGTCTCGAAGACGCTTTCGGAATCACGGTCATTCCGGACAAGATGGGCGGCTACACCCACAACGCAGCCATTCACCTCGTGGATCCCACGGGCCGCCTGGTGGGCATCTTCGACCTTGGCCAGCGGGACCAGGTGAGGGCGGCGCTGCAACGCGAACTCGCGTCGTGACGACCCGGCGCTGGTCGCGTCCGCTGTTGGGAGCCGCGCTGATCGCGTTGTTGTCACTGGTTCCGCCCATTCGACACGGGCAGGAGGGGAGCATGACGGCGCAGATGCTCGTGCAGATCCCTCTTCTTCTGATGGCCGGGATTCTGCTCGTGCCCGTGATTCCCACCCGCCTGCGCGCTCGCGCCGCGAGATGGGATCAGGGCGGCGTCTCCGGGCTTGTCCTGGCCACGCTCGCCATGGCCTTCTGGATGCTGCCGCGCTCGCTAGACGCATCGACGACCGACCCGCTCGTTGCCCTGGCCAAGTTCCTCACGGTGCCACTCCTCATTGGCCTTCCGCTGGCGTTCAGTTGGCCTCGGGCTGGCTTTATCGTCAGAGGTGTTTTTCTGACGGAGTTCGTGGCGACCTTCTTCCGACTGGGGTGGTTGTACCGGGTATCGCCCATCCGTCTCTGCAACAACTACGGGCTGGGCGACCAACAGCGGCTGGGTAATTACATGCTGTGGATCGGCGGCGGGTTGCTGGCCTGGTTGGCATTGAAGCTCCTTGCCGGGAACTTCAAGTCGCTCTCGCCGTCGTCGTCACCGGGTGCGCCGGGGTAGGGTCGCGCTCGCTCGATGGGTGCTGGTGGCTCGGCAGATCTGACGGGATTAACGGGATTGACGGGATGGACTCGGCTTGTGGGATCTGTGAGTGCTGGGATGACAGTGTCGGGGCGGCGGGCAGGTCGGTGGGCTGCACAATGGATACGGCTTGGTGAAGCTCGCGTCGAACTCGAGCGACACGAGCTTCATACACTCCTGGGGTACGTCGTTCGCGGCTCCTTACGCGGCCGGAGTAGCCGCCTTGATACTGGAGCAGAACGGAATGCTGTCTCCGACGGAGGTGGCAAACCTTATCACGTGGCACGCGACGATCAACATGGTAATCGACCCGGCCCTGGATCGCCAAACCGCCTGCTCTACTCCCGCATAGAGGTCGGAGCCCCACCTCCTCCGCCACCTGACCTGCCGGCAATCACAGGCCCAACTTGGGTTCGACCGGGAAGCAACTGCCTCTGGCAAGTGAGCTCGGGAGACGCGGTTCTCCCGGTTACATACGCCTGGTTCGTGGATATGGTGACCCAGTCGGAGTTGAGCGGGTCGTTCCAGTATGCGGCGGGCTCTGCTGATTTCGAGCTTCAGGCTGCCCTCACTGATGCGTACACAGTCGCATGGTGGTCCAGCCCCTACCCCGTCACGGTCTCGGTGGAGGCACCCGAATGTCTGGATCAGTAAACCCTTCTAGCCATGAAAGGGATCACACGTCGCGCTGGAGACGGCGCCTGACGTTGCTTGCCGCCACCGCCGCGATGGGCATGCTGGGCGCGTGTAGCGAGGAAACCGTATGTCCAGACGCGTTCTTCCTTCCCATTCAGGTAGAGGTTCGCGACGCCGTCACCGGCGCACATATCGCTCGTGGTGCCACAGGCACCATCCAGTATGGTGATTCCATCGCCCCGCTGAAGCTGCCCAATGCGGAATCAGAGCTGTACCTGGTGGCTCTGGGTGGGCCAGGCATCTATGATGTCCGCATTCAGAAGGATGGCTATCAGGACTGGGAAAAGCGGCGAGTGATGGTGACCTACCTCGGATGCGGCCAGCCGCGGACGGTCTTCCTTAATGCTGAGTTGAAGCCCACGACATAGGGGAGGCGCGGGAGCGACCGGTTTCGACCGGGCAATACGCCGGGCCAGGGACCCGCTGTCGTTAGCAAACTGTCCAGCCCTGTCCAACGACGTTGCCGCCGCGTCCGGGCCGTCCCATAGTGATCATCCTTGCGGCACCGCCTCTTCCTGACTGCATGGAGGCGGTCGCAGGGAGACGTCACCCTCCCAGTCGCTCGCTTTCTGCGCGCGCGCCACGTGGCAGCGACATCGCATCCTGCAGTCGTGCCCTTCCCGACCAGGGGCCCCTGTCGCCGCTACTGCTGCTCGGCCTCGTGACACCACCGACCGGTTCGCCGCCACCTGTGTGGCAGCCACGCAACCGGGGACCCATCGGCAGCATGTCACGCGAGCCCCGCTCGTTCTCGCCGCTGACGGTCCTTGCGACCGTCGGGACTCTGTCCGGCGTCGACTCCACGCCTCGGTGACTCTCCCGGTGGCGTCGCGGTCGCACCGGAAGCCACCGGTTCAACGGAGACACCATGGACGCCAGGAGCCGCGCACCCGATCCGCCCACTGGCACGGCCAGCGGGGCCACGACGCGCGACGGGAAGTATCAGCTCTTCATCCCGCTCGATGCCTCGGAGGTGGTGAAGCAGGAGCAGCAGGAACCTTCGGACGACTGTTGTGACGAACCCGTCAAGCCGGAGGATGTCCGACTCAGGGTCGCCGCCCGCGACTCGTCGGGTAATATCACCAGCGCCCTCGTCCAGATGAACGCCGATGGGCGTGGCACTGCCACCCTCGGCTTCGAGCAGGGCCCCGGCGCGCTTCAGCTCCATGTCGGCCCGGGAGACGCCACCGACGACGAGCTCTTCATGCTCGACACCCTCCACTTCCAGCTTCCGGAACGTTGGTGGGTCGACAAGCCGCGCGTCGAACTGCCCGCGGTACGCATCCCGCCGTTCTACTGGTTCTGGTGGCGTCGCTGGTGCCGCACCTTCGTCATCCGCGGTCGAGTCGTCTGCGCCGACGGTCGCCCGGTACCGGGCGCCGAGGTCTGCGCGCTGGATGTGGACCGGTTCTTCATCTGGAGCAGCACTCAGCAGGTGGGATGCACCACCACCGACGCCAACGGTGCCTTCCAGCTCCGCTTCCGCTGGTGCTGCAACTGGTGGCCGTGGGTCTGGTGGCGCTTCCGACACTGGCGGCTCGATCCTCACCTGAGCGATCAGGTGGGCGAACTGCTGGGTCCGCGCCCCGATCTCCGGCTCGGACTCATCGCCGGCCAGCAGCCGACGCTCGACGTCTTCTCGCCGTTGCTCGACCGCCCGGCCGGCGGCGGCAGCGCCTCCGGTGCACTGGTCGACGTCCTCCGGACGGACGCCGGGCGGCTCGACAGGCTGCGCGAAGAGCTTCTGGCCCGGCTGCCGGCATCGCCGTCGCTGGCGCAACTGCGCATCTGGCCGTGGTGGCCGTGGTGGCCGTGGAGGGACTGCACCCCCGACATCATCTTCCGCGTTACCCAGGACTGCGGTCGGGGGCCGGTCACGATCGTCGACGAGAACGTCTGGCAGACGCGGTGGAACATCCCCAACCCGCTCACCGTCACACTCGTTGCCAACGATCAGTCGTGCTGCGTGCGCCGTCCGTGCCCGCCCGGCGAATGGTGCGAGGACGGCGAGTGCATAGTCGTCGACCGCGTCTGCGACTACCGGATAGACAATGTGGGAGGCAATCTCGGCGCTCCGGCCACCCCCGTCGGTTATGCCGTGCCCGGCGCCGTTCCCATCGACTCGTGGGACCACCACCGCCCGTTCGCCGGCATCGTGCCCATCTACAAGAACCCGGGCGACCTGCTGGGCGTGGACTACCTGGAGTTCGAGGCCTCGGCCGACGGTGGCGCGACCTGGAACCCGCTGCCGCCGGGCGCCGGGGTCGACTTCGAGCGTAGCTTCTGGCAGCCCACGGGGACTCCGACCATCGTGCCCGCGCCGTTCAAGTTCGACTCCACCACCTTCCCCGGCCATACGGTGCTCGAGACGCGGGAACATCGCGAGAACGTCATCGGCGGACTGTGGGACGTGCCGGGCGGTGATCGCTGGTGGCTGTCGCTCAACTGGGACATCCTCATCCCCATCGAGAGCAGCACCTTTGCCGACGGCACCTGGCACTTCCGCGCCATCGGCTGGCGGGAGAGCGGCGGCTCACTCACCGACCGCCGGGTACTCCCCATCTGCGGCACCGAAACGGAGAACGACCTGGTGCTCACCTTCGACAACCAGGTGGTGACCGCACCAGGGCTGCATCCGGCGTCGCACCACTGCGGCGCAGGGATCCATTTCTGCACCCTCGAGCCGGACACCCACATCCTCGGCGTGCGCATCAACGGCACACCGGTGGGTCCGTGCGACACCATAGACGCGTCCCACGGCACGGTCGAGATCGACTTCATGGCCCAGGACACCGCCACCGTGGCCGGTCAGCCCAGGCACCTTGGCTCGTACGTGTTGCAGTCGCGGTGGGGGCTGAACCTGAGTCGCAACCTGCTCTCCCAGCCCAGCGCCTCGGTCAGCGTGCTGTCCGGCGGACCGAGCGGGTGGGCAGCCGGGCAGTCGAGCGGCAACTATGGTACGGCGCTCACGCAGGGCGCGGCCGCGCCGGACTGGGGCGGCGGTACCTACCGCCTCACCATGCTCGTCCAGGAAGCCTTCCCGGAACCGTGCTGCTATCAGCTCTATCTGGAGGCCAGCAAGCGCACGATCGTGGGCGGGGGCGGTGGGAGTGGAGTCTTCAGTTGCCACGGCCTGCACTGGAACCGCACGCAGTACGCGATTGGCGTGGGCGTGTGTGGAAAGAATGACCCGGCAGTGCCCGGCGCTCCGGGAGTCGTGGCCGCTGCAGGCGGTTCTCCAGCGGCGCTGCGCTGAGCATGGTATCGATCACGAACGCGGCTACGGCAGGACATGCCGCGCTCGTGATCGCCGGCGGTGGACGCGCTCCCGCGTCCACCGCCGGTAGCCCGGGGCGACGATGACACTCATCGGGCTGGTGGTGGGAATGCTGGTCGTCTGGCGCATCACGCACCTGCTGCAGGCGGAGGACGGTCCGTGGGATATCGTCCTTCGCCTGCGGCGGGCCGCTGGCCCGGGCTTGTTCGGTCGGCTCCTGGACTGCTTCTACTGTCTGAGCCTGTGGGTAGCCGCGCCTGTTGCCCTTCTCGTAGGCGAAGGCACGGTCGACCGTTTGCTGCTCTGGCCGGCGTTGTCAGGCGGCGCCATCCTGCTCGAACGCGCGACCAGTCGAGGCGGAACAGAGGCGGCGGACTATGTCGAGGACGCTGCCGGGATATCACCCTGCACATGGGAGGAGGATGATGAGCTGCTGCGGCCAGGGACGGAGCGCGCTGCGCGCGAGCATGTCGAGCGCGACCGGCGCAAGCCATGAAGCCAGCGCCTCACGTGACCGCCGGATGGGGGCGGCGCCGGCCGCCAGCAGCGTGCCGCTCGCGCGCGCTGAGCTGGACGGCGTGGATCGATCGCGCGCCTGGTTCCGCTACACAGGCGCAACGGGCGTGACGGTCGCTGGCGCGGCGACTGGTACGGTGTACCGGTTTCCCCACACCGGCGCGATGCTGAGCGTCGATGCGCGCGACCGTCGGTCACTGGCCATGGTACCCGTACTCGAGCAGGTACCAGCACCACTGTAGACAGGGAAGTGCAGCATGGGAAGCGACCGACCAGTCCGACCCGCCGTGACGGCGCGACGAGTTCATCAGGCCGTTCGCCTTACGCTCACATCCGGGCGGCTTCAGCCGCCAGCTCCCCTGCGCTCAGCTATTCTTGAGCAACGTCTGCGTTGCCACCGCCCTCGGTGCCTTGCCCTTGCCAGCCCTTGCCTCGGCCGTCACGCCCAGTCCGCTGCGGGCCAACCATCCCAGGCTCCCCGCGGCCAACAGGTGCTTCACGATCGACCGCACGTTGGCGAAATCGAATGGACCGCGCCGGTCGGCCGGCACTTCGGGACGGAACTGGATCACGTCGAGCGCGAAGAGCGCGACGAGGATGACGAGCACGACCGCGCCGACGGCAGCGACAACGGAGACCAGGCGGAGCGTGCGGTGATCCTCGGTGATGGCGGCGACGAGCCCGGCGAGCATGATCCCGAGCAGCGGCGTGAGGAGGAAGCCGGCGAGTAGTCCCGTCATGCCGAACCGCCAGCGGAAGTCACCTGGCTGCAGCGGCCAGACGTTGGAGATGAAGTCCGTCGCCGGTATCACGACGAAGAGGAAGGCGATGAAATAGCAGGGACCGGCGAGACGGCGTGCGAGCATGGGACCGGGGCTGGCGGTGGGAGTGTGGCGAGGTCGGCAGGCGTCGAGGAGATAACGAGCCGGCGGGCGGTGGGTAACGTCCCCGCCCGGCTCAGCCTCCCGTCTCCGTTGACCGGATTGGAGAGAGGACACTGATGGAGCACTCTGCCGCGGCCATCCCGGCACGACCACGAGCGGGCCGACCTGGGGGGGACAGGCGACCCGCTCGTGGAGACGTGGGACGCATGCAGGATGCGTCCAGCGCCAGACCGTAATATGTGTAGCTGAATGATGCGGGATGGTACATGGCGGCGCCAGCCAGCGACGACGACGCCAACACTATCCGGACGCTTTCAGCTCTGCTCTGACCGACGGCGACGGTAGCCGAGCCCGGCCAGACCAATGAGGCCGCTGGCCATCATCAGGTACGTGGAAGGTTCGGGCGTCGCGGTGACCGTGGTCAGGAACTCCTGCTTTCCGCCCAACTCGAACTTCACGTCCGTCACGACGGCGAAGGTACGGTAGTCGATGCCCGCGGTGGCGTAGTTGTTCTGTGCCTGCGTGAGCCAGTAGGACGAGCTGTTGGCACCCGAGCCGCCCTTGTCGGGGGCGCCGGTGTAGAAGATGTTCCAGATGGCCGAGTTGATGGCGCCCGTCTGGCTGGAGTTGGCAGTCGCGTAGAACGTCGTCAGGTAGGCCGCCTGCTGGTACATCGTGCGTGCCGTCGTCTCGCCGTAAGCGAGACCCGCCCGGGTGTTGCTCAGGTCGCCCATGACGTTGGAGTAGGTCGCATCCCACTGCTGGCCCACGCTGACGGTGTGCTGGAAATCCACGCAGTAGATGTCAATGGTCGGGGAGCCGGGCTGGCTGATGACCTGGGCCTGGTAGGGGCCTACGTAATAGCCGTTCCAGGTCTTGGAGCCGGTGCTCGTGAGCTTGATGGTCTCGGTCTGGGCAGCGGCCGGCGAGGCCACTGCGGCGAGCACGAGACCGGCGAGAACTGCGCGGAAGGCGGTTTTCATGGCGCGACGTTGGGAGTGTGGAAGCGACCTGTGCCCTGGTTCGGTGCACACTGGCGGCAGGCCTGAATGAGGATGAGATCGCCCGCTCATCAGCGGCCGCGTCCCGGTCGCCAATTCTGGCATCCTTCGGGCCACGGCGATGGCCACCTGACGTCGTGCCAGGGGAGCTCCACCAGCTCCCGGGGATGTTGCCCCAAGTCGTTGTGGAACCATGACATCGGCACCTGCCGCCGATCTGGCGAGATTCCGATATCGCCGGCCGGTGGCTGGACCGAGCAAACCGGACTGTTGCGTGACAACTGTCGTTCTGTGGCTGTCCCGCCACGCCTGGGAGTTCCGCGCCCGGGTAACAGATGGCAATCACGTTGGGCGTCTGCAGTCGCCCCGATTCCGGAGGCTGTCCGCCAATCCCGACCGAAACGTTCCGAATGGGATTGACGCGATCCGCTCAGCCGGGTAGACTTCAATGCAAGGCCATTTGAGAACCATTCTCAACCATCCCAGAGCGTGCTCAATCTGATCCGCCGGCGCAGAAGTCCTGCAGCGCCAACCATCGCACGGACTACTGCCACCGCCGACGCCCCTGATGGCGCCGCGGTCGTGGATCGCGCGCCTCGTGTTGCCTGCGCGCTCTCGTCCTGTCTGGCCGGTGAGCGGGCGACGGTGCTGGCGATGGGTTGCGGTGAAATGGAAGCCTGTCGGCTCCGCACGCTGGGCCTCTGCGAAGGAGCCGCCGTGAACGTGGTACGCACGCGCGACTGTACACTGCTCGAGGTTCGCGGCTCCCGGCTTGCCGTCTGCCTCTCCCTCGCCTCGGACATCACAGTCCTGCCGGTCGCCTAGCGCGCCATGTCCGCCGGTCCCGCCGCTCCCGGAAGCGCGACGGTCGTACCGCCGCCTACGGCGCCGGTACGTCCCACGAGCCCGCCCCGCCACCGGGGCGCCACCATGCGGATCGCCCTCATCGGCAATCCGAACACCGGCAAGAGCACGCTCTTCAACGCGCTCACCGGCATGCGGCAGAAGGTCGGCAACTTTGCCGGCGTTACCGTGGAGCGCGTGGAGGGAAGCTACCAGACCGCCGACGGCGAGCGCGTGGCGGTCCTCGACCTGCCGGGCAGCTACTCCCTCTCGGCGAACTCGCCCGATGAGGAGATCGCCCTCGAAGTCCTGCTCGGCCACGCTCCAGGCATACCACGACCCGACGTCATAGTCGTCGTCGTCGACGCGCTGCACATCGAGCGCAATCTGTACCTGACGACCCAGTTGCTCGAGCTTGGCCTGCCAATCGTCGTAGCCCTCAACCAGATCGACGCCGCCAACGCGGCCGGGGTCGAGATAGACGTGCCGGAGCTCATCCACGAGCTGGGGGTGACCGTCGTCCCCACTGTGGCCACGCGCCGCGACGGGCTGGAGACGCTGCGCCGCGCCATCATGCAGGCGCCATCGCTTCCCCTTCCCAGCCGCCGCTTCACCCTCCCGCAGGTCGCCGACGAGGCCCTCGCCCCGGTCCGCAAGCTGGTCATGGATGCCGGCTTCAGCGCCAACGTGGCGGAGATGGAAGCCCTCCGCCTGCTCGCCGTCGCCGCGCCCGAGAAGCACCTCGCCCACATCGCCGGGCTGGACGACGCGGTGGCCCAGGCGCGCACCGACCTGCTGGACGCGGGCATCAACCCGCGCGGGCTGGAAGCGGAACTGCGCTACGGCTGGATCAGCGGCGTCTGCTCGCGCAACGTCATCCACAACCCCACCACCCGCCACCTGATCGGCGACCGGATAGACGCCATCGCCCTCCATCGGGTGGGCGGTCCGCTGGTCTTCCTCGCCATCATGGGGCTGGTCTTCCAGGCCATCTTCAGCTGGGTGACACCAATTGCCGATGGCGTCGAGGAGTTCGTCGGTACCCTCGGGTCCATGGTCGGCACCCTGCTGCCACCAGGAGACCTGCGCAGTCTCATCGTGGACGGCGTGATTGCCGGCGTGGGAAGCGTGGTCGTCTTCCTGCCGCAGATCGCCATCCTCTTCCTGGCCATCGGCATCCTGGAAGACAGCGGCTACATGGCCCGTGCGGCGCTCGTGATGGACCGCTACATGCGCCGCGTCGGGCTGCACGGCAAGAGCTTCATCCCCATGCTCAGCGGCTTTGCCTGCGCCGTGCCGGCCATCATGTCCGCGCGCACGATCGAGGAACCCAAGGACCGCCTGGCCACCATCATGGTCGTGCCGCTCATGAGTTGCTCGGCCCGGCTACCCGTCTACACCCTGCTCATCGGCAGCTTCGTTCCGGCCACCCTGGTCCTGGGTGTCTTCAACCTGCAGGGGTTGACGATGTTCGCCATGTACCTGCTGGGTACCGTGGCCGCGCTGGGCGTGGCGGCGATCTTCAAGCGTACACTGCTCCGTGCGCCCAGCCGCCCGATGCTCATCGAGCTGCCGCCCTATCGCCTGCCGCGCCCCAGCAGCCTGGCCATCTCGGTGTCGCACAGGGCCATGCTCTTCCTCAAGCGCGCGGGCACGGTGATCCTCGCCGTCTCCATCCTGCTCTGGGCGCTCGCCACCTACCCCAGGAGCGAAGCGGCTCCGGGCACGCCTGTCGAGCTGGCCCAGGAGCAGCAGTTGGAGCAGAGCTTCCTCGGCCACCTGGGTCGGGGCATCGAGCCGGTGGTCCGTCCACTTGGTTTCGACTGGAAGATCGGCGTCAGTATCGCCGCCTCCTTTGCCGCCCGCGAGGTGTTCGTCTCCACCATGGGCACCATCTATGGCGTCGGCAGTGGCGACGAGGGCTCGCCGGCGCTGAGCGCACGGTTGGAAGCGGAGCGCGATCCGGTCACCGGCCAGCCGGTGTACACGACGTTGGTGGCGCTCTCGCTCATGGTCTTCTACGTCTTCGCCCTCATGTGCGTGAGCACGGTCGCCATCACCGTGCGCGAGACCGGCGGTGGCGCCACCGGTTGGGGGTGGGCCGGGCTCCAGTTCGGCTACATGTTCGTCCTTGCCTGGGGCAGCGCCTTCCTGGTCTATGCCGGCGGAAAGGCACTGGGCTTTGGCTGATGCAGCGTATTGCGCCACACACAGTGAGCGAACTCCAGATTGAAGAGGCTATCTCATGCAGACCATGATCGTTGTCCTCATCCTCCTTGCCGCCGCGGCCTACATTGGCCGCCGGGCATGGCGCACGGTGCGCGCCGGGGGTGATGGGGAGTCCGGTGGCAGTTGCAACAAGTGCCATTGAGGTAGCCGCGTAGCGGCTTCCGCTCTCCCGACTCCGGTATGGTTCCGGGCGACACACGCCGCTGGACAGCGCGAGGCCCGCGTGGAAGGTTGGAGAACGACAGTTCCCAGCACGCATCACCCACCTCCCCGCCGCCATGCGTTACGTCGCTCCGTTCGTAGCCCTTCTGGCAGCCGGCACGGCCGGACTGCTCCTGACGCCGGCCACCGTTACCGCCCAGGTCAGCGCCGTCGCTGTCGCGGCGGCCACTCCCACCGGCCCCACCCGTCTCCTGCGCTCGCCGACGGTGAGCGCGACGCACGTTGCCTTCGCTTACGCCGGCGACATCTGGGCGGTGGAGCGAGCGGGCGGCGCAGCCCGACGGCTCACCAGCCTGGGGGCCGAGGCGTCCAATCCCGAACTGTCGCCGGACGGGGAGTGGGTGGCCTTCAGCGCCGCCTACAGCGGCAACACCGACGTCTACCTGGTGCCGGCCGCGGGCGGGCAGCCGCGGCGCCTCACCTGGCATGCCGGCGCCGATCTGGTGCAGGGCTGGACGCCCGACGGACGCTCCGTGGTCTTCGCCTCCGGCCGCGCCTCCGACGCGCCGTCGGCCGCACCTCGCTTCTGGACCGTGCCCGCCACTGGTGGTGTGGCCGAACCGATGCCGATGCCGCGAGCGTACGAGGGCAAGGTCTCGCCCGACGGCAAGCGCGTCGCCTACCGCATGAACAACTCGTGGGACGAGGAGCGTCGCAACTACCGCGGCGGCCAGAACCGCCCCATCTGGATCATGGATCTGGCCTCCCACGAGGTCGTCTCACCCCCCTGGACCGATTCCAAGGACACCGATCCGGCATGGCTCGGCGACGTCGTCTACTTCATATCCGACCGCGACGGCGTGGCCAACGTCTGGTCTTACGACACGCGCACACAGGCACTCGCCCAGGCCACCCGGTTCACCGATTTCGACGTCAAGGCGCTGGACGCCGGCGGCGGCGTGGTGGTCTTCGAGCAGGCCGGCTACATCCACCAGTTGGACCCGGCCAGCGGGCAGTCGCGGGTGCTTGACATCACCGCCTCCGCCGACTTCCCGTGGATGATGCCGCAGTGGAAGGACGTCGGGAACCGGATGACCAACCTGGCCATCTCACCCACCGGCAAGCGGGTAGCCGTGGAGGCTCGGGGCGAGATATTCACGGTGCCCGCCGACAAGGGGGACGTGCGCAATCTCACCACCTCCAGTGGTGCGGCGGACATCGCTCCCATCTGGTCACCCGACGGCCGCTCGGTGGCGTACTTCAGCGACCGCTCGGGAGAGTACAGGCTCTACATCGCGCCCCAGGAAGGGCTGGCCGCGCCGCGCGAGATCGTGCTGCCGGCGCCCAGTCGCCCCTATTTCCCGGCCTGGTCTCCGGACGGCCGCCGCATCGCCTTCCAGGACTCGCACTTCCAGATATGGGTGGTGGACGTGCCGGCCGGCAGCGTGAAGGTGGCCGACAACGATCCGCACTTCAGCTCCGACCGCTCCATCAGGCCCACCTGGAGCCCGGACTCGCGCTACATCGCCTACCCCAAGCATCTCCGCTCGCTCTATCGCGCGATCTTCCTCTACGACGTCCAGACGGGCGAGAAGCACCAACTCACCGACGGCCTTGCCGACGCCACCCAGCCGGCGTGGGACGCCAGCGGCAAGTATCTCTGGTTCCTCGCCTCGACCACCTACGGCATCAATTCCGGGTTGCTGGACATGTCGGCCTACGACAGGCCGCAGACCAAGGCGCTCTACCTGGCGGTGCTGTCGAAGACAGAGCCCTCACCGCTGCGCCCGGAGAGCGACGAGGAGGCCGCCCGCGCCGGTGCCGCGCCGCGCGAGCCGGGGCGGGACCCGTCGCCAGCGGCGCCCACTGCGTCACCCGCTGAGAGTGGTACGGCGCGCACGGCCAGCGACACGCTGCGCCTGCAACCGTCGGGGAGCCGCCCCATCCGCATGGACCTCGACGGCATCCAGCAGCGCATCATAGCCGTACAGGGTGTGGCCGAGCGCGACTACCAGCAACTACAGTCGGGCGCGCCTGGCACGGTCTTCTTCACCGAGGCCATTCCGGCCACCGGGCCGGGTGAAGAGGGCGGAGGCCAGGGCGGCGCGGCACTACATCGTTACGAGTTGAAGACGAGGCGCGCCGCGCAGTTCGTGCCCAGAGTCGCCCAGTTCATCGTCAGCGCCGACGGCAGGAAGCTGCTCTACCGCACCGGTGGCGCGCAGGGCTCGCTCTACCTCGTGGATGCCGACAAGCCCGCGCCGTCGGCAGGGCAGGGAAAGCTGGACGTCCGGTTGCGCGCGCTCATAGACCCGAAGGCCGAGTTCGCACAGATCTTTGCCGAGGGTTGGCGTAACCAGCGCAACAACCTGTACGTGAGGAACATGCACGGCACGGACTGGCCAGCCATGCGAAAGATGTACGAGCCGTTGCTGCCGTACGTGATGCACCGCGCGGACCTCAACTACCTGCTGGACAACATGGGCGCCGAGATCGCCATCGGGCACTCCTACGTGCGCGGTGGCGACCTGCCCTCCGTGCCGTCATCCAACCCCGGCCTGCTGGGCGCCGACTTCACCATCGACAACGGTCGCTACCGGATAGCGCGCATCTATAACGCCGAGAGTTGGAATCCGGAGTTGCGGGCGCCGCTGGCGGAGCCGGGGGTGAATGTGAACCAGGGCGACTACCTGCTGGCCGTGAACGGCGAGGAGGTGCGCGCACCGGAGAGCATCTATCGCCTGCTCGACGGCACGGCCAACAGGCAGACGGTGATCACCGTCAATTCGCGGCCTACGATGGATGGTGCCCGACAGGTGACGGTGATCCCGGTATCCAACGAGCAGGGGCTGCGCACCCGCGCCTGGGTGGAAGGGAACCGGCGGCTCGTGGATTCCCTCTCCGGCGGCAAGCTGGCCTACGTCTACGTGCCCAACACCGGCCAGCCCGGCTACACGAGCTTCAATCGGTACTACTTCGCCCAGCAGGACCGTCCCGGTGCGATCATTGACGAGCGCTTCAATGGCGGCGGTTCGGCCGCCGACTACATAGTGGACATCCTGGGACGCGACTTCGACGGCTACTTCAACAATCCCGTCGGCGACCGCTACCCGTTCACCAGTCCGGCGGCCGGCATCTGGGGTCCCAAGGTGATGATCATCAACGAGATGGCCGGCAGCGGCGGCGATCTTCTGCCGTTCATGTTCAGGTACCGCAAGCTGGGCACGCTGGTGGGCAAGCGCACCTGGGGCGGCCTGGTGGCCACCACCGACACGCCGCCGTTCGTGGACGGTGGCTCGATGATCGCCCCGCGCTTCGGCTTCTTCGACCGCGAGGGCAAGTTCGCGGTGGAGAACGAGGGTGTGGCGCCGGACATCGAGGTGGAGAACTGGCCGAAGGAAGTGATCGCCGGCCACGATCCGCAGCTCGAGCGCGCGGTGCAGGAGGGGCTGCGCTTGCTGCGGGAGCATCCGGTGGAGCGGGCGACGACCGAGCCTGCTCCACCGACGTGGGGGAAGCGGAAGAAGCCGTAGGGGCCGCGGAGATCGGAGTTTGATGCGGTGAAGGGCGGACCAGGCGTATGAGTATGCACGTCTGGTCCGCTCAATCCTCGCTGCCCGCTACCGCGCCATGCCGCAGCCGGAGCTGGGTGCCCCAGGGGTCCCGCGTCACGATCGACCCGTCAGAGCTACTCCGTTCGGCCGGGTACCCGGCCTGTGCGAGACTGCTCGCTGCGGCCGCGACGCTCTCCGCGTCCGGCAGCTCGATCGTCCACTCGAGCAGCCTGGCATCGGAGTCACCGGCCGGCTCAGCCCCTGCTGCCCAGGTATTGAGCCCCAGATGATGGTGGTATTTGCCTGCCGACAGGAAGAGTGCACCCGGGTAGCTCCACACGATCCTGTCCAGCCCCAGGGCCTGGTGGTAGAAGGCCGTCGCCCTGTCCAGGTCACCCACGTGCAGATGTACGTGTCCGATCGTCGTACCGGCCGGCATGCCGGCCCACGCCTCAGCTCCCGCTTCGCGGAGCAGGTCGGGCGCGTTCAGTGGGGCAGTTTCCATGCGGATCTCGCGGCCACGGGTCTCCCAGGCCGAGCGGGGCCGGTCGGCGTACACCTCAAGGCCCAGCCCATCCGGGTCCTGCAGGTAGAGCGCCTCGCTGACATGGTGGTCCGAGGCCCCCGCCAGTTCTCCCACCGCAGCAAGGTGCCGCAGCAATCGACCCAGGTCAGCCCGTGTCGGGAGCAGGATTGCGACGTGGTAGAGGCCCAGCCGCCCACGCCTCGGCACCGGTGCGGCGCCGGTGCGCTCCTGGAGTTCGATCAGGGATCGGTCGTCACCGTTGGCGACCAGCGTGGCTGCTCCACCATCATGGCGCGTCGGGCGGAAGCCGAGCACCCGCTGGTAGAAGTCCACCGAGCGCTCGAGGTCCGCTACCTGGAGCCGTACCAGTCCCGGACGGGACTCCGTGGGCAGTCTGTATCCCTCGGGTTCGATACCGTAGGTCGCATCGCTGCCGTCAGCTGTCTGGATCGCTCGTCGTGCATCCTTCATGGCTTCACCTCGCCGTGACAGCTCCGCATCCGCCATGCCCTGGAAGCCTCGGACCGGATAATGGACGCGCCTGCCTGGCAGTCAAGGGTGCAGACGCTCGCCCCTTGTTTTCGGGTTTTCTTCGGTATATCGTAATCTCCCCTGCAGCCTTGGGAGGGCCGTATGCCGAAAAGTGACCTGGCGCTGGCCGGCGGCGAGTACGCCCCGGTCGCCGACCGCATAACGCTGTTCTACGAGCGGTTCCCCGACGGCCGCATCATCACCGAGCTCGTAGCCCGCGACGAGCGCGAGGTGACGTTCCGCGCGGCCGTCTATCGATCGTCCTCGGACCGCGAGCCGGCGGCCACCGGGTGGGCGGCGGAGCGGGAGGGGGACGGCGACATCAATACCGTCGCCTGTCTGGAGAACACCGAGACCTCGGCGATCGGCCGCGCTCTCGCCAACCTTGGCTTCACCGCCTCGGCGCAGAGGCCGAGCCTGGAGGAGATGGCCAGCGCCAACGCCCGCAGGATCGCCCAGGTCCGGCGGGCCGCCCGCGTCGCCGAGGCCGCGCCGCCAGTACAGTCACAGCCAGCATATGCGCCAGGCGACCCGGCCGACCCAGCCGGCATGGACGCTCCTCTCCGCGCCGACGTGCGAACTCTCGTGGACAACGCCGAGCGCGAGGGGCTGCGACCGGCGCGCGTGGCCGCTGTACGGGAACTCGCCAACCGCCCCGATGCCACCCCCGCACAGCTCGAGGAGGTGGAGCGCGGCCTGAGGGCCTGGCTCGCCCGCAGTACCTCCGCCGGCCGTCGGTCGGCTGGTTCTCGTTCGGCCAGCGCTCCATCCAGGACCATTCGGTCGGCGAACGCTCCGCCCGGGACCGTTCCGTCCACCCGCACCCCGTCCGCCGGCTGACCACGACTGCCTTCCACCGGTGGGCCACATGAGTCCGGGCACGCGGTGCTCCGGCTGCCTGGGCGTTCCCCGACCCGCCTGTCCGTGCCCGGCATCTATCCCCTGTAACCCACACACCCCGGGGAGGACGACGGCCAGATGAGCGATCCTGCACGAGCCCGCGACCCGGCCGCGGCTTGGCCCGACGCCACGTTGCTGGCGGCGATGCGGCGCGAGGAAGCACCGGCACTGGTCGAGTTCTACGCCCGCCACATGCCGCTGCTGCGTCGGCTGGCGCGGCGGTGGGGACTGGGCTCGGCGGACGCCGAGGTAGCGGCCACCGACACCCTGACCGACGTCGCCCTGGCCCTCATGATGCCCGGTGCCGCGGCCCCGCGGGCGCTGGCGGCCTACCTGGCGACGGCGCTCCGTCATCGGCTGGGAATGACCCGGCGTACGACGTCGCGACGGGCAGCCCATGCGGTCGACATGGAGATGACGGGCGACAGCGCGACGGCCACGCCGCGGTCGGCGATCCCTCATGTCGTAGCCGAACCCTCGGTCGTGAGCGCTCTCTGCTCGGCGTATGCCCTGCGCACCACGCGCGGCGATCCCGACGACGGTGAGAGTGTCACGTCGCCGACCGATCCGGCGCTGGAGCGGCTGGTGGCGCGCGTGGAGAGTGAGCTACGCGAGGCTGACCGGCTGCTGCTCGTCTGGCTCGCCCATCACGTGCCGCTACGCACCATCGCCGAGTGGCAGGGCGTGCGCTATGACACCGCGGTGAAGCGGTCGACGCGGCTGCGGGAGCGGCTGCGCGCTGTGGTCGTGGCCCACGTCCACGCGCTACCGGCGGACGACCGGCTGCGGCTGCAACGTATCCTGGCGCGCGCGGGCGCGGCCATCGACACACCGCATCCAGAACCGGCCGCGCCCGCGGCGGCCGCCATCACAGTGCAGGAGAGCGACCGATGAGCGACCAGCCACACGATCGAAGCGCGCCCGATCGAGCGCACGATCAGACCCGGGAGCACGCGCCCGACGACGCGCGCCTGGTGCGACTGCTCGGCGCCGCACTCGAGCACCGGCTGCCGGAGGGTCCGGCGCAAGGCCGGGCACTGGACTGGCTGGCGCGCGACGCACGGCTGTCACAGTCGCCGGCCGAGCGAGCGCGCACGGAGATGGCCGGCGCACGGTTTGCCGAGCGCTTGCTGGCCCGCCGGGCCACCGCGCGGGCGATCGAACGGGCTGGCCTGCGCTGCCTGTCGGCCGTGCCGGACGAGCGGACACCGACGCGAGTGGCCCCTGTGGAGCTGGCAGTGGAGTTGGCCCGCGACGAACGCTGCGCGCCGCTGGTGGAGCTGCGCGTGGCAGCCGGCGCGGGCCGGGCGCTGTGGGATCAGGCGTGCGAGCGGTGGGTGACGCTGCCCGCAGGATTGCCACGGGGACGCTACCTGGCCCTCGGCGTGACCGGCGACAGCATGATGCCCCTCCTCGCCCCCGGCGACACGATGCTCGTCCGACTGGGAGAGGGAGTATCGGGTGGCGCGATCGTCGTCGCCCGCGCACGCGACGATGGCTACGTGGTGAAGCAGGTGGCCGGGGTGACCTCGCGGGGGCTGGAATTGCACTCGCTGAACCCTGCCTACGCGCCGCTCACCGTCGCGCTGGAGGCGGGCGTGGTACTGGGGACAGTGCTGGCCCGCTGGCGCGACGAGGAGGGCTGACGACGCGCGGAGCGCAACCTGCGGCGCTCCCGTCGGTATCATCAGAATGTCCCGCAGCCCCATGTCATGACGCCACGCCTCCCGCTCGCCCTCGCCATTCTCGTCGGTGCCGGTGCCGTCGCGGCCGCCGTCGCCGTCGTCGCAACCAGTCAGGAGGGCGGCGCCGCGCCGCCCGCGGCAATTGTCGCCGCCACGACGTCGGCGCCCGCGCCGCTGCCGCTCGACAGCCTGCGGCTGGCCGCCGTCTACGTGCGCGCTGCCGCCCTGCCGCGGCTGCGCAGCCTGCTCGTGCAGCAGCACGGCACGATCGTGGGCGAGCGCTACTTCCACGGCGCCACCGCCGCGCGTGCCGCGAACATCAAGAGCGCGTCCAAGAGCGTGATCTCGGCGCTCGTGGGCGTCGCGCTCGCCGAGGGCGCGCTGCACGGCCTCGATCAGCCGCTGGCCGAGCTGCTCCCCGAGCAGGCCCGGGCGCTGGACAACGCCAAGCGCGCCATCAACCTCGAGGACCTTCTGACGATGCGCGCGGGGCTCCAGAGCACGAGCTTCGGTGGCTATGGCGCGTGGGTCTCGAGCCGCAACTGGGTACAGGACGCGCTGCGCCGTCCCATGGTGGACGAGCCGGGCCACCGCGGCGGCGACATGATCTACAGCACCGGCACGTCGCACCTGCTCTCGGCCGCGCTCACCCGCGCTACCGGCACCAGCACCTTCGAGTACGCGCGCCGCAAGCTCGCCGCGCCGCTCGGCATCACGCTCCGTCCGTGGGCGGCCGACCCGCAGGGCATCTACCTGGGCGGCAACGAGATGCACATGACGCCGCGCGACATGGTGAAGTTCGGCCAGCTCTACCTGAACCGCGGCCGCGCGCCAGACGGCACTCAGCTGCTGCCCGAGGCGTGGATCGATAGCAGCTGGGTGTCGCGCACGCGCTCTCGCTTCAACGACAACCACTACGGCTACGGCTGGTGGATCCGCGAGGCCGCCGGCCACCCGGTCTACTTCGCCTGGGGCTACGGCGGCCAGTACATCTTCGTCGTCCCCTCGCTCGACCTGGTGGTGGTCACCACCTCCGACCCCAACGCACCCAGCCGCAGCGGCAGTCACCGGGACGGGATCTACGGGATGATGGAGGAGATCGTGACCGCGGGGAGTGGGGCGTAGGCGCTCGCGTTGTCAGGCGTCGTCGCGGGGACAGCGCCACGTTCTGACGACGGAGCGCCGCGACCCGGGCCGGCCGTCGCGCTCGGATTCCAAGTAGCCGCCCATCCGCAGCATCCTGCACTTCCCACCGCGTTCGCGGCTGCAGTTCCTCTACGTCCTCCGCTACGTCCTCCGCGGTCGACCTGCCGTCGCTGGCCCCGACTTGCGGGACGGTAGTTGCTGTCCGTTAGCGGCACCTCCACTGCATGAAGACTCATCACATGGAGGGAATGATGACGGACGCACACGGGATCAGGATCGCGCGAATGGCCACGCCGGCGCTGACGGCGTTGACGGCGCTGGCGGCGCTGCTGCTCGCTGGCGCGGTCGCGGGCGGACAGGACGTCACGCACGGTGATTCGGCGGCGATAGCGGCGACGGGACACGGGCGGGTGGAGCTGGACGTGCGGCGCGGCGCCGGAAGCGACACCGCCCACGGCGGGATGCGCATCGCGCTTGACGCGCGGATCGCGGCGCGCGTCGGCATGGCCGCCGGCGCGGCCACGGTCGCGATCGTGCTCGGTGCCGGCGGACTGGCGTCGCGGCGGCGCCGGGAGAGCGGCGCTGCGCGATGACCGCGCGGCGGCGGGCAGTCGACAGGCGGTAGTTGTCCGGGAGCGGCATCAGAGGGAGAGCCGGGCATCGCGTCGCGGAACACGCCGCGTCAGCTGGCCCAGCCTCCCCAGGTTCCGGAGAACCGCATGCCTCACCCGCACTCACCGTACCAACGGGCGCAACACCGCCTGATACGCAGGTTGGCCGGCGTCGCCGCGGCGATCATCGCCGCCACGACAGCGGCGCCGATGGGCGCATCGTCGGCTCTGGCGGCGCAGGATACCACGCCGCCCACCATCACCCTCGACCGGCCCAGCGGCGCCCATTTCAGCACGCCGGCGCTGGCAATCGCGATCACGGGCTGTGATTCCCAGTCCGCGGTCACCGACGCGATCCTCACCCTCAACCTCGGTGCGCTGCAGTACGACACCGCTGGCCCGAGCTGGCAGTGCAACGGCTACAGCGAGATCTTCACCACCACCGTCACGCTGAACCCCGGCTCCAACAGCTTCAAGGCGGTGGTCTGCGACCTGTACGGCAACTGCGCCACACGCACGGCCACGTACTACCTCGACCAGTCGTACGCCATCGCCGTGACGCCCGACGGCGGCAGCGCCGGCACGCTCGCCGCGGGCGCCTCCACACAGGTCCACTTCACCGCCCACAACAGCGGCACCGCCGCCGGCACGGTCAACCTCGGCGCCAGCTGCAGCGGGGCCGTGCAGGGCTGCGCGCTGGCCGGCTCCAGCAGCGTCACCCTGACCGCCGGCGCATCCACCGACGTCGCCGTCGACGTCACCGCCGGGCCGGCGGCCGGCACCATCACCGTCAACGCGTCGGCCGCCTTCGCCGCCTCGCCCTCCACCAGCGACGGCGGATCGCAGACGATCACGGTCACCGCGCCGCCGGTCCCGGTGCCGGCCTCGGTGAGCGTGTCGGTGAGCCCGTCGGTGATCGTCGTGGGCGGCAGCGCCACTGCCACGGCCACCGTCCGCGACGCCAACGGCCTGGTGATGAGCGGCCAGAGCGTGAGCTGGCAGGCCAGCCCCGGCGGCGTGGTGAGCGTCACCTCCACCGGCGCCACCACGGCGCAGCTCGGGGCGCTCGCCGACGGCCAGGCGACGGTCACCGCCACCACAACGAACAGCGTCGCCGGGAGCGCCGGCGTCACCGTCCAGCCGCTGGTCCAGCCGGCGGTCGCCGTCGCGGTCCACGCGCTGAACGCCGGAGCGGCGATCGCCCGCGACCGGTGCCTGACCGTCGCCATGGGCGGCGACGCGGTGGCCGAGTGCGGCGACATGCGACTGGTGCACGCGCTCCCGGCCACCCGCAGCATGAACGTCACGCGCTCTCCGGCGCTCGTCTACGGCAGCGCCCACGCGAAGCCGGGGGCCCTGGTCGCAGCCGACGTGACGCCGCAGGACTTCGTCCCCACCTCGGTCACCGCGACACTCCAGATCCCCGGCCGCACGGCGGTGCAGCGGACGTACGGCTGGAGCGCCTGCGGCGGCGGAAGCTGCCGCATCGTGGTGCCGGTGGACGCGGCGGCGCTGGGGCTGGGCAGCGGCGTGTACGCCTACACCCTCTCCGTCTCGGCCACCAACGGATCCATCACCCGCCAGGCGAGCGCCACCGACACGTTGGCCGTCGTCGACCGCGCGGCGAGCCCGTTCGGCGCCGGCTGGTGGCTGGACGGGCTGGAACAGCTCGTGGCCGCCGGCAGCACGGCGCAGCTCTGGATCGGCGGCGACGGCAGCACGCGGCTCTACCGCCAGGTGGGAAGCTCGAACGTCTTCCTCGCCACGCCGGCGGTGGACCGCCCGGACACGCTGCTCCGCGTCTCGACGTCGGAGGGGCGGCGGCAGCTACCCGGCCACGCCTACGTGCAGTTCGACGCCGGCGGGCGGCACGTACGCACCGTGGACCGGCACGGCCGGGCGACCGAGTTCTGGCACTCCACCGTACTCGGCGCATCGCGGCTCGACTCCATCGGGCTGGCCGTGCCGGCCGGCTCGGCGACCACGCTGCGCTACCGCTTCGGCTACGATGTCTCCAGCGGCCGGTCGCTGCTCTCGAGCGTGACCGCGCCGGGACGCGCCGCCGGCAGCAACACCACGCAGCTCGTCATCGCGGCCAGCGGCGCGGTAACGCGCATCACCGATCCCGACCAGCACTGGATCGGGCTCGCCTACGATGCCGGCGGACGGCCGAGCGCGCGCCGCAACCGGCGCGGCGACTCCACCTTCTTCGCCTGGGACGAGGCCTGCCTGTTGCGCCAGGCCACCGTCGCGATGGGCGGCGGCGCGCCGTCGCCGGTGACGACGCTCTGCCACGCCCACAGCGCGAGCCTCACCGCCTGCGCCGGCGGCGCGGCCAGCGGCCGGCCGTCGAGCACCGTGCGCACCCTGCACGACGGGCCGCGCACCGACGCCGCCGACACCACCGCCTTCAGCCTGGACGGGCGCGGCGCGCCGACGCGCATCACCAACGCCCTGGGACAGGCCACGATCCTCACGCGCGCCGACAGCCGCTTCCCGGCGCTCGTCACCCGGATCCAGCGGCCCAACGGCTTCGTCACCACCGCCAGCTACGACGCCGGCGGGCGGCTGCAGACGACGTCCGACCTCTCGCCCCTCGGCGCCGGCAGCGGCACCGCCACCACCACCTACGCCTGGAACACGACCTGGGACCGGGTGGCGAGCGTGACGCCGCCGGCCGGACCGGCGACGACGATGACCTACGACGCCGTGACCGGCGACCTGGCCACCCAGCAGACCGGGCCCGACGCCAGCCGCCAGGTGAGCTACCGTTACCACACCGGCGCGCTCGCCGGCCTGCCTCGGGCGGTGGTGGTGGGCGGCGTGGTGCGCGACTCGATGGAGTACGCGCCGGCAACCGGGAATCTGGCGGCGACCATCACCGCCCTCGGCCACCGCACGACCGTGGCGCAGGACGGCGCCGGCCGCGACACGCTGGTCGTGCGCCCGGTGCAGGGTGGCGCGACCCCGCTGGTGCAGCAGGAGCGGCGCGTGTACGACGCCGCCGACCGGGTGACCCAGACCGTGGCCAGCGCGCCGTCGGTGCCCTACACCCTGCGGGCGCTCACGCCGGACACCGCGGCGGTGCCGGCGCTCACCCTCACCACCAACCAGGAGTACGACGCCGAGGGGCTGCCGGTGCACACGTCGTCGTACTCGTCCGGCGACTCCGACGTGACGATGGACGTCACCTACACGTACGACGCAGCCGGCCGGCTCACCCACCGCAGCCACGGCGCCGGACCGCGCTGGTTCGTGTACGACGCGGCCGGCAACGCCGTGCGCACGGTGACCGCGCTCGGCGACACGGCGGTGCAGAGCTTCGACGCGCTGGACCGGCTCACCCGCCGCGTCACGCCGTCACGCCACTACGCGCAGCAGGGCTGCACGGGGCTGCCTGCGGGGCCGATCACGGGTGCGGGCAGCGGCTGCTTCGTCGTCTGGCCGTACTACCCGAACGACGGCGGCACCGGCTACACCGTGTCCGGCGACACGGCGACCTTCGTCTACGACGTCGCCGGCAACGTCATCCAGGCGGACAACCGCAACGCGCGCATCCGGCGCGGCTACTTCCCCAACGGCCAGCTCCACACCGACACCACGCGCCTGGGGAGCTACAACTCGCCGCGGCTGGACACCGACATCCGCGGCCAGCGCTACAGCTACGACCTGGCCGGCCGGCCGCTGACGATGGCCTGGGAGCGGGGCACGACCAGCTTCGGCTACGCCGACACCGACCAGGGCCAGCCGAACCGGGTGACCGACCCGTCGGGCAACGTCTACCGCTGGGAGTACAGCGCGCTCGGCCAGCCGACGCGCTTCACCGCCGCGCCGGCGAGCGCGCCGACCGTCGTGGGGATCGAGGAGACCCGCGGCTACGACGTCGACGGCCAACTCGCCTGGCGCTGGCGGAAGTCGAAGAAGGACAGCACCTGGACCGTGGCGCTCGACTCGCTCTGGTACGATGCCCGCGGCAAGGTGGTGGACGTGGCCGTGGGCAGCCGGGCGAGCGGGAGCGAGCGGGTGCGGCTGGCCTACGACGGCCTCGGCGCGATCACCGCCCAGGAGCGCACGCGCAATCTCGGCGCGCAGTACGACGCCGAGGAGTTCAGGAACGACGCCTTCGGCAACGTGCTCTACAGCCGCACACGCTCCTCGGCCTGGGGCGACGGCGTACCGCAGGTGGCCACCTACGGCCTGGACGGCCAACTGTTCGGCCGACACGGAGTGCTCCCCTCCCCTCTGCCGCAGGGCGCGGTGCAGGAGGAGCTGGCGCAGGGCTTCGATGGCGCCGGCGGCGTGCGGGTCAGCTCGCTCCTGCGCAGCGATCCCAACCTGCCCCAGTGGCGCGACCAGACGGCGAGCCGGCCGTACTACGACGGCGACGGCCGGCTGGCCGTGGTCCAGCGCTACGCCTGGCACGCCAGCGGCAGCAGCGGCACCAGCGACGGCGCCTGGGAGGAGTACCGCTACGACGCCCTCGGCCGCCGCGTGATGACCCGCGTGCGACGCCCCAACGGCGGCG
>JACDJB010000061.1_pt1 | contig 165550 bp, 149 predicted proteins | sample 7454121 | NCBI WGS metagenome assembly JACDJB01 (sample SAMN14253290, study PRJNA609438) | sludge metagenome | isolation source: sludge after 25d culture with pyrite | collected 2018-12-20
AACCAGTTCAAACAAGGGTTTGTTCCTGGTAGTCTGTTTTAATTTGGTATTGCACTTCTTCCGCTTGACCCAGCCTATGGCTATACGCGAATCGCTGTAGATAATGCGGTCGCTATTGTGCTTTTTCAAAAATGCCAACCCATGTACCAAGGCCAGAAATTCGCCCACGTTGTTGGTGCCCTGCTCAAATGGGCCTTGGTGGAACAGTTGTTTATGGGTCTGGGTATCTACCCCGCGGTATTCCATTTTTCCCGGATTGCCGCTACTGGCCGCATCCACGGCAATGGAATACAGGTTGGGGTGGCCAATTTTGTCCAGTTGCTCCTTTGAAAGTCTTTTTTTTGGGGCCTTGCCTTTGTAATCTGCATATTCCTTATTAAAAGCTTTTTGGGCCTCGGTCAATGTTTCAAAACTTTTGTACTGCGCGCCCTTAACCCCGTCTATGGCGCGTTTGCACTCCGCCCAACTGTGATAGATGCCCGCGGGATTGCCAAACCAAACCACATAATATTTTTGCTTCTTTTTTGCCATAATTTATTTCCCAACTTTAAAAAGTTTCACTTTTAAAGTTAATAGTTTATACAATTTTCTCCCGTTTACTCCCGAAATTACGAGTGGGGAAGTAGGTTGTCTGGATTTTTCAACACTTCCTCAATCACCTTCGGAAACCACTCGTATTCCAGTTGATGCACTTTGCGGGCGATGGATTGGGGGGTGTCGTTGCCGTCCAGGGGCACGCTTTTTTGGGCAATTATGGCTCCCTCATCATACTGTTCATTCACATAATGGATGCTAATACCTGTTTCTTTTTCTGAATTGTCCAGCACGGCCTGGTGCACACGGTCGCCATACATGCCCTTGCCGCCATATTTTGGCAATAGGGCCGGATGGATGTTTATCACCTTATTGGGAAAGACTCCCAATATGTCTTTGGGAAATTTCAGCAGAAAACCGGCAAGGACAATCAGATCGGGTTGGTATAAAGACAGAATTTCGATCACCCTGCCGTTCTCAAAAAGGTCTTCCCGCGAAAAACAGTGGGTGTCCACATCCAAATTGCGGGCGCGCTCAAGGACCTTTGCGTCTTTTTTGTTGGAAAGCACCACCACCACTTTTGCCAAGGAAGATTTTTGAAAGTACCGGATTATGTTTTCGGCGTTGGTTCCGTTGCCCGAGGCGAAGATGGCGATGCGTTTTTCCATTGGGTTTGCTAAAGATACACTGATAATTATACTTAAAGAAATGACAAAAGTAGGGTAAGAAGCGCTTACTTCCCATAAATTTGTTTAAATTGGATTTTTGTTCTGGTCACTATTCCATTGATGGCGATATGCAAGGGACGGCAGGGCGGGATTACCGGCAAAAGAAAGAAAGTCCAACACGGAAGCAAGTACAAAAGCGGTGTGCCAAACTACATTTTGCACTTTAAATGTTGTAATCAAGTAAAATATTTTATTTTTGCCACTTATATTTAAATTTAAAAATCAAGATTATGTCAGACATTGCATCACGAGTAAAAGCCATTATCGTAGACAAATTAGGTGTAGACGAAAACGAAGTTGTTAACGAGGCTAGCTTCACCAACGACTTGGGAGCAGATTCCTTGGATACTGTAGAGCTTATCATGGAATTTGAAAAAGAATTCGACATTCAGATTCCCGACGACCAGGCTGAAAACATCGCCACTGTGGGCCAAGCAATTACTTATATAGAAGCTGCAAAATAATAATTCTTCAATGGAGTTAAAGCGAGTTGTAGTTACCGGACTTGGTGCCCTCACTCCCATTGGCAACAATCTTTCCGAATACTGGGAAGGGTTGGCCAGTGGCAAGAGCGGCTGTGGGCCCATTACTTATTTTGATACAGAAAAGTTCAAGACCAAATTCGCTTGCGAGCTTAAAAACTACAATCCAGAAGACTATTTCGACCGGAAGGAGGCCCGAAAACTGGACCGTTTTGCCCAATACGCCCTAATTGCATCAGACGAGGCCATCCTCGATGCCGGATTGGATTTCGCCGATGTTGACAAATTTCGCGTAGGGGTTATCTGGGGAGCGGGAATTGGCGGGCTACAGACCTTTCAGGACGAGGTACAAAACTTTGTGGAAGGGGATGGAACACCGCGTTTCAACCCCTTCTTTATTCCAAAAATGATTGCCGATATTGCTCCGGGCAACATTTCCATAAAACACGGTTTTATGGGGCCAAACTACACTACCGTCTCGGCCTGTGCTTCATCTGCCAACGCCATGATAGACGCGCTCAATTATATCCGTTTGGGCCAGTGCGATGTAGTGGTTACCGGCGGAAGCGAAGCTGCGGTCACCATAGCGGGCATGGGTGGTTTTAACGCCATGCACGCCCTTTCTACCCGCAACGACAGCCCTCAAACGGCTTCCCGCCCCTTTGACGCCACTCGCGACGGCTTTGTGCTGGGAGAAGGTGGGGGCGCCCTTATCCTCGAGGAATATGAACACGCCAAAAAACGCGGTGCCAAAATATATGCTGAAGTAGTAGGTGGCGGAATGAGCAGCGACGCTTATCACATGACCGCACCCCATCCCGATGGCATTGGGGTGGAACGCGTAATGCAAAACTGCCTTCGCGATGCCAATATGAGTCCAGAGGAGGTTGATACCATCAACACCCATGGCACTTCCACGCCTTTGGGCGATGTGGCCGAGCTTAAGGCAATTGTCAATGTTTTTGGCGATCATGCCAAGGACATCAACATCAACTCAACAAAATCAATGACCGGCCACCTCTTGGGCGCGGCCGGGGCCATCGAGGCCATTGCCTCTATCCTGGCCATGAAACACGGAATTGTTCCTCCTACCATTAATCATACTACCGTAGATGAGAACATCGATCCCAGTTTAAACCTTACCCTTAACAAGGCCCAAAAACGGGACATCAAGGTGGCCATGAGCAATACCTTTGGGTTTGGTGGGCACAATGCTTGTGTGCTCTTTAAAAAAATTGATGCCTAAAAAATTTAATGGCTTCCATTAAAAACATATTTTCTTCCCGTAATGACAAAAACGGGGAATTTTTCCGTTCGTTAAAAAAAATCCTCGGTTTTAAGCCCAAGGACCTTTCCATTTATGAAACGGCTTTTACCCATCGCTCCACCAACGAAAAGAACGACAGCGGACAGCCCCAAAATTACGAACGGCTCGAATTTTTGGGCGATGCCATGCTCGGCGCAGTTATTGCCGCCCATTTGTATAAAAAAGTGCCCGGCGGAAACGAAGGCTATCTTACCAAAATGCGAAGCAAGGTGGTAAGCCGGGAACATCTTAACGAACTGGGGCGCGACCTGAACTTGATCAAATTCTTAAAAACCTCCGTGCCTACCCAGCAATTCAGCGGAAATATTTACGGAAACGTATTTGAAGCCCTGGTGGGCGCCATTTACCTGGACCGCGGTATAAAATACTGTGAAAAATTTATCCAAAAAAGGGTGATCAAACCCTATGTGGACATCAAGAAACTGGAGGGAAAGGTAATCAGCTATAAAAGCCTGTTTATTGAATGGTGCCAAAAACACAAAAAGTCCTTCCATTTTGAAGTTTATGAAGACAATGGCAAGGACGAACCCAAACATTTCGGGGTACGGCTGAAATTGGATAACGTGGTGGTGGCCAAAGCGAGGGCCACTTCAAAAAAGAAAGCCGAGGAACGGGCGGCGAAAAGGGCTTATTACAAACTCCAGCAAAAAATGGACGCCGAAAAAAAGACTTCCTGACCACGGGTACATTTTTTTCAACGCGTCAACCATTTTAAAAAAATTCGATTTAGACCTCCTTGCCGACTGCTTCTTGCCTACTTTTGCAATAGAGAAAGAAACTTCCTCAATTCGCTGTCTATCCTTCAACGTGCCCAGCGTCAATTAATTTAGGAGGGGAAGTGGGAAAAATCTTTGGAAAAGTGAAATAATTTCTTATCTATGGCAAGAGGGCAATGTCTGTTGCTTTATATTAGAACATTTTTGAATGGCACACCACAAACTCATTCTGGAAGACGACTTGGAAGAACCTTTTGATCTCATAGCCGTGCATTGCGGGGAGGAGGAGTACAAAATGGCGTTTTTGCTCAATAGGCACCTCCACCTGTCGTTGCGAAGACGGGCCTCCGATCTCGATTTTTCCACTGGGGGATTGCTTATCACTTTCCCCATTTACGACTATATGGATACCGTTAAGGACCTGCAATATTATCTGGTGGCCAATACCTGCCATTCGGGGGAGGTCAGTCTCCAGAGTTCGGGAAGTTTGTTTTCAGACAGCGTGGAGCAGAAGGATACCTTGCACTACCTGGTTCCCGAATTCAAAAAAGTGGATTACCTGCTCAAGATATATTCAGATTCCGATGCGGTAGCGCTGGATGAAACAATATTCGCCATCAATAAAATTAAAGAGGTCATTTCCGCCTATAGGCTGGACGTGGACCAGATAAAATCTAAATATAACCTAATATTCGATTAAATGTTGAATCATAAACGTACAAAAATAGTGGCCACCCTAGGCCCGGCAACTTCCACAGAGGAAATATTAAGACAGATGATTCTCGAAGGCGTAGATGTATTCCGTGTCAATTTCTCCCACGCCGATTACGAGGTTGTAAAAAACACCATATCCCTTATCAGAAAGCTTTCCCAGGAACTGGATGTGCCCATTGCCGTACTGGGGGATCTTCAAGGACCCAAGTTGCGCATTGGCACCATGAAAGAGGAAGTGGTGGTGCAACCCGGCGATGAACTCTCCTTTATTACCGGAGAAGAATTTGAAGGTACCCGCAGCAAGGTTTATATGAATTACGACAACTTTCCAAAGGATGTCAATGCCGGGGAAAGGGTACTCTTGGACGACGGGAAACTGATTTTTGAGGTCTTGGAAACCAATAACCACGACGAGGTAAAGGCGATGGTTATCCAGGGCGGCCCCTTGCGTTCCAAAAAGGGGGTGAATCTGCCCAAGACCAATCTGTCCTTGCCCGCCTTGACCGAAAAGGACAAGGAGGATGCCATTTTTGCCATTTCGCAGGAAGTGGACTGGCTAGCACTGTCGTTTGTGCGACGTGCCGATGACCTCAAGGAATTGCAGGCATTGATTGAAGCCCATTCGGAATACAAAATTCCTATCATTGCCAAGATTGAAAAACCCGAGGCGGTGGAAAATATCGACCGGATTGTTGCCTACTGCGATGGGCTTATGGTGGCCCGAGGCGACCTGGGGGTGGAAGTGCCCGCAGAGGAAGTGCCCCTCATTCAAAAGGAACTGGTGCTAACGGCCAAACGCGCCCGTATACCTGTAATCATTGCCACCCAAATGATGGAAACAATGATCACCTCGCTTACCCCCACCCGGGCAGAGGTAAATGACGTGGCCAATTCGGTAATGGACGGAGCCGATGCCGTGATGCTCTCGGCAGAAACTTCGGTAGGAAATTATCCGGTGGCCGTAATCAAGACCATGGCCAAGATATTGAAGAGCGTGGAAAATTCCGAATTGATTCGCGTGCCGGAAGAGCCGCCACAAATAAAGACAAACCGCTACATAACCAAATCTATCTGCTATCATGCGGCCACCATGGCCAACGAGATTGAGGCAAAGGCCATCTGTACCCTCACCAATAGTGGTTATACCGCCTTTCAAATATCGGCCTGGCGCCCCTCTGCCTATATTCTGGCCTTTACCTCAAACAAGCGCATCCTCGCCCGGCTGAACCTACTGTGGGGAGTGAAGGCTTTTTTCTATGACAAATACGTAAGTACGGACGATACGGTGGAGGACGTAAACCGAATTGCCTGCGAGCAAGGCTATGTGTTTAAGGGCGATTATTTGATCAACCTGGCCGCCATGCCCATTTCAGACAAGGGGATGGTCAATACCTTACGGGTATCGCAGGTGAAGTAGGGTAATCAAATTTTTATTGCATAGTCTCCACCCTCTCAATCCTCATCCTGTCGCCTTCTTGGGTGACGCTTACCGTATACCCAAAATTGCGGGTTTTGTGGGTGTATTCAATTTTTTGAAGGGTGTTGTTGTTGCGCGAAATGTGCAGCTCGTTGGTCAAATCGCCCGGCTTCCGGTTGTTGTTTATTTGGGTTTCGCTATTGGCCCCTCTGGGATTGGGAAAAGCAAACTGATGGGGAATTCCGTACAGTTGCTGCGCCATAAAAAAAGCCTCGTGCCATTTGGAAGTGGGAAGCAACAGAACTTGGGTTTTGGTGGGCTTGCTGGCGGTACCTCCTGTGGATTCGCTGTACTCGGCCTGTGGAAATACTTGTTTTAGATCTTCGGCATAGGTTTTTGCCACAGCCTGCTGGGCCGGTGGCGAGGGAAAGGGCGACATAAATCCGTTAAAGGCATAGCCTTCCATTCCATTGTATTCCACTTGGTCCATAGCACCCACTATACCGCCTACGGTCATAGTGGTCTTTGTTTCGGGATTGAGAATTTTCACCTTGGTTCCCAACGGCATTACAGCGAGTTTTTCACTTTGTAAATTGGGCTCTTTTCTTACCGTGAGGCCGCTTACTGCAGTAACATAGAGATAATCCGGCGTGGTTTCCTTTGCTATGGTATCGGTGGCCGTTTCTTGGGTTTCATCCTGTTTTATGTCGTTTTTGCACGACACCGTGAAAAGGAGTGCAAGGGTGATAAGTAAAGAGAGGGAAATACTTTTCATATAATGTTTTTTTTGAAATAGAGTAGGAACTGAACTTCTTCCATGCCAAGATCATTTTTGGAAAATTCAAAAAGTAGCAGGCTTAAACAGGTGGGGATATTGAACTTCTCGGTTCACCAAGCCAACACTTTACCCAAAGATAACAGATTTCATTTAAACTTGTGGGATTATGCCAAAACAAGGCAGGCCCCTTCTTTAAAAGCTGAACTTTAGTTGAAAGTCGATGGTTTCCTCGGGTGCATCTTTCTCCACCTTCTCATTGTTGAGATTGGAAATGGAAATTCCCAACAACCGCACCGAATCCTTCATTTTCTCTTGGTACAGCAATTCTTCCACCACCGTTAGAATTTCTTTCTTTGTGGCCACAAATTCCCCAAGGGTTTTGCTGCGGGTGTGGATACTGAAATCGCTATAGCGTATTTTCAGGGTCACCGTTTTACCGGCAAGCTTGCGCCTGGCCAATCGCAGTTCCACCGCGACGGCAATTTCGTCCAATCGTTCCATCATAAAAATTTCCGAAGAAATGTTTTCCGAAAAAGTGTGTTCTGCAGCCAATGACTTTTGAATGCGCGTAGGCTTCACCTTGCTGTGGTGGATGCCCCGGACGATGTTGAAGTAATGGGTGCCGCTTTTACCGAAGTGCTCTTCCAGAAATTGCTGCGACTGTGCCTTTAAGTCCTTGCCCGTAAAAATTCCCAATCGGTACATTTTTTCCTTGGTCACCTTTCCCACGCCGTAAAATTTTTTTACGTCCAGGGTTTCCAAAAAGGGGATGACCTCCTCTGGGGCTATTGTCTTTTGGCCGTTGGGCTTGTTGATATCGCTGGCAACCTTGGCAACAAATTTGTTTATCGAAATCCCTGCGGAAGCGTTCAGGCCGGTGCGTAGTTTAATTTCCCGTCTTATTTCTTCCGCTATCAGGGTGGCAGAAGGATTTCCTTTTTTGTTTTCGGTTACATCCAGATAGGCTTCATCCAGGGAGAGCGGTTCCACAAGATCTGTGTATTCGGCGAAGATTTCCCTTATCTGGCTTGAAATTTCCCTATACCGTTGAAACCGTGGAGGCACAAAAATCAGGTCGGGACAATTGCGCTTGGCCGCCATGGCACTCATTGCGCTGCGCACGCCAAATTTTCGCGCTTCGTAACTGGCGGCGGCAACTACCCCACGCTTTTCACTGCCACCAACCGCCAAAGGTTTTCCCAACAACTCTGGATTGTCCAGTTGTTCCACCGAGGCATAAAAGGCATCCATGTCTATATGGATTATCTTGCGGATGGATGGCAGATCGGGCATGTTGCAAATTTACTATCTTTAACCGTGATCAGACAAAAATGGTGGATGGCCATGGCTAAATTTTTTTTGGTGTTTTGAAAACCTTCTCCACACCTTTCTAAAAAGGTTTTCAAAACTTTGGGGTTACGCCCTGCCCACCGGATTTTAAAAACCTGAAGAACAATCCATTTTATGAAAACAGCAATTATTTTGGGGGCCACGGGCCTCACCGGCAGCCTTTTACTCGATAAATTGATAGTTGACGACTCCTTTGAACGCATAAAACTGTTTTCCCGAAACCGTACCGATAAAACAAATGCCAAAATAGAGGAGCATCTTGTCGATTTGTTCCAATTGGAAAAATATGCAGATGCCTTTCGCGGGGATGTGGTTTTCTGTTGTATAGGAACCACCAAGGCCAAGACGCCCAACGAGGAAACCTACAGAAACATAGATTACGGTTTTCCCGTTTCGGCAGCAAAGCTTTCAAAAAAGAATGGAATTGAAACTTTTATGGTGATATCTGCGCTTGGGGCAGATGTAAACAGCAAAATATTTTATAATAGAACCAAGGGCGAAATGGAGCGGGACGTACTGCAAACCGGCATAAAGAACACCTATATCCTACAGCCGTCGCTCATTGTGGGCAATCGCACAGAATCCCGTTTTGGGGAAAGGCTTGCCGGAATTTTAATGAACCTTTTTCACTTTCTCATTCCGAAAAGATATAACACCATCAAAGCCGAAACTATTGCCGAAGCCATGCGTACGCTCTCGCACCGAGGATATTCGGAAAACGTAATTCCTTCAGAAAAAATAAAAGAAATTGCAGCAAAAGCCAAATGAACCATTTGCCATGAAATTACTTTACATTTTGTTGTTTTTGCTGGCCGTACTGTTTATCTGGTCTGCCATAGAACCAAAGGACTATTTTACATGGGTTTTGGAAGTAATGCCCGCGGTTTTGGGTGTTGTGGTGCTCATTCTTACCTTCCGTAGGTTTCGGTTTACCAACTTAGTATATATCTTGATTTTTCTCCACTGCGCTATTCTCATTGTCGGAGGTCATTACACCTATGCCGAAGTGCCGCTTTTCGATTGGCTCCGTGACGTCTTGCACCAGGACAGGAACAATTATGACAAATTGGGACATTTTTTTCAGGGCTTTGTCCCCGCTATGGTGGCACGCGAACTTTTACTGAGAAAGCGCATTGTTTTAAAGCCGGGGTGGTTGCCATTTATCGTTATCTGCATTACCTTAGCCATCAGCGCAGCCTATGAATTGTTGGAATGGGCCGTGGCAGTGATTAGTGGTGGGAGTGGTGATTCCTTTTTGGGCACACAGGGCTATATTTGGGATACGCAATCGGATATGCTATTCGCCTTGATAGGAGCGTGCATCGCCTTGCTCACCTTGTCGGGAATTCACAATAAACAGATTGCCAAATGCAAGAAATAGAACGTAAATTTTTGGTCATTTCAGAAGCTTTTAAAAATGAAGCCTTTAAGCGCACCCGTATTGTCCAGGGGTTTTTAAACACCGATCCGTTGCGTACGGTAAGGGTTAGAATTCAAGGGGAACACGGATTTATTACGGTGAAGGGCAAGCCAAATGAAACAGGCATTTCCCGTTTTGAATGGGAACGGCAGATTTCCCTAGCCGAAGCCGAGGAATTGCTTCCGCTTTGCGAACCGGGAATCATTGAGAAAACCAGATTTGAAGTGGAAAGCGGAGACCATATCTTTGAAGTGGACGAGTTTTTGGGCGATAACGAGGGGCTGGTGGTGGCAGAGGTGGAACTGAATTCGGAAACAGAACTATTTATCGAGCCCAAGTGGTTGGGAAAAGAAGTGACGGGAGAGGTGAAATATTACAATTCCAGTCTCAGCAAAAATCCCTATAAAAATTGGTAAAACCCATTTGTGGTTTGGGTTTTGCTACACTGCATGGCCGGATTGCCAATATCTGTATTTTTAAATTCATTACTAATTCACCCTTTATGAAAGTCGTGTATCGCGTTTTTATCCTTTTTCTATTGCTCAGCTCCATTTCCTGCAAAGACAAGGAAAAACACTCCCAAACAGACAACCTTTTTAAGTTCAAGGACTATATTTCCTATAACACCTACGGCAATAAATCCATCACTACCAATATCAAAGTAGGCCTGGCACGGCCATTGGAACAGTTCGAAATGACCCAAGAACTAAAGGCGGGTGACTATTTAAAAATCTCTCCAAAAGTTGATGGAAAATTGGCCATTGAAAATGGAAATACGCTCATTTTTGTCCCTTCCGAAAATCTAAAACCGGATACCGAATATGTGATAACCGTAAAGTTGAATAAACTTTACGATGATATTTCAAAGGAATTCAAAACCTACACTTTCAGTTTTAGGACGATTAAGCCCAACTTTAAGATCGACCTTGGAAACTTGCAGTCTTATTCCAAAGATTGGCAATATTTGGAAGGTTCCATTGAGGCGTCGGATGTAATAGCGCCCGAAAAAGCAAAGCAACTAATTTCTGCCTCTCAAAATGGAAAAGCTTTAAAATTGAAATGGCCCACAGAAGCGACTGCAGGGCAGATTTTCAATTTTACCATTGACAGCATAAGTAGAAAGATGGTGGACTCCGAAATCCTTATCCAATGGGAAGGAAAAGCCATTGGTGCCGAAAATCAGGGAGAAAACACATTTAAAATTCCCGGACAGAACAATTTTACTATTTTGAATGTAAAGAGCACCCCTGCGCCACAAGCTTTGCTCAGTATAAACTTTTCCGATCCGTTGATGGCCAATCAGGATTTCGCTGGTTTGGTTACCATTGAAAACACTAAGAATCTGCGTTATGAAGTGGACGGAAACGTACTCAACGTTTATCCGCCGAATAGGGTTGCTGGAGACGTTAAAGTGAATGTTTTCCGAGGAATTAAAAACACCGAGGGCATTGGTCTCAAAAAGGAATTTTCGGAGCTGATTTCTTTTGAAGCTTTAAAACCTGCCGTAAGAATGATCTCGAAAGGAGTTATTCTACCAAATTCTACTTCCACACCCATTTATTTTGAAGCCGTCAACCTTTCCAAAGTGGACGTGCGGGTGATCAAAATTTACCAGGACAATGTATTGCAGTTTCTTCAAAGCTATAATTTAAACGACAACGACACTTACGATATTCGCCGAGTAGGAAGACGGATTGCCAAAAAAACCATGGACTTAAAATCCGAGGGGCTTAGTGATGATGGCAGCTGGAAAGCTTATGCCATAAACCTTTCCGAATATTTCAATGCAGATCCTGGCGCCATTTATCAACTTGAACTCAGTTTTAAAAAAGATTATATTACTTATGACTGTTCGGGGATAATTTCCAATGAATCGGAAAGCGATGAAGATGAAAATGAAGACGATGATTATTATGAAACCGATCCATATTACGCAATGGATACTTCCGAAGACGAAGAAATCCGCGAACAACGATATTGGGATAACGAAATTTACCGCTGGAGAACCTACACGTACAATTGGGAAGAACAAGACAATCCTTGCCATCCCGCATATTACAACGACGAGCGGGTTGTAACTGCAAATATTCTGGGTTCCGATCTGGGATTGATTGTGAAGAAAGGAAACAACCGTTCCTACCAGTTTTTTGCCACAAACTTGATTTCTGCCAAGCCTGAAGGCGGCGTGAAAATCAATCTCTACAATTATCAAAAGCAGCTTCTTGAAACGGTATCAACGGAAAGTGATGGAAAGGTTATTTACGACAGCAACAAAAATGCGGCCTTTGCCGTGGCCCAAAAAGGAAACAATTATGCCTATGTAAAATTGGAAGATGGCAATGCCCTATCAATGAGCAATTTCGATATTTCCGGGAAAGAGCTCCAAAGAGGTCTAAAGGGATTTACCTATACCGAACGCGGCGTGTATCGTCCCGGCGACAGCATCCATCTAACTTTTGTCCTTAACGACAACGCCAACCCACTTCCCAAAAACCATCCCGTCACTCTGGCAGTAACGGACGCCCGAGGGAAATTGGTTCAACGCACAGTTTTAAACAGGAGCTCCACCTCCTCCCCTTCTAGGGGAGGTGCCGCAGGCGGAGGGGTCCAGGGGGACAGGGGGACAGGGAATTTCTACTACTTCCCCATAAAAACCGACGAATCCGCCCCCACTGGGAATTGGAACGCATCCATCACTGTTGGTGGCGCACAATTCAGCCACACATTAAAAGTAGCGACCATAAAACCCAACCGCCTCAAAATTAAACTCGATTTTGATGATGAAATTTTGGATGCGACAAAACCGGTAAAAGGAACAGCCAGTGCAATGTGGCTTCACGGATCGCCAGCACGGGATTTGAAAATCGATATGACGGCAACTCTTCGCGCAAGCAACTCTTCATTTCCAAAATACCCGAACTACAATTTTATCGATCCGGTTCGATCTTTTGAAGATGTTGAAATCCCAGTCTTGGATACCAAGCTATCTTCGGAAGGAAGTACTTCATTCAGCAAAAATCTGGAAGTTGGAAAAAATGCACCGGGAATGCTGAAAGCGACTTTCCTGACCAAAGTATATGAAGGTGGCGGCGATTTTTCGATAGACGTTTTTACCAAGGAATTGGCGCCATTTTCTTATTTCGTCGGTTTAAAATCTCCAGAAGCTCGTGAATATGGCTCCTATTATACCGATGAAAACACTTCGTTTGACGTGGTAACCGTAAATGCACAAGGCCAGCCGGCCGGTAACCGTGAATTGGAAGTAAAAGTGTTTCAGATTGAATGGCGTTGGTGGTGGAATCGCGGACAGGACAATCTTTCAACTTATGAAAATTCAACCGTCCATCGACCCGTAAAAGACTTCACTCTGACAACCGACGGCAACGGAAAAGGAAAATTCAATGTCAACATTCCCGATGAAGAGGGTGGTAGATATTTGATTCGCGTAATCGATAAACAATCTGGCCACGCCACGGGACGGGTAGCTTATTTCTATAAAAACTGGTGGCAACGTCCAAGTGATGGCGATGCCGAAAGTGCGAAAATGCTGGTCTTTTCTTCGGATAAGGATAAATATAAGGTCGGCGAAACTGCTTCCATTACTTTTCCTTCGGGAAGTGAGGGCAGAGCTCTGGTGAGTGTTGAAAACGGTACGGAAGTTTTGGAAACGCATTGGATTGAAACCAAAAAGGGTGAAACGCAGGCTACCATTAAAATCACCAAGGAAATGGCGCCGAATATTTACGTGAACATTTCCTTGCTTCAACCGCACAACCAGACGAAAAATGATCTGCCGATGCGACTTTACGGGGTGATTCCACTTTCGGTGGAAGATCCTTCAACGGTGCTTCATCCAAAAATTACGATGTCCGAAGTTTTAAAACCTGAGGAAAGTTTTACCGTAAAAGTTTCCGAAGAAAACAAAAAAGCAATGACCTATACTTTGGCGGTTGTTGATGAGGGACTTTTGGATTTGACCCGCTTTAAAACTCCCGATATTCACGGTGCTTTCTACAGTTGCGAAGCCTTGGGTGTAAAAACCTTTGATATGTTTGATTACGTAATCGGCGCTTATTCCGGCAGTGTGGACAATATTTACGCAATTGGTGGTGGCGATGAAGCTTTAGGGGCTAAAAACCGAAAAGCAGATCGATTTAAACCCGTGGTGAAATATCTTGGCCCATTCGAACTCGGCGCTGGAAAAACTGCGACCCATCAGATAATGATGCCCAATTATGTCGGTTCGGTTCGAACAATGGTTATTGCCGGCGATAACTCAAAAGGTGCTTATGGGAATGCAGAAAAAACCACGCCCGTCCGTAAACCATTGATGGTGCTGGCATCGCTTCCGCGGAAATTATCGCCGGGTGAAACCGTTACGCTTCCGGTCACAGTTTTTGCGATGGAAAATAAAGTGAAAAATGTTTCCATTTCCATAAAACCTGGAGATGCCTTAAAACCAATAAATGGAACTTCAAAAACTATTTCATTTAATTCTCCTGGCGAACAAATTGTCAATTTCGAATTCGAAGTATTACCAACCCAAAAATTTCAAACCATTGAGGTTTTGGCTTCCGGCAACGGCGAAAAGGCTTCCTATAAAGTTGAAATCGACGTGGTAAATCCGAATCCCATTTCGCAGAAATCCACTAAATATACTTTGGAAGCAAATGCATCCCAAACCATCGAATTTGAAACTTTTGGCGTTCCCGGAAGCAACGCGGCCACGCTTGAATTCTCCACATTACCTCCAATGAATTTTGGAAAAAGGATGAGCTTTTTAATTAACTATCCTTATGGATGTTTGGAGCAGACCACTTCCGCGGCATTTCCGCAGTTGTATTTAGCTGACGTTTTCGATATTCCGTTTGACAAGAAACAGCAGATGGAGAAAAACGTAAAAGCGGCCATCGAACGGATGAATAGATTCCAAACCACCAATGGCGGACTTGCCTACTGGCCAGGCGAACGGGAAGCGGACGAATGGACGACCAATTATGCCGGTCATTTTATGCTCGAAGCAAAACAAAAGGGATATGCCCTGCCGATTAGTTTTATGAGCAATTGGATTTCGTATCAGCAAAATATGGCGCGACAATGGCGAAATTCCTATGCAGTTTACAATTCCAGTTTGGTTCAGGCGTACAGACTTTACACCTTGGCTCTTGCCGGAAAACCAGAATTGGCCGCGATGAACAGACTTCGGGAAAGTAAGGAACTCAGCAATGATGCCAAATGGCGATTGGCAGCGGCCTATGCTTTGGCGGGAAAGAAAAACGTGGCGCAGGAAATTGCACAAACGGCAAATATCAATTTTGAGCCCCAAAAATCGGATACCTATACTTATGGTTCTCCATTTAGAAATAAGGCGATGGCGCTGGAAACTATGGTTCTTTTGGACGATCCGAAACAGCGTGATTTGGCCTTGTCTTTAGCAAAGGATTTAGGAATGGACCTTTGGTACAGCACCCAAGAAACGGCCTATGCGCTTTTGGCACTGGCAAAAATGGTTGAAAAAAGTGGGGGAAAAGCGATGGAACTCACATTTACCAAAAATGGTAAAACGGAAGAAGTAAAAAGTGACCGCGCCTTGGTGCAGAAGGATCTTTCCTTTACAATGGGAAGCAACTCGGTAACCGTTACCAATAAAAAAGGAAATGTTGTGTTTGTCACCCTTTCACAAACAGGAAAATTACCGCTTGGAAATGAACTGGCTGAGCAGCGCAATCTTTCCATCAAATCTCAATACTTAGATGGTGCTGGAAAAGTGTTGGACGTTTCAAATTTGCGACAGGGAACAGAAATCATAGCAAAAGTGAGCGTCACCAACACTTCCAACAATGCAATAAGGAATGTGGCTTTAACGAAAATCTTCCCCAGCGGATGGGAAATTGTCAACACGAGTTTTACTGAACTCGGCGGTGGCGCAAGCGGAAATGCACGCTATACCGACATTCGGGATGACAGGGTAAATTTCTTTTTCGATTTGGATAAGAATGAAACAAGAACATTTACGGTTAAACTGAATGCTTCTTATTTGGGAACTTATTATTTACCGGGCACGCAGGTTGAGGGAATGTATGACAATTCGTATTATGCACGGAATAAGGGGATGTGGGTGAAGGTTGAGTTATGAGTATTTCCAGATCAGAGTTCAGAGGTATGAGTCTGCCGTTCGTCAATGGATTATGAACCTGCAAGGTGTTCCCCGCCCTTTGCGAGGCACGAAGCAATCTGCGGGGCTCCTTGTAGGTCTTTCTATAAATGAAAAGGTAGATGGCAAAAATGAACAAGTATTTCTATTTTAGCCCAGAGTGTGCATAATTTTACGGTCAAGCAGCAAATTATATATGTATTTTGCTACTCAACCAGAAAATTTCAATCTTATTTCCGGATAATCTCTTCAGGTTTGTCGTTCTTTTGATTGTATCAGGAAGAAGTCTCCTTTGGTCTTTCCTAAAACAATAAAAACATTAAAAGCCTAAATTCCCTATCTTTACTAAATATATTTTAAAAATGACTATCGCCGAGAGAAAAATAAAGCTTGTTCAAAAAATTCTCCAATCAGATGAAGAAACGGTTTCACGATTTGAAGAAATTCTAGAAAGTGAAAACTTAGATGAATCTAAAGTGGTAGCTCATACTATCAATGGACGAGCAATATCGCTTAAGGAATATCGTGAGAAAAATGAACGTGCTGTGGCTGGTTATGCTGAAGGGAAATTTAGATCGTCAGAAGAACTAAAGAATAAATTCCGTTCAAAGTAAGAGTGTAGAATGGATGAAAGAGTAAAAAACATTCATTGGTCCGATGAAGCTAATAGCGATTTAGATGAAATTTATGAATTTTATTTGGAACACTCTCCAGACAAAGCATCCCAAAATTTAATCGATTTAATTTCCGAAGCAGAAGAGATAATCTTCACTAAACAATGGCAGGTAGATGAATTCGATTCTACTTTTAGACGAATTATCGTGAAAAGAAAATTTCGAGTGGTCTATAAAATAATTAATGAAGTAATTTTGATTACGGCTGTTTATCCCACAAAGAAAAACCCTGAAGATTTCAGGAGGTGATGCCATCAGATTTGAATATGGCAAATGAAAAAGATTATTCCCTTCCTCAAAACCCACAAAATAAAACTCAGCCTCCTGCTAGTTCTATTTCTGATTTGGCTTTTCTGTCTTCCCACACCACTTTTCAATGTTCCCACAGCCACCGTCGCCGAAAGCAGCAACGGACAAATGCTCGGCGCAAGAATTGCCGACGACGGCCAATGGCGGTTTCCGCAACTGGATTCGGTGCCGGCGCGATTTGAAAAATGTGTGCTGTACTTTGAGGACGAACATTTCTATTGGCATCCTGGCTTTAATCCGGTTTCCATTTCAAAAGCACTTTGGAATAACCTGAGCGGAAAACCCCGTCGTGGTGGAAGTACGATTACACAACAAGTCATTAGACTTTCGAGAAAAAACAAACACCGAACGTATTTTGAAAAATTAGTGGAAATCTTTCAGGCAACACGTTTGGAAGCAGGCTATAGCAAAAAATCTATTTTGAATTTATATTCTTCCTACGCCCCTTTCGGCGGAAATGTGGTAGGATTGGAAACTGCTTCTTGGCGTTATTTCGGGATTCCCGCCAGCGAATTGAGCTGGGGCCAATCCGCAGCTTTGGCGGTACTTCCCAATGCGCCTTCTTTGATATTTCCTGGGAAAAACGAAGCGATTTTAAAACAGAAAAGAGATGCGCTTTTATTAAAGCTTTTTCAAAAGAAGATAATCGATAAAACCACTTACGAATTGGCCTTGGAAGAAAAACTTCCTGGAAAACCGCAAGCTTTACCAGAATTCGCACCTCATCTTACGGAGAAAATCAGGAAAGAATATCCGGGAAAACGTATTGAAACGACCATTGATTTTTCACTTCAGAATAAAGTAAACAACATTGTAAAAGAACACTATTACATTTTGGCACAAAACCAGATCCACAATCTGGCGGTTTTGGTAATGGACGTAAACACCCGAGAGATTCTGGCGTATGTAGGCAATTCGCCGACAACTGCAGATCATAATAATTTTGTGGATATCATCGAAAAACCAAGAAATACGGGAAGCATTTTAAAGCCCTTTCTGTTTGCTTCAATGCTTGATGCGGGCGAAATTCTTCCAAATACTTTAGTGGCGGATGTTCCTACTTCGGTCAATGGATATTCCCCAGAAAATTTCGACAAAAAATTCAATGGCGCGGTGCCAGCAAGTGTGGCATTATCACGTTCGTTAAATATCCCTGCAGTTCGGATGCTTCGGGAGTTCGGGTTTCAGCGATTTTATAATATTCTAAAAAAGACCAATCAAAAAGCGATTGACCAACCTGCCGACTATTACGGTCTGTCAATGATTCTGGGCGGCGGCGAAAGCAGTTTATGGGATATCACCAAAGCGTATGCGGGAATGGCTTCCACGCTCAATTACTTCAACAATTCTTCCAGCGAATACCGGGAAAATGAATTTGTGGAACCTTTTTATGTGAAAGGCCATTCTGAAATTCCTTTTGGAAATATCCGAACCACAGCTCCCGTTTGGAATGCCGGCGCCATTTATGAAACTTTTGATGCAATGCAGAAAGTAAATCGGCCCAGTGGAGAGGAAAACTGGGAATTCTTTACCAGCAGTCAACCCATTGCGTGGAAAACAGGAACAAGTCACGGATTTAAGGATTCCTGGGCAGTTGGCGTTACGCCGAAATACGCCATCGGGGTTTGGGCTGGCAATGCATCGGGAGAAGGCAGGCCGGGCTTGACGGGTATCCAAGCTGCTTCACCGATATTGTTTGATATTCTAAATATTCTACCCAAAAGTGGATGGTTCGGAATTCCTTACGATGAACTGGTCGAAGTTGAAATCTGTGCCAAAAGTGGACATTTGACTGGATTATTTTGTGAGGAAACCAAAAAGGAATGGATTCCCTTAAATGGAACTCGAACAGAAGCTTGTCCCTATCATCAAACAGTTTTCCTGAATGCTTCTGAAAATTATCGGGTAAATTCTTCCTGTTACCCACTTTCGGAAATGAAACAAAAAAATTGGTTCACCTTGCCGCCAGTCATTGAATATTATTACGCGGCCCTTCATCCGGAATACAAGTCCCTGCCTCCTTTTGCACCCGATTGTTTACGTGAAGGAGAAAACCTGATGGCTTTTATCTATCCCAAGCGGAATGAAACGGTTTTGCTTCCAAAGAATTTTGATGAAAACATAAACGACGTCATTTTTAAAATCGCCCATCGCTCGTCTGAAACTACAGTCTATTGGTATTTGGATTCGGAATATATTGGTAAAACAGAAATCTTTCACGAATTGGCAATTTCGCCAAAACCCGGGAGCTATATTTTGACGGTGGTGGATGGTGAGGGGAATGTTTTGAAGGAGAGGATTGAGATTCAAGGGATTCAATAATCGAATCGGTTTGGCTACAAGCTCCAATTTATCCAATATTTTAACATTCCTTATCTAAAACGTGGATAAAAAACTTCTCTTTAATTTAAGGGCTTTACCGAAATAACTCAACGCCAACTTCTCTAAATAGATTCCATGTCATAGCTACTACCTCCGAGAAAAGAAACTGATGCTACAAGAACCAAGAGCGTAGGACACTACAATTAAAGTTTTTAAAATTTTAAAAGTAGGAGAATTTGTGATATTGCAATAATCTACCCAAGATACGTATCCTCCTGGTTGTTGCGGCGATCGATGAATTTTGACCGGACAACATTAAGAAGAATGTTTTTTCGGGAAATTATCCCTTTGGCTCGCTTTGTGCATACTCGGCACAGAGAAGACTTTTTTTGGGTTTTAGCGTTTCTATAAGAGTTTTATCTCATTGAAAGCCTTAGTTTTCCGATAGGGAAATTCATCTGGATATCTCCTCCATTCAAAATAAAAAACGATATGAAACTACATTTTTTTACCATTATGCTATCCGCGCTCACTCTTGTGGGATGTGGCGCATCAAAAACCGATACCGTGAAAGATACTAATTCAAATACTCCTCTCGGCCAGACCTACTGGGTTCTGGAGGAATTGGATGGGCAAAAAATCAGTCAGGCCCAAGAGCAAGATAGGGAAATAGGATTTAAGTTGGACCCTGCCGAAAATAGGGTTTCTGGATTTGCTGGCTGTAACAGCTTTTTTGGCGAATATCGTCTTGAAGAAGGAAATAGGATATACTTTTCTGCTTTCGGAGCCACCAAAATGGCCTGTCCGGATTCGCAATTCAACGAACAGGAATTTCTCAATACGTTTTCCGAAGCGACAAGCTATCGCATTGTCGGTGACAGATTGGAACTTCTTATAGGAAAAAGGGCACCATTGGCGGTGTTTAAAAGAAAATCTGCAGACCATGCCACTGCCATCACCGAAAAATATTGGAAGTTGAAGACCTTGGAAGGACAGGAGGTAAAAATGGGAAAGAACCAAGAGCGGGAAGTGTATTTTATGCTTAAAAATGAGGACAATCGCGTAACAGGGTTTGCCGGGTGCAATAACTTGATGGGCACCTATAGCTTGGAAGAAGGTAATAGGATTCGTTTTTCCCAAATGGCGACCACGCTTATGGCATGTCCGGATGTGGATTTTAACGAAAGTGAATTTTTGAAAGTCTTTGAACTTGCCGATAACTACACCATAAGCGGGAACCAATTGTCGCTAAATGTGGGAAGACGGGCTCCCTTGGCTGTTTTTGAAGCCGTTTATATGGATTGAAAAAGGTATTTCTGCGTATAGTTAGAAGCAAAATCCCCAAACTTTTTTCCACAATGGTGGGAAATGTATATTTTTAGAGCGACGAGTTGCGTTAAACTTCATATTTTCAACGAAAAATTTCATAAATGAATTATTTTTTAATATTCCTCAGTTTTCTGTTTTTGAACGGTGCCGCCGAAAGGAACGAGTTAACCGTAACCATCAGCAATATCAAACATGTGAGAGGCAGTATTGAAATTGGATTGTTCAATACCGGAGAACGTTTTTTGGAAGAAGGGCAGGCTTACAAAAGTATTTCGGTAGAGGTGAACGATACTTCCGAAACCCTAACCATCAAAAACTTGCCAGACGGCGTGTATGCTATTTCCCTTTATCACGACGTAAATTCGAATGGGCGCTGCGACCGGAATTTTTTGGGAATTCCCAAAGAACCCTATGCTTTTTCCAATAACTTCCGACCCAAATTTTCCCCTCCCAGTTTTGAGGATTGCCAATTTCAAATTTCCGGTGACCATTCCTTGGAAATTAAACTTCTTCACTAGCTTTCGCGCCCTATGAGGCATAATCGTGGAACGGTTCTTGCCTCTATATGGTTGAAAATCGGTATCTTCGCGATATTGTTTTTTTGGCCTGGACAAAACAGCCATACTTGGGGTCCTTTGTGGACCCGTTTTTAGTCCTACAATCCACAACGATGGATTTCCCCGCTGCCTTCCGCAGCTTTTACCAGAGAAATATTAATAGGGGAACGGTTTCCGCATAAGGAAGTGGTTCACCATAAAATTGTATATCATTCTATGAACAAGACACGCAAAGAGAAAAAACGAATTGGAATTATAGGTGCCGGCCCCAGTGGTCTGGCACAAATTAGGGCTTTTGAAGCCCTGCAGGATCAAGGAGAGGACATTCCCGAAATTGTCTGTTTCGAAAAGCAGAGCAATTGGGGAGGGATGTGGAATTATACCTGGCGCACGGGAGTGGGGAAATATGGAGAACCCATCCACGGGAGTATGTATAAATACCTTTAGTCCAATGGGCCCAAGGAATGCCTGGAATTTTCAGATTATTCCTTTGATGAACATTTTAAAAAGCCTATTTCTTCTTATCCTCCCAGACCGGTGCTCTTCGATTACATTCAAGGAAGGATAAAGAAAAGCAAGGCCCGTGAATTTATTCGGTTCGACACTACCGCCCGCTGGGTGAGCTATGATGAAAAAACCAAAAAATTCACTGTTATTCTGGACGACTTGAAGATCGACAAAACCTATTCCGAAGAATTTGACTACCTAATTGTAGCTTCAGGTCATTTCTCTACCCCCAATATGCCTTATTTTAAAGGAATAGAGAATTTTCCCGGTACGGTGATGCACGCCCACGATTTTAGAGGTGCCGATCAGTTTAAGGATAAAAACCTTCTTCTTATTGGCAGCAGTTATTCTGCCGAGGATATCGGCGTACAATGCCATAAACACGGTGCAGCCTCTGTTACCTTAAGCTATAGAAGCAATCCCATTGGCGTGGAATGGCCGGAAGGAATACAGGAATTGCCCCTTGTGACCCATTTTGATGGGGACAGGGCCTTTTTTAAGAACGGCACCAACGAAAAATTTGATGCGGTTGTAATGTGCACAGGCTATCAGCACAAATTTCCGTTTCTGCCCGATGAGCTTAGATTAAAGACCAAAAACAATCTGTATCCCGACCAGTTGTACAAGGGAATCTTCTTTAACAAACTTCCGAAGTTGATTTTCTTGGGGATGCAGGACCAATATTACACCTTTAACATGTTTGACGCCCAAGCCTGGGTTGCCCGGGATTATATGATCAATCGACTGGAGCTGCCTTCTGAGGCCGAAAGACGAATAGACATGGACAAATGGCTGGAACGAAATGAAGCCCTTGGGAATGAGCTCGACCATGTTGATTTCCAATCGGATTATATCAAGGATCTTTTACAACTTTCCGATTACCCCCATTTTAATGTAGATGAAGTGGGTGAAATGTTTAAATCATGGCTAAAGGACAAGGAGGAAAATATTCTTACCTACCGCGACAAAACGTATAAGAGCGTGGTTACGGGTACCATGGCGGCCAAACATCATACCCAGTGGATGGATGAACTGGACGATAGCAAGGAACGCTACCTGTTTGAACCCGAAGAGGAAGAAGAAGAATTGGCTTTTGAGGAGAAATAATTTAAATTCTCCCTAAGAGGAAAACCATCTATCCACACATGTTACGGGTAGATGGTTTTTATTTTTATCGAGTTGTAGGCGGGAATTGCACTTATGGCAGATAAAGATGTTCATTTTCAGAAGGTAACGGAAGAAAAACATTTAATTTATTTTTATTTGTTCTAAATAAGGATAGTATCTAAATTTGCCATCCAATCGTAATAGAAGCCGTGGATACTTTCGCCATCGCTTCGGGCATAGAAAAATCAACAAAAAATGAAATCCTTTATTACTTCAATTGTTCTTCTGCTTGCACTATCTGCTGTGGCCCAGGAAGACAATATTTTCCATGAACGCAGTTTTTGGAGGGGAAATCCCAATTTAAATACGGTCCAGGAAAAAATCGCAGAAGGCCATGATCCCACGGCATTCAACAATAATGGCTTTGATGCCACCACCCTCGCCTTACTCGCTGGTGCCAGACCGGAGGTGGTGGGCTATTTGTTGTCCCTCGAGGGGAATCCCGTAAATAAACGAACCCATGATGGCCGCATTTATCTGCACTGGGCAACCTTTGGCGGAAAGGTTGAAAATGTGAGGCTTTTGCTGGAAAAAGGTTCCGAGGTGGATGCACGCGACAGCCGAGGCAATACCCCTCTTACCTTTGGTGCCACCAACGGACTGACCCATCCGGAAATTTATAGGCTTTTTGAGGAAAAGGGGGTTGATCTGGCAAGGGAAAAAAATCCACAGGGAGCAAATCTGCTGTTGCTGTCTTCTCCTTTTATGGAGAAAATGGATATGATGGATTATTTTCTGAATAGAGGTATTTCTCTTGCAAGCCTTGATGACCAAGGTAACGGAGTTTTTAATTATGCAGCGCGACGAGGAAATATCGCGCTTTTAAAAGAATTGGTAAATGCGGGAGTGGATTATCAAACCTTAAATAAACAGGGCGGAAATGCGTTTATGTTTGCCGCCCAAGGCACCCGGGGTTTTGATAATTCCTTGGAAGTTTATCAATATCTACAAGACTTGGGATTAAAAGCCAATATAGTGGCCAAGGACGGAAGCACTCCCTTGCACCGAATTGCCCTCTCCAAGGTAAAGCCCGAGATACTGCAATTTTTTATCGATGCCGGCGCAAATGTGGACCAACAAGATGAGGAGGGAAACACTCCCTTTTTGAATGCCAGTTTTCGCAATTCGTTGGAAAACGTAAAAATTTTGGCCCAAAGATCCGGAAATCTTAATGCCGTAAACCATTCGGGACAATCTGCCTTAATGTTGGCCATGGAAAACAATTCCCCGGAAGTGGTGGAATTTTTGTTGGAAACCGGCGCAAAAGTGGAAAATAGGGACAATGTAGGCAATTCCGTGGCGTATTACTGGATTGTCTCCTTCAACCCGGGGAAAACCGAGGAGTTTGAGCAAAAATTGCAATTGCTTCAAAAAAACGGAGTGCAAATGAATGGGCTGCAGACGGAAGACTATACACTTTACCATTTGGCCGCATTGACCGATAACATGGAATTGATCAAACGGTTGGAGGATTTTAAGATTCCGGTAAACGCCAAAAATGAAGATGGGATGACGGCCTTGCATTTGGCCGCCATGAAAGCCAAAAATGACGACGTGATGAAGTATTTAATCACCTTGGGTGCCGATAAAAAAGCGACTACCCCATTTGGAGAAACGGCCTATGAGCTGGCCAAGGAGAATGAAGTATTGCAAAAGAAAAAAACGTCTCTCGAATTTCTAAGATAATTTATACAACATCAAAAGGTTGGTCTTAGGGACCTCTTTAGTTCTAATTCTGAAAACCATGAAAAAAACATTCCTAATCATTCCATTCCTTTTTCTGGTTGGGATTTTTATAGCGGGATTTGCCTCCGCAGAAAAAACCCCGGTAAAATGTTTGATACAGATGACCAATTATTCCGGGGAGGGAGCTTATGTAATTGTTTCGCTAATAGATACACAAGGTGAGTATGTGGAAACCCTTTATGTACAGGGAAAAGATCCCGAATGGTACAGTGAACTAACCGCCTGGTGGAACTTTTACGGGAAAACCAAGCCCAATATCGACGCTATTTCCGGAGAGACCATCAAAGGTGGGGAGAGAACGGTTGCCGTGCTGCACATTCCTTCGGAAAAAATAAACACGGGTTACAGTCTTCGCTTTGAAAGTTCGGTGGAAGACAAGGATTATTTTAAGACCGATTTGCAATTTCCCTTAACCTCCGAAAATTTGAAGAGCAAGCAAGAAGGTTCAGGTTTTATTCGGTACGTAAAAATGCTGATGAAATAAGCTTTTTAAAATGAATATTTCGAAAAAATAATTGAGTTGTGGAATTTCAGAATTCGATAATTTCCTTAGTTATCCCGAAATGAGCATTTCCATCTGGCGATACATTCACTTGATCTTGGCCGCGGTTTCGGCGGTTTTTCTCTTGGTGGCCTCTGTGACGGGAGTTATTTTGGCCGTGGAACCTATAGTACATCAAGCCAAAGGGTTTGCCGTGCGGGATTTGGAGGAGGTAAGTGTGGCCCAGGCTGTAAAGGCACTGGAGCAAAACTTTCAGGAAGTCTTTTCCGTGGAGGTAGAACCCGCGGGATTTGTAAAAGCCTCGGTATTGACTCCCGATTTTGAAACCCGCGATATCTATTTTGATCCCCTTTCAGGGGAAGAATTAGGGGAAGTCCCTACGCGACACCCTCTTTTCAGTTTTTCCACCAATCTTCACCGATCGCTCTTTCTAAAAAGCACGGGAAGATTTCTCATTGGCTTGGTTTCCTTGCTCCTGTTCGTCATTGCCATTACGGGAATCATTCTTGTTGTGAAGAGGCAAGGGGGCATCGCCCGTTTTTTTTCAAAGGTGCGAAAGGAATATTTCGCCATGCGATATCACGTAATAATCAGCCGATGGGTGTTTCTTCCCATCATGATCCTTTCCCTTACGGGAGTGTATCTTTCCGCAGAAAAATTTGAACTGTTGCCGGCCACTGCTTCCCCATTTAAGGAGAACCCTCAAAAGGCCGGGTTGGCAACATGGGAAACCTCTTCGGAAATTCCATTCTTTAAGCAGACACCGCTTTCCGAAGTGCGAAAGATAGAGTTTCCTTTTTCCGATGAGCCTGATGATTTTTTCCAGGTAGCCTTAAAAGACAAAGAGATTAAGGTGAATAGGCAAACGGGAGCTATCATGGCCACTGCCAATTATCCGGTAGTGCAGCTCGTGTCCCAAATCAGTTTCACGCTGCATACGGGTGAAGGAAGTGTGTTGTGGTCTCTGGTGCTTTTACTGGCCAGCGCATCGCTTTTGTTCTTTATTTATTCAGGATTTGTGATGGCTGTAAAACGGCTAAAAAAATCACAGGATACAACAATTGACAAGCCAGTTGCCATTGAAGAATGCGAATACGTGCTTTTGGTCGGTTCCGAAACGGGTACGACCATTGACTTTGCCCAGCGACTGCTCTCGGCTCTTATCAATAGCGGACAAAAAGCCTGCATCGCCCAATTGAACGAATATCAACAATACAATTCGGCCACGCATCTCGTTATTTTAACCGCTACATACGGCGATGGCGAACCGCCTACCAATGCCCGGTTTTTTGAAGATTTGTTTGAAGAAGTGGAGCAGGAGGGGGAAATAAGTTATGCGGTAGTAGGTTTTGGATCTTTGGAATATCCTGAATACTGCGCATTTGCCGTGACAGTGGAAAAACTCTTCCAGCAAAAGGATAATTTTAAACCAGCGCTGCCTCTATTTAAAGTCAATGATGCCAGCTTTACGGCTTTTGCCAAGTGGGTTGGGAAGTGGGGGGAGAGCACAGGGTTGGAGCTGAAGCTCAAGGCACCCAAAGAAAAGCGGAAAAAGTTAAAACAATGGGCCTTTGAGGTTTTGGAGCGCACAGATATAAACGAAGACGATACATTTTTGCTGCGGTTGGAGCCCGATAAAAAACTGAAATATACTTCAGGCGATTTGTTGGCCATTGTTCCTGAAGGCAGTAAAAATCCGCGTCAATATTCCATTGCCAAGATGGAGAACGAAATTGTTTTGAGCATTAAAATACATCCCTTTGGAAAAGGTTCAAATTTTCTCTATTCCCTAAACCCCGGAGATTCGCTATCGGCGACCGTGGAGCCCAATCCGCACTTCCATCTTCCCAAAAAGTCAAAGTCGGCAGTATTGATTGCAAATGGCACCGGAATCGCCCCGTTTTTGGGAATGCTTCGGGAAAACAGCGATATGGATATCCACCTGTTGTGGGGCACCCGCACCCATGCCTCCTGCCGTCTTTACGACACTGTCCTGGGCGAGAACAACTGTGTATTTGCTTCCGCTGTTTCCAAAGGAGTGGGCATTTATCGTTGTTTTTCGCGGGAAGCCAATGAAAAGCGTTACGTGCAGGATCTGGTGAGGGAACAGGCAGATGTTGTTCTTAGGAATTTTGAAAACAACGGAACTTGCATGATCTGCGGATCACTTTCCATGCAAAACGATGTCTTGGATGAGATCGATCGACTACTGCGGGAAAGATCAAAAATTACCCTTGATATCCTCGTTCAAAAGGGCCAATTAAAAATGGATTGTTACTGATGTGCAATTCCAGCGTGCGAAAATAGCATTGCAATCTGCCAATAGCGAAATAAAAATCAGCAAACCCGTTAATAAAGTGCGATTTTGATTGTAAAGTTTATTTTATTTTTTTTACATTTGAATCTATAGCCAACGCGCTTTACTTTCTCCCCACAATACAGCCCCTTATAATAACCATTGTTTAAATGTTGAATTCAGGATAGAAGAACGCTTCCGTTATCTGGACTGTGCCGTAATTCTCTGTTTACACGCTTTATGTTCAATGGGTTTTTGAAATGTTTCACCTTAAAAGCTGTATATCGTTATGAAAACCAAAGTGATAATTTTGATATTGGTGGTCCTTGGGGGTAAAATGGTTGTGGGTCAAAGTAAAAAGGAACTCCGTGCAACCGTGCTTAGGCTCCAGATGGATTCCACGGCAAAAGAAAAACAAATGGAATCGCATTCGCTGCTCATTACTTCCTTAAAATCTGAACTGGCCACTGTAAAAACCTTAAAAGAGGAACTGCAATCGCAACTGGAGGAGAGCAACAGGGCCTTGCGATTCTCACGCGACAGCCTTTCAGACGCCCTTTCCCAGCTTTCCGCCTATAAAGAGGAATACAACGACCAGTTAGACTCCCTGATTACCTACTCGCGAATTACCAACTTTATCAAATGTTTTTATGCCTCGCTGGAAACTTCGGAAGAGGAGGACCTTAGACAACACGAATTCGGCGATATGAAGTTCAGCTTGGAAAACTTCAATTCTTTGGTAAGCCATGAAGCCCGATACAGCAAAGAACGGGTGAAAAACCTTTCCGATCAGAAAACGCATTCCAAATATTTTATCATGCTCGAGGATATAGAGGAAATCAAATTCAGCCTGGACAAGATACTGGTGAAGACAAAAGTGATGTATTCCGGAGAAAATATGGGACTCTACTACAATCTGGAACAGCTTACCTTAAGCGATAATAAAGGATTGCTAAAACTTACCGATTGGGTAGATCTCGATCTATACAAAATAGCTCCCACCATTGAATGGAACGATCAGAGTTTTACCCGAGACGATTTTTATCGATGGATCGATGGCAGTAGCAGGTAGATATTAAAAATAGACGCGGCAAATAAAATTTCCGCAATATCTTAATTCTCTGCTTGGGCAGATTCCCCGCCCGAAATAATTAGCCTAAATTTGCACGGGCATATTTTTCTATCTGTCCTATAATCATGCAAATGTTTTATGGCAAAACTTTATGATAACCGGTGGGTGCTGTTGAGCATTATTGCCCTCACTTGGGGAAGTTCGTTTATACTGATCAAAAAATCGCTCCTCGCCTTTACTCCCTATCAAATAGGATCCTTTCGCGTAGGGATATCGGGCCTTCTTATGGCCTATATCGGGATTCCCGCCCTGCGAAAGATGGACAGGCAGACGCTGTTTTGGGTGGTTCTCACCGGTTTTTTCGGCAATTTTATTCCCATGTATCTGTTTCCCATTGCCCAAACCCGTGTGAGCAGTTCCTTAGCGGGTATCCTCGATTCCTTGGTGCCGGTTTTTGTGTTGGTGCTTGGTTTTCTTCTCTTCGGAATTAAAAGCAAGGGGCTGCAGGTTGTTGGCGCAGTGATAGGATTTTTGGGGGCTGCCATGCTGATGTACTTTTCCGAAACCGGCACGGAAGAATCGCAACTTTTGTTTGCTCTATTGGTGGTTCTTGCCACGGCATGTTATGCCATGGCAGGGTTGATAATCAAGGAACGCCTGCAGCACATTCCCTCCTTGCGGCTTTCTGGGGCGGTTTTTACGGTTTGGATGGTTCCGTCCCTGGTTATTTTGTTTGCCAGCGGATTCTTTTCGCGCTTTTCCGATAATCCCCAAGCTGTGGAGTCTCTGGGCTACTTGGGTATTCTCACGGTTCTGGGAACGGCAATGGCCATGATATTATACTATAAGTTGATCCAAAACACCTCGGCGGTCTTTGCCAGTACCGTAACCTATCTTTTACCGGTGGTAGCGGTTATGTGGGGAATTGTCGATGGAGAACGATTCAGTATATGGCATGTGGTTGGCGGATTGCTTATCTTGTGGGGAATATATTTGATTCGGGAAAAGAAGATAGCCGAACATCCAGTGCCTCGATAATATTTTAAGATTCAAGATTACATGGTAGCGTTTTTCACAGATTACAAATCGGAATTATTATATGGTCTTTTGGTAATTGTGGCCGTTTTCTTGCTGCGTTTTCTTACCAATGTACTCCACCGCTGGCTTGTGCGCCAGGAACATAAAAAATATCCCGGGGCGCAGACCACCTCCTTGGAGCTTGTAAAGAGGATTCTCAAGGCCCTATGGTTGGTATTGGGTATCATGGCCCTCATTTTTTTGTTTTTTACAGAATTGTACGAAAGGCTGCAAGACGACTTCCGGATTATTATATACATTGGTTTTGTAGCCGTAGGTACTATTGTTGTCGCTTCCTCTGTCAACATCTGGTTTCGCAGAAAGGTAGAGCAAAAGCTCGTGACAAAGGAAGATCCCACCGTTTTAAAATTTTTGCGGTATATCGCCGTCTTTATGGTCTATGTGGTGGGAATTATGTTTGTTCTCCTTGCCTTCCCGTCTCTTAAGGGAGTGGCACAGACGGCTCTGGGCGGCGCGGGGATATTGGCTTTGATTGCCGGGGTGTCCTCCCAAGAAGCACTGTCAAATTTGGTGGGGGGATTGTTTATCATTTCCTTTAAGCCGTTTAAGATTGGAGATATTATAAAAATTTCCGATTCCATGGTGGGCACGGTGGTGGATATAACCCTTAGGCATACTGTGCTGAGGAATTTTGAGAATAAAATGATCGTAATTCCCAATGCCATTATCAACAAGGAGAAATTGATCAATTATGATCTTCACGATATGAAGATCTGTGAACGCATTGAGATTGGAATTTCCTATGACAGCGATGTGGACCTGGCCAAGGAAATAATGCGTGAAGAATGTGAAAAACATCCGCTCATTCTGGACAACCGTTCCGCCTCCGATGTCCTTGATGGGAAGCCGATGATTCGGGTGGCGCTTATTTCCCTCAACAACTCCTCAGTGACCCTAAGGGCTTGGGCCTGGGCAAGGAATTTTTCCCATTCCTTTGATATGCGCTGCGATTTGCTGGAGAGCATCAAAAAACGCTTTGATGCCGAAGGTGTCGAAATTCCATTTCCACACCGAACCGTTGTGGTGAAGGAACCGCAAAATAACCAAATGCAGTAGAACAATGGATTTCAGGTTAATGGTGTTTAAAACGGTCGCGGAAGAATTGAGCTTTACCAAGGCCTCAAAACGTCTCTTTGTGTCGCAGCCCGCTGTGACCAAACACGTCAACGAACTGGAAAAACACTTTGGCACCGCCTTGTTCAACAGACATGGCAATTCTATTTCCCTTACCCGCGAGGGCAAGATATGTCTGCAATACGCCGAACAGATACTCGGGCTGTACAAAAAACTCGAGGGGGAATTTGCCGAACCGGCGGGAATTCTTCCAGAGAAAATCCATTTGGCGGCAAGCACCACCATCGCCCAATATATTCTTCCTTCGCTTTTGGCCCGTTTCACCGAACTGCATCCAGAAACTTCCATTACCCTTACCAACCAAAATTCTGAAATGATAGAGACCTTGGTTTTGGAGAGAAAGTGCGAATTGGGGATGGTGGAAGGAAATACCAATAATCCCTTGCTTCATTATCAGGCCTTTGTCAAGGATGAAATTGTTCTCACCTGCCACAGTGGAAATACAGCTATAACCACCCCGACAATTGCTCCGGAAAAATTGTTTTCCCTTCCTCTTGTTCTGCGGGAACAGGGTTCGGGAACCCGTGTGGTTCTTGAAAATGCATTAAAAAGCAAGGGTGTGGAAATGAAAAGGTGCAATATTTCCATGGAATTGGGCAGTACCGAAAGCATAAAAAACTACCTCATGGCCTCTGAAAGCTTTGCTTTCCTCTCCATCCATTCCATTGCCAGGGAACTGAAGAACAATTCGCTCAAAGTGGTGGACATCGAGGGTCTTGAAATCCTGAGAGCCTTTCAGTTTGTAAGCCTGCATGGCAACTATAACCCCACTTCGGAATGGTTGAAGAATTTTTTTCTGAATCATTATAACCGTATGGAATAGTGCATAACTAAATGTGATGAAAATTATCGGCCAAAGCTCCCGACATTTGCAGTGGAAATAAAAACAAATCTGAAATGAAAGAAAAAATGGCAACTAATGGAACCTGGATAAAGGTTTTGTTTATCATAGCCATGGTTTTGTGTATCTCGGGATATGTGAGCAGTCCCGTAGCTTTGGTGGGAGGCTTTTTGTTTTCCTATTTTCTCGGCCATCCATTTTTATCACTCAACAGCAAGGCGGTAAACTGGTTGCTAAAGATAGCTGTGGTTGGTTTGGGTTTTGGTATGAATCTGGTAGAAACCCTAAACGCGGGAAAGGACGGATTTGTGCTTACCGTGTTTTCCATTGCAGCCACCTTGATTTTAGGCTATTTTTTGGGAAGAATGCTCAAGATGGACAAAAAAGGTTCGCATCTTATCAGCTCGGGAACGGCCATTTGCGGCGGAAGTGCCATCGCTGCCGTTTCTCCCGTAATCAATGCCTCGGAAAAAGATATTTCTATTTCCCTGGGGGTCATTTTCCTTCTGAATTCTATTGCCTTGATAATCTTTCCTCCCTTGGGACATCTCTTCAGCCTTAGCCAACACCAATTCGGACTGTGGTGCGCTATTGCCATCCACGATACCAGTTCGGTAGTAGGGGCGGCCTATACTTTTGGCGATGAAGCCCTTAAGGTAGCCGCCACCGTAAAATTGGCCCGGGCACTGTGGATAATTCCCGTTTCCATCCTTTCGGTATTCCTTTTTAAAGGGAAGGGGAAAAGCGTGAAAATTCCATATTTTATCTTTTTGTTTATCCTCGCCATCATAATGAACAGTTATCTTCCTCTTCCAAACTTGCTTACCGAAGGCATCACAAGGCTTTCAAAATCGCTGTTGGTCTTAACCTTGTTTCTTATAGGAGCCGGGCTGTCTGTGGATAAAATAAAAGCCGCCGGATGGAAACCAATGATTCTTGGAATTTCGCTGTGGATTTTTATTTCCATTAGCTCTATTTTGGTCATTCTATCTCTTTAATAATCCAAAGCGATTGATACTGTAATTTTTCTACAATCCCATGCCAACAAAGATGCGATGTCGGGGATCTTTTTTCGGATATATTCCGATTATCTACAGAGTTTCCCTTCTAAACAAATGAATTTCCAATAGCAAATAAACTTGCGGTAACGATTGAACTGATGGGAAGCCTAAATCAATTTCAGTTGGTTTACAATTTCTTGTAAGGAGGCCTTTGCATCGCCGAATAATATGCTGCAGTTGTCCATTCCGAAGAGATCGTTCTGTACGCCGGCATATCCGGTATTCATACTTCGTTTCATCACGATAACCTGCTTGGCCTCATGTGTGCGAATAATGGGCATGCCGTACACCGGGCTATCGGGATTGTTTTCGGCCGCAGGGTTTACCACGTCGTTGGCACCGATCACCATTACCACGTCGTAATCTGCCATCATTTCGTTTCCTTCATCCATTTCCTTAAGGCGCGAATAATCTACATTGGCTTCGGCCAAGAGCACGTTCATGTGCCCGGGCATGCGACCGGCCACGGGATGGATTATATAATCCACCTCGCATCCCCGTTTCTCCAGAAGCTGTTGTAGCTGTCCGCATACGTGCTGTGCCTGGGCCACGGCCAATCCATAGCCTGGCACAATAGCTACTTTTTGCGAAAAGGAAAGGGCCAGGGCTGTTTCCGAAATGCTGATTTCCTTTATTTCCTGCTCTTCTTCGGCAGCAGCCCCGCTGCTTTTTTTGAATTTCCCTGCCAACACCTTCATCAATGATCGGTTCATGGCCTTGCACATAAGAAGGGTGAGGAAAATCCCTGCAGCACCCACAAAAATACCTCCGGCAATCATCGCTTTGTTTCCGTAAACAAAACCGGCAAGGGCAGTGGCAATTCCGGTTATACTATTGAGCAGCGAAATAACTACTGGCATATCGGCACCGCCGATGGGCAGAACAAACAAAAGGCCGTACACCATGGCAATTACTGCCAAAATGTACATGAAGAGTGTAAACCCAATGGGAAGTCCACCCAGGAAATAGAGGATGGGCAACACGAAAAACAAGGCCAGCAAAATTCGCGCAGAAACCACTACCGCCATACTTCTGTTGTCTTTGGCCTTGCCGGCCAATTTCCGTTCGGCCAAAATACTTCCGGTAAATGCTACTGCACCAGTTACCAATCCGGCTATCAGCAAGATTTGATTGCCCAAATGGACCGTAAGTGGATTCATTTCGTTCGCCTCCACAAGTCCCAATAGCATGGCACATCCACCGCCGGTGGCATTGAATAGGGACACCAATTGCGGCATGCCAGTCATTTCCACCTTGTCTGAAAGACGTTTTCCTACAAGAGTGCCTATCGCTATGGCCAAGAGCATCACGATCAAATTGGGGTAGGGCACCGTGCCCGTAAGGCCGGCAAGAAAAGTTAAAACTACCGCCAGGACCATTCCAAAGGCAGCGATAAGATTTCCGGTTTTTGCCCTTTTGGGCGAACTCATAAACTTTAGGCCCAAAATAAACGAGATGGTGGCCAGTAAATAACCTACTTCAATGTATGCGTGCATGTAATTTCTGTTTTTCAGCGCCTAAGGACGCTGGGAAGGTTGATGGTTGGTTAATAAAATCTGAACAGGGAATTATCTTTTCCGAATAGGTACATTCACTTTCGTTCACTTATTTTTTTGGACTGAACATTTTCAACATCCGGCCGGTGACAAAGAATCCTCCGGAAATATTCAGTGTACCGAGGAAAACGGCGATTCCCCCCAAGATAAGGTTGAGATAATCATTTGGATCTACATTGAGAATAACGATTATCGCTCCCACCAAGATCACCCCACTGATGGCATTGGCACCAGACATTAACGGCGTGTGCAAAATTGCGGGAACGTTTGAAATAACCTCTATCCCTATGAGGACGCAAAAGACAACAAAGTAGATTTCTTGAATGTGCAGGTTGATGAAGTCCATATATTATTGGTTTTGTGGTTTAAATTTAGGATGCACCCATTCCCCTGTTTCGAGGATTCTGCTTCCCAAAAGAAGCGGATCTGTTTCTGGGTTGGCTTTTTCCTTGTGTTTGAGAAAAGAAAAATAATTGTTTGACAACAGTTTGGAGGCGGCTGCGGGTATTTCGGCGGAAAGATTGGAATTTCCCACCAAGGTAATTCCGTGTACTTGCACGGTTTCGTTATTTTTTGATAATTCGCAATTCCCTCCTTGCTCTGCGGCCATGTCAATAATCACACTGCCCGGTTGCATTGCCTCTACCGAACGGGTTTCGATTAACACAGGTGCTTTTTTGCCGGGAATGTTTGCCGTACTGATAACAATATTGGCAGAGAGTATATGTTGATGGATGAGTTCTTTTTGTTTCTGTTTGTATTCTTCGCTCTGTTCCACGGCATATCCGCCTGCACTTTCCGATTCAATATGGCCTTCAACCTCTACAAATGTGGCCCCAAGGCTCCTTACCTCTTCTCCGGCCGAGGTGCGCACGTCAAATGCTTCAACAATGGCTCCCAAACGACGGGCCGTGGCAATAGCCTGCAATCCGGCCACGCCAGCTCCCAACACCAACACCTTTGCGGGGGTGAGAGTGCCCGCAGCCGTGGTAAACATGGGAAAAACCCCATTAAACAGATTAGAAGCCTTTATCACCGCACGGTATCCTGCCAAAGATGCCATTGATGACAAAACATCCATGGATTGGGCCAAGGTAGTACGCGGCAAAAGGTCTAAACTATAAACCGAAGCACGGTGTTTTTGATAAATATCTAAATGCGAAGGATAAAACAGCGGATTGAAGATACCGACAAAGCTACTGCCTGTTTTTAATTCCTCGCCATTGTAAACATGGTCCAGGGAAAGAATAAGATCGGAATTTTTGAAAATGGAACCTCTATCCCTTACCGTAGCACCCGCTTCGATATATTCACTGTCTGAAATTTGAAGGCTGTCTCCCAGTCCAGATTCTATATTTACCGTGTATTTTAGTTCTGTTTGAAGGCGCTTTACTTCCTTAGGAAGCATGCAGACCCTAGGATCGGAAGGAGTTTTTAAAATGCCAAGGATTTTTGGCTCTTGTTGTTCACTCATAGATTTTGATGATGATGGTTGGTTTAGAAGCAGGAGCGAATATGCTTCGGCTATTGGCTCAGGACCTCAAAGAATTCCTCTTTTGCCTTACGGTAATTTTCCAGATGATTACGGTAAATCTGTCTGTATTTTATGTGTTCGTTCACATAAAACATATCGCACTCCACATCTTCGCATTCCGCGGCTTTGGGGAGAGTGGCCTGATATTTTAGCAATTCCTCCAGGTTTTCCGCATTGGCCTTTCTCTTTTTTAGCAACCGCTGCAGCTTTTCCTGAAATTTTTCACTGTCACGATTTTCAATTTCGGCAAATTGGAGCAGTTTCGTAATTTCCTTTTCAATATAATGAAGATGTTCAATCCAATCTTCCAGTTCGATAGAGCTATTTTTAAAATTGATTGCTTCGGGCGAATCGTGGTCGTAAATCTGCATTGTAATGAATTTTAGATACTGTTTTCGGAAAGGGCCAACGTGCATTGTGCTCTCCTTTTTTTACGGAAATCTGTTATAAAAGTACGTCGATATCAATGGGTCGGGGAGCCTGTTTTACATTGGCAATCTTTAATTCCTTTGTGCCATTGGGAAAATTCCACGTTACGGTATCTCCTGTGGCATATCCCATAACCGCCGAGCCCATGGGGGCGAGAATGGATATTTTATTGGCGGCAATGTCGCGTTCGGTAGGAATAACCAATTGAAACTCGGTTTTCCATGTTCCCGATTCCACGGTGATAATGCTGTTAAATCGAATAACATCCTCGGGCATTTGCTCGTGGTCGTATATCACCGCTTGGGTAAGCTCGTTGCTTAGTTTTTGCAAAGAATCTTTTGTGTTCTTGTCTTTGTAATAACTGGTAACGTTGAGAAGACGTTTTAGAAAAACATATTCTTTCTTTTCCAAGATTAAATTTCCGTACTTCATGATATTGTTGATTCTCTAAAAAAGTGAAACCTCCCAAAATTGGAATATTGGGAGGTCCCACCAATAATGATACTCGTTGTCGTTTATTATGGGAAGATTCCCCTTAAAATGTAAGCTTTCTCTATTCTCTCTATGGCAATGGAAAAGGCTGCGGTTCGCAGATCCACTCCATTTTCTTCGGAATATTCGGTTACTTTCTTAAAAGTGGTTCTCAGTTTTTTCTCGATTTTCTCCAAGATTTCATCCAATTGCCACAGTTCGCCATTTCGGTTTTGCAACCATTCAAAATAGCTTCCTATCACGCCACCCGAATTACACATTATATCGGGTATGATGGTAATACCGCGTTCCAAGAGGATCTTTTCGCCTTCCACGTCGGTAGGGCCGTTGGCGCCTTCTGCTATTAAAGTAGCTTTAATCGATCTTGCGTTGTGCTTGGTTATCTGGTTGCCCAAGGCGGCGGGAATGCAAATGTCGCAGTCAAGGGCGAAGAAGTCTTCGTTTTTCATGGCATCGGCCTCGGGAAAATCTACAATACTTCCCTTGTTTGCCTTGGCATAGTTGAAGAGGTCTTCCACTTTTATGCCATCGCTATTTTTTATGGAACCAAAGGCATCTTGTACACCAACCATGGTTGCGCCTTCGTTTTCAAGAAAATAGGCTGTCCAGTATCCCACATTGCCAAAGCCTTGCACGATAAATTTCTTGTCCTTAAGGCTTTCCCTTTGCTTTTCGGCCCAAAATTTTATGGTGAGGAATACGCCGTAGCCCGTAGCGCGATCACGTCCTTCCAGACCACCGCTTCCCACGGGTTTTCCTGTAACCACGTGCATGTTTTTTGACCGTTCCGAAGTACTTTTTGTACTCATGTAAGTATCGGCAATCCAAGCCATGGTTTGGGCATTGGTATTGACGTCTGGGGCTGGGATATCGTGTTCCGGACCAATGTTTTCGCCTAATGCATAGGTGAAGCGCCTAGTGATACGCTCCAGCTCATTGGCAGAATACTTTGAGGGATCTATCTGAATTCCTCCCTTGGCGCCTCCATAGGGCAGACCGGCCAAGGAAGTTTTCCAGGTCATCCACATTGCCAATGCCCTGGCAGCGTTTATATCTACCGTGGGATGGTAGCGCAGGCCACCTTTATAAGGGCCTAAAGCATTGTTGTGCTGTACCCGATAGCCGGTAAAGACTTCTACATCTCCGTTGTCCATGCGTACGGGGAAATTAATGATGATCTCAGTGTTGGTAATGCTCAGGATTTTCCGCACATTCGGATTTAAGTTGATCTTGTCTGCGGCGTGGTTGAACTGCTCCAACACATTGTCCAGCATTCCCCTTTTTGCAGGTTTTGGTTTTTCCACTGTTTGCTCGTTTGTCATTTTGTTTATTTTATAGGGTCTGTTCTGTTGTTAATCCGGTTTTTGAAAAGTTTCTGGGGATTGAGGTGAACACTTCAAATTCCAAAAACCACATCCAAAGCTCACCGGAATTCGGTTTAAAAAGCGAAATTTTCTTTCGTCATAATATCAATGTGCAAGCTGTATGCCAATAATGCCATATTTACCGCGCCATTGCCTAATACAAAGATAATCAAGAAAGTGTAAATAAGTAAAGGAAAGCGTTAAATGAATGTATTGGGGAATTTTTTCAGAATTGGGGAGAAATTCCCCATGAAGGTTTTGTTTTGTATCCAGGACTTTTCCTTCCCGACAATTGGACCGAAACCAATTTCCTACTGCTCCCGGATTTTGGAACGCAGCGTTTTGCGGTCTATCTGAAGGATTTCGGCTGCCTTGGACTGGTTGTTGTTGGTAGCCACCAATACTTTTTGGATATATTTTTTTTCCATTTCCCTCAACGGGAGCAATTGTTCCTTTGGAAATTCTATTTGGTATTTTAAGGTAACGGGCAGGTTGTCTACGCCGATGCTTCGGTCGCTCATGATAACCGCCCGCTGGATCACGTTTTCCAATTCGCGTATATTCCCCGGCCAATCATAACGCTGCACCAATTGCTGTGCTTCCGGGTCCATGGTAATATACCTGCCCTTGTATTCCTGTCCGTACTTTTCCAGAAATTTGTCGGCGAGTATGGGAATGTCCTCTTTTCTGTTTCGCAAGGGCGGCACATCGATTTCCACTACTGTCAATCGATAAAAGAGATCCTCCCGAAAAGTGCCCTGCTCTACCATTTCCCGCAGATTGCTATTAGTGGCGGCGATGACCCTCAAGTCTATTCTTTCGCTTTTTCTGGCACCTACTTTTATCACCTCTTTCTCTTGGAGCACCCGCAGTAACCGGGCTTGAACTCCCATGGAGGCATTGCCAATTTCATCGAGGAAAATGGTGCCTCCCTCGGCGGCCTGAAAAAATCCGTCGCGGCTTTCCCCCGCTCCGGTAAAGGCTCCCTTTACGTAGCCAAAAAGTTCCGACTCCAACAGGGTTTCGGGAATTCCCCCACAGTTGACGGCGATAAAGGGTGCGCGGGCAAACTTTCCGTTGTAGTGAATGGAGCGGGCAACCAACTCCTTTCCCGTGCCGCTTTCCCCACTTATATATACGGTTGCCTTATTGTCTTTTACCCTGTCGATAATTTGGATTACCTTTTTTATTTGATCGCTCTCACCAATTATTTCATTATAAGGTCCACTTTGCTCCACGGGCGAAACGGTTTTCCTGGCAGGCCTGGCCGACAGTGATTTCTCCACCGCCTTGCGCAATTCCTCTTGGGTAAACGGTTTTACCAGATATTCCACGACTCCCGATTTTATGGCGGAAAGCGCATCTTGTACCGAAGGATACCCGGTGACCACCAGCTTTGGCATATTTGGGTAATGCTCAGAGGCAAATTGAATTAGTTCAAATCCGTCCACTTCGGGCATCTTCAGATCGGTTATCAACAAATCGATAGGCGAATCCCTTAAAATAGCCACTGCTTCCTTTACAGACACAGCCTTATAGGTGTGATAGTCCATAGCGTGCAGATGGCGCTGCAGGAGTTCCAAAATTCCGATGTCGTCATCTACAATAAGTACGTTTTCTTTTTGCAACATGTGCGTTACTTTTTTCGAAATGTAATCAAAAAGACCGCTCCCGAGGGAGTATTGTTTCTGTATTCAATAGTTCCTCGGTGCGCTTTGATTATTCCGTGTACAACACTTAATCCCAACCCCGCACCATCTCCGACACTTTTGGTGGTAAAAAAAGGCTGGAAGATCTTTTCCTCATTTCCTGCAGTCACCCCGGGTCCCTCGTCGGAAATCTTCAAGGTTATCTTATCCTTTCCCTCCTTGAGCTCTAGGCGAATGAGACCTTGGGGAGGTGAAAAATAGATGGCGTTCAGCACCAAATTGAAAATCACTTGGGTCAATTGGATGGTGTCGGCCTTTAAGAATATCTTTTGCTCCGGAAGGTCCAATTGGTATCTCAGCCCGTGTTTTTTAAAAGTCGGGTCCAATAGGTTCATCGCCTCCCGAACGACAGGCACAATATCCACTTCTGTCATGTTTTGGGGCATTTCGCAGGAAAAGAACATCAGTTTCTTTACCACTTCCCTGGAAAAAATGGCACTGTTGATGATTTTTTCCAAATCGGCCACTTTTTGCTCATTTATTTCTTTTCCTTTCAGCAATTCGGCGAAACCCAGAATATTTGCCAGGGGCGTGTTGAGTTCGTGGGCTATGCCGGCAGTAATTTCTCCCAATATGCTCAATCGGTCTGCGTGCTCCATCTTTCGCTTTACCACGGCTTCATTCTCGTGGATGGAAGCGCGCTCCAAAAGGTCGCCAATATTTACCGCAACGGTCTTCAACAAAATTTCCTCTTCCTCCAAAAAATCTGATTTTTTATATTTCTCTGCCGGATAATGCACGTGGATATATCCTTGAGGTTCGTTAAACACCTGAATATCGCTTTCTATTGTAACCTTTTCGCTGGGAAGGGCAGAGGAAATAAGATGGTGCTGCCCGGCATTTATTTCCACAATGCACTCCTTGCTAAACTGAAAGGCTTTTTGCAGGCTAAGGGCGATGGAATAAAATGTTTTGTCCAGTGCGTTGTAATCGTTGTTCACTATTATGGACGACACTTCGTATAGGCAGGTCAATTCTTTTATGCGTTCCTGCAGATCGTTTTCGATGGGCATTTTTTAATTGATTTGTTCAAAGGTATTAATAAAATCCCTGCACGGGATTTTTATGTAATTATCCAGCTTTGTCGGGTTAAAGTCATAAAATTTCAGCAGCCACCTCTTTTTTTGAATCGTCACCCACGACTTTTTTGAACCACGAATCACAGCCTGGCCCTATTTTTCATCGGGAACCGCTTCGGCCAAAACTAATACAAATCCAAATTTTCGGAAATCAATCGGCTTTTGTTAACCAAATGTGATGACTTTTTTGAAAACCCTCGATAACCTTATGTTTTTGCTTAATATGCAAGGGGAGATTGTTTTGTGTTCTCGATGGAGTAGCGGGAGCCAATCGGTTTCCCCTTTACCCAAATAAAAAGCCCGTCCAAAAAAAATCTTTTTGAGCGGACTTTAAATTATTAATGGGGAGAAAAGAATCTAATCTTTAATGGGGGTGTATTCAAAATGTTGTCCTCCCACGGAAACCTCGGCCATCAATCCCTCTTTCGGAAGAGTGAAAACGGCGATTCCATTGTCGTATTTCAAATTAAAAGACGGCGGACTTTGGTTTGCGGCAATGGCAGAAATGTTGGCGGAAAGTTTTAATTTCCCATCCATAAATTCCTGCACGGCCTTGTCGGTTTTTAAAAAGACAATTTCGCTAAATGCCTTTCCACCAATCTGGGCTCCCACATCCAATTGTTTAAGATTGGCCATTCCCACCAAGGTGCCTCGCTCATAGACAGCTCCATTTCCGGAGGCAGCCCCCACGATGAGAGCTCCTTTTCCCACATTGGGAAATATGGCATAGGCCTTGGCGTCGTCAAAATAAGTCTGCAATTTAGGATTGGCCTTTAAAAATGCGGCCTTTGCCTCTTGGGCATCTTTGATCACTTTTCTGTCATCGGCATTTTGCGCAAAAAGCGTAATCCCAAATAGAAAAATGATTGCGGTAAATAAATTTCTGGTTTTCATAATGGCTTTTTTTTTGATTTTTAAAAGTACACCATTAATTATACCCCATTGGTTAATAATATGTTACATATTATTTAAAAAGATGCCAATTTCACAATCAGGTAGATATTTTTAATCTTTTATGTCCCTTTTCACCAATAAATAATAATTATTCTCCAGGGGCAGATATCCTTGATCGTACACATAGTAGTAAGTAGCTCCGGCTTTGGTGGTGTAGATGCTGGTAAACAGATCGAAGCTGAAGTCCATTTGCAGCAACTTTTCCTTAGTAGTTTTGGTCTTGTCGTGCAAATTTAGTTTTGTAAGGATGCGGTGGTTTTTGCGAAGCCGATTGTGGGTATTCCTGATCAGGTTTTTAGTGTCCTTGTTTCGGGAATTGTTATAGAGATTACGGCAGTAGTCGCTACAGAACTTTTTGTCTGCCCTGCCCGAGATATCTTTGCCACACTCTTCGCATTTTTTTTGCATAATTTAAAGATAAGGCAAATTTTTCAGAATAATTTCTTCTGAAAGGAGGTTATTCAGTCTGGGAAGGGCTTTTGGGCACAATGTGAAAGCGATAAATGGCCTCTACCCTAAACAAAATTCCGCCTTTCATGGAAGGATTCAGTTGGGTGCGGTTATCCCCAAAACTAAAGGCCGAAAGCCCCAAATCAATAGTCTGGTCTTGAGTATACATTTCATAGTCATTGCTGGCATATCCAATTTTTGTTCTCAGCAAAATGCTCTCCCGAAGCAAGTTGGCCTGTAGGTAGGCCGTAAATTCAAGGGAACTCACGTCGGCATAAAGAGCAGCGCTCCCAGCAGGATGCACGTTATAGCTTCTTCCGATGCCGAAGTAATCCGTTCCCAGTGCGAGTTTGCCAAATTTATAGCTTATGTCTGCCGCAATGGGTAGGCTCATATCCATTTCAAACCGAGCGTTGGGGCTTAAATAGTACCATCCTATTATTGGAGTGGTAAACATTCCGAAGGCCTCTTGGGTGATATATGCACCAAACCTGTATTTGAAATGTGGGGTTTTCTTCAATTTTAAAAGTGCAATTCCTCCCAGATAAAAGTCGTTCCTCCCAATATTTTTATAATCGGAAGCCAACTTGGGAAGAAGAACAAGGGTAGTGCTCCACTTTTCGGACCAAGTGGAAGCCAATCCTATTTTTAGTGTAGTGCTGAACAGGGAGGTGGCGGCAGCTTCGGGAAAAAGCTGTAGCCGATTAAAGCTGAATTCTGCCCCGCTGATCAGTACGTGTTCAGAAGTAAGGACCACGGGAATGGTAAATCCCGCTTCCATGGAAGTAACGGTGGTGTTGCTGGAAGTGCCTTCAAACTTATTGCCCACGCTTTCCCCGTAATTTATTCTGAATAGGTCCACATATTCTTGCGGGAATAGGGCAAAGGGAACGAACAGAAATAAAAAAGTTATCTTTTTCACATCCCGTAGTGTGGTTTAAGATTAAACCAATCGTCCATAAATCCGTCTATTTTTTCACCTGAATGGAAAAATTCGTTGCTATGGGAATCATAGGTGTAATCCTTTGCCCATTCCTGAAAATTTTCCGCCAGCTCCTTAATCGCGTTGCATGCGTAATTTACTTCTGCATTGGTAGAGGTAGGATGAAGCGACATGCGGATCCACCCGGGTTTATGGGTAAGGTCGCCATGGTCTATTTCACAAGTGATGCTGTTGGAGGTGGCCTGGTCCATGTGCAGGAGGAAATGGCCATAGGTGCCGGCGCAGGAACACCCTCCGCGGGTTTGGATGCCATAGCGATCGTTGAGAAGCTTTACGCCCAAATTAAAATGAAGATCGTCTATGTAAAAACTGATAACCGTCAACCGCTCTCTTGAGTGGGGAGCGAGGATATTGACATTGGGCAATGCCTGGAGTTTCTCAAAGAGTATTTCCAAAAGCTCGTGTTCGCGAGCCATCATATTCTGTACGCCCATTTGCTCCTTTAGCCTAATTGCCAATGCGGTTCGGATGGTTTGCAAAAATCCTGGCGTGCCCCCATCCTCCCGAGTTTCAATATCGTCTATATATTTATGGTTGCCCCACGGATTGGTCCATGAAACGGTTCCCCCACCGGGGTTGTCGGGAATTGTATTTTTATAAAGGTTGTTGTTGAATATGAGAACGCCACTGGTGCCCGGACCTCCCAGAAATTTATGTGGGGAAAAAAAGATGGCATCCAAATGGGCTCCCTCTTCCTCGGGATGCATATTTATATCGACGTACGGAGCCGAACAGGCAAAATCAACAAAGCACAGTCCACCGCTTTGGTGCATGATCTTTGCAATTTCCCGGTAAGGAGTCTCAATACCCGTAACGTTGGAGCAAGCGGTGACTGCGGCAATTTTTATGGGATGGTCCTTGTATTTTTCCAGTGTTTCTGCAAAAGTTTGCAAACAAACACGCACTTCATCATCTGGTGGTACCACTACTACCTTGGCAATTGTCTCCAACCATGAGGTCTGGTTGCTGTGGTGCTCCATGTGGGTAACAAATACCACCGGCCGTAGCTCGTTGGGAATCTCCGTATAGGGCTTTAGGTTCTCCGGAAGCTTAAGGCCCAAAATTCGCTGAAATTTATTTATTGCCCCTGTCATTCCGCTGCCGGTAGTAATAAGCACATCGTTGTCATTGGCGTTTACATGGCGTTTGATGATATTCCGCGCCTGGTGGTAGGCCTTGGTCATCGCCGTTCCCGTAATATTGGTTTCGGTATGGGTATTGGCGACAAAAGGGCCAAAATCGTGCAACAACTTTTCTTCAATGGGGCGATACAAGCGTCCGCTGGCTGTCCAATCGGTGTATATTATCTTTTTTTTGCCGTAGGGAGAATCAAATTCCTGATCGATACCCACGATATTGTTTCGGAAAAATTCAAAATATTTTTCCATACTTGTCACTTTTTTCTCTCTGCTCATTTGTTCCTGCTCCATAACGTCACAACTTTAAATATCGGGTTTATTTTATTTTTTGAAGGCGTCCACTCCTTTTCGCAGCCATGCATAATATTCGTCGCTATCGGGCGTATAACCTACGGGTGCGATGAGGTCCTCTTCATTGTGGTCCATAAGCACATAAAAAGGCTGGGCATTTGCTTCATATCGCAAGATTTGGAATTCGCTCCACTTCTGCCCGATATACCGCAGTTTTTTCCCAGAGATTTTTGAGGTAACTTCCTCGCCATCAGGCAGGGGCCGCTTGTCATCCACATATAGGGAAACCAGAACAACCTCATCCTTTAACAATTTAAGGATTTGAGGCTCGCTCCATACCCTCTCTTCCATTTTTCTACAGTTGACGCAGGCAAAACCGGTAAAATCCAATAGGATGGGTTTACCCACCTTTTTTGCGTAGGCCAGCCCGGTTTCGTAATCCTTAAAGGCAATGATGTCTTGGGGGCCAAGATGGGCCCCTTCGGGAAATTCCTTGGTTTCGGAAGAAAAGCCGCCGCTACTTTCTTTGGTATATCCCACTCCATAGGGCGATTCGCTATACTGCATCGGCGGGGGGAAACCGCTGATAAGTTTTAGCGGTGCTCCCCATAGGCCGGGAATGAGGTAAATGGTAAAGGTCAGGACAATGAGTCCTATTCCCAATCTGCCTACCGAAATATTGGTAACGGGCGAATCATGTGGCAATTGTATTTTTCCGAAGAGATATAGGGCCAGCGTACCGAAGACGGCAATCCAAATGGCCAGGAACACCTCTCGTTCCAACCAGTGGAGTTGTAGCACCAAATCGGCATTGGAAAGAAATTTAAAGGCAAGGGCCAATTCGAGAAATCCCAAGAAAACCTTTACGGTATTAAGCCACCCACCCGATTTTGGCAAGGAGTTCATCCATCCCGGAAAGGCAGCAAAAAGTCCGAACGGCAAGGCCAGTGCCAAGGCAAAGCCAAACATTCCTATAAAGGGGGCGATACCTCCCTGCGATGCCGATTCTACCAAGAGATAACCAATAATGGGGCCGGTACAGGAAAAGGAGACAATGGCCAACGCAAGGGCCATAAAGAAAATGCCGATGAGCCCTCCGCGGTCTGCCTGTTTATCGGCACTGGTGGCCCAAGAACTGGGAAGGGTGATTTCATAAGCTCCCAAAAAGGAGAAGGCGAAAAACAGAATCAGCAAAAAGAAAATAAAATTAAACCACACGTTGGTGGAAATGGCATTGAGAACATCTGCGCCAAAGAGCCAGGTAACCACTGCTCCCAGAAACACATAGATTACAATGATGGCCAGGCCATAGATAATCGCGTTTTTAATACCTGCCGCCCGGGTTTGGCTCTGCTTGGTGAAAAAGCTTACCGTCATGGGGATCATAGGAAAGATACAGGGCGTAAGCAAGGCGGTAAATCCGAAAAGGAAGGCCACGATAAAAATGGTCCAGAGGCTCCTGCTCTCCTGTTTTTTGTTCTGTTCAAGGGCTGTTTGGGCCGATTTGGCGGCACCCTCGGAAGGTGTGGTTATCTTGGTGGAAGTAGTATCTGCCGAAACATCACTGTCCTCTGCATTTGATGCAGACCATGGCACGCCTTCTTCAGAGCCGTCAATTGCAGATGGAGAATCGTTTGAGGTATTGGCCACCGAGGAACCCGCTGCGGGAGCTGGAATTTTAAAGATCAGGTCGGCATACGACGGGGGCAGGCAGCGGCTGTCGTCGCACACCATAAACTCCACTTCTCCTTTTACGGTAGTGCCTTTGTCGCCCGTTAATTTAATTCGTTTTGTAAAGGTAGCGGTGTTCTCAAAATAGGTGATGACCATGTCGAACACAGGATCGTGATTGGTGACCCCTTTGCTTTCCTTTACTTTTCCTATTGCCTGATAGGCGGGGTCTTCCTCAAAGGTAAACACGGTAGGCAAGGGTCCGTCCTCCGGCACCTCTTGGGAATACAAATGCCACTTGTTATCTATATGTGCGGTAGAGATTAGGTCGAATTCGGTTTCTGAAATCTTTTTGATGCTTGTGGACCACTTGACGGGATCCAGTATTTGGGCATGCACCGATGCCAAGGAAACCATGGCGAAAAGAACGAAAAGAAGATTTTTTTTCATTAGGGATAGGTATTGTTCTGAAAGCCTCCAGCGTAAACAAATACGCAAAAAACAAGGGGTGTATTTATAATTAAGATGTCGATAAGGGAAAAAACCCTTAAAATATTATTCGCAAATATAAATATCCTATGTCATTCCCCATTGGAAAAGGAAGCGGAAAAAGTTTTTCATACTTACAATGAGGGGAATATGGCCCGGAGAGCCAAGAAGATTTTATTAAAGATTATAAATTATTCATAATAAAACGCAGTCATTGCAGTTAGTACTGGAAAACAAACTATTTTCGACAAAAATTTAAAAAAACAGACTACTATGAAAATTTCAAAATTGATGTTGCTCCTTGTCCTTGCTATTGGAGCCGTGGGATGCAATAAGGACGATGATGGCCCCGAGCCATACCGATTGACCAATGCCAACATTGCGGGAAGTTACAAAACCATTTTTCTTAAGGGTCATATGGAACAGACCTTTACCGTAAATAATGTGGACATCCTTTCGGTGACCGATGTTGTGGGCGATACCTTTCAGTTGACCACCGTATTTAAAACCGATGGCACTTATTTAACCAGTGGGCAATATCGCGCTGTAACCACAAACACCACCGGAGGCCAGACCACGACCAACAGTGAGATTATTTTAGTGGATCAAGAAGGAACGTATGTGCTGAACCCCACCAGCAATACCATTACCATTGTGGTGGACAATACCCCTTTAACATTTGATGTTACCAGCTTTAATTCCAATCAAATCAAGATGGTACACAATTCCAATGCTCCTGTGGATGGCGTGCCAACCACCTCGCGACTGGAGATACATTTGGAACGGCAATAAGGAAAAATCAAAGAAAATTTTTAAAGCTGCCTCGCGCAGCTTTTTTTATTAAATCTCATTGAGGGATAAGGATTTATAAAATCTCTGTAACTCCATAGTATTAAGAAATAGAGTTCGAAAAAAAAATCCTATTCCGTCAACAAACTATGATGTATTATGGAGGGTGATTGGGTCGTATTATTGTTGTGCACGCGATTAACATATAGCTCGATTTCTTTTTCCGGCCCCGACCGTTTATGCAAAGAGTGTTACTTGCCTAATTTGTTGGTGGACAAGCTCCCGTTTGAAACTCCGTTTCTTCAAAAATCATTACTTTTGCACGCGCTTAATCAAAAGAGCGAATAATCTATCAAATTCATTTATGGCAAATTTCAAAGAACATAAAGGCCTGGACCTGCCCCAACTGGCAGAAGAAGTTCTCGATTTCTGGAAAAAGGAAAATATTTTTGACAAGAGTATTTCCATTCGGGAGGGAAAAACGCCATTCGTGTTCTTTGAAGGTCCCCCATCGGCAAATGGTTTGCCGGGTATCCATCACGTAATGGCGCGGGCCATCAAGGATATATTCTGTAGGTACAAAACCCAGAAAGGCTTTAAAGTAGATAGAAAAGCGGGGTGGGACACCCATGGATTGCCCATAGAGCTGGGGGTAGAAAAGGAATTGGGCATTACCAAGGAGGATATCGGCAAAAAGATTTCCGTGGAAGCGTATAACGAAGCCTGTAAAAAGGCAGTGATGCGCTACACCGATGTGTGGAACCGCCTTACCGAGCGCACCGGCTATTGGGTGGATATGGAAGATCCCTATGTTACCTATGAGCCTAAATACATGGAAACGGTTTGGTGGCTCTTAAAAGAAATATACAACAAAAACCTTATTTACAAAGGCTACACCATACAGCCCTATTCTCCGAAGGCGGGCACCGGCCTCAGTTCGCATGAGCTTAACCAGCCGGGCACCTATCAAGATGTTACCGATACCACGGTAGTGGCCCAATTTAGGGCGGTGGCAGAAACCCTTCCCGATTTTCTCGCCGAAGAGTCGAACAATATCTGGTTTCTGGCCTGGACCACCACACCCTGGACCCTTCCCAGCAACACGGCTCTTACCGTGGGTGAAAAGATTGACTACGTTTTGGTAAAGACCTTTAACCAATACACCTTTCAGCCTATTAACGTCATCCTGGCCAAAAACCTGGTTTCGGTCCAATTTGCGGGCAAATACGAAGAAAAACCAAATGAAGATTCTCTTCAAGCATACAAACAGGGCGATAAGTTGATTCCCTATTTTGTGGCAAAAGAATTCAAGGGGGCCGACTTGATCAACATTCGGTATGAGCAATTGCTGGATTATGTACTTCCGGCAGAAAATCCGGAAAATGCGTTCCGCATTATTGCCGGTGATTTTGTCACCACCGAAGACGGAACAGGTATTGTGCATACCGCACCCACATTTGGGGCGGATGATGCCAAGGTTGCCAAAGAAGCCAATCCGGAAGTGCCGCCTATGCTGGTGCGGGACGAAAATGGAAATCTGGTTCCCCTGGTCGATATGCAAGGAAGGTTTAGGCCCGAAATGAAAGATTTGGCAGGGAAATATGTAAAAAACGAATATTATGACGATGCCGACGTGCCCGAGAAATCGGTGGATGTGGAATTGGCCATTAAATTAAAGACCGAGAACAAAGCCTTCAAGGTGGAAAAATACGTTCACAGTTACCCCAATTGTTGGCGTACAGACAAGCCCATTTTGTACTATCCACTGGATTCGTGGTTTATTAAGGTTACCGAATTCCGCGATAGGATGTTTGAGCTTAATAAAAAGATAAATTGGAAACCCAAGGCCACGGGCGAAGGCCGTTTTGGCAATTGGCTTGCCAATGCCAACGATTGGAATTTATCCCGCTCTCGATATTGGGGAATTCCGCTACCTATTTGGAGAACCGATGACGGCAAGGAGGAAGTGATCATAGGATCTATTGCCGAACTGAAGAAAGAAATGCAAAAGTCTGTTGCAGCAGGATTGATGGAGAAAGATATTTTTGCCGATTTCACGGAAAACGATTTTTCCGAGGGAAATTATTCCAAGGTAGATCTGCACAAGAATATTGTCGATGCCATCGTTTTGGTTTCGCCCAGCGGCAAGCCCATGAAGCGCGAGGCCGATTTGATAGATGTGTGGTTCGACAGTGGAAGCATGCCTTACGCCCAATGGCACTATCCCTTTGAAAATAGGGAAAAGGTGGAACAGACTTGGCGTAAAGCCGATTTTATCGCAGAAGGGGTAGATCAAACCCGCGGTTGGTTTTACACCCTCCACGCCATTGCCACCATGATTTTTGACGATGTGGCCTATAAGAATGTCGTCTCCAATGGCTTGGTCTTGGACAAAAATGGCCAAAAGATGAGCAAGCGCCTGGGCAATGCCGTTGATCCCTTTGAAACCTTGGATGTCTTCGGGCCCGATGCCACCCGATGGTATATGATAAGCAATGCCAATCCATGGGATAACCTGAAATTTGACCAGGAAGGTATTGCCGAAGTGCGAAATAAATTCTTCGGAACCCTTTACAATACCTACAGTTTTTTCAGTCTTTACGCCAATCTCGATAATTTTCAGTATCTTGAGAAAGACCTTCCTTTGGAAGAGCGTCCGGAAATTGATAGGTGGATATTGTCTGAGCTGAATACCCTCATTAAGAGAGTAGATGAATATTATGAAGACTATGAGCCCACCAAGGCCGCTCGTGCCATTTCGGAATTTGTGCAAGAAAATCTTAGCAACTGGTTTGTAAGACTTAGCAGAAGACGATATTGGAAACCGGCAGGGGAAAACACAAATGACAAGGTTTCGGCCTATCAAACGCTGTACACTTGTTTGATCACGGTAGCCAAGTTGGGAGCCCCCATCGCGCCCTTCTTTATGGAAAGGCTTTATCGCGATCTTTCGGGAGGAACTACCAAGGAAACGGCCCAATCGGTTCATTTAACAGATTTTCCGCAGGCAGACGTGGCGTTTATAGACAAACAACTGGAGCACAAAATGCAAAAAGCCCAGACTATTTCGTCCCTGGTGCTTTCGCTTCGGCAAAAAGAGAAGATAAAAGTGCGGCAGCCGTTGCAAAAGATAATGATTCCCGTCTTGGAAGATGCCGAAAAAGAAGAAATCATGGCCGTATCCAACTTGATAAAGAGGGAGGTAAATGTAAAGGAAATAGAACTGATAGACGAGGGGAGCGGTAAACTGGTAAAACAAATAAAGCCCGATTTTAAGGCTTTGGGCCCTCGATTCGGAAAGAAGATGAAAGCGGTGGCCTCTGCTATTGCCAATTTTGGGCAAAAGGAAATTGCTACCTTGGAAAAAGAGGGCGAAATAGAAGTTTTTATTAACGAAAAAAGTACTATTTTGGCCCTTGATGAGGTTATCATCACATCACAAGATATTCCTGGGTGGTTGGTGGCAAGTGCCAACGGAATTACTGCAGCACTCGACGTTACCATAACTCCCCAGTTAAAGAACGAAGGAATTGCCCGAGAACTGGTCAATCGCATTCAGAATATGCGAAAAGACAGTGGTTTTGAAGTTACTGACAGAATAGAGGTTTCTATTCTTGAAAATAAAAAACTGAAGGAAGCGTTAGAGCAGAACCTCAATTATTTAAAAGAGGAAACCTTAACACAACAGGTAGCGTTTCTGCCAGAGATAAAAGAAGGAACAGAAATAGTATTTGACGACATTGAAACATGTATAAGCATTAAAAAATTTGAATCATGACAGACACAGAAAAAACACGATATTCAGATGCCGAATTGGAAGAATTTAGAACCTTGATCAACAATAAAATTAAAAACGCCCAGGAACAACTGGAGCTGATCAAGAGTTCGTATAAAAACGATAGTAACAACGGCACAGACGATACCTCGCCAACATTTAAGGCCTTTGATGAAGGCAGCGAGGTAATGAGCAAGGAAGCAAATTCGCAATTGGCCATTCGCCAAGAGAAGTTTATCCGCGATCTAAAGAACGCCTTGGTGCGCATTGAAAACAAAACCTATGGCGTGTGCCGGGTTACGGGAAAGCTGATTAACAAGGAGCGGCTTAAGCTGGTGCCTCACGCCACATTGAGCATTGAGGCCAAAAACCTGCAGAAGTAAATTCTGTTGCGATAATCATTATTTTATGTAAAAGACCCTTTATCTTTAGAGGGTCTTTTTGCGTTTTGTGAAGATAGAATCCTATGAAGAATCTCTTTGTTCCCTTGTGCTTTATTTTTCTCAACATCCTTAACGCAACTTCACAAAAGCTTATACACAGGGAATGGGCCCGTGCCGATATCGGCAAAGTACGGATTGAGGACGATGGCCTTTATAGAATAACCATAAAATCTGGGAATTTTAAAGCAATAGAGGCTTTCCTTCATGTTTCCGGAGAATACGAGAGCAGTATAGTTTTGGAAGCCCGGCTTAATAAGGGGGAGCTGCTCATTACTTCAGACTATTCCCCTTTTATTGAACGTCCCAATGATAAATTGGCCGCCCATAAGGTTATGGCACTGGAGATGGAAATAAACATCCCTGCGGAATTGGAGGTGGAAGTGCAATCTGCCCTGGCCTCTGTTTTTGTCTCGGGTTCCTTTCCCCGCTTATTCATTTCCTTGGAAAATGGGAATCTCACCGCCACTTCCTTCCGCGGAAACGCTTTGGCACAAACAATTTGGGGAAATATAAATATGAAGTGTCTTCCCCAAGTGGCCGGATCTGGCACTACCCAATTTGGACACATAAAAAACGAACTGCCTAAAAACGGAATTTTTTCGGTCTTGGCGGAAAGTATCCATGGAAATATTTCGCTGCTTCAAACCAAATAATATTTCATATTTTTGCCCTTCGCTATCAAAAACCGGCGATTCTACCATTATATGTCCCTTAAAAAAGCCACTGCGATCATTTTTTTGATTTTGCTGATCGACCAGATTTCCAAAATCTATATTAAGACCCATTTCGTGCTGGGGGAAGAAGTGCCCGTCTTCAGTTGGTTTCGCATATTGTTTGTGGAGAACGAAGGTATGGCGTGGGGAGCTAAAATTCCCGGCACCTATGGCAAGCTTATCTTAACCCTCTTCCGCATCGTGGCCATTGCTGGAATTGGCTATTGGCTTTGGGATTCCGTGCGCAAACACGCGCCACGGGTTTTGGTCTTTTGCATTGCTCTTATTTTTGCCGGTGCCTTGGGCAACATCATCGATTCGGTGTTTTATGGAGTGATTTTTAGCGACAGCCACCGCCAAGTGGCTACATTATTTCCTCCAGACGGCGGCTACGGTACTTTGTTTCACGGGAAAGTGGTGGACATGCTGTACTTTCCCCTATACCACGGCACCCTTCCCAGTTGGATACCCATTTGGGGTGGCAAGTATTTTACCTTCTTTGATCCTGTCTTCAACATTGCCGATTCTTCCATCAGTGTGGGCGTGGCCTTGTTGCTGTTTTTCAACAAAAAAGCATTTCCGAAGAAAGAAACTGCGGTGGAGGCCGGACAGGCCTAGGAAAACGAATATACCCGTTTTGGCGTTAGGCAGTAATGAAGGGGAATATCTGTTTCTTCTGCCGCGATTTTCTCTTCGGGTTCAAAAAAGGAAAGTCCCACAAAAACTGTATCGGGCCTGCACTGTTGCAAAAACCTATCGTAAAAACCTTTGCCATAGCCTACGCGGTGACCTTTCTTGTCAAAACCCAGCAAGGGCACAAAAACCACATCCAGGACGGTAGGATCTATGTACAGTCCTTCCACCGGCTCGGGAATGCCATAAGCCGAAGTTTTTAACACCGTGTTCTCCTGCAAGAGGAAGTGGTCCATTTGATGGGTAACGAAATTGGTTTTTGAAATCACTACGCTTTTGTCCCTTCCCTGCAAAATATGAAGCAGGTATTCGGTGTTTACTTCTCTTTTTTCCGGAATGCTAAGAAAGAGATGATAATAGGTCTTCTCCCAAATGGGTAAGGCAAGCGAGTGGTTGGCAATCTGCACGCTCCATTCCTCAACAGTTTCCTCCGAGAGCTTTTCGCGCAGTTTTTTGTATTTTATCCTCAGTGCGTGCTTGTCTTCCATAGCCTCCGGTTATGTTGCGGGAAAGTATTGTTAATCTTCCATCTCCTCATTGTCCACATCTGCCCAATTGGAAGTAGAAATATGAAAAATGGCGTCTCCTTGGTTAACGATGGGAGATTGGTTTACATTGATAATATAGCCTTCATGGGGCGAAGTAACCTTAAATCGCATTTTGCCGTATGGATCGGTTATGGTTGCAACAAACTCACCTTTTTCCACGTGTTTGTTGCAATCTATTTTTACATGCAGCAAACCGCTGCGGTGGGCCCGTATCCATTTGCTTTTTTCTATTATCACAGTCTTGGCCGTTGCTTCCGGGGCGGAGAGTTTGGGGTTTAGCATATCCAAATGCTTTAATACCCGCATTACCCCATCCACGCCTTCCTTGGCAATATACTTGTTGCTCTCGCGCGATTTTCCGCCCTCAAACAATAAAATGGGAATTCCCATTTTCATGCAGGTGCTTCTATACGATTTGTCAATGGTGTTTGAAAACACGGTAAAGGGTGCGTTAAAAACTTTTGCCAGTTCGAGCAAACGGGCATCCCCGGGTTTTATTCTCACCTGCGGGGCGTTGAATCGGCTGGCCCCGCCGGTGTGGAAATCCAGACAATAATCTGCATGCGGCAACACTTTTTTGGTAAAGTGAAAGGCCACCCTACTGGCTAAGGAACCCGATTTTGTACCGGGAAAAACGCGGTTTAAATCGCGCCCATCGGGATAGGATCGGTCTCCATTCAAAAACCCGAAAATATTGAGAATAGGAATACACATGATGGTTCCCCGCTTGGGCTTGTTGATTTTTCTGGCGATTACCTGCCTTACAATCTCCACGCCGTTTATTTCGTCGCCGTGGATGGCTGCGGTGATCAAAACCGTAGGCCCGGGAATTTTGGCTCTTTCAATGATTATGGGAATTTCCACTTTTGTGGAAGTATAGAGTTTGGCGATACTAAAATCTACGGTCCTGCTCTCTCCCAGGCCGATGCGTTCATTCAGAATAACGATATCCCGTTCATGCTTTTTGGCCATACTGTATTCTATACGTTTCTTTCAATATATTTTATAATGGAATTGGCAATGTCTTTGCCTGTGGCGGTTTCAATTCCTTCCAATCCTGGGGAGGAATTCACCTCCAAAATTAGCGGACCTCGCGCCGATTGCAGCATGTCTACGCCCGCAATGCCCAGACCCATGGCCCGGGCCGCTTTGAGGGCAGCGGTTTCCTCCTCATCGGTAAGCTTGATCACCGAGGCAGTGCCGCCCCTGTGCAGGTTTGAACGAAATTCGCCTTCCTTTCCCTGTCTTTTCATGGCCCCCACCACTTGTCCATCCACTATAAAGGCACGGATGTCTGCCCCGCCGGCCTCTTTTATAAATTCCTGTACGATAACCCGCGCCTGAAGGTTGTTAAAGGCTTCAATTACCGATTCGGCCGCCTTGCGAGTCTCTACCAAAATAACCCCAATTCCCTGAGTGCCTTCCAACAGTTTGATGATTACCGGAGCTCCACCGGCCTGATCCACAATTTCCTTTACATTTTTTGAATAATTGGTAAACACCGTCTTGGGAAGACCTAATCCCGCACGCGACAGAATTTGCAAACTTCGCAATTTGTCTCGGGAGCGGACCAGGGCTTGCGACTCGGTAGTGGTAAAAACGCGAAGCATCTCAAACTGCCTGACGACCGCAGTGCCATAAAAGGTGACCGAGGCGCCAATTCGGGGAATGATGGCATCGGTATGGTCCAGTTTGTGGCCCTTATAGATAATTACCGGATTCTTTTTCTCTATTACAATATCGCATTTGGCGTGGTTTACCACTTCCACTTCGTGTTTTCTTGCCTTGGCCGCCTCCACCAAACGTCTTGTAGAGTAAAGATTGGCGTTTGCCGATAATATTTTTATGTTCATAAAAAGTGTCTTATTAAAATTTCTGTCAACAGAGAGAATCCGCTATTGTTTGGAATCTGTCTTTGCCGAATTTTTTGCGGCCTTCATTTTCATTTTATACGATAAGTTGGACTTGTTTATATCTACCACAAATTTGTTGCTGAGGAAGCTTCGGCCCAAGAGCACGGGAAAGCGCATTTCTTCCCGATCGCTTAGCGTTAAATAAATTTCATAGGTCTTGTTGAAAATCACGATCTCGGTTTTTATGCGATAGCGGGCCTCAGACTGACCGTTGCTGCTCCTTACAACCTTTACGTCGTATTCGTCAAAGATAATTTCCTTTTCGTGATAACTGGGATGTTCCTCATCGAGGAAATTGCATTTTAAATAGTTGTCCTCCACCTTTACATTTTTGCAATGGATGGAAGAGGTATAGGCACCGGTATCGATTTTTACCTCAATATCATACAAATTCAACAATGGGAAATCTGCTTTATCTATTCTTCCAATGTTTCTTTTCAAAATAAATCTTTCTTTTTCCTTATTGCAAGATAGGAATAAAAAATAAGCCTCTGGGTTCTGCGCGAGCGAAGATCAACGCACATTTCTTTCAATCAAGCCAATGACGCTTTTGGCAATACTCCTTCCGGTGGTGGATTCTATGCCTTCCAAACCAGGAGTGCTGTTGATTTCCAATACCAGGGGTCCATTTTTAGATTGAAGGATATCCACGCCACAAAATCGCAGGTTCAGGGCCTTTGCCGCTTTTATGGCCAATTTTTCTTCGGCAGGGGAGAGGTCTATTTTTTTTGAGGTTCCGCCTCTGTGCAGATTGCTTCTAAAGTCGCCCACCTTGCATTGCCGTTTCATCGAGGCCACGGCCACTCCATCGACCACAAGCACGCGCAGGTCGGCTCCTTCTGCTTCCTCAATATACTCTTGGATGACAAACTTGATATTTGCGGCCATTAGAGTTTCCATGGTGGCAAGGGCATTTTGGGTATTTTCTGCCAATATCACCCCTTCTCCGTGGGTACCTTCCAAGAGTTTGATAATTACAGGTTTTTCCTTAAAACTCTTTAATTGCTCTTCTAAATCTAAAAACGAGGCGTAAAGCGTTCTGGGAATGGCAATTCCATTTCTTGCCAATATTTGGAAACACACCCATTTGTTGCGGCTGTTCAAAATTCCTTCGGAAGAAACCACGGAAAACACCTGCATGGTTTCAAAATGTCTAACGATGTTGGCACCATAATCGGTATTGGAGGCACCAATTCTGGGAATAATGGCCTGGATATCGTCAAGAGGCTCCCCCTGAAAAAAAAGCCGTGGCTTCCCGTTTTCAAGAGACATATTGCAATAGGTGGGATCCAAAACTTCCATGGAATGGTTTCGCGCTACCCCGGCGGAAAACAAACTCTTGGTGGAATAAAGGGCTTCCCCGCGGGAAAGAATGGCGATGTTCATAGAGGCTTTTATGAGCGCAATTTAACCAAAAAGAAAGGTGACAATTGAAGTATTAGTTAAAAATTAACGATTACGGAAAAACCGAAAGAGAGTCTCATTTCCTCGGTATAAAAAAAGGAGCCTTGAAGGCTCCCTTTAATTACTGTTTGATCTAAATTGCTACTGTTATTGAATAATCAGCTTCTTGGTGGTGGAGGCTTTTCCGGCCTCAATAGTGACAAAATAAATTCCTGCGGAATATCCTGAAACGTCCAGAGTGGTCTGCGACGAATTGTCCACTTGGGTTCTTTGCTCCAGTTTTTGGCCTAGGATATTGCTGATGGTAACATTGTAGCTGGCATAGGTTTTATCGGAAAAACTAATGTTTACCGTATTGTTGGCAGGGTTGGGATAGACCACTACCGCTTGTCCAAGCACATTTTCATCTATTCCCACGGTACAATCCAAAAGACCACCTTCGTAATATTTTGCCCTACCTCTTTCGCTTTCCCAGCCTTCCGTGCTGTTTTTTGCACTTAGGGCATACCAGAAGTCATCGTCTGGATCGGTAATGGGAATGGTAACCGTGTTGGTGTTTGCGGTGGCAACCACTTCCATATATTTTTCGCCCAATAGGTAGAGATCATAGCTTTCGGCGTTGGGAACGGCGGGCCATTCAAAGGTGACACTATTTTCGCAAACCATGGTTACATTTATTACATTCGGACTTCTGGCGATACTGAAATTGGCATCGCTGATATCCTCGTAAGCACCGCTGGTTATTTTTATCAAACCTTTGCCGGTAATCTCATTGGGAACATTCCAAGAATAAAAATGGGTATCTGCCGCTACGGTAACGATGTTTTCCCAAGTTGTGCCATTATCCACGGAATACTCCAATACAAAATCTTCGGTGGTATTTGTCGCGTCCCAGTGGATAACCTGAGAGGAAAAAGGGTCTAAGCTCTCTCCCCCGTTGGGAAAAGTGACGCTGAGATTTTCCGAGATAAGTTCGTAAACCACATAATATTCCTGTGGTCCCATAGGAACGTTAAACCCGGAAATTTTAATGGAATAATTTCCAGCGGCCGGATTATTTATCAGTACCTGCTCCATATTGTTCAAGTGATCTTCTCCGGTGGTGGCGGGAAGGTTCAAGAGGCTGGGATCGGGTGTTGAATCTAATATCCAGGGCTCCAAAACCGTATTGGAAGGGGTGGTGACCGTAAGGTCGAGGTCGTTTACCAAAGCGGGATCGGCTCCGGCAGAAGCGGCAGGATCGTTCCAATAGACCATAAATCGAGCCTGGGTAGTACCGGCAGGAACATTTATGGTATGGGTGTTGGTATTTCCTTGCGATACTTCGTCGGAAAGGTGACGTTCATCTTCTAGAAGTTTAGCGGCACGAAGGGCGTTGACAATTCCCCAACCAAATTTAAAATCGGGGCCCACATTGCCGGCATCGTTTGCTGTGTTCAAAAGTGCAGCTTTTATCAGGGGTGCGGGAGGGAGATCGCCGCCGTTCATTTCGGCATAGGCCTGGTAGAGTTGGGCAGAAATTCCGGCAATTCCCGGGGCCGCGCCAGAAGTTCCACCAAAACTTTGGTAGCTATTGTTTTCATCTGTGGAAATTTGATCTTGGCCATTGGCGGCAATATCGGGTTTTATCCTGCCATCGTGAGCCGGACCGCGACTACTGGAATTTACCAAAGCGCCGTCAAAATAAACATTGGCTGTAGCAATTACATTCTTGCCCTGCTTGTGCCCTCCGGTGATATTTCCCCATTGATTTCCGGCACCGTATCCGCAATTGTTATAATTGGAATTGCCCGCAGAAAAAACGTGCAGCAAAGAGGGAATGTCGATCATTTGTTGATCTACGGTAACGGTGACAGTGGTATATCCGGCATTACAGCCATTACTGTAGGAGGAGTTGGTAATTTGCGCATCCCCATCGTTAATTAGGTTTAGGGTTTGCGCATCGAGAAAGGTAGGTACATAATATACTACGTACACATCGGCACCTGCCGCCATACCTCTATTTCTTGGCAATAAATTACCCGCCCCGGCCATGATGCCTGCTACTCCGTCGCCGTGGGTAAAACCGGCGATAAAGGTTTTGTTGGTCAATCGGCCTTCAAAATCGATATGCGGCCCCACTAACCCATCGTCGCGCACCATTACGCCCACTCCTTCACCTGTATAATGCCTACCGGCACTCAAACGGGTGTCTAAATTACTTGATCGGTGAAGCGAACGGCCTTTTGTGTCGTCTGGAACAGAGGGTGGCACTACCAAATCTACCCATTTTACGTACGGCAGCTCAGCCAAGGTTTCCAAACAGTTGTTGGGAATGGATAGGTCCAAAAGATTATGTCCCTTGTAATCCTCCAAAACAATAATTTGATGTTGTTTAAGATTCTCCAACACATAATTCCTGTTGGCATCCTTGAAATATTCCAGGGTCACCAAGATATGATCGCCGTCCAGAGCCCACGTTTCATAGTTTTCCGATTTTAGGTCCACCGAGAGTTTTGCCCGTCCCGGTACCGGAACAATGCTGCGAACCCCGCTGTTTTTCAAAAAGTCTATGGAAGTGTTTGAGGGGAAGTGGAAGAGATAGGTTTTATGCGGAATGTACTCCAGCAATTCCAAATTTTGGTTTTTAAACTGGTCTTGGATTTCCTGAACAGGCGTGCTGTAAAACTGGATCCATCCGGTATAACCGTCGCCCAATCTAGCCGATTCGGGCATTTGTGACCATTGGAAACTATCGATGTTTTCAGGCATGGGCACTGTTTCTCCACGAAACTGAATGCTGTCTGGCTGCTGTGCGAATGCGCTCGAAAATCCCAAAAGAACCAAAATGAGGCTTGTGATTTTAATAAAACGCTTAAAAAGGGAAAGGGTAATTTTTTTCATCAAATTAAAGTTTACTGCTCCACATTTACAATTCTATTCACGGAATAGCGGAGCCGGTTTAACAATAGCTCGTAAATATATTTAAACAAATGATAACAAGGCTGTGGAATTGGCGATAATTTTGGGTTTTAACAACTTAGGGATTGCAAAATTTTAAATTTTGAAGTCGTTTGGGAGGAAGATGGAAGCAGAGAAAGGGAAAAAATAATTTTCACAAAAGAAGGAACCTGTCCTTTGTGCCAAATTATGAAGGAATTTGAATTTTCGACCCCTTCCTGGTATCCTTTTTCCGAGCAAAAAGGGTTTTTGGTTTTGACGATTGGGGGCGATATTATTCAAATTTCATCATGAAATTTGGAGATTACAGGGTTTCGTCCAAATCCAATTCCTGAACGAGCAGCCACGCATCGGGGTTTTCCGAATGTTGGATTTCGTACAGTTTACGAAGAGCTTCTGTCCTGCTCTCAAAACTGGCGTAGAGCACTTGGTGCAACCCGTATCGCGATGCGCCGAGTTTTAATGGGGAATAGCCTTTTTCGCGCAATTGCTCCACCTTTTTATCGGCGTTCTCTTCCAGTCGAAAGGCTCCCGCCACAATATGGTAATTCCCGCTGTGTTTGGAAAGTCTTAAATTCAGCACCGGCAGGGGATTGTCAATGACAAAGGTGGCTTCCTGAATTTGGTTTTCTACCAGCGAATTCGCCTTTTGTCTTTCGGCTAAATTATACTCCTGCACCTGGTGTTCATACAGTTTTAAACCGCCAAACCCACCGGCCAGAAGCGCCACTACAGCAACGGCTGCGTATTTAAGATAGGGGCGTGAATTTTTCCCTATTGGAATGACTGGGGTTTCCGTTTTTTTGTCAACTGTCTGCCCGGTTCTGGCAATGGCAGGGGCGATAAAACTGCCCAGGCCAAAGGCAGAAGTGCTGAAATTTTCTTGGTTTATCGGTTCAAATTGAATGGCAGCTTCGCCATTTACGCTGAACCGGCCGATACCTTTAAAGGTTACCGTCTTTCCTTCCTGCAATTCCTTTGTGATGCGCGAAGAAAAATTCCGTATTTTTTGCAATGCGGTTTCATAGCTGCACTTTTCCACAGACGCCACATAATTGGCAAACAAACCATCGTTGGCCTGTAGCTGGCGGTTAAAGGAAATTGTTTTCGAGGGTGGGTGAAACGTATGGGTTTCCCCGTCGATACGCGCAGATTGATAACGGGTTAAAAATGCACCAAACCCCGGAATGATAACACATTCATATCGGTACAGAAGATCGGCTATATAGGTTGACAGTTGCATAAAAACAAAGTTAGTTTTTTTTGGGGGCTTACCAATTTTTGTTTCTGTAATTTATTAACAGCGGGAAATATTGTATTTTTAAAACCTTCTCCATTTAAAGTAGAACCGCATGCTTTCGAGAAATGATTTGCTCTATACCCTGGCCCTGCAGCGTATTCCCAATCTGGGCGATGTAATGGCAAAAAAATTATTGGCGAAATTTGGCTCGGCCCAGGAATTTTTCCGAGAGAAAAAATCACGTCTGTTAAAAATTGACGGGATTGGCGAAGCCACCCTTGCCGGATTCAATCCGAAAGTCCATTTGGACGAGGCCGAGGGGGAAATAAAATTTATGGAAAGCAATCAGGTAGAATATCGCTATTTCCTCGATGACAACTATCCCGAAAAATTGCGGCACTGTCTGGATGGTCCCATACTTTTTTTTCAAAAAGGCAATATCGACATACAGGGAAAAAAGTTGTTGAGCATTGTGGGCACCCGAAATATGACCACGTACGGCGAGGCTTTTTGTGAGAACCTCATTGCAGACCTCGCCCCCATGAATCCGGTAATCATTTCCGGTTTGGCCTATGGAGTCGATATCTGTGCCCACAAGGCCGCCATAAAAAACAATTTGCAGACCATAGCCTGCCTGGGGCATGGGCTGGATAAGATTTATCCAAAACCCCATAAAAAGTATCTCTCTGAAATAGAGGCCAACGGGGGACTTATCACAGATTTCTGGAGTTTGGATAATTTCCTGCCATCCAACTTTCTTAAGCGGAACCGCATCATTGCTGGGCTTTCCGAAGCCACATTGGTAATTGAATCGGCGGAAAAGGGCGGAAGCCTTGTCACCGCCGATATTGCCCATTCATATAACAGGGAGGTCTTTGCCGTGCCGGGAAGAACGACCGACAACCAAAGCAAGGGGTGCAATGTCTTGATCAAAACCCAGAAAGCCAATGTGCTCACCGAAGCGGCAGACATTCTCTATCAACTGGGGTGGGAAATAAAAGCCTCGCCCAAACCCCGCCAAACACAGCTTTTTGTGGAGTTGGACGAGGAAGAAAAACTCGTTTACCGATTCTTAAAGGACAAGGACAAAGAACTTCTGGACATCATTGCCCTGGAATGTAGCCTGCCTGTATTTAAAATTGCCACCATTTTAATGAACATGGAATTAAAAGGAGTGGTAAGACCCTTGCCGGGAAAACTTTTCCAATTGGTCTAAAAATCCGCAGATTGCCGAGTCTTTTACCGCAGCGGTCTCAAATCCAATACCCCATCGGCCCCAAGTCTTCTAACGGACGGCAGCGATTCAGAGATAGCCCATTTCCTCCTCATTTTATCCCCAAAACCATTTCTAAATAAGGAGGCAAAACCTTATCTTTGAACCTATGTCCAATACCTCCGTAACACTTCAAATTTCAACCCTTCCCGATTCTCCAGGAGTTTATCAGTACTACGATAAAGAAGGAAAGTTGCTGTACGTGGGCAAGGCCAAAAATTTAAAAAAAAGGGTTTCCTCTTATTTTACCAAAAACTTTGACAACAACCGAACGCGTGTTTTGGTAAAAAAAATCGCCACCATCAAGCATATCGTGGTGCAAACGGAAACCGATGCCCTGTTGCTGGAGAATAACCTGATCAAAAAGTACCAGCCGCGCTATAACGTAATGCTCAAGGATGACAAAAGTTATCCCTGGATTTGTATTAAAAATGAACGGTTTCCCCGGGTATTTTCCACCCGTAGGGTTATACGCGACGGCTCTGAATACTATGGTCCCTATACCAGTATGAAAACGGTGCATACCCTGATGGACCTTATTAAGGGCCTGTATCCGCTGCGCACCTGCAATTACGATCTGTCTAAAAAAAATATTGAGGCCGGAAAATTCAAGGTCTGTCTGGAGTACCACTTGGGAAATTGCCTGGGTCCCTGCGAGGGATTGTTTTCCGAAGAAGAATATATGGAAAATATTGAAGCCATCAGAAACATTGTAAAGGGCAATTTCAAGGAATCGCTTCACCGATTCAAAACGCAGATGAAAAAGTTGGCTGCCGATTTAAAATTTGAGGAAGCCCAGCGAATAAAGGAAAAAATAGACATTCTGGAAAATTACCAGAGTAAATCCACAGTGGTAAACCCCAAGATAAACAACGTGGATGTTTTTTCCATTTTATCCGATGATAGCTTTGCCTACGTGAATTTCCTGCAGATTTCCCACGGGGCCATCATCCGCTCCCATACCTTGGAAATAAAGAAAAAACTGGACGAAAGCGACGAAGATCTGTTGCAACTGGCCATCGTGGAACTGCGTCAACGTTTCAACTCCGCATCTCGGGAGATCTATGTTCCCTTTGAAGTAGAACTGGGAGACGATGTAAAGGTACATGTACCCAAGCTGGGTGACAAAAAACACATTCTCGATTTATCTGAAAGAAATGCCAAGTACTATCGGATGGAGCGTTTTAAACAGGCGAAGATCGTGGATCCAGAACGGCATCAAAACAGGATTATGGCGCAGATGAAAAAAGATTTGCGACTGGCCGAGGAGCCCCGCCATATTGAGTGTTTTGACAATAGCAACATACAAGGCACCAATCCAGTGGCCGCTTGTGTGGTCTTTAAAGATGGAAAACCGAGCAAAAAGGACTATCGCAAATTCAATATCAAGACGGTGGAAGGACCAGACGATTTTGCCTCTATGGAAGAAGTGGTCTATCGCCGCTACAAAAGGTTGGTGGAGGAGGAGCAACCTTTGCCCCAGCTCATCATCATAGATGGAGGGAAAGGCCAGCTTTCCTCGGCCTTAAAAAGCTTGGACCGTTTGAATTTGCGCGGAAAAATTGCCGTGATTGGCATTGCCAAGCGTTTGGAAGAACTGTTTTATCCCGATGATCCCATCCCGCTGTATCTGGACAAGAAGAGCGAAACCCTAAAGATCATACAGCAACTGCGCAATGAGGCCCACCGTTTTGGAATTACCTTTCACCGTACCAAGCGCAGCAAACAAGCGTTAGACACAGAACTGGAGACCATTCCGGGAATAGGGGAAAAGACGGTCGTGGATCTGCTGAGTCATTTTAAGAGCAAAAAACGTATAGCCAGGGCCAGTTTCGACGAGCTTTCGGCAGTGGTGGGAGCTAGCAGGGCCAAAAAGTTGGTGGTCCACTTTCAGACATCGGAACAGCCCTGAAAGAATAATAAATGGTGACCTTTCTTGTCAATTTCCACGGCGATTTAGAGGTAACAAAATGTGGGGATTTCCATTTAATGGTATAGCATCTTGAAGTTTGATTATGAGAAAAATATTTTTTCTAGTGCTTTTAACAATGTCCTGCATAGCTTTTGCGCAGGAACAGCAGAAAGACCTAAAGGTAGGGCTGGTGCTGAGCGGGGGCGGAGCAAAGGGCCTCGCCCATATAGGAGCCTTAAAGGTCATTGAGGAGGCAGGGGTGCGGATAGACTACATTGGCGGGACCAGTATGGGTGCCATCATCGGAGCCCTGTATGCTTCCGGATATTCCGCCACCCAATTGGACAGTATTTTTAACCAGACAAATTTCAATACCCTTATCCAGGATGAAATCCCACGCAGTTCGAAAACCTTTTATGAGAAACAGGAATCGGAGAAGTACGCTGTAATCCTTCCTTTTGAAAATTTCAAGGTGGGATTCCCTTCCGGATTCTCCAAGGGGCAGAATGTGTACAACCTTATTTCCCAACTTACCGGGCATGTAAACGACATTACCGACTTCAGCAAGCTGCCCATTCCCTTTTTCTGCGTGGCCACCGATGTGGAAACAGGAAAAGAGATAATCCTGGACCACGGATATCTTCCTCAGGCGGTCTCTGCCAGTGGGGCTTTGCCTTCCCTCTTTAGTCCGGTTGTGGTAAATGATAGGGTTCTCATAGATGGCGGGGTGGTAAACAATTACCCGGTTGATGAGGTAAAGGCCAAGGGCATGGATATTATAATAGGTGTGGATGTGCAGGACAGTCTTAAGACACGCGACCAAATGCAATCGGCCTTTGATGTGCTGGTGCAGATAAACAACTACCGCACCATTAAAGATATGGTTGAAAAGCGCAAGAAAACCGATGTGTATATTCATCCGGACATCGAGGATTTTTCGGCCATTTCCTTTGATGCCGGAGAAAAAATAATCCAGGCAGGAGAAACCAGTGCCTTAGACCATCTAATGGCATTGGAGGAAATAGCCGCCCAACAAATACTTGACGAAAAAAGAAGTGTTGCTCCACAATCGCGGGATACCCTTTATATTGATGAGGTAGAAGTGTTGGGTAATGAAAAATATACGCGCAGTTATGTGTTGGGGAAGTTAAAGTTTCGTGCTCCGGCAAAGACCACTTATGCCGAATTCAGTGAAGGTATCAACAATCTTTCGGCCACGGGAAATTTCCAGAGCATCAATTATCGATTTAAGCCCACCGCTCCGGGACATTCAAAGGTGGTTTTGAGCCTTCGCGAAAATGATTCGCAGATGTTTTTGCGCTTCGCCGCCCATTATGACAATCTCTTTCGCACCGCCGCCTTGGTAAACATTACCCGCAAGCGATTATTGACAAACAACGATATCGCCTCCCTGGATCTTATTGCCGGCGACAACCTTCGGTATAACTTTGAATATTATATAGACAAGGGATATTATTGGAGTGTGGGCTTTAATTCGCGGTATCATTTTTTTGGGGCCAGTGTGCCGTTGGATTTTGTGGGGGTGGATCTGGGAGCCGATATCGCCTTGCCTATCAACAATATCGCCATAAAATACAGCGACTTTACCAACCAACTGTATTTTGAAACCCTTTTGCAGCGCACCTTTGTAATTGGGGCGGGGGGAGAGCACAAGTATTTGCGATATCTCTCGGAAACCATTGGCACAGACAACAACAATTTGCCGCGTACGGTTTTTGAAAGTACCAACTATTACAGCGGTTACGGCTTTTTAAAATACGACAGTTACGACAATCGGTTCTTTCCCAAAAACGGATTCTTTTTCTCCGGCGATTTCCATTGGTACTTGTTCGCCCACGGCAGGAACACAGAATTTGAACCGTTCTCTATAGCCAAGGCAAGAATGGGCTATGCCCACTCATTTCTCCGCAATTTTTCTGCACATTTAAGTGCGGAAGGTGGGTTTAAGTTAGGAGGAACACAAGCCACCCCTTTGGATTTTGCCCTGGGCGGGTACGGGTTTAAGGAAATGAACAACATTATTCCTTTCCAGGGATATAAGGCTATTTCCTTACGGGGAAATACCTATCTGAAATCCACTTTGGTAGTGGATTATGAATTTTATCGGAAAAACCACATAAATCTCACCGCCAACATCGCCAATGTGGGCAATGATCTTTTTGAAGAGGGAAAATGGATACACGGAGTGGATTATTCGGGATTCTCGGTAGGCTATGGCCTTGAGACTCTTCTGGGACCCATGGAAATCAAATATTCCTATTCCCCCGAACTGGACAGTTCTGAATGGTATGTAGCCTTGGGGTACCGGTTTTAATGAACCGCACGGGTTTAATGTCGTTAACTCTACTTTGAGCTAGGGTGAAACCCCTGCCTATACAACTTTTCTGGTTATAGCTTTTTATTTTATCCCGGGCAATCTTTGTGCGCTTCCGAAGCCACTTAAGAGCGGGAGTGCCCGATTTGCGGCTACTCCTTATGTTCCAGAGCATTCCTCTTGCTTTTAACCCTTCCGCGCAGTCAAACCCCGAAATTTTTCCGATATTTGTGGGAAAACAGCGCGAAAGCATTCCATGTCGAGTAGGTTTATGGACAATTCGCGTACAACGTATAACATCTTATATCTAAACGAATATGCCATTCTATCATAAACTGGGCAAGATTCCGCCCAAACGCCATACCCAATTTCGAAAACCCGATGGAAGCCTCTATTCCGAGCAATTGTTTGGTACCGCTGGTTTTGATGGGATGTACAGCAACATCTATCACGAAAACCGGCCTACCCAGGTAAAGGAAATCAAAGCCCAATACAGTGTGGCGCCCAAAATCGCCGCAGCCAACAATCTGCAATCCCTTCGCCTAAAAGGCTTTAATGTAAAACCGGAAAAAGATTTTCTCAAGAGCCGCACAACCGTACTCACCAATAGTGATTGCAGCATTATCCTCGCCGCCCCCCAAGAATCGTTGCGCGATTACTTTTATAAGAATACCGATGCCGATGAGCTCTTGTTTGTACACAAGGGCAGTGGCAAGCTGCGTACCTTTTTGGGCAATATCGATTTTAAATACGGCGACTATCTGGTCATTCCCCGGGGAATTATTTATCAGATAGATTTTGATACGGAGGATAACCGTCTGTTTATCGTGGAATCGCGACGCCCCATATTTATGCCGAAGCGATACAGAAACTGGTTTGGCCAATTGCTGGAACACTCGCCTTATTGCGAACGCGATATAAGAAAGCCCGAGGAATTGGAAACCTATGACAAAAAAGGGGATTTCCTCATGAAAGTGAAAAAGAATGACGACATATTTGAAATGGTCTATGCCACCCATCCTTTTGACGTGGTGGGCTATGACGGGTACAACTATCCCTATGCCTTCTCCATACACGATTTTGAACCCATTACCGGCCGTATCCATCAACCGCCACCAGTGCACCAAACCTTTGAAACCGATGCCATGGTGGTGTGCAGCTTTGTGCCTCGGTTATACGATTATCATCCGGACAGCATTCCCGCACCCTATAACCACAGCAATATAGACAGTGACGAGCTGTTGTATTATGTAGATGGCGATTTTATGAGCCGAAACGACATAGAGGCGGGGCAGATTACCCTTCATCCCGCCGGAATTGTGCACGGACCGCATCCGGGAGCCGCAGAACGCAGTATCGGAAAGACCAAAACCGACGAGCTGGCCGTGATGGTCGATACCTTTAAGCCCCTTCAGGTCACCGAAGAGGGAATGAAACTCAACGACAACGATTATTACAAAAGTTGGTTGGAGGAGAAATAGAAGATTTGGACCATTGCAAAACCCATTATTGCTGGGTCGCACCATAACGAGTGTCCGTAAAGGAAGTAAGAAAAAATAAACCAAAGTATATAAAGTATATTATGAGCAAAGAAGTAAAATCCGTGGAATACGGACTGGAAAAGATTTTTGAAGGCGCAGAAGATTTTCTGCCCTTGTTGGGAACGGATTATGTAGAGTTCTACGTGGGCAATGCCAAGCAATCGGCCCACTATTACAAAACGGCATTCGGTTTTCAATCGCATGCTTACAAAGGATTGGAGACCGGCTCCCGCGATTCGGTAAGCTATGTGCTGAAACAAGACAAGATTCGCCTTGTGCTTACCACGCCGTTAAACAGCAAGTCGCCCATCAATGACCATATAGTAAAACACGGCGATGGGGTTAAGGTGATTGCCTTGTGGGTGGACGATGCCCGCAGTGCCTTTGAGGAAACAACCAAGCGTGGGGCAAAGCCTTTTATGGAGCCCACCGTGGAAAAAGATGATAATGGCGAAGTAGTGCGCAGCGGTATCTATACCTATGGGGAAACAGTACACATGTTTGTGGAGCGCAAAAACTATAAAGGGCATTTTCTTCCCGGTTTCCGCGAATGGAAAAGCGATTACAACCCGACCCCAACAGGACTTAAATATATCGATCATATTGTTGGCAATGTAGGTTGGGGACAAATGAACAAATGGGTAAACTGGTACGAAGAAGTAATGGGCTTTGTCAATTTCCTATCTTTTGACGACAAACAGATACATACGGAATATTCCGCCCTCATGAGCAAGGTGATGAGCAACGGCAACGGGCGAATAAAATTCCCCATAAACGAGCCGGCCAAGGGTGCGAAAAAATCGCAGATAGAGGAATATCTTGATTTTAATGAAGGTGAAGGGGTGCAACATTTGGCCGTTACCACCGACGATATTGTTAATACCGTGGCCCAGTTAAAGGAACGGGGAGTGGAATTCTTGCCCCCTCCGCCACAGGCCTATTACGACGATATCCCACGCAGGTTGGGCGACCACATGAAAATGATGAAAGAGGACCTCAAGGAACTCCAAAAACATTCTATCTTGGTAGATGCCGATGAGGAAGGATATCTGTTGCAGATTTTTACCAAGCCGGTGGAAGACAGGCCTACCTTGTTTTTTGAGATTATCCAGCGCATGGGGGCCAAAGGCTTTGGTGCCGGTAACTTTAAAGCTCTTTTTGAGTCTATTGAACGCGAACAGGCGCAACGCGGAACCCTGTAATCTTCCATTTTGATGAATCTTTTAAAGACACAGAACAAAGCCGTCCTTTGTTCTGTGTTCTTTGTTATTAAGGGCTTCCCGAACTATTTGGGAAAGGATCCGGTTTTTTTGGAACAATAATTGTATTTTCAAAACCTAAAAACTATTCCAATTCAGAAAATGTCTATGAAAAAGCTGCTTCCGCTCCTTTTCCTGTTCTCCATTTTTTCCCATACCTCCTCAATTGCCCAAAAACCTGCCTATGGAGCAGGCGAATGGTTTAAATTTCGCGTACATTACGGATTTGTCACTGCCGGATATGCCACCCTCGAGGTAAAAGATGCGACCATCCGAGGCAAGGATGTGTACCACGTAAAGGGATTTGGAGAAACCGTGGGAGTTTCCAAATGGTTTTTTAAGGTGCGAGACGATTACCAGAGCTATATTGACAAGGAGAAGAATATTCCTTACCGCTTTATTCGAAACATCAACGAAGGCGGTTATACCAAGGATGTGATAGTCGATTTTGACCACGATTCAAAAAAAGCTGTGGTAAATGACAGAAAACACAATGAAACCTCTATCTTTTCGTTTCCAAATGACACGCAGGACATGATCTCTGCCTTTTATTACCTTCGGAACAACTTGGATACCCAAGGAATAAAAAAAGGAGATGTCGTGGAAATGAATATGTTTTTTGACAAGGAAAACTATAAATTCCGAATGAAATACCTTGGGAAGGAAGTGCTGAATACCAGTTTTGGAAAGGTCCGGACCTTGATTTTTAGGCCCTATGTGCAGTCGGGCAGGGTATTTAAGGAGCAGGAGAGCCTTACCGTGTGGGTAAGTGACGACGACAATAAAATTCCGTTGCTCGTAAAGGCCGATTTAGCCGTGGGTTCGTTAAGAGCAACCCTTACCGAATTCAAAGGATTGCGCCATTCGTTCAAGATATTGGTCAATTGATAGACCTTTTCTTATGAGCATTGTCATAAGTACTAACGCATTAACAGTTGCGTGTTTAAATTTTAGGTAATTTTGCCGCCAAATAGATTATTAATTTCAAATTTTCCCCTAATTGAAGAATTTATTTTTACCTGCCCTCGCCATTGTCCTTTTCGCCGCCTGCGAAAAACCCAATAAAGATATTGCCAAGGCAGAGTTTGTAGAGGCAGAGCCTTTGGTGCTGCAATACGGCTACGTGCTCAATGATTACAATGTGGTGAGAGACACCATTAGACCGGGAGATACTTTTGGGGATATTCTGGTCAGCAATGGTGTGCCCCATGAAAAGATTATGGAAGTGGCCACCAAATTCCGCGACAGTTTCGATGTGCGCAAAATGGTAGTGGGAAAACCTTATGTGTTGCTCAATTCAAAAGATTCGCTCAATTCCACGCAGGTTTTTATCTATGAAGGAAGCAAGGTGGATTATGCCGTGGTGGATTTTCGCGATGCAGTATCCATTGGTAATTTCCAAAAGCCCATTCGTTATGAGGAGCGGGAAGCCTCGGGTGTAATTTCCAGTTCTCTTTCTGCCACCATGGAGGAGCAAAATCTCAGTCCGTTAATGACAGACCAGTTGGCCAATATTTATGCCTGGACGGTGAATTTCTTCAAATTGCAGCCCGGTGACCGTTTTAAGGTGGTTTACACCGAAAAATTTATCGACGACACCATACCCGCAGGCCTGCACGAAATAAAGGCAGCTTATTTTGAACATCGCGGCAAGCCTCTGTACGCCTTTAAATTTGAAGCGGAAACCGATGGAAGCAGCGGGGAGAAAATTTCAGGATATTACGATGAGCAGGCCAATAATCTAAAACGCGCTTTCCTAAAGGCACCGGTTAAATTCAGCCGAATTTCCTCCCGTTATAACCTCAACAGGCGCATTAAATATTACGGTTACAAATTGCGCCCGCACAAAGGCACTGATTTTGCCGCTCCCCTGGGAACCCCCATTCTCGCTACGGCAGACGGCGTGGTAACCAAATCGGAACGCAGGGGCGGCAATGGCAACTATGTCAAGATTCGCCACAACGGCACCTACGAAACACAATATCTGCACATGAAGGCACGCAATGTTAAGGTGGGGCAATACGTGAGCCAAGGCGATGTCATCGGATGGATTGGCATGACCGGGAACACCAGTGGCCCCCACGTTTGCTATCGGTTTTGGAAAAACGGAAAGCAAGTAGATCCGTTTCAGGACGACACGCCTTTTTCAAAACCGCTGCCGGAAACCATGCAGGAACAATATTTTGCCAGCCAGTTGCCCTTAAAGGAAAAATTGGACTGCATGGTATTCTAGAAACCTTCTTTCCCTGTTCTTGTTAATAAACTTGTTACTAACTAAATGGCGATGTAACAGGCGCTTAGGGTATTATTTTTAATTTTATTCGGAAGTAGTTTTTCTTAAAAATTTCTTAATACATTTTTGTGTATTAATCTCTTTAAGATTGTACTTTTGCCGAAAATTTTAAACCAAAACTCTAAGTCATGAGAAAGCTTTTATTTCTTATTTTTTTATTGGGCGGATTTGCAGCCTTTTCCCAGGGAAAGGTTACCGGAACCGTTATTGATTCTGAAACAAACGACCCTTTAATGGGGGCCAATATTGTTGAAACCGGTACCTCTAACGGTGCCATCACCGATTTTGACGGGAATTTTATCCTGGAAACGTCGGCAAAATCAGGAACCCTTACCATTTCTTATATAGGATATACGGTAGAAAAGGTTCCATTTTCCATTGTTAATGGCGTTGCAGAATTGGGAACTATCAAGGTAGAAGCCGATTCAGATGCCCTTCAGGAAGTGGTTATCGTAGGAAAAGGGGTAATCGACTTGGCCAAAGACCGCCAAACTCCCATCGCCGTCTCTACAATAACTTCCGCAGAAATCCAATCGAAAGCAGTGGGTAACGTAGAGTTTCCCGAAGTGATAAAAAGCACTCCCAGTGTGTATGTTTCCAACCAAGCGGGTGGTTTTGGGGATTCGCAAATGTTTCTTCGCGGATTTGACCAAACCAACACGGCCTTCCTATTGAACGGACAACCGATCAACGGAATGGAGGACGGACGAGTGTACTGGTCCAACTGGTCCGGTATGTCCGACGTGGCAAATGCGGTGCAGGTACAGCGCGGTTTAGGTTCTTCAAAATTGGCCATTTCGTCCGTAGGGGGAACAGTAAACATTGTCTCCCGGGCCGCCGGTAGAAAAGAAGGCGGGTTCGCGCGGTTTATGACGGGTAACGACAGTTATTTTAAAGGTACCGTTAGCTATGACTCGGGTCTTAAAGGAAAATGGGCCTATTCATTTTTGTTCGACCACTGGCAAGCCTTCAGAAAATATGCAGAGGGTACTGCGGGACAGGGACAGAATTATTTTATAGGAATTGGCTTCGTGCCAAACGAAAAGCATTCGTTTAACTTCCTTTTGACCGGTGCCCCACAATTCCACGATCAAAACTTCTCCAAAACCCTTGACAAATACGAAGAATTCGGAAGAAAATACAACGACAACTCCGGCTTCTTGGATGGGGAGCGATATACCCTAAGAAGAAACTACTACCATAAGCCTATTGCCAACCTTAACTGGGACTGGACCATTAGCGACAAAACCAATCTGTCTTCCGTACTGTACGCCTCATGGGGCCGAGGAGGTGGAACGGGCCCTGCCGGTAGCTCGCGAAACATTATAAGAGATGACAACGGCAGCGTGGACTTTGATGCTATTGAAGAAAACAACATCGCCACTGCCGAAAATGGGATAGGAAGTTATGGCCAAGGCTCTTTGGTACGTAGAATGTCTGTAAACAACCACAACTGGTATGGTTTCCTTACCAACTTGGAAAGTGCGGTAAGCGACAATTTTACCTTTAACGTAGGTGCCGATACCCGTATGTACAAAGGAAATCACTGGTACCAGATGAATAACCTTCTCGGTCTTTCCGGATATGCCGACAACCGTGGCTATGACGGTATGAGGGACAGTGATTACGTTATAAGCGAAACATTTGAGGCCAATCCTTGGGCAGCCTTGTTCAACTCTGCCAGTGAAGGACAGCGCTTTAACTACGACTATTCAGAATACATCAATTACATTGGTGGTTTCGGACAGGGAGAATTTAAAACAGACAATTTCTCTGCCTTTGTTCAGGGCGCCGTTTCTACGCAAAGCTACCAAAGAGAAGGCCGTGCCACCGGAAGTGAAATTGAAGGTGTAAACGGACTGGGAAAATCGGACAAAGTAAATAAGGTAGGATACAACATTAAAGGTGGTTTGGGCTATACCTTTATGGAAGGCAATACCATTTTCGCCAACGCCGGACATTACTCAAGACAGCCATTCTTGGACAATATTTTTGAGGATATCAGAAACTCAAACTATATCCTTTCCGGTGAAAATGAAATCGACAATGAAAAAATCACCGGTATCGAAGGAGGTTATAGACTTCGTTCTGGCAATTTCAGCTTAGACTTGAATGGATATTACACCAAGTGGGGCAATAGATTCCTTTCCGGAGGATTTATTCAAGGTGATCCAAGCAGTTCAGACCCTATCCAGCAAGTGGACCGCTACCAGAGATTTACCGATATTACCCAAGTTCACAAAGGATTTGAGTTTGAAGGGAAATACCGTTACTCCAGCGCCTTTATGTTCCGAGCCTTCGGAAGTATTGGAAACTGGAAATATGATGGTGAAACCCCATACCAAACTCGGGAAGACCAAACCAACCGACTTTTGGAAGAAGGAAAAATTGACCTTACCGGAACCAAAGTGGGCAACGCTCCACAAACATCTTTCGGATTTGGCTTTAAATACAATGTGGTAGGGGGGCTTAGTCTAGATGCGGACTATAACATTTATACCGATTTATACGGGTTTGTCGATGCGCGCGATGTGGTTGAATCTGCTTTGGCCGGGGAAGTATATCAGGCCGAGCGTTTGGATCCATACAGTGTTCTCGATGCGGGGATAACTTACAAATTCCAATTTGGAAGTAACAACCTTACCTTTCGCGTCAACTGCTATAATGCAACCAACGAAGTATATCTAAGCCAAAAAGATGCCTACGGTTATTATTTTGGCAACGGAAGAACCTGGAATGCCAGCCTCCGTTACGATTTTTAATCCTTATTGCAATACATAAGAAAAATGCCCCGTTTTTTTGGGGCATTTTTTGTTTTTTTAAACCGTATCTTTGGGAAATTTCAAAAAAAATAAAACCAGCTAAACATGTACACCACCTTTCAGTTCATCCACTCTTATTGGGCCTATTTGGTATTGCTTATCGTTTTATTGGCCACCTTTAACGCCTTGGCGGGATTTTTCTCAAAAAGGGAATACGCCGCACGCGACTTTCGTATTTCCCTATTTGCTCTTATCGTTACCCATATTCAAGTGTTGATCGGGCTTATCCTGTATTTTATTTCTCCTCTGGGATTACAGAACATCAGCAATGTGGGAATGGGGGAAGTGATGAAAAATTCTGAATACAGGCTATTTGCCGTAGAACATCCCTTGATAATGATTTTGATGGTAGTTTTTATCACCATTGGTTATTCCAAGCATAAAAAGAAGCTGCTTTCACACAAAAAATTCAAGACCCTCTCCATTTTTTATTCCATCGCCCTTATCTTGATGCTGAGCCGCATTCCTTGGGGACAGTGGTTCGGGTAGCAGAAGCCCGGGCGTAGGAGAGCCGTTTTTTTTTTTGATATGAAGTTTATTCAGGCTCCCTGGCCTTAATTAAACAGAGGTATACCGGAAAGTGATCGCTGTAGCCGCCGGTAAATCCATTGCTAAAACTTCTAAAGGGATATCCTTTGTATTTGCCCCGTGCGGTTTGCAAATAGTTTTTGTTGAAGATGTCCGCTTTGTAAAAGCGATAGGAGGAATAATCTTTTTTAAGCCATTCTGAGGATAAAATTATCTGGTCAAACAGGTTCCAGGAGTCTCGATACGCCAGGGTACCCAATCCTTTCCTGTACATTTCTTCCATAGGATTGTACAGGGTTTTTGGCAGCAGAGATGATTTTTCGCGGTGGGTTTTCAGTATTTTCTTAACGCTCGGGCTAGTGGGGTCGTCGTTGAGATCGCCCATGGTGATGATTTTGGCGTAGGGATCCAGACTGAACAGCGAATCGATAATTTGTCTGTTAAGTTGCGCGGCTCTAATGCGTTTTGGCCTACTACGGGCTTCCCCACCCATCCGGGAAGGCCAATGGTTTACCAAAACGTGGATTTCTTCGCCATCCAGCATTCCTACTACCAGTAATTGGTCTCTTGTGTAAACCCGTTTATCGCGATCAGTGTCGTCAAACAACAGCAATTCAAAAGTCTTATAATGGGTGGGAATGAATACGTTTTTGCGGAACAGCAACGCCACGTCAATCCCGCGACGGTCGGGGCTGTCAAAATGGATGATTCCATAATTGCCATTGTTAAGTGGTTCTTGGTTGAGAAGGTCTTCCAAAACCCGCAAATTCTCAACTTCGCTCACTCCCACAAGGGCGGGAAAGGTATTTGTTTCGTCTCTTCCAATCTCTGAGATTACCCTTGCCAGATTTTTTATTTTACTTCTATAAAATTCTTCTGCCCAGTGGTTTTTGCCCTCAGGGGTCCAGTCTTCATCAAAGGTAAGGGGGTCGTCCTCCACATCAAAGAGGTTCTCCAGGTTATAGAACGCTACCGTTACTATGGAATATTCTGTCTTTTGCTGCGAAAGTGCAACAAGATGGACCAGCAACGGAATAAGAAAAATACTTCTCCTGAATTTCATATTTACACTTTTTTATAATTACAAAAAGTTATAAATTAGTGAATTAACTGGAGAGATAGTAAAAATACATATTTTCGGTTAAAAAAATAAAAATCACTTGCATCCTTAACTCCTCAGTTCTTTTAAATTGAAACGAAGGATGAAAAGCTTGATTTTATTTCTGTCTGCCACTCTTTTGGCTTTCCCTGGGTATTCACAAGAAACGGGCGTGAGTGGGGAGGTACGCGATTCGTATTCCAACGAACCTCTTCCCGATGTTATTGTTCGGATTGATCAATCCAATATGGAAATTCTTTCCGATGCCCAGGGCAGATTTGTTTTTTCTGGGATGGACCTTCCAAGGGGAGAGCAGATTCTCTCGTTTTCAAAAATCGGTTATATTTCACAGCGGGTTCCCATAACCATTAAGGCAGGTGAAACCACCGCACTGTCTCCTATTCTACTTAAAATGGATCCGGCGGCAGTGGAATTGCAGGTGGGGGTTATTAGTCTTTCCGATGAAGAACTGGATGGGGAAGAGGGTTCGGCCTATAACATATCCGGTCTTTTACAGGCTTCGCGTGACGTTTTCCTCAATGCCGCCGCCTTTGATTTTAGCAGTACCTTTTTTCGGCCTAAGGGATATGGCTCTGAATATGGCAAAGTGTTCATCAATGGACTGGAGATGAACAAGCTTTTTGACGGGAGGCCACAATGGTCAAATTGGGGTGGACTAAACGATGCCCAACGCAATCAGGAATTTTCAATGGGGCTAACTCCCAACGAATATGACTTCGGCAATCTTGCCGGCACCACCAATATTATCATGCGCGCATCCCAATATAGAAAGGGCGGAAGGTTGTCTTACGCCTCCAGCAACCGCAGCTACCGCGGCAGGTTGATGGCCTCGTACAATAGTGGATTGACTCCTGGAGGATGGGCCTTCTCGTTGCTTCTTGCACGCCGGTTTGCCGAAGAAGGGTATAGGGATGGAACGCTATATGATGCCAATTCCTTTTTTGGCGCGGTGGAGAGAAAATTTGATTCGCATCACAGTCTCAATCTCACTGCCTTTTATACCCCCAATAGAAGGGGAAAGTCGTCGGCAAATACCCAGGAAGTCTATGATATAAAAGGCACCCGCTACAATTCCTATTGGGGCCATCAAGACGGTGAAATTCGAAATTCGCGAATCAAAGAAGTGGCCGAACCGGTAATAATGCTCAACCACTTTTGGGATTTTTCCGAAAACACACAACTCAATACCAATATTGGCTATCAGTTTGGAAAGATTGGCAACAGTAGGCTAGGCTATACCAATGCTCCCAATCCAGACCCATCATATTATCAAAAACTGCCAAATTTTTTTCTTTCCAATTCCAATGGTCCCGACTACGAAGGCGCTTTTCGGGCCTATTCTTCTTTTTTGAACGATGGACAGATCAACTGGACCCAATTGTACAAAACCAATATTTTATACGCGGGTCCTTCCCGATATTACCTATATGAAGACAGGAATGACGATAAGCAATGGATGGCCAACACAATTTTTTACAGCCAGATTTCCTCCCGAATTATCTTGACTGCTTCGGTAAATTATAAAAACCTTAGTTCCCGCAATTTTGCCAATATGATCGATCTTTTGGGAGGGGAAGGTTTTTTGGATTTGGACACCTTTAATTTAGGCGATGCCGCACAAAGCGATCTCAACAACCCCGATCGCCTTGTTTTTGAAGATGACATCTTCAAATATAATTACACCTTGGATGCTACCGAGTACGGAGGTTTTGCCCAGAGTGAATTTTCATTTTCCCGATTTCAACTCTATCTGGCCGGAAAAGCGAGCAAGACAGAATATCAACGCACCGGGCTCTACCGCAACGGTTCGTACCCAGAGGGCAATGATTCCTTCGGCCCTAGCGACAAACTCGATTTTACTACTTATGGAATTAAGTTTGGCGGATCTTTCAACGTTACAGGAAGGCATATACTGCAGCTCAATGCATCGTATTTTACCCAACCACCCACTCTGCGAAATTCCTTTTCCAACGCCCGGCAAAATAATGCAACGGTCATCGGCCTGTTGCCCGAAAAAATTTCAAATCTGGACGGAAGCTATATTTTTCGGTCTCCCCTTCTAAAAGCAAGACTCAGTGGCTATTATACCACCTTTAACGATGCCTCGGAAATTTCATTTTTCTATGCAGACGGTATTGCCGTGGAGGGAAGAACGGCCACCACGGCCTTTATACAAGAAGTACTTACCAACATTAGCCGTAAGCATCTGGGAGGAGAACTGGGAGTAGAGGCGCAGGTGCTTCCAACCTTGCTGCTGAAGGGAGCAGCGGCCTATGGACAGCATATTTATGCCAACAATCCAGAGTTGTACATCACTTCAGATGATTTTAGCCACCCACAATTTTACGGAAAATCTTACTTAAAAAATTACAGGTTGGCAGGAGGGCCACAGCAAGCCTATCAAATAGGATTTGAATACCGCCATCCGGAATTTTGGTGGTTCGGCGCGACGGTGAATTATTTTTCAAACGCTTACATTGACGTTTCTCCTCTTGCGCGCACAAAGAACTTTTACCTGGATGTTGATGGAATGCCGTTTAACGATTACAGCCCTGAACTGGCAAAAGAGCTATTGCGGCAAGAAGAATTCCATTCCTATTTTCTGGTCAATGCTGTGGGCGGTAAGTCTTGGAAAATAAAAAGTTATTTTTTGGGGTTTTTTGCCAGCATCAACAATATTTTAAATCAGGAATACAAAACCGGTGGCTACGAACAGGGGCGGAATGCCAATTTTAAAACCCTTTCCAAGGATTTCAATAGTGATTCCCCCGTCTTTGGTCCCAAATATTGGTTTGGGTATGGCACCACCTATTATGTGAATTTTTATTTGCGCTTTTAAAAGAATATAAATTTTAAATCCTTCACTATGAAAAATTATAAGAAATTATGGGTTCTGCTGTCAGTGATGGTGATTTCATGTGTGGCCGACGACGATTTCGCCGTACCGGAAATTAATTTAGAGGAACCACAGGTAAATGTTAATACAGATATTTCCACCGTAAAAAATATGTACAGGGGTTATGAGCCTAAGAGAATAGAAACGGGCGACGGGTCCACAGAAGAAATGTTCGTGGAAGCCTACGTGGTTTCCAGCGATGAGTCTGGCAATATCTACAAGCAACTATTTGTTCAGGATGCCCCCGAAAATCCAAGCGCCGGGGTGGCAATATCCACAAATGCCACAAATCTTTATACCCGATTTGAGCCGGGAAGGAAAATTTATTTTCGTGTGGATGGATTGTACATCGGGGAATATGCCGGCCTTCCCACTATAGGAATTCTTGAAGGCGATGAGGTAGGACGAATGAACATTGAGGATTTTGAGTCGCGAATTTTTCGCTCCTTAAACAGGGAAGATTTGACGCCAACTTCCATCACCATTTCCGAAGCAGGAGATCCAGAGCATTTGGCAACTTTGGTTCGGTTTGAAAATGTACAGTTTCCCGAAGGTTTGGCCGGGGTGCAATACTACGGCAATCTTACAAACGTCTACGGTGTAAACAGGTTTATTGAAAACTGCGACGGGGAAACTTTGATCATGCGAACCAGTGGTTACGCCAACTTCAAAAATTTACGGCTTCCGGAAGGCAATGGCACCATAACCGGAATCTTAAGTATATTTAACACTGAGGAGCAATTGCTTATTCGCGATCCAAGCGATGTGGAAATGACTGGAGAGCGCTGCACAATGGGCTTTGGCAATGCTCTGGAGCTGCCTTTTTTTCAGGATTTCACAGGTTTGCCTGCGGGGTCGGGGGTGCCTGTAAGCATTGAAGGATGGACAAATGTTAACATCAACGGAGGGGACCATCTGTGGGAACTCCGCGAATTCTCGGGCAATCAGTATGCCCAGGCCTCGGCTTACGGCACCAACGAAAATCCTTTTGAAGTGTGGCTGGTAACACCCGGACTTATATTACCTTCGGGGTCTGCGGCGGTTTTAAATTTTAACAGCAATGACGGGCACTATAACGGCGAAGCTCTTTCGGTTAAAATCGCTACTGATTTTGAGGGCGATGTTTCCACTGCTACCTGGGAAGAACTCAATGCCACCATATCTTCCGGACACACCAACGGGTTTGGCTCGGTTTTTACACCTTCCGGTCCTATTGATCTTTCTTCCTATGCCGGCGAAATTGTTTATATCGCTTTTCAATACGTAGGCGCCTCAAATGGTACGACCACTACCTATCAAATTGATAACATATTGGTGGAGTGAGCGATCCGATTTAAATTTATGGGAAATCCCTCCCTTCCAATTGTGGTATTGATATAAGAAAAAACCCCTGCCGATTTTCCGGCAGGGGGTTTTTATAAAATTTCAATTTTCGCTTATTCCCGAATTATCTTTTTACGATGATAAATTCCGAGCGGCGATTTTGTTGATGTTGGGCTTCGGTGCAATTGTTACCGCAATCTACTACCGGTCTGCTCTCTCCAAAGCCTTTTCCGCTAATGCGATCTTTGGTAATTCCTTTTGAAATTACATACTGTACGGTGCTGCGGGCGCGTCTTTCAGACAGTGCCATGTTGTACGCATCACTGCCGCGGTTGTCTGTATGACCCTCAACCTTTATGACCATATCGGGATTTTTCTTCATCAATTCCACCAATTTGTCAAGTTCAAAGGCGGCCTGTGGCTTAATGTTGTGTTTGTCAAAGTCAAACAATATAGGGTTTAGTTTTACCATTTCGCCCTCTACAATCTGATCTATGGGGCGCAGGGCAATCCTAATGTTTTTCTCGCCTTCCTTAGAGGCCTCTATCGTTTGAGCATTGCTTTCATATCCTTGCTTAAAGGCTTGGACCACGTGTTTTTGGTCGCAGGCAGCGGTAATGCGGCCCATGCCGTCGGCATCGGTATTTTCGCTCTTCAATTTGTTGTCGTATGAGTCAAACAAATCTAAGCGGGCGCCGGAGATAGGTTCGTCATTGCTGGCATCCACTACCATTACATTGACAATCAAATCGCAGGATTCTATCTTTTTGATCTTGTAAATATCGTCACTGCCCTTTCCGCCTTGTCTATTGGAAGAAACATATCCTTCCTCGGTTGCGGTATCGAAGGTAAAGGCAAAATCGTCTGCGGAACTGTTTACTCCCAATCCCAAGTTTTTTACTTCTCCAAAACCGTTTCCGCTGGCTTCAGCACTTAATTTCTGTTAATTGCATGAAAAGAAGAAATACCACTCCCGCGGGGTTTTGTACATTTGGGCTATATTTTACACTATGATTGAACAAGCAGACATTTCTTACGAAAAAACAGTTCTTATTGGCCTGATCACACAGTTTCAGGACGAGCAAAAAAGCGATGAGTACTTAGATGAGTTGGAGTTTTTGGCCTATACCGCCGGAGGGGAAGTGCTGAAACGCTTCACCCAAAAATTGGAGGTGCCCAATCCCAAAACCTTTATCGGCACCGGAAAGCTGGAGGAAGTAAAGGAATTTGTCTCCAACCACGAGGTAGGAGTGGCCATTTTTGATGATGAGCTTTCGCCTGCCCAACAAAAGAATATTGAACGCATTCTGCAGTGCAAGATCATAGACCGCACCAATTTGATTTTGGATATTTTTGCCCAACGCGCCCAAACAAGCTATGCCCGCACCCAAGTGGAACTGGCACAATATGAATACCTACTGCCCAGATTAGCAGGGATGTGGACCCACTTGGAACGCCAACGGGGTGGAATTGGCATGCGCGGTCCGGGAGAGCGCGAAATTGAAACCGATAGAAGGATTGTCCGCGACCGCATAGCCTTGCTCAAGGACAAGCTAAAAAAGATAGACCGGCAAATGGAGGTGCAACGGGGCAATCGCGGTTCGCTGGTTCGCGTGGCTTTGGTAGGATATACCAACGTGGGAAAATCTACCCTGATGAACGTGATAAGCAAAAGCGATGTTTTTGCCGAAAATAAACTCTTCGCCACTCTGGATACCACCGTGCGAAAAGTGGTGATTGGAAACCTGCCCTTTCTCCTTACCGATACCGTAGGATTTATCAGAAAACTGCCAACCCAATTGGTGGAGTCGTTTAAAAGCACCTTGGACGAAGTGCGCGAAGCCGACCTTTTGCTTCATGTAGTGGATATTTCGCATCCATCCTTTGAAGAGCATATTGCTTCCGTAAACCGCATTCTGGAAGAAATTGGGAGCGCCGACAAACCCACCATCATGGTCTTTAACAAAATTGACGCCTATAAGCCCGAGTTGATAGAAGACGATGATTTGGTTACCGAAAAAACCAAAGCCCACTACACCTTGGAAGAATGGGAACGCACCTGGATGTCTAAACTCAATGGGGATGCCATTTTTATTTCGGCACTGAACAAGGAAAACCTAGATGCCTTTCGAAAACTGGTATATGAAAAGGTAAAGGAGATACACACAACTCGTTTTCCGTATAACAATTTTCTCTATGAGGAATACAATGGGGAAGAGTGATCTTGTACATTCTCCGGTTTGGAGAGAATACATTTCCTTTGCGAATTTTATCTTTTATTCCTGAAAGTAATTTCAGCGCAATTTTATAGAGTGACGAAACCCCTCGTCGTAGGAACCTTACAACCTCCTGAAAGAAAAGCACTCCCACAAAGCCAATAAACATTACACAAAAGCGCTGTAGCCTGTAATGGCTCTTCCCACTATCAGCGAATTTATTTCCTTGGTGCCTTCATAGCTATAGATGGCCTCGGCATCGGCGACAAAACGGGCCACGTCGTATTCCAATAAGATTCCGTTACCGCCCATAACTTCCCGGGCACTGCGCACCACATCGCGGGTTCTCAAACTACAGAATACCTTGGCCAGGGAGGCGTGTTCGTCGGTCAATAAACCTTCATCCTGTAATTCCGAGAGGCGGAAACACAGGGTCTGCATGGCCGTTAGATTGGCGAGCATTTCCACCAAATGGTCTTGGACCAATTGAAAGGAAGCGATTGGTTTTCCGAATTGTTCTCTTTTTTTGGTGTACTTCAGCGCACTTTCATAAGCACCTCTGGCACATCCCACCGCTTGCCAGGCAACGGCAGCCCGGGTCATTTTTAAAACTTTTGCCGTGTCTTTAAACGAATGGCAATTCTGTAGCCGGTCACTTTCGGGGACCCTGCAATCGGTCATTGTTATCAGGGCATTTTGCACGGTACGCAATGCCATTTTGTCTTCAATTTTCTCTGCCTTAAATCCCGGATTTCCTTTGCGCACCAAAAAACCTTTTACCTGATTGGTTGCTTCGTCATTGGCCCATATTACGGTAACATCGGAAAAGGTGGCATTTCCTATCCATTTCTTTTGGCCGTTCAATATCCATTGGTCACCCTCTCTTCTGCAACTGGTGCCAAGTCCACCGGCCACGGCAGAACCTACCTCCGGCTCGGTAAGTCCGAAAGCGCCAATGAGCTCCATTCGAGCCATTTTTGGCAGCCACTCCTTTTTTTGTTCTTCACTGCCGCAAACGTAAATGGATCCCATGGCCAGCCCGCTGTGCACACCAAAAAAGGTGGAAATGGAAACATCTACTCGCGCCATTTCCATGGCAATGATTCCTTCCATTACATAATTTTCATCTGGGGTACCGTAGCCTTCATAGGTGAGTCCGCAAATATTCAGGGCCGCCATTTTCGGAATAATTTGAAAGGGGAATTCCGCCCGATTCCAATATTCGTTGGCAAGGGACCTAATTTCGTCTTCCATAAAATTGCGGATCTTGATCTGCAGCTCGCGTTGTTGTGGAGTCAGTTTTAGGCTCAAATTGTAAAAATCGCCGTCAATGGGCGGAAGTTTGTGCTGTCCGCGCTTGCCGCTCTGATGTTTCAGCATTTTCATCAATCCCTGCAGTTGTTGATCGTCCAGCTTTCCTACCGTATCCATAATCTCTCCCAGATCCACTTTTTGGGATAGCTTTCCCAAGGCTTCCAGATCTACCTCTTTCATAAGTTTTAAAGACTGTTTAATTTTTGAGAATATAGACATGGCACAAGGATGTTTGGATTGATTTCTAAAGATACCAATATGATTAGGTGAAAGCGCAAAAAAAAAGTTAATTCAGAAGAAGCCGATTGCGATAGGTTTGAGGTTCGCAAAAAACTGTTTCTTCTGAATTATTTCCAAGGGAAAAGAATAGGAATCAGCCAAAAAGATGGTGTACCACATCGTGCACCTTGGCCACCCGGATTACGTTTATCCCGAATTCGGTTTTAGGAATCTTGCAATATTTTGAAATTACGATAGAGGTGAATCCTAATTTTTCTGCTTCCAATATCCGTTGTTCCACCCGGGTTACCGGGCGCACCTCTCCTGCCAGGCCCACCTCGGCGGCAAAGCACAAACGCTTATCTATGGCAATGTCAATATTGGAAGAAAGCACCGCAGCTACCACGGCCAGGTCAATGGCCGGATCGTCCACGCTGATTCCGCCGGTGACGTTCAAAAAAACATCTTTTGCGCCTAGTTTAAATCCGGCGCGTTTTTCCAGAACGGCCAGGATCATGTTTAGCCGTTTAGCATTATATCCTGTTGCGCTCCTTTGTGGGGTGCCGTAAACCGCGCTGCTAACCAGGGCCTGTATTTCTATCATCAAGGGGCGCATGCCTTCCAGGGTGGCCGCAATGGCGGTGCCGCTAAGATCTTCTTCGCTTTTGGAGATCAATATTTCGGAGGGGTTTGATACTTCGCGTAGGCCACTGCCCTGCATCTCATAAATTCCCAGCTCATTGGTGCTTCCAAAGCGGTTTTTGTTCGCTCTGAGAATGCGATAAATATGGTTTCGGTCGCCTTCAAATTGCAGCACGGTATCTACCATGTGCTCGAGGATCTTCGGGCCGGCGATATTGCCATCTTTGGTAATATGGCCTATCAAAATTACCGGGACCCCGGTTTCTTTGGCAAATTTTATCAATTCGGCGGTGGATTCCCTTATTTGCGAAATACTTCCCGGCGTGCTGTCAATGCTGTCGGTATGTAGGGTTTGTATGGAATCTATCACCACGATGTCCGGATCCAGATCTGCAATAATCCTAAAGATATTCTGGGTCTGGGTTTCGGTGAGGATATAGCAATTTTCGGAAACAGGTTTAATTCGCTCTGCCCGCATCTTGATCTGTTGCGCGCTTTCTTCTCCGGAAACATATAGGGTTTTGTAGGGCAATTGCAGTGCTATCTGAAGCATGAGGGTACTCTTTCCTATTCCTGGTTCCCCGCCCAAAAGGGTGAGGGAGCCAGGGACCAAACCCCCGCCTAGTACCCGATTCAGTTCGTGGTTGCGCGTGTCCATACGCGCCTCTGCCTGCGCAGAAATTTCCGAAACGCGCTGTGGTCGCGAAATGCGTTGCACTTTTTTTTCCGAAGAGTGCCAGCTGCTTTGTTCGGCTTTTTGGATCACTTCTTCCGAAATGGTGTTCCACTCCTTGCAGGCCGTGCATTGACCTTGCCATTTGGCAAATTGGGTGCCGCAGTTCTGACAGAAAAATGTTGTTTTCGTTTTAGCCAATGGATTGTTTTAATATTTTATCTTTGAGCAAATTATCCTCTTCCCATGAAACGTCTGGCAGTCATTTGTTTAGCACTGTTGCTTGTTGTTCCCGTCTTTTCCCAAAAGCATTTGCAAGTAACAAAAATAGCGAAATTAAAATCCAAAGTGGCACAAACCCAAGGCGAGCAAAAATTAAAATGGCTCGATAGCCTTTCCACCGTGATGGTGTCTGAAAATAGCGACGAACAGGATACGGTGCTATTGGAGACACTCCAATTGGCCTTGGAATTGAAAAGTCCCGATATTGCCGGGCAGCGACTTTCGGACGTGATGGATTTTTACAACAATGTAAAAGGAAAACCGGAGCTTTCCATGGAGCTGTTTAAGCGCCATGCCAATCTTTTGCCGAAAATTTCCAAATCCAGTGTTTTGGCCAAGATCTATCTCAATCTGGGCGATACCCATTATTTTCTCAACGACTATCAGCGCTCTATAGAATATTACGACCTTACCATAATGGAGGCAAGGGAGGCAAAGGAGCAGCGATTGGAAGGGCTGGCGCTGATGTACAGGGCGGCTACCTTGGGATCGAAGGGAGAATTTCCCGAGGCTTCCAAGGATCTTCAGAAGTCTGCGAGGATCTTTGCCAAAATTGGAGATACTGCCAATATCATCAATGCCAAAAATTCTCTTTCCATTCTCTACAGTAAGAATTCCTTTTTTAAAGAAGCCGCTGCCGAAAGAAACGAGGCCATCCAATTGGCGAAGAGGGTTAAGCACTATGATCAGTTGACCATGTTTTACTTCAACGCCGCCGTTGATGCCAAGAAAATGGGAAACGAGGAACTCCTTCTGAAAAACCTCCACAAAAGTTTGGAGATCGCTGAAAATCACGATTCTTCCCTGTTTTATAAACCCAATATTCTCTCCCAGTTGGCGACCGCTTATGCCCATCGCGGTGAAATTGATACTGCGGAAAAATATTTGGAACAATTGCGCCAGTTGCCCACCAACGCCGTGGGAAACACCCAAGAGGCATATCTGGGCGCATTGAAATATATGGCCTTTGCCCAAGAAAACTACGATAAGGCGTTGGAATACGGTCTGGAGGATTTGGAAAAAAAACGTCGCGGATCTGATTTCGAGGAAATTATGGGCGCGGAAAAATTTCTTTCGGAAGTGTATGAGGCTATGGGAAAGCATCAACTGGCACTTTCGCGATACAAGAATTTCAACAAGATAAAAGATTCTATTTCCACCGCTGAAAATGTCAATGCCCTCTCTTACTACCAAACCCTGTACGAAACGGAAAAGCGCGATTTGATCATAGAGGCACAGCAGAGCAATATTGCCTTATTGGCTTCCGAGAATCGCGAAAAGAACCAATGGTTGCTTTTTGGCAGTATGGGCTTGATGGGCATGTTTGGGTTTGTTCTTTTGATGCGTTCGCGCAATAATGCCAAGAGGCGACAGAAAATGCAGGAGTATTTTTCGCAAGAGCTCATCAAGGCCCAAGAGGAAGAACGGCTTCGCGTTGCCAGGGAACTTCATGACAGTGTGGGCCAAAAATTAATGCTGCTCACCAAAAAAACCCGGAGCACCGGAAATGTGGAAATGGAGGCCTTGGCCGGAAATACCCTGGAGGAATTAAGAGCCATTTCGCGGGGTCTTCACCCTGCCAATCTGGAAAAGTTGGGGCTCACCAATGCCATTAAAGTGCTTATCAATGAGGTGGATGCCAATACCAATATTTTCTTCACCCAGGAAATAGAGAACATCGATGGGATGATTTCTAAAGAATCATCGTTACATTTGTATAGGGTTATTCAAGAAGCCTTAAACAATATGTTGAAGCATGCCGATGCCAAGGCGGCGTCTGTGGTAATAGAAAAAAATGGTTCTACCATTGAGACCGTCATTGCCGATAATGGAAAGGGCTTTGATTTTTCAGATACTATTAAGGACAGTTTGGGAATGAAAACCTTGCTGGAACGCGCCAAGATGCTCAATTCAAAAATCGATATCCAGAGCCAGCGAAACAAAGGCACTACCATACGGCTGTCCATACCTGCATAAGACGATGATAAACAAAAAAAACACCACAATTGTATTGGCCGATGACCATCCGTTGTTGTTAAAAGGTCTTTCCGAAGAATTTATTGACAATGGCTATAATGTGGTAGGGCAGGCCACCAATGGCATGCAGGCGCTGGAACTAATATTGGTGCACAATCCGGTCTTGGCATTTTTAGATATAGACATGCCTTTGCTTACCGGTTTTGAGGTCATTAAAATGGCGAAGGAGAAAAAAGTGCAGACAAAATTTATCGTGCTTTCCTTCCACAAGGAAAAAAATTATATAATCCAAGCCCAAAACCTTCAGATAAATGGGTATTTGCTCAAGGAGGATTCTTTTGCCGAAATTGAATTGTGTATGCAAAAAGTATTGGCAGGGGAAATCTGTTTCAGTCCCTCGTTTGGCAAAGGTATTTTGCAGAATGCTTCAGAGGAATTAAAGCGTTTGGGATATCTTACCCCTTCGGAAAAAACCATCCTCAAGCTCATTGCCCAGCAAAAAACTTCTCTTGAAATTGCCGAAATGCTCTTTATTTCAGAACGCACGGTGGAGAAGCACAGGAGCAATATCATCGCCAAACTGGATCTGGATAGCAGTACAAACTCGCTTACCAGTTGGGCCATTTTGCAACGTGATACCATCAAAAATCTGTAGCTGTCAATATCCGAAATCGCTTTTAATCTTATCCGCCCGGTCCAACAGTAGGTCTACGGTAATAAAATCTACCTCCTCCTTGTCAAAAGCTCCTTGGTAGGTGCGCATTGCTTTGCGGGTGTCGCCGGTGCCCTCATAATACAATCCTAAATAGTAATCTCCCAAAACGGTATTGGGATATTGTTTTTTGGCCAAAGTGGCTATTTCGCGCAGCGATTCCCATTGTTTTTTCTTTTCCGCAGCGGTGGCGGTAGCAATAAAGTCATTCACCCGAATGTTGTTGTCAATTCCAAATAGATCGGCAATAACCTTGTATTTGTCCAATAAGTAGAGGTGGATGGGGGTTTCCAGTTTCATTAACACCGAGCTGAATTCTTCCTTGCTGATAGGCCTATATACCGAAAATATTTTTTCCAGGGCATTGGGGATTCCCCTTCCCACCAAGGAATAATGGGTGGCGCCTTCAAAATTGTCAAAATAATAATTAAAGGTTTTGCTCTTTAGGTTTTTTAAATTGGCGTTCAATGCTTCCGCAGAGGTGCGAAGCCCTTTAATGTCATCGGTGCCCGTGGCCAAATAGTAAAATATTTTCTGTGGAATGGCGGGAATTCTTTCCGCAATACGCTCCTCCATCATGGGAGCCAAGTCGGGGCTCAAATTGATATAACCATTGAGAAGCGGTGGGTCCTTAAAGAGGTAATAGTTGATAAAATTGGCCGTAAAGTCGTGTCCCACGCCTATAATAAATTTGGCAGTTCGATACTTTTTATCCAAATACGGAATCAGTTCCAATCCCACAAATTCAAAAAACCGGGCTCCTTTTTCATCCGGCATATAGGTGTTTTGGTCAAAAGAACCATCGTCATAGCGTTGATCGCCTTGGATTATTCCCACAACTATTGATTCTGGCATATCTTCCCAATAACTGAAATAATCTACGTTGCCCGCCACTGGTTCAAAAAGATAATCCCCGTCCATGACCAATACTATGGGATATTTTTTCTCCACATTGGCATCATAGTTTCTCGGAAGTTGGATTTTTAGCCGGCGGGTTGTTCCCAATTTCGAAGAATTGAATTCCTCGTAAATTACTTGGGCAAAAGCGGAATAATTGAACGATACAACAAGGATGAACAGAAGCAATTTCTTCATTGGTGGGTGTTTTTTAGGTTGCGGAAAGATAATAAAATTTGAAGAGTGTGAAAGAATACCTTAAAATACGGGAAGGGAGAGAAGCTCTTCTAAGATTTTCCGGCTTGGGAAATGGCTTTGTAAAAAAGCGATTAAAACCCTCATTTTTTGAAATAGCAGTGATTCGCCTATAGTCGTTGGCGATTTCTGTTGTAGATGGGCAGTAATATCAGCGAGAGAACTCCAAAAAATACAATAGAGGAAATATTTGAAATCCACACAATCCACCCAAAGGCAATGCCCGCTGTCTTGACTATACCGAAAACCACAAGAATACCGGCAATGGCGGCGGGATAGGTACCAAATCCGCTGTTGGTAAAGGCAAAGGTGAAACTGCCCACCACAAAGGTGATGAGGATAGTGCCAAAGGGAATGTTGGCCGTTTGGGGCAAGGCGTATAGGGCGGTGTAAAAAGAAAGTAGGTAAAGACCCCAGATAATAAAGGTATGCAGCAAAAACGCCCGTTTTTTGCGCATGGTCCAAATACTGAAAATACCTTCTTTTAGTCCCGTGATAAACTTCTTGATTTTCCGGTTGATGTTCGATTTGGAAAACGCGATATACAGCGAAATCAAAACAATTACCGCCAACAGGCCGATGACGGCAAAATACACAATGGAAACAGGAATGCTTTCCCTGACATATTGATAGAGAATTTCAAATTTCAACGTCAAGGCCAAAAGAGTAAAGACCAAGAGGAATAGCAGATCGACCACCCTTTCTGAAATAATGGTGCCGAACCCTTTCTCAAAGGGAACTCCTTCATATTTGTCCAGGATAATTCCCCGCGACACTTCCCCGCTTTTGGGGATAAAGATATTCATAAGGTAAGCTACCGAAATGGCCATAAAGCTATTGGCAAGTGTACTTCGATACCCCAGGGGCTGCAGCATAAAATTCCATCTATAAGCACGGGAAAGGTGGCTAAGGACGCTTAAGAGCATGGAAAGCAGTACGAATGCGTAATTGGCATTTGAAAAATGTTTTTCGGTCTCCTCTAATTGTTGGGGAGTAAAGGATTGAAAGATATACCAAATAAGAAAAATGCCCAGGCCGAGAGGAAGGGCAATTTGCAGAAATTTAGTCAGGAAACGCTTCAAATCAGCGCAGTAGATTGGTTTCTTCGTCGGGGAAAACCAAGGCCGGTTTAAAGTTTTTGGCCTCCTCTACGTCCATTATGGCGTAGGTAATAAGTATGAGAACATCACCGGGGGCCACGCGGCGGGCAGCAGCGCCATTCAGGGTAATTTCCCCGCTTTTTCGGGGGCCTGGAATGGCATATGTTTCCAAGCGCTCCCCGTTGTTGTTGTTTACTATTTGAACTTTTTCGCCTTCAATGATGTTGGCGGCATCCATTAAATCCTCATCAATGGTAATGCTGCCGATGTAATTCAGGTCGGCACCGGTTACTTTTACCCTGTGGATCTTGGATTTAACTACGTGTATTTGCATGTGCAAAGATATTAATTTAGCGGCATATTATCTATTAACCTCACCCCGCCTATAAAGGCTGCGATAAATGCCCTATACTTTTTATCGGGCGTTATAGATTCTACTGTTTTAAGGGTTTCCTCGTCGGCAATTTCAAAATATTCCAGTTCTACCTCCTCGTTTTGCAAAAATCGTTCCGCAACTATTTTATTGATTTCAGATAGGGAATGCGAATTGAATTTCTCCTTTACCTCATTGAGGGTGCGGTATAAGATGGTGGCTTGGTCGGTTTGTCCTTTGTTCAGCCTTCTGTTCCTGGAACTCATGGCCAGGCCATTTTTTTCCCGAAGGATAGGGCAGCCAACAATCTCAATGGGCAACTTCTGCATGGCCACCAGTTTGCGCACTATCTGCAACTGCTGAAAATCTTTCTGGCCAAAATAGGCTCTATCCGGCTTAATAATATCGAAAAACTTGGTCAATACCGTACCCACCCCGTCAAAATGTCCTTTCCGGTGCCGCCCTTCCATTTCCTGGGCCAAATTGCCGAAATCAAAGGTGTGGGAAACCACTTCATTACCGTATATATCTGATGTTTCGGGTAGAAATACCAGAAGATCTCCTTCCATCGTTTTGAGAAGTGACAAATCTTCTTCCGGGCTGCGAGGGTATTTTTCCAAATCGGCATTGTTATTGAACTGAGTAGGATTGACAAAGATGCTCACCACCACTGTTGCGTTTTCGGCGAGGGCGGTGAGGATAAGGGAAATGTGTCCCTGATGAAGGGCGCCCATGGTGGGAACAAACCCAATGCTGGGTTTCTTTTCTGCTGGCAGCTCAGATTTTCTTCTTTGTTGGAGCGCTTGGGCCAATTTTTCCTTCTCGGTATATATTACCATAAAAATGGGTTAGAAGCCGCCAAAAATAATATATTCAAGGCAATCTACATAAATTTTCGTAATTTTGCGTGTTTTTAAGAGCCCCTTGTACCCGAAGAACTTCCCAATGGGGGTTTGCTTAACCGTTGAATGGAACAAATAAATATAAAATAGATGAAAGATAAAAGAGTCTTGTATGTGTCTTCCGAAGTGATTCCCTATCTTCCTGAGACCGAGATTTCTTCAATGTCGTTTGAAGCTCCCAGATTGATAAACAGTACCGGCGGTCAAATCCGCATCTTTATGCCCAAATACGGCAATATCAATGAACGAAGGCACCAATTGCATGAAGTTATTAGGCTTTCGGGCATGAACCTGGTCATTAACGACATGGATATGCCGTTGATCATAAAGGTAGCATCCATTCCCAAAGAGCGAATTCAGGTTTACTTTATTGACAATGACGATTATTTTAAACGCAAGGCAACCTATGCCGATGAGGAAGGCAATTTCTTTAAGGACAATGATGAGCGTGCGATTTTCTTTGCAAAGGGCGTAATTGAGACCGTTAAAAAACTCAACTGGGCCCCCGATGTTATCCACGTGCATGGATGGTTGGCCTCTTTCCTTCCCATCTATCTGCGCAATTACTACGGGAACGAACCGCTTTTTGAAAACAGTAGAATCGTTACTTCTGTTTACGAACAAGGTTTTGAAGGAAATCTGGGCGAGAACACCTTGGAAAAAGTGCGTTTTGACGCCATTGAGGAAGAAGCCATCCAAAAACTGGAAGAACCTACCTATATCAATTTAATGAAAGCCGCCATAGATAACAGCGATGCCTTGATCATCGGCTCCCCCCATATTCCTGAGGAACTCCAGCAGTATATTGACAGTGCAGACAAGCCAGTGTTAAAATATCATAAAATGGAAGACTTTTCGCAGGCATATTTAGACTTTTACCGCGACGAAGTTTTAAAATAATCTTTTCCCTACATTATTGAGTATGAGTATACAAAAGCTTTTCCTTAAAGTTGGCACGGTGCTATTTTTTATTCTTGCCATGGCATCCTGCCAAGAGGACTTCAGCACCATTGGTTCTGAAATTATAGGCACGGAAAGCCCCAACGGAATTCTGGACGATTCGCAAACGGTGATATCCTACAGCAAAAAATTAACTCCGGTGCAGAGCAATCGATTGCCTGCCTATCAAATGGGAATCTACAATAGTCCTGTTTACGGAAAATCGCAGGTGAATTTTCTCACCCAACTAATGTTGGAATCAAATGGTCCAAAATTTGGCGATAGCGCGCGTGTGGATAGCGTGTTTGTCTATGTTCCTTTCTTTAGCACCAGTACTACGGTAGACAGTGTTACTACCTACACCCTGGATTCAATATACGGTTCTGCGCCCATCAGCATAAAGATTTCAGAATCGAATTACTTTTTGAGAAATGCCGATCCACAGGGAAATTTTCAAGATGTGCAGGCCTATTATAGCAATGAAGGCCCAGTTTTTCAGGAATATCTCGGCCAGCAATTGGCATTGGTGGAAGAATTTGTCCCCTCTCCCAACGGGTATGTGTTTAACGAAGGGGAAACAGATGAGGAGAAGTTGGCTCCAGCGCTAAGAGTGCAATTGCCAAACGAATATTTTCAGGAAAAAATACTGGATAAGGAAGGTAGTGAGGAACTTCGGAATAACAACAATTTTAAAAACTATTTGCGCGGAATTTATTTTCAGGTAAGTTCCCTTTCCCAAAATGGCAATTTGTTTCTCTTTGACCCCAACAATGCCTATGTTTCCATCTATTACAGTTTTGCCAAGGCAGACGATCCTGAGGAACGCGATCATAAAAACTTTAAACTGCGATTTGGTGGGGTAAAAGTAAACACTTTTGCCAATGATCCATTGCCTCCGGCCATTCAAACAGCGGTATCAAACCCCAACGATGTGCAGGGAGAGGAAAATCTTTACTTGCGCGGCGGCGATGGAATAATTTCAGTGGTTGAATTGTTTGGAGAAGACCTGGACAATAATGGTGTGGCCGATGAGCTGGAATTGTTGCGCGCCAAAAAATGGATAGTCAACGAGGCCAATCTTATCTTTTACGTAGACCAGGATTTGATGGCCGGAGGTAGTGCCGAGCCGGAACGCATTATGATTTACGATCTTAAGAACAGCAATGTTTTACAGGATTATCTAATTGATCCCACCGGCAGCCAACCGGCAGCAAATGCTTTTACCGGACACTTTGGAAAATTGCAAAGAGGAAGCGATGGCAAGGGACAATATTATAAGTTAAAGATTACGGCCCATATCAGCAACTTGATAAATAAGGACAGTACCAATGTGCCTTTGGGAATCGTCGTGTCGCAGAACGTGACAAACCGTACCACCCAAAAGTTGCTCACTCCTCTGGAGCCCGAGATCAAGGAGGTGCCCTCCGGACACGTTGTATCTCCCAAAGGAACCATTCTGCATGGTAACGCTTCACCCAATGCCGAAAAAAGGCTGAAGCTGCAGATTTATTACACCGAACCCAATTAATGTATTATGTGTGGAATTGTAGGATATATAGGAAGTAGAGAAGCCTTTCCGGTTATTCTTAACGGTTTGAAGCGTTTGGAATACCGCGGCTATGACAGCGCAGGAATTGCCCTTTACGAAGGCAAAGACATTCAATTGTGTAAAACCAAAGGAAAGGTAGCCGATCTGGAACAAAAGGCAGAGCGCGAAATTTCTTTAAAGGGAACGCTTGGCATTGGCCATACCCGCTGGGCTACCCATGGAGTTCCCAACGATGTAAATAGCCATCCGCATTTATCAAACAGTGGCGAATTGGTGATAATCCACAATGGGATTATTGAAAACTACGATTCGCTTAAGAAGGAATTGGCCAACAGAGGATACACCTTTAAGTCTGAAACCGACACTGAAGTGTTGGTAAACCTTATTGAGGATGTTCAGAAAAATGAAAATGTAAAACTGGGAAAGGCTGTTCAGATAGCCCTCAACCAAGTAGTAGGGGCTTATGCAATTGCCATTTTCGACAAAAAGAAACCCGATGAAATAGTCGTTGCCAAGCTGGGAAGCCCTTTGGCGATTGGCGTAGGCGAAGATGAATTTTTTATTGCCAGCGATGCTTCTCCCTTTATTGAATTTACCAATACCGCCATTTATCTGGAAGATGAGGAAATGGCCATCATCCGCCGGGGCAGGGAGGTAAGAATCAGAAAGATAAAGGACGATAAATTGGTTGCCCCCTATGTTCAGGAATTGCAGCTCAATCTGGAGCAAATAGAAAAAGGCGGTTTTGAACACTTTATGCTCAAGGAAATCTTTGAGCAACCTGCAGTGATAAAAGATACCTATCGAGGCCGATTGTTGGCCGATCAAGGCTTGGTTCGCTTGGGCGGACTGGAAGCCCATATTGAAAAATTTACAAACGCAGACCGTATTATAATCGTTGCCTGTGGGACTTCTTGGCATGCCGGTTTGGTTGCGGAATATATTTTTGAAGAGCTCGCCCGCATTCCGGTAGAAGTGGAGTACGCTTCCGAATTTAGATACCGCAATCCCATTATTTCGGAAAAGGATGTGGTGATAGCCATCTCGCAAAGTGGAGAAACTGCCGACACCCTTGCCGCCATCAAACTGGCCAAATCTAAGGGCGCTTTTGTGTATGGGGTATGCAATGTTGTTGGTTCTACCATTTCCCGCGAAACCCATAGTGGAAGTTATACCCATGCCGGTCCTGAAATAGGGGTGGCCTCCACCAAGGCGTTTACTACCCAAATTACTGTTTTGGCCATGATGGCCCTGCGATTGGCCAAAGCCAAAGGCAGTATTTCACAACAAGATTTTGTTCGCTATCTGCGGGAGCTGGAACTTATTCCAGACAGAGTGGAGGAAGCCCTGAAGGGGGATATTGAAATTGAAAAAATTGCGGAAGTCTTTAAGGATGCGCGAAATTTCCTCTATTTGGGAAGGGGATACAACTTTCCAGTAGCCTTGGAAGGAGCATTAAAACTCAAGGAGATTTCCTATATCCACGCCGAAGGATATCCCGCTGCAGAAATGAAACACGGCCCCATTGCCTTGATCGACGAATTTATGCCCGTAGTAGTCATTGCAGTGAACAGCGATCACTATGAGAAAGTAGTGAGCAACATTCAAGAAATAAAAGCGCGAAAGGGCAAGATTTTGGCCGTGGTATCCAAAGGAGACAAGGTTGTGAGGGAAATGGCCGATTACGTTATGGAAGTACCCCATACTCCCGAAGCACTTTCGCCCCTGGTCACTACTATTCCGCTTCAGCTTTTGGCATACCACATTGCCGTAATGCTTGGAAGAAACGTAGACCAACCCCGAAATCTGGCCAAATCGGTTACCGTGGAATAACCGGGCTGCGGGAAATCTTAAATTTTAAACCTACCACCGATGATAACAAGGTATCTTAAAATTCTTTGTTTTTTGTCGGTGGTATTTTTTATTCAGGGCTGTATTCCGCTTAAAATAGCGCCCCGCTTTGAAGGCGCCAGGGTGTATGTGGGTAAGAAATTCAAAAAAAACCTGCCCCAGCAGAATGTGTATGTCTTTGAGGATCCAAAGAATGCCAACGAGTTTTACCACTACATCAATGCCAAATACAAATTGGACTATGATGTGGTCGGGGGAAATCTTCCCCTAGTAATTGGCGATAAAAAATATTACCTCACGTTTTACGAAGTAGAGCGCAGTACCCAGACGGTAAATTTGGTTCCTATCTCTGTAGACGTTGCTCTGGAAGCCAATGGGCATGATCCCTATTTGGCCGATGCCGAATATTCCCGGGCGGGTTCGTGGTATATTGCCTTAACCGTTACCGATGACGATTTTAAGGATAATCTAAAAGAAACCTATCCGTCAAGAGAGCTTCTGTTGAAACACCTGGACGCGATGCGGCAGGAATATCTGTCTACGGCAAATTATATGGAAGTGTATTTAAAATATTAGAGAATCGTTGAGTCGTGGGTGTCAATATAAACAAGAATATCGTTTACACATTTCCTCAAATCGCGCTTAACCTCCTTTTCCCAGAATCTGAACACAGTAAAACCCATCGCCGCCAATTGCCTATTGATCTCTCGGTCTCGCTGCATATTGCGTTCAATCTTGGGTATCCAGAACCCCTGATTGCTCTTTAGGTCATGTTTTCGTTCGGGCCAATTGTAACCATGCCAAAATTCACCATCGATAAAAACCGCCAATTTGTATTTTTTAATGGAAATATCCGGTTTGCCGGGCAACTGTGTGTTATGCACCCTATAGCGCACTCCATTATTCCACAATGCCTTTCGCAAGCGGAGTTCGGGCTTGGTATCTCTTCCACCGATTTTACCCATTAGTTTTGAGCGTTTCTCGGTGGTATAAAATCCCCCCTGCTCGTTAAAGCGCGGCACTTTTATTTTCTCTTCCTCATAATCCATGGGCGTCTAAACATCAAGAATCAAACCAGTTTACCGAATAAAATAAACATACTAATAATTATGCTGCTTCATGGAATCACATCCGTTTCAAAAAAAAATCCCCATTCCCAAAACAGGAACGAGGATTCGTATTCTTTTCGAGCCTGTATCACCCAGGCCCTCAATTTAGGTTTCCAATTTAATATCTGTAATACTCGGGTTTATAGGGACCTTGCACTTCCACCCCAATGTATTCCGCTTGGTCCTGGCGAAGCTCGGTAAGTTCTACACCAATTTTCTCCAAGTGCAACTTGGCTACTTTTTCATCCAAGTGCTTGGGAAGCATATAGACCTTGTTTTCATAGTTTTCGCCATTTTTCCACAACTCGATTTGGGCCAAGGCTTGATTGGTAAAACTGTTGCTCATTACAAAACTGGGATGTCCAGTGGCACAGCCTAGGTTTACCAATCGGCCTTCGGCCAAGAGAATGATGTCTTTGCCATCCACGGTGTACTTATCCACCTGCGGCTTTATTTCCACATGGGTGCTTCCGTGGTTTTTCTTCAGCCAGGCAACATCAATTTCATTGTCAAAATGCCCAATGTTGCAAACAATGGTCTTGTCCTTCATCGCTTGAAAATGTTCGCCCCGAACAATATCCTTATTTCCGGTAGTAGTAATTACTATATCGGCATTGCCTACTACGGTTTCCAGTTTTTTCACCTCAAAACCGTCCATTGCGGCCTGAAGCGCACAGATAGGATCAATTTCGGTTATTGTAACGATACTGCCTGCCCCTTTAAAGGAGGCTGCCGTGCCTTTTCCTACGTCGCCATAGCCACAGACAACTACCCGTTTTCCTGCCAACATAACGTCGGTAGCCCGGCGAATGGCATCTACTGCACTTTCGCGGCAACCGTATTTATTGTCGAATTTGCTTTTGGTCACGCTGTCGTTAACGTTGATCGCAGGCATGGGAAGCGTGCCTTTCTTCATTCTTTCATACAAACGATGTACGCCGGTGGTGGTTTCTTCAGACAACCCTTTTACTCCTTGGGCAAGCTCGGGATATTTGTCCAAAACCATATTGGTAAGGTCTCCGCCATCGTCCAATATCATGTTGAGTGGTTTTCGCTCTTCACCAAAGAATAGGGTTTGTTCAATACACCAATCAAATTCTTCCTCGGTCATGCCCTTCCATGCGTAAACAGGAATTCCCGCGGCGGCAATGGCGGCGGCGGCATGGTCTTGGGTAGAAAATATGTTGCACGAGCTCCAGGTCACTTCGGCACCCAAAGCAATCAAGGTTTCAATCAAAACGGCGGTTTGAATGGTCATGTGCAGGCAACCGGCAATCCGTGCGCCCTTTAACGGTTGTTCCTCGCCATACTCCTCCCGAAGCGACATCAGGCCGGGCATTTCGGCTTCGGCTAGCTCAATTTCTTTTCTACCCCAGTCTGCCAGGGATATATCTTTAACTTTATAGGCAGTGTACGGTACTGTTTTCGTTGACATATTTGTTATCTTTATACCCGCAAACGCAGGCACCAATTAATATATTAGCTCTTTATTTTCAATCTGCAAAAGTAAGTAATATCCACCGAACTTCTATGCCGCTTTACAAAAGTATAACAGTTAACCCCACTACTAAAGTATTCATTTGGAAGATAGAAGAATCTCTTGAAACGCTTTCGCAAAATATTTCCCTGACGGAAAAATGTGCTCATCGGGTAGCAAATATGAAGAGCGAATTGCATCGCCGTGGTTTTATGAGCATTCGGCATCTACTGGCTGTTGCCGGCTATACAGACCACAATTTGTATTACGATGAAAATGGGAAACCCCATCTGGACGATGACAAGTATATTTCCATCACCCATTCCTTCCACTTTTCCGCAATTATTGTCAGCGACCGCGAAGTGGGAATCGATATTGAAAAGCAGCGAAACAAGATTATTCGCATTGCCCATAAATTCACGCCCATTGAGGAATACAGAACCATTGCCAATGATGATGCCCTAGTGCGAAAACTTACCATAGTTTGGTGTGCGAAGGAATCGCTCTATAAAAGTTTTGCCGAGAAAAGCGTGAGTTTTCTACAGCACATTGATGTGGATGATTTTGATCTGGAAACCAATAAAACCACTGCCAGTGTTGTGTATGGCGATAAAGAAGGAAGGTATAATGTGGAATTTCGGGAATTTGAAGGATTTACCTGTGCCTATGCCCTGATCGACAAAAAATAGCGAATGAAATCTTCCTATTACCAGTCTATCCTTCATCAAATACAAGCCCAAGAAAAAATGCTTGCCGTCCTCCTCGATCCCGAGAAGTTCAATCTCCACAACACCCAATCTTTTCTCAATGGCCTTCCATCGGAAACCACCCATCTTTTTGTGGGAGGAAGTACGGTTTTCAATGGCGAAACCGAAACGGTGGTAACCGCTCTCAAAAAATATTCAAAGCTTCCTGTCTTTCTCTTTCCGGGCGATCATTCGCACATAACCCATCGTGCCGATGTTTTGCTTTTTCTATCTCTTCTGTCAGGACGCAATGCAGAATACCTGGTGGGGCAACAAGTAAAATCGATCAATAGACTTAAGGAATCTCCTTTGGAAATAATTCCCACCGGGTATTTGCTAATTGATGGCGGCAACAATTCTTCCGTGTCCAAAGTTACCGGAACGGAGCCGCTTCCGCAGGAAAATATTGAATTTATTGTGCATACGGCCCTTGCCGGAAAATTTATGGGGGCCAAACTTATTTATTTGGAAGCCGGAAGTGGCGCCCCACTTCCCGTGGATGCCAAAATCATCGCTGCGGTAAAAGAGGCTATCCAAATTCCTTTGATCGTGGGTGGGGGAATTCGCACCACCGAGCAACGGCAAACAGCGTATCGAGCCGGTGCCGATATGGTGGTAATGGGAACTGCCTATGAAAAATTGCAATAAAGAATTGCGGCCGATATCGCTATGGAGGGATTTTGGACCACAACGGCAATCAACATTTATGGAAACCTGTACCTTTGAAAAACAAATAAAATAATCACATGAAAATTTCTGTTGAACTCACCCTATCGCCCCTTCAGGACGATTTTGAACCCGCTATCATCGATTTTATCAAAGCCCTTCGCAATTCGGGGCTCACCGTATTGGAAAATCCACTGAGCACTCAGGTCTACGGCGATTACGATGAGGTAATGGACCTGCTTCAAAAGGAAATGAAAATTGCCCTGGAGGCTGTGGATCGCGGTCTGCTTTACATAAAAATGGTCAAATCCGATCGCAGCGAGTATGAGCCACATTTTTGATTGGGTTTTTGCGCAATATCAAGATGTGCCCCTTCACTTGCTGGCGCTCGAGCTCATTGCCGTGGTCTTTGGATTTTTAAGTGTCTGGTATGCCAAACAAGACAACATTCTGGTCTATCCTACGGGCATAATCAGTACGGCCATTTTTGTGTACATTCTCGCCATATACGGTCTTTTGGGCGATATGATGATCAACGGCTATTATTTTGCCATGAGCATATACGGGTGGTATATCTGGACCAGAAAGGTGGACGCCACCCACTATACCCCTATCACCCGAATGACCAAAAGAGAAAAGGTGCAAGCTATCTATATCTTTGTTGGCACCCTGCTGTTTGTCTTCGTTATCTATGAGTTTTTTGATAAATGGAACAACTGGACAGCTTATGTAGACACGGTAACTACCGCCATCTTTTTTGTGGGGATGTGGCTTATGGCCAAAAAAAAATTGGAAAACTGGACCTATTGGATAATCGGTGACCTTATATCGGTGCCGTTATATCTTTATAAAGGTCTTGTGTTTACTTCGCTTCAATATGTTTTATTCACCGTTATCGCCATTTATGGATACCGCGCATGGAAGAAAAATCTGAACATTCCGGAAACCCAACTGATGGGATAGTAAAGGTGGTGCTCTTCGGGCCGGAGTCCACGGGAAAAACCACATTGGCAGAAATTCTGGCCAAGCATTATAATACGGTGTGGGTTGCCGAGTATATGCGTGAGTATTTAGAGAAAAAATGGGAGGGAAAACCGGGAACGGTGCTCAAAGAAGACCTTTTGCCCATAGCCCACGGACAGGAAAGATTGGAAAGGCAAGCAATGGAACAAGTTAACAATCTTCTTATTTGCGATACCGATCTACTTGAACTTAAAGTATATTCACAGTATTATTACGATGGATATTGTCCGGAATACATCCGGCGCAAGGCAAAAATGAACGGTGAAACCACCTATTTGCTCACCTATGTGGACACCCCCTGGGAAGCGGATATCCTTCGCGACCGCCCCCATGACAGGGAAAAGATGTTCCGTATTTTTGAGAAGGAATTGAAGGACCAAGGGTTTTCTTACCATATTTTAAAAGGAAATGTGAAGGAAAGATTTCACAAAGCGGGGCAAATCATAGATCAATTGCTAAAAAACAAATAAGGGAAAGTCACCCGGCTTAAAAGAAATGGCATCACGGCCATTTAAATTTGAATAATGCTTAATAGAAGGATAAGAAGTATGTTAACGGAAAAACATAGCGAACAGATAAAGTCGCACGGGCTTTCAGAGGCCGAGATCAATCGGCAGTTGCAGATATTCAGAAAGGGAATTCCCTTTGTCGATGTTGTGGAGGCAGCTTCCGTAGAAAATGGAATTGGGCAACTGACCCCGGAACAACAAAAAGACCTGGTTTCGCTTTTTGATTCCAAAAAGGACGAGTTGCAGCTCCTAAAATTTGTACCTGCTTCCGGAGCCGCTACGCGAATGTTTAAGTTTCTCCATCAGTTTTTGGAAAACTATGATCCCGAAAACCAGCCTATTGATGTCCTTCTGGAACAGGAGGGCAAAAGTGATTTGAAAAAGTTTTTTGACCATATTGACCAATTTGCATTTTCCCCTTTGGTCTTTGAAAATCTTCATTCCAAATATCCCGATTATCCTCACTTGGATAAAGGGAAGCGCTATTTTCTTTTTGTAAAGGAGATGCTATCGGAAGAGGGTTTGAATTATAGCCACACCCCAAAGGGTCTTATTCCTTTTCACCGTTACGGGGAAGGTTACAGCACCGCCTTTGGCGAACAATTGCTTGAAACGGCCTATTACGCTTCGAGCAATGGGGTGGCCAATATCCATTTCACCATTTCAGATGGGCATCAGCTTAAATTTACGGAAAGGTATCTACAGATAAAGAATGCCGTGGAGGAAGCAACCAAGGTGCATTTTAATATCACCTACTCTTTTCAGAAAAAGCAAACCGATACCATTGCGGTCACCATAAACAACCTTCCCTTTCTCGACGAGGAAAATCGACTGCTCTTTCGTCCCGCCGGGCACGGGGCCTTGCTGGAAAATCTAAACAACGTAGATGCCGATATTGTATTCATAAAAAATATAGACAACGTGGTGTCTAAAAAATACGTGGAAACAATTGCTTTTTGGAAGAAGGTGCTCGCTGGAAAATTGCTCACCCTGCAACAGCGCATATTTGCTTTTATGGAGGATCTGGAAGAAAATCCCTCATCGGAAGTATTGTCCGAAATTAGGAATTTTATATCCGAAGAATTTAAAATTGAAACTGCTACTCTTGAAAAAGAAAAGTTACGGCATATCTTAAATAGACCGCTTCGCGTATGCGGGGTAGTTGAAAATACGGGTGCTCCTGGCGGCGGTCCTTTTTTGGTGCGGGATGAAAAAGGCGGCAAAAGTTTTCAGATCGTGGAAATGTCGCAAATAGATTTTTCCGTGTCCTCGCAAAAGGCGTTGGTGGACAAAGCCACGCATTTTAATCCTGTGGATTTGGTCTGTGGTATTAAGAACTACAAGGGCGAAAAGTTTAACCTATTGGAATATTCCGATCCCGAGGCGGGTTTTATTTCAGAAAAATCGTATCACGGAAAAAAATTGAGGGCACTGGAACGTCCGGGGTTGTGGAATGGCGCCATGGCCCATTGGAATACCTATTTTGTGGAAGTACCGCTGATCACTTTCAATCCGGTAAAGACCGTCAATGACCTGTTAAACCCAGTACACCAAACGTCATGAACCTGAACCAGCTAATGACCGAGCTCGATTTTAAGGCAGTGCGCAGCAGTGGTGCCGGAGGCCAACATGTAAACAAAACGGCTTCAAAAGTGGAGGTAACTTTTAATATCGAGCAATCGCAGGCACTATCTTCCTCTGAAAAAGAGAGGTTAACCGTAAAGTTGGGCAACCGGATATCAGCCGAGGGAAATATTGTTTTGCAATGTGGGGAAACCCGAAGCCAGCACCGCAACAAAGCCCTTGTGATAGAAAGACTGATAACTTTGCTCAAACAAAATCTCAAGGTGGCAAAGGCTCGCAAAAAAACCAAGCCCACCAAGGGAGCTGTGGAAAAACGCCTAAAGGCCAAAAAGGAGCACTCCCTAAAAAAAGCATCGCGAAGAGCGCCCAAGCCCGAGTAAGGCTGTTCCGTTATACGTAATTCGTGTAAAATTTACACGATTCCCGCTTCAGCTTTACACTTTCTTATGTGGGTGATTTTCTTGGGAAAATCGTCTCTTCCCTTTAATATCAAAGGTTGGGCCTCCTTCAATGGTTTTTCTGGGGTTTGTGGCACTGCTTTTTCATTAACCTAAGCAACAAACAAACTAGTAAACGTATATAAAACCCCAGTCTGTGAAAAAGTGGATTTTAAGTGCGGCCATCGTATTGGGTGGATTGACAGTGGGTACGGCCCAAACAGAAACGTCAAAATCGGCAACTTCTCCCAAGCAACACGGCAAAATTATCAGGAAGTAATGCCATCTCAAGTGCCTGAGACCGTTAAAAGTGCAATAACGATGGATTTTAACGGCGCCACTATTTCTAAGGCTTTTGTGAATGAACAAGGAGGGTATAAAATCCATTTAACACCTGCCGAGGGAGAAACGGAAACCGTTTTTGCCACCGCTCGGATAGAATGGATTGAGAATGCATTAAAGAAGCAGTAAGCTGCAGGTATTTTAGATTCAATACTTCTGGAAAAGGCGTCCTTCGGGGCGTCTTTTTTTATGAAATCTTTAAAGATTGCCCTAGAATATCCTCTGTACATTTACCTTCCCAAATTCAGGTAATGGCGAAGCGGATACATATTGTTGAGGATGACGTGGCTTTTGGAAAAATGCTCACTTCTTTTCTCGAGCGCAAAGGTTTTCGGGTAAGTATTTCCCTTACGGGCACACAGGCCCGGCAGTTGCTTGCCCAAGAACATTTTGATTTTCTTATTTCCGATTTAAAACTTCCCGACGATTCGGGTATGGACCTCTTGGACCATGCCCGAAAGCAGTATCCACAAATCAAGGTAATCCTCATGACCGGTTATGCCGAAGTGGATACAGCGGTAAAAGCCATAAAAAAGGGTGCTTTGGATTATATTTCAAAACCCTTTCGCCCAGAGGAATTGCTGATGGTGCTCAAGGATTTTTCGGCAGACGAAGAACCGGTTTCCCCACCAAAATCTGAAGCCAACAGAGAGGTAGGCAGGGCCCAACCTGAAAAACTGCAAGATTCCCCTGCAGATTTTGTGATAGGGATCAGCGATATTTCTAAGAAATTCAATGAATATCTAAAGCTCGTGGGCCCCACAGATATGTACGTATTGCTTCAAGGGGAAAGTGGAACGGGCAAGGAAGTGGCGGCAAGGGCCATTCACGATTTCAGTTTGCGCCGTCATGGGAATTTTGTGGCGGTAGATTGCGGTGCCATTCCCAAGGAAATTGCGGCCAGTGAATTTTTTGGGCATATAAAAGGAAGTTTTACCGGGGCCGTAACCGACAAAAAAGGTCATTTTGAAGCGGCCGACAAAGGCACTCTCTTTTTGGATGAAATAGGAAATCTTTCCTATGAAAATCAAGTGCAGCTCTTGCGGGCACTTCAGGAACGACGGATAAAACCCGTGGGAAGCAATTCTGAAATAGCAGTGGACGTGCGGATTATTTCGGCTACCAATGAAGACTTGCCCAAGGCAGTGGAAGAAGGGAGGTTCCGGGAGGATCTATACCATAGGCTCAACGAGTTTTCCGTGCATATTCCCTCCTTGCGCGAACGGCAGGAAGATTTGTTCCTGTTTGTAAATTACTTTCTGGATCAAGCAAATGCCTCCTTGGGCAAAGAGGTTTTGGGGCTCTCCCCCGAAGTGGAACTGGCATTTAAGAAATACGCGTGGCCGGGAAATTTACGCGAACTTAAAAATGTGATCAAGCGATCTGTATTGCTCACCCAGACAAAACTCATTCCCCTGGAAGCCATTCCCCGGGAAGTGCTGTTTTCAAAATCTGCGGAAAAGGAGAAAAGAGATTTTTCAAGAGAAACCAACGAAAAGCAATTGATAATCAACGCCTTAAAAGAAGCGGAAAACAATAAAACCAAGGCGGCAAAACTTTTGAATATTACCCGGAAGACCCTTTACAATAAACTCGAGCTATATCAAATAGACCTGTAATACTTTAAATTTCTTCCTTTGGAATAGTTCTTTTTCTCTTCCGTAAGGCATGCAAAAGCGTTTGCATCTCACTTTTCAATTCTACAAAATCCTTTTCCATTTCACTCAACTGGACTTTTTCAGGGGAATAATCTTCCATTTTCTCCAATATCCTCACTACTGCCGTAGCCTGCAATTGGCGGTTCATGGTAAGCATTCGGTGGGAGGTTTCGCCTACGAGAGAAATATCTTGATGAAGAATGGCCTTTTTTAGGGCTTCCATATCGGTCTCGGTTTGGGAATAGAAAACTTGCAAAACTTCTTCCAGCGCTTGGGGAGTGCTCAAAAAAGACTGCAGGGAATTTAAGTTGAAAATCTCATTTTTATCGGTAGTTTCTGTGGAAAATTGTGGTTCGGGAGCAGTTGCCAATCCCAATAGCCTATCTATGGTCTGCCTAAGCTGTGTGGGCGTAAAAGGCTTTCGCAATATCCCGGAAAACCCTTTTTGCAAAAAATAGCTGTTGCTATGTTCCCGGCTTCCTGTCATGGCGATTACCGGTTGCCCGCGATAGCATGCCCATCTGTTTTGCTGAAGCCGGTGGAGCACTTCAAAACCATTCACGCCGGGCATTTGGATATCGGTCAATATAAAATCCACCGATTGACTGCAATCCGTTTCCCACCCAACAAGGTCTTCAAACTGCCCGAAGGATTGGGTTTCAATTTCCATTTGGGCAAAGATTTCCGTTAACATGGCCCGCATTGCCGGATCGTCATCGATAACAATTCCGAAGTGATTTTTGCCCATGGCAGGTGCTGCCACCGGAGCAATATCACGGTTGGTTTCACTTCTCTTTAAGGGAAGAGTAAGGGTAAAACAACTGCCTTTTCCCAATGCGCTTTCTACCGCTAAGGAACCGTTCAAAAGAGCGGCAAGTTTTTTGGAGATGGCCAGGCCAAGGCCACTGCCTCCAAACCGGTGGGCAATGTCTGCCTCGGCTTGGGTGAATTCCTTAAAGATCAATTCCTGGTTTTGTTGGGAAATTCCTATTCCCGTATCCTTTACCGAAATGGCGATGGTATCTATGGGGTCTTCGCTTTTTAAAAGGGCCACGGAAACTTTCACATATCCTTTTTCGGTAAATTTAAAGGCATTTCCCAAGAGATTGTTCAATATTTGCCTTATTCGCAGTGGATCGCTTTTGTAGATGACACCTTTTATGGAAGGGGCGATGTCAATTTCCAGGGCTACTTCTTTGTGGCTATGACTTTGCTTGACCGCATTGGCTGCTTCCTTGATTATATTTTCCAGGGAAAAGGGTATTTCCTCAACCGAGAGTCTTCCCGCTTCCAACTTTGAATAATCCAAAAGATCGTCCACCAAGTGTGAAATAAATTGCGAGCTGGAATTGATCTGCGAAAGGTAGTGGTGCTGTTTTTCCGATAGGGGAGAGTTTTTAAACAATTCCGAATACCCGCTAATGGTGTTTAGCGGCGTCTTTAGGTCGTGGCTAACGGTGGAAATGAGTTGTTCCCGACTTTTCAGAAGGTTTTCGGCGTAGCTTTTTGATTCTTCGAGATTTTGTTTAAAGCGTTCGGCCCGAAAAAAATCGGAGAGGATAAAATAGGAGAAAAGCAAGATTACCACTCCGCCCAAAAAGGCAGCGAATTTCAGGATTTCTTCGGTCCTGCCTATGGAGGTGGCTCGGCGTTCTGCATCCAAGGTGTTGTTGCGGGTAATTTCGGCATCAAAACTGGCAATAATCTCACGCAAACGTTCCGAAATATTCAAATCGTTCAAGATCAGTTCGTTCTCCTTTTGCATCAAGGATTTCCTAATTCGCGAATTCTCCTTTTTTGCTTCCGAAACAATGTAACGGGAAGCGATGAGCATGGAATCTACCTTTTTGGTCTTGATCATGGAGGTATCGCGTTTGGCATCGCTGTTGAGATAATCGGCATACGATTGCCAGATGCGCCGCTCCCTTGCCGAGAGCTTTGAAGGATCCCGAACCATTCCTTCCACCGAATTCAAGCCGACGGAAGCTTCCAGCTTGCCAACTTCTTTCATGATATCGTCTAGCGTGGTTTCCTTTTGGTTGGTGAGCCGTAGGATTCTCAACTGCTCGATATTTCGGTTTTTCTCTTCCAGCAGGGCCTTAACACTATCCAATTGGCGTCGCTGGAATTGGTTGGTGGTAAGATTTTTTATTTCTTCTATTTTATCAAAAAGCGAATCGTTTTTGGCCATGTAATTGTCAAAGTCGCTATCGCTTTCCGTAAGCAGGGCCAAGCGGGAAAAGCCATCGGTTTTATATACCAGGTTGATGAGGGTCCCGGTTTCAATAAACTTCTTTTCGCCCGAATTCTGCTCTGCCTGCCGGCTGTAATTTTTTATTTCTGAAAAGAGAAACCAACCCACCACCACGGCCAAGGTTCCCAAAACCAAATAACCCAGGATAATCTTGAGGGTAAATTTATTCTTCGATGTGGCCATGGGCCAAATGTATGGAGTAATGGAAAGTGGAAGTATTAAGAAATTGGTAAAAAAGATGCCGGCCATTCCTACCTGCGGAAATGGATTCGCTTTTATTGGGGGAATTAAAAAAAGAGATGTAGCTTTGTGCCACATCTCAAAGGGGTGCCAAGGGATTTTTCCGATTGCGGATTATAGATTGTCGATGGCAGAAGTACTTCTGAAATCGCTAAGCGAAAATCAAATCGGGCAATCATTCTGGCTGAGATTATACCCAAAGAACCTGGGCGGGTAATGCCGCCAAGGGAATAAAATGTATAAACCCTGTGATATCGTACCTGCGATATTTCAGGGTTTTTAAATTTCAAAATAAACATAAACCAAGAATAACGCCCCTTTTATTCGTATTAAAACCATTATACGAATGAAAAAGTTATCCATTGCCGCATTACTGTTCTCTGTGTCGCTTTCCCTTTATTCCCAGGACACACCAGAGAAAAATACCGTCGACACCACAAAAGTGGAAATCCTGGATGAAGTGCTCCTGCGCTCTGTGCGGGTAGATGCCGATTCGCCCATTACACATTCAAACCTGGATGAAAAGGAGCTTGAAAAGCGCAATTTGGGTCAAGAATTGCCCTATATGTTGAATTATCTTCCATCGGTGGTTACCAGTAGCGATGCGGGAGCCGGAGTGGGCTATGCATATCTTAGGGTGCGGGGAAGCGATGCCTCCCGGGTCAACGTTACCTTTAACGGAATTCCCTATAACGATTCCGAAAGCCAGGTTACCGTATGGGTAAACCTTCCGGACCTCACTTCTTCGGTTGAAAGCTTGCAGTTGCAAAGGGGAGTGGGCACTTCCACAAATGGCTCCGGCGCTTTTGGAGCCAGCCTCAATATTGAGACCGAGGCCATTTCACAAAGCGCTTCGGCCTCCCTTGCAAATTCCTTTGGAAGTTACAATACCCGTAAGCACAATCTGCAGTTCAGCACCGGTTTGCTGTCTGATCATTTTGAAATTTCCGGAAGATTGAGCACTATAAAATCAGACGGATATATAGATAGGGCGAGTTCCGATTTAAAATCGTACTTCCTGCAGGCGGCTTTTGTCAACGACAATACGATGGTAAAGGCATTGGCTTTTGGAGGAAGACAGGAAACCTATCAAGCGTGGAACGGATTGGAAGATCCGGAGAAATTGAAAAACGACCGCACCTTTAACGTATCCGGAATGTACACCGATGAAAATGGCAACGTGCGGTTTTATGACCGCGAAGTGGACAATTATTCCCAAGACATTTATCAGTTGATCTGGAACCAACGATTAAATAATCATTGGAATGCCAATGTTTCTCTAAACTATACCCGAGGCCTGGGGTATTTTGAACAATATAAGGAGGACCAGAAATTTTCAAATTACGGGCTCCAGCCTTTGGTATTTGGATTGGATACCATAAACAGGACCGATCTTATCCGCCGCAGATGGCTGGACAATCACTTTTACGCCGCCAATGCAGTTGTTAATTACAAGGATACGGCCTGGGATATTTCTTCGGGCACTTTTTACAGTTTTTATACCGGAGACCACTACGGGGAAATTATCTGGGCCCGCTACGCCAGCAATTCAGAAATACGTGATAGATATTACGATGGCGACGCCGACAAATGGGAATTTACCGCCTTTTCCAAAGCCACCTATCGCATCAGCGACGCCTGGAGCATTTATGGTGATGTGCAGGGCCGATTTATCAATTACAAAACCAGCGGCATCACTTCCGATTTGGTTTCAATGGAATTGGAACAACAATATTCCTTTTTCAATCCCAAGGCAGGGGCTACTTTTAGGATAAACGCTGCCAACCAACTCTATTTCTCCTACGGAAGGGCGCATCGCGAACCCACTCGCGCAGATTTCCGCGAAGATATTACCACCGCGGAACAATTGGATGATTTTGAATTGGGGTGGCGTTTTGCTTCGGAAGAGGTTAAGGTAAGTACAAATCTCTACTATATGGATTATAAAAACCAACTGGTGCTCTCGGGCGAATTGGGCGATACCGGAAAGCCCTTGCGCACCAGCAGCGGAAAAAGCTACCGTTTGGGTCTGGAAGTAGATGCGGAGATCAGGTTGTTGCCAAATCTAAAAACAAGGCCTAATATCGCCCTGAGCACGAATAGAAACGTGGACTTTGTTACCTCCATCAATGGGGAATTGGTAAACCTGGGAAATACCCACATTTCGTTTTCGCCCGGGGTCATCGCCGGTAATATTCTGGAATATTCTCCTTATAAAAAATTGCAGTTGGCATTCCTTTCCAAATTTGTGGGGGAGCAGTATATGGGAAACACCGATAGCCAAAAGTCAAAACTGGACAGCTATTTTGTCAACGATTTGAATGTGGTTTACACCCTGGACGGATTGCCCTGGGTGGAGGAAATTGTTTTTTCGGGATTGGTAAACAATCTTTTTAATGTAAAATATATTTCCAACGGCTATTATTATACGTATGAAGACGATTACAGTAATCCGGGTACGGTTAAAACCGTTGAGGGCGCGGGATATTTTCCGCAGGCGACCATCAACTTTTTGGCAGGGGCCACGATAAAGTTTTGAAAAAGAGTTTTCCGAAGAATTTTAGTTGGTGACCCTAACATTGTTTCCCACCCTTTCTGCGCGATATTGTTGCATGGGGTACATGGTGTCTGGACTTGTGGTGTGTTGCCCAAAGTTGACGATGTTGTATTCATTGTCATCGTTTTGGCAAGGACAAACGGCGATAATACCGTCCATTTCCATTCGCGAGCAATTGTTGGGGGCATGGTTGGGGTCGCTTAATTCGTATGCCAAATAGTAATTTTCACTCACACAATAAACCACAATGCCTTTTATTCCCTGCGGGGCGATGATATAATTGCCTGGAAATTTTAGGGGATTGTATTCGGGCAAGTTTAGGTTGAGGTTTAGGCTCACCACCGGATTGGTCAAAAACGGGTTGCGATCCAGTTTTTCATCGCTCTTGGAGCAAGAGAATAAAGCAAAAACAACAATAAGGTAAAAAACCTTTTTCAGCATGGGGTAAATATTTGGTTTCGAAAGTACAATAAAATGCAAAGCAAGTAAAATTTTTGTATATTTGTTCGATACAATCCCATCAGCGTATGGGATTTTTTCAGTTTACTAAAATGAGTCCCGCTCTTGTCGGGATTTTGTTATATATGGAATTAGGTATGTCTTTAACATACAAAAACGATGAAGTCATGAGTAAAGTATCTTATTATACTGCAGAGGGATTAAAAAAATTGAGAGATGAGCTGGACCATCTACGGGATGTGGAACGGCCAAGAGCTTCCAATGCCATTGCCGAGGCAAGGGACAAGGGCGATTTGAGCGAAAATGCCGAATACGATGCCGCCAAGGAGGCCCAGGGCATGCTCGAGCTAAAGATTTCCAAATTGGAGGAGATCTTGGCCAATGCGCGTTTGATAGACGAATCGCAACTGGACTTGAGCAAAATTCTGGTCCATTCCACCGTTCGTATCAAAAACCAGGCGAATGGCATGGAAATGAAGTACAAGCTCGTTGCCCAAAGTGAAGCCGATCTGAAATCGGGCAAGATTTCGGTGGATTCTCCCATTGGGAAAGGATTGTTGGGGAAAAAACAAGGCGAGGTCGCCGAGATTCAAGTACCAAGTGGAACCCTTAAATTTGATATCCTGGAGATTTCCAGAGACTAAAACTATGGCATCAATCTTTACCAAAATAATCAAGGGCGAAATTCCTTGCCACAAAATAGCGGAGGACGAAAACTTTATTGCTTTTTTGGATATCAATCCCAATACTCCCGGCCATACCCTATGCGTGCCAAAAGAGGAAATAGACAAGATATTTGATATGGGGGAGCACCTCTATCTTCAGCTTATGCAGTTTTCGCGCAAAGTGGCCATTGCATTGGAAAAAACAGTTCCCTGCAAGCGCGTGGGCATGGCCGTAGTGGGATTGGAAGTGCCGCACGTGCATGTTCATCTTATTCCCTTAAATGAAATGGATGACATGCGATTTTCAAAAAAAGTTTCTATGACCGAGGAAGAATTTGAAGATTTGGCCGCTGCCATCGCCGACAATTTTAGGCCCTAGCCACTTATAAGCAAATAGATAGCCGCTGCTATTATAACTATTGCCAGGAGCAAGAGGATATAAGTAAGCGGCTTTATTTTTAGATACTGTCGCTTTGTTTCGGCAATTTTTTTGTTGTAGTCGTACACCCGTTCTATGTCACTCGTCCAATTGACCGGATAGATGGTATTTTTACAGTTATGGCAGTACAGGCTTCCTTCAATATTTGAGGAGGGTTTTTCAAAGAGCAGGTTTTCGCGCTTGCCTTGGGTGAAGGTAAATTCCAGCCCGTCCGTGCCAAAGCAAGTGGGACAATTGTTGTTCAGGCGAGCTTGGTGCAGCTTCTTATCATTTTCCATCGCTGTTTCCATTTTCAAGTTTAAGGGATATTTCCATAGTGGTTCCTTGGTCTGCCGAGCTTTTCAACACGCGTATTCTTCCCTTGTGGTATTCCTCTATAATGCGTTTTGCCAAAGACAATCCCAGGCCCCAGCCCCGTTTTTTTGTCGTGTGTCCCGGCGTAAATATTTTTCTGAATTCCCCTTTTGACATTCCCTTTCCCGAATCGGATATATGCACCTGTGCATATTTGGCCGTCTGTTCTATGGAAATGGTTATTTTGCCCTTGCCCTTCATGGCGTCGATTCCATTTTTTACCAGATTCTCCAGCGTCCAACTGAAAAGCTGGGAATTCATATTCACGTAAATGGGATGGGCCGGAACATGGAGTTGAAATTCAATCAATTTTGAAGTGCGTTTTTGCAGGTAGTAAAAGGTGGCCTTGGTTTCCTCCACCAAATCGCGCTTTTCCAAATGGGGAACGGAACCAATTTTTGAGAAACGGTCGGTAATGGTTTCCAGCCTGCCGATGTCTTTTTCCATCTCGGCAATGTATTCCGCATTCACGTTTTCGGTCTTTAATATTTCTGTCCATCCCACCAAGGAAGACAGGGGCGTGCCAATTTGATGAGCGGTTTCCTTTGCCATTCCTGCCCAGAGCCTGTTTTGTTCTGCCGATTTTGAAGTCTTGTAAAAAAGATAGATGGCCAGTATAAAAAGAAACAAAATCAAGATAAGGAAGGCGGGATAAAATTTCAATTTGTTGATAATGGGGGAATTTCCAAAGTATATAACAGATAATACTTGGTCTTTGTACTTCACCTCGAGGGGTTTGTATTCCGAAATAAATTGATCGATTTTTTTCTGAAGTCTTTTTTTGTTGCGCAGGATATCTTCATCAATATTGCGAACGGTATAGGTATCTTCTTTAAGAGTGTGAAGGATCATAGGGGTGGTGCTGTTGCTCTTGACAATAGCAAGAGCCGTTTCGCTTACCGAATTGCCATTGCCGGCCTGAACTTTGGCGAGTTCCTCCTGTGCCACGGCCCATATTTCCATTTTCCTCCTTTCATTTTCCTTTAGTTGAGTGAAGAAAATATAGGTGTTCCACAAAATCAGGCTGATGATAAAGAGTGAAGCCACTATAAAACCCCATCGGGAGAGTGATTTTTTGCGCAACATAAAAGTGTGGTTCAAATAAAAAACATTTTTGCCTGTGGCCGATAAACAGGTTTAAATATAAAGCAAATATGTTGATATTATTGTGCAACGTCGGTTTTTGAGGCTCTGATCTTTTGGGTACATTTGCAGTATATGATCTCAATCTCGCCACAGGATGTTTCCACCCGAAAATTGCACGCCTATCTTTTAGGAGCCGTTGCGCCACGGCCCGTTGCCTTTGCCAGTACGATTGATCGGGAGGGAAACGTCAACCTGTCTCCCTTTAGCTTTTTCAATGTGTTCAGCGCTAATCCGCCCATTCTTGTTTTCTCTCCCGCAAGAAGAGGAAGGGATAATACCACCAAACACACCTATGAAAATGTGCTGGAGGTGCCCCAGGTTGTCATTAACATAGTAAGCTATGCCATGGTGCAGCAAGCGTCCTTGGCTTCTACCGAGTATGGCAAGGGAGTAAACGAATTCCACAAGGCGGGCTTTACCCAGTTGCCTTCCGAAAATGTCACACCTCCCCGCGTAGCAGAATCGCCGGTGCAGATTGAGTGCAAGGTAAATGAGGTGATTTCCCTGGGCAAAGAAGGAGGAGCAGGAAACCTTGTAATTTGTGAAGTGGTAAAACTTCATATAAAGGAGGAAATTCTCGATGCCGAGGGAGCCATAGATCCGTATAAAATTGATACCATTTCTCGTCTAGGGGGCAATTGGTATTCCCGGGCAAAGGACGGTCTGTTTACCGTGCCCAAACCCTTGACCACCCTGGGAATAGGGATTGACAACCTTCCGCAGAGTATCCGAAATAGCAATGTGCTCACGGGTAACGATTTAGGGATGTTGGGAAATATGGAAAATTTTCCGGATAACACAGAAATCCATACCTTTATAACTGCTTTTCCCCAGGTGGAAGAATTGCTGAAAATGGGTGATGAAGAAGCGCTTCACAGTAAAGCCCAGGAGCTGCTGTGCCAAAGAAACATTGAGCAGGCGTGGAAATTGTTGATGGCATGGGAAGAGAAAAGAAAAAATATGGAACACAAACAATAAACAAATACTTTTAAGATGGAACTACAAGGAAAAATAAAATTGATAGATGAAACCAAGACCTACGGAAACAACGGGTTTCGGAAACGGGAGATGGTGATTACCACAGAGGAACAATATCCACAGACCATTTTGATTGAGTTTGTGCAAGACAAAACCGATTTGCTCAACAATTACCAAGTGGGGCAGAATGTTAAGATAAGCATCAACATTCGCGGTCGCGAGTGGGTAAATCCGCAAGGGGAAACAAAATATTTCAATTCCATTACCGGCTGGAGAATCGAAAACCTTGAACAGAGCAGCGCAGGAGGCTCTATACCGCCAGTACCTCCGGCAGACGCGTTTGAGCCCGCAAACGATTTTAATGAGGAAGAGCACGATGATCTGCCCTTCTAACCTTTTGACATTGTAAAAATTTGCGGCCTCGGAAAGATTCGTTCTTTTCGAGGCCGTGTTATTCCGGGATAGCGAGGATTGTAAAATGGTTTTGCTAACAAATGAACTGTGGTTTCCCCACGCCAAAAATGCCCATCACGACGGTTTATTGGCCGTGGGGGGCGATCTAAGGATAGAGAGACTGATGCTGGCCTATCGTTCCGGCATCTTTCCTTGGTATGAAATAAACCAGCCTATTATGTGGTGGAGCCCCGATCCGCGGTTTGTACTCTTTCCTGAAAAGTTTAAGGTTTCCAAAAGTTTGGGAAAGACCTTGCGTAGCAATCGATTTGAAATTACTTTCAACCAAAATTTTGCCGAAGTGATCACTCATTGCGCCAACGTAAAACGGAAAGGGCAGCATGGCACCTGGATTACTCCGGCCATGCAACGAGCCTATTTGGCACTTCATCATGCGGGCCATGCCCTATCTATTGAAATAAAATTGGAGGGAAAGTTAGTGGGTGGCTTATACGGCGTAAATTTGCCGGAAAAGAGAATCTTTTGTGGGGAGAGTATGTTCGGTTTGGTAAGTGATGCCTCAAAAGTGGCCTTTTTTCACTTGGCCCAGTATACAAAAACCCACGGTTACCACTTTATCGATTGTCAACTTCCCAATAAACACCTGCAAAGTCTGGGTGCGGAGACAATGGATCGGAAAGTTTTCCTTGGGCAATTGGGAATTTGAAAAGTAAGTTTGCCCTTTTTTTTAATTGGAAATTCTTAATTAAACAGATACAAATTCCTAAGTAGTCCTTCTGTAGATTGTTAAAGTTTTAACTCAGTGCAATTTATTCCAAAATTTTGTGTTTTTTTGGCGAAGCAATTTCCCGATTAACGTCCTGTTTCTTCTAGGAACAGAAATAAAAATTAAAATTTCCCCAATGGCCGTACAGCGAAAGCCTTTTCTTTTCTCGTTTTTCTTTCTTATTTCACTATTTGCATTTTCCCAAACTTCCGTTCGCAAAACCGATGTAAACAAAGACATCGATGTGGTGAGGGTATATGAGCAGGTGGTTAAGGAAGGCTATGGCACTCCTTTCATCTATAAAGAATTGGCCACTGCCTATTATTACAAAAACAATTACAACAAGGCGGTGATGTGGTTTCAGAAATTATTTTCGGTTGAAAACAGCGGTGATCCCGCCTTATTGCACCAGTACAAACAGTCGCTTAAGGCCCTGGCAGTTGTGGGGAAGGTAGAGGAAGCGCCCGTCGCCATCATGCGATAGACTGCAGTTCTTTTTTTCTGAAGCAGAAGTCCAGGTGGTCGTTTACCATACCTGTAGCTTGCATAAAAGCATAAATCACCGTACTTCCCACAAATTTAAATCCGCGTTTTTTCATGTCTTTGCTCAAGGCCTTGCTTATCATGGTCGTTGCCGGTATTTCTTCGTGTTCTTCTCGTGGGGATTGAATGGGCGTATAGTTGACAAAACCCCAGAGATACTTGTCAAAACTGCCAAATTCCTTTTGCACTTCAATAACCGCTTGGGCATTGGCAATGGCGGCATGGATTTTCAGTCGGTTTCGGATAATCCCCGCATCTTGAAGCAATCTTTCAATCTTGGTCGGGCCATATTCACTGATTTTATGAAAATCGAAATCGTCAAAGGCACGCCTGAAGTTCTCCCGTTTTCTAAGAATGGTTATCCAGCTTAATCCCGCCTGAAAGGTTTCCAAAAGAAGAAATTCAAAGAGCTTGCCATCGTCATGTACTGGCACTCCCCACTCCTCATCATGATATCTTACGTAAAGAGGATCGGTACCGCACCATCTGCATCGGGATTTTTCGAGGGTCATAATGGTTTATAAAGTATTTAACGCTGGCCGGGAAAATTAAAGGTAATGGTTCCCAATTGCTTGGGTCTTGAGGGATCGGCCGAAAATCGCGCCTGTGAGGCATACTCCATAGCTGCATCGATCAGGCATTGGTTGGAGGTGGAGGACACATTGCGATTGTAACTTGTGCGCTTTACCATTCCCAGATTGTCCACCTCAATATTGATAACAATTTTTCCCGAACCATAACAGGTATAGACCGGGTTGGGCAACTGCAAATCCCGCCGGTCTACCAACTGGTAGCTGATGGTGGTATTTCTGTTACCACCTTCTGTCACCGAAATATTTTCACTGGTGTCAGTGCCATTGGAAAAATCTGATTTTTTCTTCTTCTCCGCAGGTTTTTTAGGAAGCGTTTCCAAAACCTCCTCTCCCAAGGCCTCCGATTCGGAAAGCGCCTCTTCCATTGCCTGTAATTTCCCTTCGGTAGTCTCGGTTAAATCCGCATTTTCGTTTTCTACTGTGGAAATAAATTTTTCCGCCTCATTGTAAGCCTTGTTCGTTTCTATTTTCACCTGGTCCGCACTCAGGGAAGCGATTTCCTCCGGTTCGGGAAGGACATCTTCGGGTGCCAAAACCACGTTGTAACTCTCTTCTTGTGTTGGTACATCAATCTTGGTCAATTTTACGCTAAAGAGAAGTAGGACCAAACTGCCCGTAAGCAACGAGGTAATAAGAAAGGCACGATATGAATAATTAAAACTCATTGGGTACAAGTACCACATTTTTGGTCAAATTTCCTCAAAAACCACGTAAAATAAGGTGATGTTAGGGTTATTTTAACGTGTGAGCATATTTTCAAAAGTATTCATTTCCACGGCAGTAGCCACAGAGAAGTCGCCAATTCGGGTGCGGCGGAGGGAGGAGAGATGGGCGCCATTCTGTAGGCTTTTGCCAAAATCATGGGCCAAAGACCGGATGTAGGTTCCTTTGCTGCACACCACGCGGAAATCTACCCGGGGAAGATCTATGCGGGTAATTTCAAATTCAGAGATGGTGACTTCGCGAAAGGGAATTTCCACATCTTCTCCTTTGCGGGCGAATTCATAAAGGCGCTTTCCTTCCTTTTTAAGGGCCGAAAATACCGGGGGTTGTTGCCTAATGGTTCCTACGAATTTCTTTGCGGCCTCCGTTATTTCTTCCGAAGAAATAGTGGACATGTCAAAGGTTTTATCAACTTCGGTTTCAAGATCGTAACTGGGAGTGGTGGCACCCAAGGTAAAGGTTCCCGTGTATTCTTTTTCCTGGGCCTGGAAAGTGTCTATTTTTTTGGTGAATTTGCCGGTACAGATTATCAGTAATCCGGTGGCCAAGGGGTCCAAGGTTCCGGCATGGCCCACTTTGATTTTCTTTAGTCCAAACTTCTTTCTTATCAGCCAGCGTATCTTATTTACCACCTGAAAGGAAGTCCACTCCAGGGGTTTGTCGATTAAAATTACTTGGCCTTCTTGAAATTCTTCGGTAGTTGTTTTCACCAAAATGAATTGATTTTTGAGATATTTCGTTTTCGTTCTTATAAGTCGCTATCACAGGAAATGAAACTTACCGCCACCATTTAGGTTAAAAACCAGCTAAGCAGAAGCCTGTTTATTTCTGGGCCATAGCGATTCAATATTTTTTACTCTATCTTCAAATTCACGGTTTTACAAAGATTTCGAAGAGAGGAGGAGATGTTTTAAGGGATTCTCTTATTTAGACCACCTCGAGTTCCATAACAAAAAAGTGGATCAGCAAAATGGCAATTCCGGCGATAATGCGATAATACCCGAAAACCTTAAAGCCGTGTTTGCTCAAGTAATCGATAAAAAACTTAATGGCGACCAGTGCCACGATAAAGCCTACCACATTGCCGATGATCAAAAGATTTACCTGTTCCGAACTCAGCACAAATCCATCTTTATAATAATCGTAGCTCTTTTTTACAGTGGCGCCCAGCATGGTGGGGACGGCGAGGAAAAAGGAAAATTCAGCTGCCGTCTTGCGTGAGAGTTTTTGCGTCATTCCTCCAACGATGCTTGCCCCACTTCGCGATACTCCCGGAATCATTGCCAAACATTGGAAAAAGCCAATTTTAAGAGCGGTGGGATAGGAGATTTCGGTCTCTTCCCCATCGCCGAACCACTCATCCACCTTAATGAGGATGACCCCGCCTATCACCAAGGATATGGCCACAGTAAGCGGGCTTTCCAAAAGGCTGTCGATGACATCGTTGAGAAGCAAACCCAGAAAAACCGCGGGAAGGAAGGCCACAAATAACTTGTAATAAAAATCAATGCTCTGGAAAAAGCGTTTAAAATACAGCACTACTACAGAGAGAATGGTGCCCAACTGTATCACTATGGTAAAAAGTTTTGTAAAGGGGTCTTGGGCTATTCCAAAAAATGAGGAGCCTATTATAAGATGGCCAGTGGAAGAAACCGGCAAAAACTCAGTAAGTCCCTCGATAATGGCAAGGACAACCGCTTGAAATGTATCCACTATCGCTCTTCTTTGGAATTAGGTTTCGGATTCACCAAAATGGCATAGACCTCTATGGCAAATCCAATGAGAACCAAGGCAGGGGCCAAGCGAATTCGTCGCCAACTGTAGATTTCAGGATTGAAAACCGTTGGGTCATCGCTTCCTCCCCCGGTCATTAAAATAAAGCCCAAGGCAATAAATGCAATGCCGATGAGCATGTATTTATAGTTTGTGCGGTGAAAGATAAACTCGGGCCGGGCGGCTTCTTCTCTTCTCTTTTTCTCTCCCATTTTTATTAAATTAAGTTGGTCATTTATAGCTTCTCGTATTGGCCTGCAGCAGGTCTTGCGCTAATAATACAAATCGTCCGTGCGCAGATTTAAAAATCGTTGGGTAGCGATAAAAGTACTGATCCAGGTAATGATAACTCCCATCAATAGAACAAATACAAACAGTACTACGAGCAACGCCGGATCTCCCAGCAATTGCAACTGGGGAAATGTTTTATTGAGGTAATAGAGCACCAACCCCATTCCCGCCATGGCCACTACGGCCCCAATGACCCCCAACCGCACGCTCTTCCACACAAAAGGCCTCCTGATAAAGGTTTTGGTCGCTCCCACCATCTGCATGGTCTTTATGGTAAATCGCTTGGCATAAATGGAAAGGCGAATGCTACTGTTGATAAGCAAAACGGCAATAAAGGTGAATATTCCGCTGATGACCAGCACCCAAAAACTTATTCTCTTAACATTTTCGGTAAGCTGGGCAATCAATGGTTTGTCGTAGATAACATCGTCCACAAAATTTTTGCTTTTTAATTCATCGGTTATTTCCGCCATCTTTTCCGGGGTAACGTAATCTGCCAAAATATAAACGTCAATGCTGTTCTGCAACGGGTTTTCGCCCAAGTATTCGATAAAGTTTTCGCCCAAGGTTTCCTGATGTTCTTTTGCGGCTTCCTCTTTTGAAACAAATTCGGCACTTTTGGTGTATTCGGCGAGAGCGAGGCTCTGCTTGAGTTGTGTTATTTCCACTTCCTTGGCAGAATCTTTCAGAAAGACGGTAATGGCAATCTGCTCCTTGAAATAATCTGCCACTCTTTTTGAATTCAATACCAGCAATCCCAAGAGTCCCAATAAAAAAAGTACGAGGGAAATACTTATCACCACGGAAAAGTATGAGGAAATCAACCTGCGTTTTTGATATTTTTCAAAAGATGAACTCATAGAGATGCGTAAATTTTGCGGTAAAAATACAAGTAATTTTAAATCCTGTCTAAAACAACGCCCAATCTTTCCTATTTGTTATATTCTCAGTATGTTTGTTATAGCCAAAACCAATTTTTTACCGTATTAAACCACTGCGTAGATTCCTCAAAATTTCACGGCCAGGCCTATGGTTTGTCACCATCTGGATCTATATGGCCCCTTTTCGTTTTGAACATATTCCATGGAACAGTGCGCTTTTCTGGATCGGCCTCGTCTTTGTTACCTTTCCTTTGAATTTTCTTATTTACGGTCTCAATGATTTTACCGATGGCAAGGCCGATACGGTAAATCCACGCAAGGGAAATTATATTTTCGGACCCAAATTCAGCAAAAAGGAATTGGCCCCTGTTCCCCGTTATATCTTTTTTATAGTTTCCCCATTTTTGGTCTTTTTCTTTTTCACCGATGGAATGGACCTGTTTGTTTTGGTGATGTTTATGCTGTCGTCGAATATTATGTACAACTATAAACCTTTTCGCCTCAAGGGCCGCCCTCCCTTGGATATCATCATGCAATTGGGGTATGTGGCTCTCGCACTCTTCAGTATCTTGTTAAACGACCTTGAAATGCTACGTTGGCAAACATGGTTCGGCATGGTCATTTTTGCTTTTATTGCCCAAATTCTTGGGGGAATATTTGACATTCAACCCGATATTGCCGTTGGGAAGAAAACCTCCGTAGTCCTGATGGGAGCTCTGCGCTCCAAAATTATTTTGTTGGTGCTGATTTGCGCTGAAGCCTATATCATGAAGTTTTGGTTCAACGATTGGGTAATGTTTTCGCTTTTCCTTGGCTGGGCCCTGTTGCTCTTGTGCGATATCCTTGGCTTTTTCGGCACTAAACCCTATACCGCTTCCCAAATGAAACTCTTGGGGATTGGGTTCAATCTTTTTGGCATTTTCTCTCTGCTTTACTGCGGGTTTACGGGGATTCTACTGCAGTCAAATTTTTAAGATATAAGGGGTTACTTCTGCAATTAAGTTTAAATTTGCCCCTGTTTACCAAAGCGTTTAAAAGAAAAAAGAGAAGATGGGCAAATATCACTTTAATGAAATAGAGGCCAAATGGCAAAAAATTTGGGCCGAAAACCAAACCTTTAAAGCCGAAAATCCTCCTTTTTCCCCAGAAAAGAACCAGCAGGAAGAGAAGCCCAAATATTATGTTTTGGACATGTTTCCCTATCCTTCCGGGGCCGGATTGCACGTAGGACATCCACTGGGATACATTGCCAGCGACATTTACGCCCGCTACAAAAGGCATAAGGGTTTTAACGTCTTGCATCCCATGGGCTATGATTCCTTTGGGCTGCCCGCCGAACAATATGCCATCCAAACCGGGCAACATCCGGCCAAGACAACTGAGGAAAATATTCGCCGATACCGGGAGCAACTGGACAAGATAGGCTTTTCCTTTGACTGGAGCAGGGAAGTGCGCACCAGCGATCCCAATTACTATAAGTGGACGCAGTGGATATTCCTCCAGCTTTTTGACAGTTGGTACGATCTGGAGAGCGATAAGGCCCGATCGATCGAGGAACTTCGCAGTATTTTTTCTTCGGAAGGCAACGTAAAGGTAAAAGCCGTTTGCGACGAGGGAACGGAAAAATTTACCGCTTCGGAATGGCTGGGCTTTTCCGAAAGGGAAAAACAGGAAATTTTGTTGAAGTACCGCCTTACCTATTTGGCCGAAACCGAGGTGAATTGGTGTCCGCAACTGGGAACGGTTTTGGCAAATGACGAAATTGTCAATGGTGTTTCCGAAAGAGGGGGATATCCTGTGGTTCGGAAAAAAATGAAACAATGGAGCATGCGCATCACGGCCTATGCCCAACGGCTACTCGATGGACTAAACCACATTGATTGGCCCCAACCATTGAAGGACTCGCAAACCAATTGGATTGGTCGTAGCAAGGGGGCGATGGTAAAATTCAAGGTTCTGTCCTCCAAATCTGGCAAGGCGAAGGCAGCGGAAAGTACGGTCACTTCACAAGATGCCATCTCGGTTTTTACCACCCGTCCCGATACTATTTTTGGGGTGAGTTTTATGGTTTTGGCCCCCGAGCACGATTTGGTGCCACGGATAACCACCGCGGAACAGAAAGCGGCGGTGGAAAAATATATTGAGAAAACGGCCAAGCGCAGCGAACGCGAACGCATGGCCGACGTGAAATCGGTTACCGGCGTTTTCACCGGAGCCTTTGCCGAGCATCCCTTTACGGGGGAGGCACTTCCCATTTGGATTGGCGATTATGTTTTGGCCGGTTATGGCACGGGCGCGGTGATGAGCGTGCCCTGCGGAGACCAGCGCGATTACGAATTTGCAAAGCACTTTGATTTGCCCATTCCCAATATTTTTAAGGATATTGATATATCAAAAGAAGCATTTTCCGGGAAAGAAGATACGGTTATTGCCAACAGCGATTTTCTCGACGGTCTAAATTATCAAAAAGCTACCGAACGCATCATTGCCGCCCTGGAAGAAAAGGGGGTGGGCACGGGGAGAATAAACTATCGATTGCGCGATGCGGTGTTCAGCCGCCAACGCTATTGGGGGGAGCCTTTTCCCATTTATTACAAAGAAGGAATGCCCTATGCCATTCCTTGCGAATTTTTGCCTTTACGCCTTCCGGAAGTGGAAAAATATCTTCCAACCGAATCGGGAGAACCACCGCTGGGTCGTGCCAACAAATGGGCCTGGGATACCAAATTGAATAAAGTGGTAGGCAATGAACAGATTGACCACAAAACCATTTTCCCCTTAGAGCTCAACACCATGCCGGGATGGGCGGGTAGCAGTTGGTACTTTTTCCGATATATGGAGCCGGGAAATGCTGAAGACAGCAGCAGGCGCACCGAGGTTTTCGCCTCAAAAAAGGCACTTGACTATTGGAAAAACGTAGACCTGTACATTGGCGGAAGCGAGCATGCCACCGGCCATTTGCTCTATAGCCGATTTTGGGTAAAATTCATGCACGACAGGGGTTTGGTGCCGGTGGAAGAACCGTTTAAAAAATTGATCAATCAAGGAATGATTTTGGGGGAGAGTGCGTTTGTGGCAATGATTGTTGGAGCTGATGGATTGCCGCCTTTGTTCATTTCCAATGATTTGGAGAAAAAATATAAAGATTTGGAAACGCTCCATAATCTTTTAGAAGATTTACAGCAAAAATATGGCGACAGGGAATCGTATAATAGGTTTGCGGTGTCAATCTCAAAAATACACGCCGATGTTTCTTTTGTCAATCTTCACAATGAATTAGATATCGAAGCCTTTAAAAGCTGGCGGGAAGAATATAAAGACGCAATCTTCATTTTAGAAGATGGTTCTTTTTACACAGGGAACGCTTCAAAACCTGAAGGAGGCCCAGGAAGTGTTTTCAAAGTTTCCCGCGAGGTGGAAAAAATGTCCAAAAGCAAATACAATGTGGTAAACCCCGATGATATTTGCGAGCAGTACGGAGCCGATACCCTTCGGATGTACGAAATGTTCCTCGGACCGTTGGAACAGGCCAAACCGTGGAATACCGCAGGAATTACCGGGGTACACGGATTTTTGAAAAAATTGTGGAAACTTTATCATTCCGGTGAAAATGAGAGTTTTGAGGTTTTGGAAGAAAAAGCTTCTGCCGAAAGCCTTAAAATCCTGCACAAGACCATCAAAAAGGTAGAAGAGGATATTGAATCGTTCAGTTTCAATACTTCGGTTTCCAACTTTATGATTGCGGTAAATGAACTCACCGCCCAAAAGTGCAAGGCACGGGAAATATTGGAACCTCTGGTCATTGTCATTTCGCCCTATGCCCCCCATATTGCCGAGGAACTTTGGGAAAAGCTGGGACATTCCGAAAGTATATCGTACGCTCCTTTTCCAAAATTTGAGGAAAAATATTTGGTAGAGAGCATTAAGGAATATCCTATTTCCTTTAATGGAAAAATGCGCTTTACCCTAGAATTGCCCTTGGATTTAACCAAGGACGAAATAGAAACTGCCGTTATGTCGCATGAGAAGACGGCCCAATATCTACAGGGGCGTAGCCCGAAAAAGATTATTATCGTACCGGGTAAAATTGTCAATATTGTCGGTTAAAAATTTTGCACGTTATTTGCTATATGTGAAGGTAGGCAGCAAGCGAAGCGCCTTTTATATATTGAGGAGTAGATAATTATTTAAAAAATAAAATATGTTTGGATACTATATAATTGCAGGACTGATTTTTTTGGTCAGTTGGTATGTCAGCCACAAACTGAAATCAAAATTTAAAAAATACAGCAAAATCCATCTTCAAAATGGAATGAGCGGGAAGGAAATTGCCGAAAAAATGCTCGCGGACAACGGAATTTTTGATGTAAAGGTCATTTCCGTTCCGGGAAAATTGACAGACCATTACGATCCTACAAAAAAGACGGTTAATTTAAGCGAACCAGTGTATCTGCAGCGAAATGCGGCTGCGGCGGCAGTGGCCGCGCATGAATGCGGGCATGCCGTGCAGCATGCCACCGCATATAGCTGGTTAAAATTGCGATCCACTATTGTGCCCGCGGTAAGCGTCTCCAGCAAATTGTCCAACTTTGTCATCATGGCAGGAATTATCCTTTTTGCCACGGGTTCGGCCTTCGGCACCTGGATCTTCGGTTTGGGAATTTTGCTTTTCGCCGTAACTACGCTCTTTGCTTTTATCACCCTGCCAGTGGAATTTGATGCCAGCAAGCGCGCACTTGTTTGGTTAGAAACAAACCACATGGTTACTCCCGAAGAACATGCGGGAGCCAAGGATGCTCTTAAGTGGGCCGCCAGAACCTATGTGGTTGCCGCAATAGGATCGTTGGCTACCTTGCTTTATTTTATCTCCATATTTCTGGGAGGTAGAGACTAATCTCTTTTCAGCTTAAGTAAAAAACCCGCTTTTCCTAAGGCGGGTTTTTTGTTGTTTAAAGAAAATCAGGATTGAACGCGTAATGATCCAAGGACGCTGGCGTTACCAGATCCACGACTCTAAAAATATTTTCCTTAAAATTTAAAATTGGACAAACTTGGGATATTTCTGTTTTGTTACGGAACCAAATAAAAATGAAGGTCGTTATAAGGAATTTCATCAAAAGTCTTTTATAGCTTATCTTTTACGAGATCAGAGGATTTTAATCCTACGATAACGAAAGAGACCCTTTCGCTTTTGCCTATTTTCGGGGGTCATCGCTCTTTTTTAAATCAATGAAAGTTGAGATTATCGGGATTATACCCCAAATATTCTACCTGCTTTTCATGAAATATAACTCCATTCTCCTCGAGTTCCTCCAGGATTGGCTCATAAACTTCCCTGGCAATGGGTAGCTGTACGCCGGGGGTGGAGATTTCTCCTTTCAGGATTTTTAATGCAGCAATGGCCACCGGAAGCCCTACGGTTTTGGCCATGGCGGTGTGCGTTTGGTCCTCGCCTATCAGGGCCATATGGCTGTCTATTTGATGCTTCTCCCCCTCCAGTTCATAGCCAAACTTGTGGTACATTACTATCATATCCTTGTCGTGGGGTGCCAGGGTCCACTGATCTTCCAATATTTTTTGCAAGGCCATGGCCGGAGTGGCATTTTTAATACCAATAGTCTTATCCTTGTTAAAAATATCCAGTTCTTCCAATTTTTCCCACATTAAATCGTCTTGGTCTATCTTTAAAGCGTATCGCAATTTGAGTTCCACGGTATCGGTAGGGGAATAGGCCAAAAACAAATTGACAAATTCACGGTAGCTCAAATTCTCCGAATCGGGAATGGTATAGGTGTCATCGGTCATGCCCAATTGCACAAACATGTTCCAAGCCTTGCTGAATCCTACCCTTCTGATGGTGCCGCGGTACAGGGTGAGAATGTTTTCCAATCCGTAAACCGATTGGTATTTAAGGGAATTTCTATTGGCGTAGACTTCAAATTTGCCATAGCCTTCAATATTGATAAATTCCGTGCGTCGGAACAAGCGGTGGTAGGGAATGTATTTGAATTTTCCCTCCTGAATAAATTCGGCAGCCCCCCCTTGCCCGGCCAAAACCACGTTTCTCGGGTTCCATGTGAATTTGTAATTCCACAGATTAGTATCGCTTTCTGGCGACACCAAGCCACCGCAGAACGATTCAAAAAGCAGCATTTTTCCACCTTTGGCCCGAATGCGATCTATTATCTGCATGGCACTCATGTGGTCCACTCCGGGGTCAAGACCTATTTCATTCATAAAAACCAGGCCTTTGGCAACGGCCTCATCATTGAGGGCTTCCATTTCCTTGCTTACATAAGATGCGGTGACCATGTGTTTGCCAAAAGCAATACAATCCTTGGCAACTTCCACATGAAAACGTGCCGGCAACATGGAAATGACCAAATCGCTGTTTTTTACGGCCGCATTGCGCTGTTCGCTATTAAATACATCTAAGGCTATCCCTTTGGCTTTTGGGTGGCCGGCCGTGAATTTTTGGGCGGCGGCAAGGGAAATATCGCCAATGGTGATAAACAGATTTTCACTTTCACTTCTTTCGAGGAGGTAACGGATCAAACTGGTTGCAGAACGTCCCGCTCCTATAATCAATATGTTTTTCATTGGGGAGTTTTGGTTAACTTTGAAGTTAATTTTCAAGAAGGGCGAATTTACTAATTCTACATTTTATAAATGAACGATTTCAATAAAAATATAGCGGCAACAGGGGCTGTTTTTATGGCCCTGACCATTGCAATCGGTGCCTTTGGCGCCCATGGGCTGAAGCAACTGATTGAAGGGGAGGCCTTGGCTACTTTTGAGGTGGGGGTGCGATACCAGGCGTACCATTCATTGGCCATAATATTGTTAAGCATTGTTCCCTCTGTTTCCGCAGGAATGAAAAAAACGGTGTTCTGGCTTTTTATTGGAGGGATAATTCTGTTTTCCGGATCTATCTATCTGCTCTCCCTCAATGAAATCCTATCTTTCGACGCAGCTAAAATTGGGTTTGTCACCCCCCTTGGCGGACTTCTGTTTATATTGGGTTGGGCAGTGCTTGCTTATGGTTTGATTACGTTAAAGAAGCAATAATGTTTTTTTTTAAGTTCCTCAATCTGTTTTAGATTCCTTATTTTTGTTGCCTACAAAATCTAAAAAAGATATGGTGGATAACAATCAGACTAAAAGAACGATATCGTTGGAAAAATACGGTATCGAGAATGCAAAAGTTGAATACCAACTATCATCCCAAGAGCTGCAACAGCGAACGCTGGAACTAAATGAAGGAGTGGAGGCTGCCAGTGGTGCTCTCGCTGTCAATACAGGTGAATTTACCGGTCGTTCTCCCAAAGACCGCTTTATCGTTAAAGACGATATTACCAGAGACAAGGTGTGGTGGGGTAACATTAACCTGCCTTTTCCCCCAAAAATGTTTGATGCCCTTTACGACAAAGTTGCCGATTATCTCTCCGGAAAGGAGGTGTATGTTCGCGACAGTTATGCCTGTGCAGACCAAAGCCGCAGACTGAACATCAGGGTGATCACGGAAACCCCGTGGTCCAATATGTTTGCCCATAACATGTTTTTAAGGCCTACCGAGGAGGAATTGGCTTCCTTTGAACCAGACTGGCTATTGGTTTGTGTGCCTAGCTTTAAGGCCGATCCCGAAGTGGACGGCACAAGACAACAAAACTTCGCCATCTTGAATTTTACCCGTAAAATTGTCCTTATTGGAGGAACCGGCTATACAGGAGAAATCAAAAAAGGAATTTTCTCTGCCCTTAACTTTATCATGCCGGTGGACAAAAATACCCTTCCCATGCATTGTTCCGCCAATGTAGGCGATAATGGCGAAACGGCTATTTTCTTTGGCCTCTCCGGAACAGGGAAAACCACCCTTTCCGCAGATCCGGATAGAAAGTTGATTGGGGACGATGAACATGGCTGGACTCCGGACAATTCAATTTTTAATTTTGAAGGGGGCTGCTATGCCAAGGTCATCAACTTGTCCAAAGAGAATGAACCCGATATTTACAATGCCATTAAGCCGGGTGCCATACTCGAAAACGTGATTATGGACGGGAATGGGGAAGTAGACTTTGCCGATACTTCCATCACCCAAAACACCCGGGTGAGCTATCCTATTTATCATATTAAAAACATACAAAAACCCTCGATAGGCCATAATCCGAAGAATATTTTCTTTTTGACCGCCGATGCGTTTGGGGTATTGCCTCCCATATCAAAACTTACACCGGGACAGGCAGCCTATCATTTTATTAGCGGATATACTGCAAAGGTAGCCGGTACCGAGGAAGGAATCAATGAGCCTACTCCCAATTTTTCCGCTTGTTTTGGCGCGCCATTCATGCCACTGCATCCCACGGAATATGCCGAGATGCTAAGTCAAAAAATGAAAGATGCCGAAGTAAATGTTTGGCTAGTGAACACAGGCTGGACCGGAGGTCCCTATGGAGTGGGCAATCGTATGAAACTGAAATACACCAGAGCCATGATCGCTGCCGCCCTTGATGGCGAATTGGCCGATGTGGAATTTGAAAAGCATCCGGTTTTCAACCTTATGATGCCAAAATCATGTCCCAATGTGCCTTCTGATATCCTCAATCCGCGCGAAACCTGGAAAAACAAAAAAGCGTATGACATCCAGGCCAAAGAACTGGCCAATTCCTTTAAGGAGAATTTTGCCAAGTTTGAACAATATGCCAACGAGGAAATCCTTTCTGGTGCTCCGGCGGCAGGATAGTGATTAATTGACCAAAATAAAAAAAGCTTGTCCGATAAAGGCAAGCTTTTTTTATTGGGGCCAAGCCCGATTATTTTTTGTTGTTTATTTCCTTGATATATTTCTCCAAGGCCATGGTCATGGAGGGAGATTCGGGGGTGGGTGCTTTTATGTCTACCCGCAGCCCCATGTCATTGGCGGCCTTTACGGTAGTATTGCCAAAGACGGCAATACGGGTTTCGTTCTGTTGAAAATCGGGAAAGTTTTCAAAAAGAGATTCTATTCCGCTGGGACTGAAAAAAACGAGAATGTCGTAATACACGTCCCTTAGGTCGGATAGGTCGCTGATAACCGTTTTGTAAAATGTGGCTTCCTTCCAATCTACCTTCAGCTCATTGAGTATCTGCGGCACCTCCGGTTTCAGTTTGTCTGAAGAGGGCAACAGAAATTTTTCGTTTTTGTACTTTTTGATCAAAGGAGCCAATTCTGAAAAAGTTCGCTTCCCCACATATATCTTTCTTTTTCGATAGACCACATATTTCTGAAGATAGTAGGCAACGGCTTCGCTCAAGCAGAAATATTTCATGGTATCGGGCACCTTAAAGCGCAATTCCTCGGCAATTCTGAAAAAATGGTCCACAGAGTTTCGGCTGGTGAGGATGATGGCAGAATATTTGGATAGATCTACTTTTTGGGCACGAACATCTTTTCCCGAAACTCCTTCCACATGAATAAAAGGACGGAAATCTATTTTTACCTTTTGTTTTTCTATCAAGTCGAAATAGGGTGAATTTTCAATCTTAGGCTCTGGCTGGGAAACCAAAATAGTTTTCACTTTCATAAATGTCTGGTTTTTTTTAAAAAATACCGTCCGTTACAAACAGGTAATAAATAATGATATACGGGGAAATTTCGAGTGCGCAAAGATATAAAATAAAATGGAAGAAATTGCCGGCTATAACAGTTCCGTTTTTTTTATAGCTGTAAAACAGGGCCATAAGGTTTAAAAGAAGGATGACCAGGGTAAAAATACCCAGTGCCATTGGGGTAATGGGAAAAATATAGACAAAACAAATATTGCCTATCAACACCCCCAGAGCCAAAACATTTCTATAGCTCAGCTTTTGAAAAAGATAGCTATCGATCAACCTTTCCATGGAAAAAATGTTGCCTACCATTTTTTCTATGGTCACTTTTACCAGTACAAACACCGCATACACCGTGCACACCTGGATAAAAAGCGAGGAATTTTCTTCCAAAGTTTGGGGATGAAAGGCCTTAAACAGCAAAAAGACAAAAATAGAGGCGCTGATTACCTGCACGGTAAACAGCAGGACATTAAAAGGATGGTTTACCGAATCTTCCTTGCCGTACACGTTAAAATATTTGTCGCTTAAGGGCAACATAAGCAATTCAGAGAACCTTCGGGGATAAAAATATTTTGTCGCTGCCAGCAGCAAAAAACAAAAGACCAACAGATAGGTGGCCCAATCGTTGGATTCCAGTATGCGCTGAGTGTACTCCAATATCGCCGATTTTGGGCAAAGGTAAGGCAAAAATAAATTTGCTTCGCATGCCAACAATGTATTTCCGCTTCCCATATTTGGCAAAAAGAGGTACATTTGCGCAAAAAAAGGGGAATATGTCCAAGGCGGTGGTGATTGTGCCCACTTTTAATGAAATAGAAAATATTGCCCGGCTCCTGCGCAGGGTTTTTTCATTGCAGCGGCAATTTCACGTTCTGGTAGTGGACGATAATTCGCCCGATGGTACGGCAGAACGAGTGGAAGAAACCATCAAATTGTACCCCGACAAACTCTTTCTGCTGAAACGCGAGAAAAAAACAGGCTTGGGCACGGCCTATATCGATGGTTTTAAATGGGCACTGGCACGGGATTATGAGTATATTTTTGAAATGGATGCCGATTTTTCCCACAATCCCAACGACTTGATCAGGCTCTTCAACGCCTGTTATAAAGAAGGATTTGATATGGCCATCGGTTCCCGTTATGTAAAGGGTGTAAATGTGGTAAACTGGCCAATGAGCAGGGTTTTGCTGTCATGGCTGGCATCCAAATATGTGCGTTTGGTAACCGGCATGGATATCCACGATACCACTGCTGGATTTGTTTGTTATAAAAGACGGGTGCTCGAGAAAATAAATTTAGACAACATCCGTTTCGTGGGCTATGCTTTTCAGATTGAAATGAAATTTAAGGCCCAATTGGGAAACTTCAGAATAAAGGAAGTCCCCGTTATTTTTACCGACCGGACGCGAGGGGAGTCGAAGATGAGTTCGGGAATTATATCGGAAGCAGTATTCGGAATTCTTAAAATAAAGATAAAAAGCCTTGTCAACCCCAAAAAATTCCATCGCAACGCTTACAATTAAAGTGGCCCAAGGAAAGATTTCCTCGTTATACCGATTCAAATTAAATTTAAATAACACTGTTACTGATGAAGACTGTTTTAATCAAAAATGCAAAAATTGTCAATGAAGGGGAAATTGTCCAAGGCGATGTAATGGTCCAGGATGGGGTCATTGTCGAAGTTTCCGGAAGCATCAGTATGAAGTCTGCCGATACCAAGATCATCGATGCCGATGGCAGTTTTTTGTTGCCGGGAATGATCGATGACCAAGTGCATTTTCGCGAACCGGGGCTTACCCATAAAGCCACCATCGCTTCAGAATCAAGGGCGGCAGCGGCAGGCGGGGTTACTTCGTTTATCGAAATGCCCAATACACTGCCCCAGGCGACCACCATTGACCTTCTGGAGCAAAAATTTGATATTGCGGCCAACAGTTCTTGGGTCAATTATTCCTTTATGTTTGGAGGCACCAATGACAATCTTTCCGAAATTTTAAAGGTCGATCCCCAGAAAGTTGCGGGATTGAAGCTGTTTCTCGGCTCCTCCACGGGCAATATGTTGGTTGACGATCCGCAGATCTTGGAAGAGATATTCAGCAAGACCCGCTTGTTGATCAGTGCGCATTGTGAGGATGAGGCTACCATAAAAGAAAATCTGGAAAAGCACAAGGCAGAGTATGGAGAGGATATTCCCATTGCCTGCCATCCAAAAATAAGAAGTGAAAAAGCCTGTTATCTCTCTTCTTCCCAGGCGATAAAACTGGCAGAAAAAACGGGTGCGCGGCTTCATGTTTTTCATGTTTCCACCGAAAAGGAAACCCATTTGTTCAGCAACAAGAAACCATTGGAAAAGAAAAAGATCACCGCCGAAGTTTGTGTGCACCACCTGTGGTTTTCCGATGAGGATTACACGGCAAAAGGAACCAAGATCAAGTGGAATCCCGCAATAAAAACCGTGCAGGATAGGGAAGGATTGTGGAAGGCCTTGCTGGACGATCGCATTGACGTCATCGCCTCCGATCATGCTCCCCATACCTTGGAAGAGAAATCGAAAAAATACCTCGAAGCCCCATCCGGCGGACCATTGGTCCAACACACGTTAGTGGCGCTGATGGAGATGTACCACCGCGGGAAAATTTCAATTGAAAAAATAGTGGAAAAAACCGCCCATAACCCTGCCATTCTCTTTGAAATTGCCAATCGAGGATTCATTCGGAAAGGGTATAAGGCCGATTTGGTTTTGATTGATCCCAATTCGCCGTGGACGGTAAAAAAAGAAAATATTCTCTACAAATGCGGTTGGTCTCCTTTTGAAGGCACCACTTTTAAATCCAGGGTCACCCACACCTTGGTCAACGGCATTGTGGTTTATGAAAATTCCAAATTCCCCACCCAAGGAAAACCGGAACGATTAACCTTCAACAGATGAAAAAAATCTGGTCCTTAGTTTTTATTGCCCTGTTTTTTTGTGGATGCCAAAATGTGGAGCGGCCCCAAAAGCCGAAGAATCTTATTTCCAAGGAGAAAATGGCCCAGATTATTTCCGAAGCATATTTGGCAAACGCTGCCCGTAGCGTTAACAACAGATTGATTATTGAAAAAGGCCTTAAACTGGATAGCCTTATCTACCAAAAATTTAATGTGGACAGTCTACAGTTTGCCCAGAGCAATACCTATTATGCTGCCCAAGTAAACGATTACCTGGAAATTCTCACCAATGTAGAGCAACACTTGATCAATACCGAAAAAGCTTTGGACAGTCTTTATAAGGTTCAAAGAAAAAAAGACAGCATAGAAGGTATTCCCGCCAAAAAGCAGATAGAAGAGCCTGTAAGGGATAGTCTTATTTAATTTCTCTTTTATATGCAACCACGCGCTCTAAGGTTTGCGCCAGGGGAGTGAATTGAAAGCCCAGAGCCCCTTTTATTTTAGAGGAATCGTAATAGGAAGTAGTGTACATGGAGCGCACCGTAGCCTTCACTATTTTTCGGGAGCTGCCGGAAAGTTTGCTCCACATATAATCCAATGTGCTGAGAAACATCATGATCCATTTAGGAAGTTTTTTCTTCGGTCCGTCTTTCCCATAGAGTATGGCGAATTGGGAAAGCAGATTTTTGTAGGTGATATTTTCTCCTACCAGAATAAACTGCTCCGTGACAATTTCGGAATCCATGGCCGCTATCATGGCTCTTACAACGTCTCTCACATCTACTACTCCCATGCCGCCACTGGGATAAAACGGGATTCCCCGAGATGCCAATTGCATTATCACGCCGCTGCCGTCGCCATCGGGCGAAATGCCGAGAATAATCCCCGGATTCACGATCACTGCCTGCAATCCTTCCTGCGTTCCGCGCCACACTTCCATTTCGCCACCGTATTTGGCAATGGCGTAAACATTGTTTCTTTCGTTGTGGTTCCAGTGGTTTTCTTCAGTGATGGGCAATCCTTTTTGGCTGCTTCCCAGGGTGGCCACCGAACTCACATAGCACAATTTTTCAATATTAAAGGCGAGACATAGATTAACGATATTGGCGGTGCCTTCTATGTTTATTTTTTTTAACAGTTTGTATTTGGCAGGATTAAAGTTCACCAAAGCGGCACAATGGTAAACCCGGGTTATCCCCATAAATGCGTCTTCCAGTGCGGGGATGTTTGTAATATCGGCTTGTACCCACTCTATTTGTTCAAACTGCGAAAGAGTGGTTTCCCCATAGAGCGCAAAGATTTTCTTCACCAGGACAATCTTGTTTTCGTCCCTGTAAATGGCGCGTACTTTCTTGTTGTTTTTTGTTAGAAAGGCAAGCAAATGCGACCCTACCAATCCTGTGCCTCCGGTTACCAAAATCATAGATGCGAAAATACTGAAAATTGACGATGAAACGGACTTCAATTTTACAAGGCAGTTTTTGTATGGAACGCAGTTCAATAGTGAGGGAATTCTTCTCTGCGGAAAGGAATAAAACTTAATTTGAGAAGCGTATCTTTGCCAAAATTTTTTAAAATGAAGCTGAAGAATTTTGTAGAAGAATTGAAGTGGCGCGGAATGGTTCACGACCTTATGCCCGAAACCGAAGAACATTTAATGCAAGCCATGCGCTCGGCCTACGTGGGGTTTGATCCCACCGCCGATTCGCTACACATTGGGAATTTGGTGCCAATTATGCTGCTTTCCTTTTATCAGCGTTGCGGACATAGACCAGTGGCCTTGGTAGGAGGGGCAACAGGAATGATAGGGGATCCTTCCATGAAGAACAGTGAGCGAAATCTTCTGGACGAAGCCACGCTCAAAAATAATCAAGAGGGTGTGCGCAAGCAGCTTTCGCAATTTCTCGATTTTTCAGAAGATATTGAAAATCCCGCCGTATTGGTAAACAATTACGACTGGATGAAGGAATTCTCCTTTCTGGATTTTATCAGGAATGTGGGGAAACATATAACCGTAAATTATATGATGGCCAAGGATTCGGTAAAGTCGAGACTGAGCGGAGAAAGCGCCGAAGGCCTGTCGTTTACCGAGTTTACCTACCAATTGATTCAGGGATATGACTTTTTGCATCTGTATAAAAACCTCGATTGTACCCTTCAAATGGGCGGCAGCGACCAGTGGGGCAATATTACCACCGGAACCGAGCTCATCCGCCGAATGGATGGAGGAAAAGGCTATGCCCTAACCTGCCCCTTGATTACAAAAAGCGACGGCAGCAAATTTGGAAAAAGCGAAGGAGGAAATGTCTGGCTCGACCCCGATAGAACTTCCCCCTATAAGTTCTACCAATACTGGCTGAACAGCAGCGATGAGGATGCCGAACGCTATATTAAAATATTTACTTTTCTGGACAAGCCTACTATTGAAGCTCTGGTGGAAGAACATAAAAAAGCCCCACATTTGCGACTTCTGCAAAAACGATTGGCGGAGGAAGTAACAACCACTGTCCACGGTACACAGGAATATGAAAAAGCTGTTGAGGCCTCTGCCATTCTCTTTGGCAATTCCACTTCCCAGAATTTAAAGGAACTGGATGAAAAGACATTTTTAGATGTGTTTGACGGGGTACCCCAAGCAGAGCTTGCACGAGTGGAGATTTCAAAAGGATTGGACATTGTCGCTGCCTTGGCAGAAAAAACGGGGTTTTTAAAATCGAATGGGGAAGCCAGAAGGGCCTTAAAGGAAAATTCCATCTCGGTAAACAAGGAAAAAGTGTCTGAGGATTTTATTATAAACACCGATGATTTAATCAACAACCAATTCGTACTCCTGCAGCGGGGCAAGAAAAATTATTTTATAATAAGGGCCATTTAATTTCAAAAGAAAGGATTTTGAAAATTCTACCGCATGAATAAACGGGGATATCCAAGGATACCAATAAATCATCTGGGGCATGTTTTCAGGTTAGTGAATTTTGAATATAATACCGTTTGCACAAAGCGAGATTTGCATCCAGCAGCGCAGCGATTCTGGTATCCTTCCGCATACCCTATTTAAGGCATCAATTAAAATAAGAAAATCCCCGGCAAAAGTCTGCACGGGGATTTTCCATTAACTAACCAACCAAATTATGAAAAATCATCACTTTTTCACATCTGCTTGGTCGTACTTTACACGATAAACTTACACCGAACCCGCTATAATAGTGTTAAATAATTCCCTAAAGGACCATTAAATTGCATCCTCTGATGTCGCTGTCGTCAAACCGGCCTACAATTTCAAATTGTTTGTCGTTTATCTTCCTTCCCAAATCTTGCGTGGCAATAAAAGAACAGGAATATATATTGGACAAATCAATTACATTGATGCCCCCGGTTCTTTCGTTTACCATCCGTGTGGCTTCTTCCGGATCGCGCGTGTAAACCCTCATCCATGGCGGGCAGGAAAAAACGCCCTCTCCTTTTGAGTACGCTTGTGATAAAAGCTCTGTCATACCGTATTCGCTGTGGATTTTATCTACCCCAAATCCATGGCGTAAGTTATGATGCAGCTCCTCCTTTACCATTTCCTTTCGCCTGCCTTTCATGCCGCCGGTTTCCATGACTATGGTGTTTTTTAGCTGGAAATTTCTCTTCTCAATCAAATCCAACAGCGCATAAGAAACTCCGATGAGAAGGATCTTTTTACCGGTTGTGTCCAATTGCTGCAATTTTTTTGACAATTCATCCAATTCGTTTAAATAAAATCCGCTTTCCGGATCTTGGCTGCTTTCAATCAAGCCGTTTACCATATAGACCAAGGAGGAGCCTTGCCGTTCCAGATACGAGGGGAGAAGGGCCAAGATAGTGTACTGTGAGGGTTTTCCGTATTCTTTTTCAAAGCCTTCCACAAAACTTCTTTCATATAGTTTTAAACGGGCAACATGATGTTTGCTTACAATTTGTCCGGTGGTACCACTGCTGGTGAAAGTGGTTTCGGCCTGCATTCCTTTTGAAATTATTTTCTGGGTTTTGAACATTTGTATGGGCAAAAACGGAATTTCCCTTATGGAATCAACCCGTTGCGGATCAATAGCCATCAGGCGGCAAAACTTTTGATATACCGCTACTTCTTTATATTGAAAGCGGAATATTTCCAAAGCCAGGGCATCGAATTGGGCAGGGGAGACAATATTGAAAATTCCATTTTCCAGCATGGTTTTCCGACGATTGGGTCGCGGGGTCAAAAGTACGGAAATAAAAAAGTTTCCCGGTAACAGGAAACTTTTTCAGAATTATAAATAAATGTTTAATTGACTATCAATTTTTTTGTGGCTGAGTTTTTTCCCTGCTCTACCTTCACAAAATAGATTCCACTGGGTAAGTTCGAAATATCCAGGCGTTCGCCGTTGATATTTGCACTGATGACCACATTTCCCAATACATCAAAAACAGAGATTTTTTTCATTCCGATATTTGGTGATGCGATATTGACAAATCCGTTGTTCGCGGGATTTGGATAGAGGGAGAAGGGATCATTTCCCTGGTCTTGGATTCCCATGGCACCGTGAAAGACCACATTGTCAAACCAAAAGGATTCTGCACTGGCGTTGTTCCTGCCCTCGATGACCAACTGCACCAGACTCTCGGGGACAAGGTTGGCCGAGGCGGTCTGCCATTGTAAGAGATAATCCCCCGAAACAGGATCTGTAGGAACAAATTCGTCCAGGTTGGTTCCCGTGGAATCGAAGAGGTCAATGTCGTTGGCATTGGTGATGTCTTTCACAAAAATGCGCAATCGGTCGTGGCCACTGGCATTGATGCTGCCATCGCCTTCATAGTTGCCTTTGGTGGGATTGCTGTTTATTCCCAATAGAAAATCCACAGCCACGGTAGGGTTGTTAATTCCCGATAGATCTACGTGGTCAAATTCCAGAATCATGTTGCCATCCACATCGCTCATTCTGTATCCCTTGGCTCCATCGGGATAGGGTACGGACGAGGAGGGTTTGGTCTTGGTAACCCCTACAAAATCGCCATCGGTAAGACCTACATCGGGTGTATCGAAAGGCACGTATTTGGCAGAAAAGCCCAGTTCCCCGCCTGTAGAAAGATAATTCACCAAGGGTTCATTGGCGTTGTTGTCCAGGGCATGGGCCACGCTGGGATCGCCTAAGTCTGTGTATTTGCCCGAAAAAGTGGCAGGTTCCTCAAAGCTGGTAGATGCAATCTGAGAAAAGGAAACCGTCGCCAAGAGCAATGCTGCAAGAAGGGTAATTTTTTTCATAAGACGGTCATTTAGTTGATACTCAAATATATAAAATTTCACTCTAATTTTATAATGTGTTGCAACTACTGTGCCCAGTTTTATAAGATTTTTAACCATTGGTATTGAAAAAAATCAATCCTCCTGAAAATGAATGGGAAGGAGTAGCGAAAATTTTTAATAGTATCTTTGAAAAGATTTTTTCCTTGCCCGAAATAGATATGAAAAAAAAAGAAATCACAATTCTCTTGGTCGATGACGAGCCGGACATTATTGAAATTGTCCGTTATAATCTCTCAGCGGAAGGATATGCGGTAAAGACGGCGAAAAACGGCAAGGAAGCCATTAAGCAGGCGATAAGATATAAGCCTCAATTGATTCTGTTGGATGTGATGATGCCCGGTATGGACGGAATGGCCACTTGTAGGAAACTCAGGGAAATCCCCGAGTTGCAGGATACCGTTATAGCCTTTCTCACCGCAAGAGGCGAAGACTATTCGCAATTGTCGGGTTTTGAGGCCGGTGCAGATGATTATATCACCAAACCCATAAAGCCCAAGGTTTTGATGGGAAAAGTAAAGGCCCTGTTGCGACGGTTTAAATCGGCTTCGCCTCAAGGAAAAATGCAGTTGGGAAATTTGATAATAGATCACGAGCAATATAAGATTCATTTGAACGGAGGGGAGCTCTCCCTGCCACGAAAAGAATTTGAGCTTTTGTCGCTATTGACGTCAAAACCGGGCAAAGTGTTTCGAAGAGAGGATATACTCTCGCAAATTTGGGGCGACGATGTGGTGGTTGTGGATAGAACCATAGACGTGCATATAAGGAAGCTGCGCGAAAAACTGGGAGATGACAAATTTGAGACTGTAAAAGGTGTGGGATACAAATTTGTAAACCCATGAAGGGTCGGCTGCTAAAAAAGTACGGCCTGGCCCTCTATTCCTCCCTTCTTATTTCCCTGGGAAATGTGGGCATAATGGCTGTATTTTTCTATTCCTACAACGGAAGATTGTCTTATTGGCTTCTCGCCGTCTTCATTGCTGTTTTTGTTCTTTCCTTTTTAATCCTCCAAGTGCGAATGGAGAAATATCTGTATTCCCGCATCAAAAAAATATCAAAAGATGTACGGCTTCTGGACGAAAAAAGTTTTTCCGCGCCGCCCATTACCACCGATATGGAAACCCTAACACGGGAAGTGGAACGATTTGCCCAAAATAAAAAATTGGAAATTGAAACCCTGAATACCCAAGAAAACTACCGTAAAGAATATATGGGAAACATTTCCCATGAATTGAAAACTCCGCTCTTTACGGTGCAAGGATATATTTTGACCCTGCTCGACGGTGCGATGAAGGACAAAAAGGTTCGCAAAAAATATCTGCAGGGAGCAAACCGCGGGGTGGAGAGATTGGTTCACATTATCAAGGATCTCGATATGATTACCCAACTGGAATCGGGCGGATTGGTTTTAAAGCGCGCCGATTTTAACATTGTTTCGGTTGTAGAAAATGTCTTTGAACTGTTGCAAATGAAAGCGGCCAAAAAAAACATTACCCTTACCATGGACCGCGAATATCCTCCCGTAATTGTCAATGGAGATGTGGAGCGAATAGAGCAGGTGCTGATCAACTTGATAGTCAATTCCATAAAATACGGCAAAATGGATGGCACGACAGAGGTTACTCTGGAAGATTTTAAAAATAAGATCTTGGTGAGGGTGACCGATAATGGAGAAGGGATTGCCAAGGAAAACCTATCGAGAATATTCGAGCGTTTTTTCCGTGTGGACAAGAGTGGTTCGAGAAAAGAAGGGGGCAGTGGCTTAGGGCTCTCCATTGTAAAACATATTGTCGAGGCACATTTGGAAAAGATTTATCTGGAAAGTCAATTGGGAGTGGGTTCAGAATTCTCCTTCACTTTGGAAAAGGGCAAAGAGAGATGAAAAGTCAGTATCGTTCTTAAAGCAATTTCCAAATCCTCGATAGTTATGCACGCTTGCCAGCTTTTGCAGACTGAAATCTTTCTGGTGGCAAAAAGGTGCCCATCCCATCCTTTCAAAGTGATATGCCAAATATTCCTGTTCATACTGTCCGGGGGTGGGGATAAAAAATGCTTTTTTCCCAAATAGGGCCAAATCCATAGCCGTGGAATAGCCGGAGCGGGCGATAACATAGTTGCTTTGGCCGAGTATGCGGCCCAATTCGGCCGATTCCAAAAAGTTCACGATAGTTAGGTGGTGGGAGCGTTCCCAATTTTGTTTTTCCTCAACAACCCCTCTTACTAAAATTACTTTTCCAGGGTGTTTACTAAAAGATTTTATAAGAATATTCTCCAGGTATGTACGTTGCGGCTCGGGCCCCGAAAGCAGGATCAGCCAATCGAGGGCGGGAATGCTTTCCTCTTTTTTCAAACGGCTCACGGGTCCGATGTAAGCAATTGGAAAGGGCTTGCTCCGCAAATGACCCAGCTTGCCGCTTAGATTGCATTGGTCATTTTCCACGTCGGGAACCCAACAACAGTCAAACTTTTTTATGATCCATTGATGAAGTTTGCTGCTCACAAGGCTCGTGACGCCGCTTAAAACATTCAGTTGATGTGTAAGGTATACCGAGGGCACATTTTTGTGGAACACGCCCAAGCGCCCGTCACTGATTATGCCATTAATAGTATGATGCGCCACCAATGCTTCAACTGCTTTTCTTTCTCTATTGATCATCGGGAATATGTGGGTAGATTGGGCCAATAATGACCACTTAAATGCACGCCCGTCTTTTGGATAGGAAATATTATAGGAAGGCAGAACGACAGAAGGCAACTGTGGAAATTCCTTTTGCAAGAGCAGCAGGGCTTGCCCGTCGGAAGCCAAGAGTACCTCAAAATTCTTTTCCAGCAAGGCACGGATTATGGGAATGCAGCGTGTGGCGTGCCCGAGTCCCCAATTGAGCGAGGCAACTAAAATGGTCTTGCGGTGCGGCATAAAACAAAAGTAGCAATAATTGTTGCCCCCATATATTTATTTATTTTTGCCCGTGAATCTATTGGGGAAGAATTAGGTGTGGAAAAATGGCCGCTCCTTTTATCTTACTCCTCCATCCTAATCCGAAATTTGTGGGAAGCAAAAATAAATTAAAGCGTTTCAGGGAAAATGAAACTTTTCCAAATGTCATCCAGCCTACCAGGGAAGAAATTTTAGAGCAGGATTTTCCCTTAAAAGGAAAATGGCGAAAAGATTTTTTCAAAAACGAGAATCCCTTGGTTTTGGAATTGGGCTGTGGAAAAGGCGAGTACACTGTGAACCTGGCCAAAATGCATCCGGAAATTAATTTTCTAGGAATCGACATCAAAGGTGCCCGATTTTGGCGAGGAGCCAAGAGTGCCCTGGAAGAAAATCTTCAAAATGTAGGATTTTTGCGGACCCAAATAGAATTGATCGACCAGGTTTTTGCTGCAAACGAAGTAGATGAAATCTGGATTACCTTTCCCGACCCACAAATTAAATATAAACGCACCAAACACCGTTTGACCAACGAGGATTTTTTGCATAAATACAGACGCATTCTAAAACCTGAAGGTAAGGTTCATTTAAAAACCGATAGCGAATTTATGCATGGTTATACCCTGGGGCTTTTACACGGCCTGAATGAAATTATTGAATATGCCCACCACGATGTATACGGCAGTGACGGTGCGCCAAAAGCCGTTACCGCAATCCAAACCTTTTACGAATCGCAATATCTGGAGCAGGGAAAAAAAATAACCTATATTCAATTTAAGTTCCGTTAGGGTGAAATTGGTTATATTCACAAAAACATTGGCCTAATAAATGGCGTTATTCTACAATTTCCTTATAGGTTTTTTCGGCGCTTTGATTGGGGTTCTTCCTCCCGGTCTAATCAATATGTACGCTGCGAAAGTCAGTATGAGGGAAGGCCGCAAAAAGGCATTTCTGTTTTCCTTTGGAGTATGCGTAACGGTGATGCTGCAGACCTTATTGGCTCTCTTGTTCGCGCGGTATATAGAAATGCATCCTCTTATTGTCGATGTGCTGCAGAAGGTGGCCCTTGTCATTTTTGTGGCACTTTCCCTGTATTTTATCTTTGTTGCCAAAGATACCCGACGCGAAATCAAGGACAGTGAAACGCACTCAAAAACCAACAGGTTCTTTTCAGGGATGTTTATTGCCGTGCTCAATCTTCTTCCTTTGCCGTATTGGGTTTATCTGGGAATAACCTTTTCGGCTTTTGGCTGGTTTTCCTTGGCCGTATCCGATCTGTGGATTGCTTCCTTGGGTTCCGGAATGGGCACCCTGGCCGCTTTGGCTCTTTATGTGCAGTTCTTCCGGGCGAGGGAACAGCCGCCAAAATTTACCATGAATATGAATCATGTTATTGGATTTATCACAGCCGTGGTGGCAGTCTTGACCCTGTTGCGAATATTAAACGAAATTTAAGATGGGGGAAACCAATTTTTTCGAACAGGTTTTTGCCGTTACCAGAATGATTCCCTATGGTCGGGTAACTTCCTACGGTGCTATTGCGCGATACTTGGGCGCAGTGCGCAGTGCCAGGATGGTGGGGTGGGCCCTGAATGGATGCGACAAGCACGATGTGCCAGCCCATCGGGTGGTTAATAGAAAAGGTCTGTTGACCGGAAAGCATCACTTTGGAGGTACCAACATGATGCAGCAGTTACTGGAAAGTGAAGGGATCAGTGTGGTTGACAATCAGGTGGAGCATTTTGACAAGCTTTTTTGGGATCCGGGGAAAGAGCTTTCACCTTCCTGATTATCGGTCGTAATACCTTTAGAATTTTAACCTTCCTTCTATTTGGTACCTCTTGGTCTCATTTTTTAACGGGTTGGTCTTTACAATCCAAAAACGAAAGAGTATATTTGCACTTTAGAATGAATCTAAATATAGCATAATGAGCATTTCAAAAAAAGATATTCTCGCTGCACTTGAAACCATTACCGCTCCCGGAGAGGGCAAAAATATGGTAGAAAGTGGAACGGTAACCAATGTAGTAACCTTTGCCGATGAGGTAATGGTAGATTTAAAACTTTCCACCCCCGCCCTTCATATAAAAAAACGCGCTGAAGCCGATGTGATAAAAACCATTCACGATAAAGTGGATGCCAATGCCAAAGTGCAGGTTAACATAAAGGTAGAGGCTCCGCCCAAGCCTCAAAATCCGAACCTGATAAAGGGAAAACCCGTTCCCGGAATACAAAATATTATAGCCGTAGCCTCCGGAAAAGGAGGAGTAGGGAAGAGCACGGTAACGGCGAATATCGCCATTACCCTTTCCAAAATGGGTTTTAAGGTGGGTATTCTCGATGCCGATATTTATGGGCCCTCCATTCCCATTATGTTTGATGTAGCCATGGAAAAACCTCTTTCGGTGAATGTGCAGGGAAAAAGCAAGATGAAGCCTATTGAAAACTACGGAATAAAAGTATTGAGCATTGGGTTTTTTACCCAACCCGATCAGGCGGTAATCTGGCGTGGCCCAATGGCGGCAAAGGCTTTAAATCAACTTATTTTTGATGCTGACTGGGGAGAATTAGATTTTCTTATGGTTGATTTGCCACCGGGAACGGGAGATATCCATTTGAGCATTATGCAATCCCTGCCCATTACCGGAGCGGTGATTGTAAGTACCCCTCAAAATGTGGCTTTGGCAGACGCCCGAAGAGGAGTGGGAATGTTTAGACAAGAAAACATCGATGTTCCGGTACTGGGAATTGTGGAAAATATGTCGTACTTCACCCCCGCGGAACTGCCGGAAAACAAATATTATATTTTTGGCAAGCACGGGGCCCGTCATCTTGCCGAAGATCTAAAGGTTCCCTTCTTGGGCGAGGTGCCATTGGTTCAGGGAATACGCGAGGCCGGGGATATCGGAAGGCCGGCTGCCTTGCAAACGGCTACCCCAAGTGAGGCCGCCTTTGAAGAGATAACGAAAAATGTGGTTCAGGAAACTGTGCGCCGCAATGAAGATTTGCCCCCTACCGAAGCCATTAAGATAACCACAATGGCAGGTTGTAGCGCTGTAAAAAAATAATTATGACAACAAACGATTTGACTGCGAAAGTGCAGGAAGCCTTGGATGAAATTAGGCCCTACCTTCAAAATGACGGAGGTGACATTGCTTTGGTCTCCATAGAGGATGAAAAAGTGGTCAATGTTCAACTCTTGGGCGCCTGTGTAGGTTGTTCCATTAACCAAATGACCTTGAAAATGGGTGTAGAGATGACCATTAAGAAATTTGCCCCTCAGATAGAACGGGTTGTGAGTATTTCCTGAGAGTGATATAGGTCATTTTTAGAACATTTTATAACTGCTACTTTTGCACCAAAATTAAGAGAAGATTTTCATGATACATACAGATATTCTCATAATCGGCGCGGGACCTACGGGTCTTTTTGCCGTTTTTGAAGCGGGCTTGTTAAAGCTTAAATGCCACCTTATCGATGCCCTTCCGCAGCCGGGAGGCCAATGTGCCGAGATATATCCTAAAAAACCTATTTATGATATTCCCGCATATCCCGAAATTCTTGCGGGCGACCTGGTGACCAATTTAATGAAGCAGATCGAGCCATTTCAGCCAGGTTTTACCTTGGGAGAAAGGGCGGAAACCATTGACAAATTAGAGGATGGAACTTTTGTGGTTACTACCGATAAGGGAACAAAACACGCTGCCAAGGTGGTCGCCATTGCCGGTGGCTTGGGAAGTTTTGAACCGCGTAAACCGCCTATCGGAAACTTGGCCCAATTTGAAGATAAAGGGGTGGAATACATAATCCGCGACCCCGAGATGTACCGCAACAAAAACGTGGTGATATCGGGAGGCGGCGATTCTGCACTAGATTGGAGTATCTATTTGGCAAATATTGCCAAAAATGTCACTTTGGTCCATAGGCGCAATGAGTTTCGTGGCGCATTGGACAGTGTGGAAAAACTCCAGGAACTTAAAAATCTTGGCAAAATTGAACTCATCACGCCCGCCGAAGTCATTGGTTTGATTGGCGACGATCAACTGGAGGAAGTCGTTATCAAACGCGGCGATGAAGTTTATAACCGCGAGTGCGACCATTTTATTCCCCTATTCGGGTTGGCTCCAAAATTGGGACCCATTGCCAACTGGGGGTTGGAAATTGAAAAAAACGCCATCAAGGTTGATAACAGTTTAGACTATCAGACCAATATTCCCGGCATATATGCCATTGGTGATATCAATACCTATCCGGGCAAGCTTAAGCTGATATTATGTGGGTTCCACGAGGCCACCCTTATGTGCCAAAGCGCCTATCAGCGTATATTCCCCGATAAGAGATACGTACTTAAATACACCACAGTGGGTGGCGTGGAAGGTTTTGACGGGTCCAAAAAAGAAGCTCCCAAGGCTATCGTAAAATCTATTGATTAATTTCTGCAGCTCTTGAAGAAGGAAAATCTTTCTGTTTCAAATTATAGCAATGAAAGACGTAACCATTACCATCATTGACCGCAACGGCGTAAAACACGAAGTGGAGGCTCCTACAGACATGAACATGAATGTTATGGAGCTGGTACGTGCTTATGAGCTGGCGCCGGAAGGAACTATTGGTATCTGCGGCGGAATGGCTATGTGCGCCTCCTGCCAATGCTATGTGCAGAGCGACCATCCCTTACCCGAAATGAGCCTGGATGAGGATCTTATGCTATCTGAAGCATTCCATGTGAAAGAAAACAGTCGCCTGAGTTGTCAGATTTTTATCAGGGAAGACCTCGATGGACTTCAGATAGAACTTGCCCCCGAATCTTAATTTTTTCTTCAATTCTTCAGAAAAAAATAAAAAAATCTATTTGTATTAAGTCTAAATAAGAGTAATTTTGCCCCCTAAATTTTTTAGATGAAGGCATTCTTACTGGCAATCGTTCTACTTTTTGGAGGAGGAATTTGGGCTCAAACCGAAATAGATTCGGTTTCCCTGGCCAAATTAAAGGAAGAAATCAAACAAGAGGTAATAGAGGAAATCACCTCAGAAACTGCTGAAAAGCCCGCGCCGGTGTTCAGTTTTTCTAATTTTAGTCTCAACGGTTACGGAGCGGTAAACTACTACAATTACAACTTTGACACCGACCCTTCCCTCAAGGACAAAATTGACCTGGAACGTCTTAACCTATATCTGGGATATTCCTTTTCGGAAAAAATAAGCCTTAAATCGGAAATTGAGTTTGAGCACGGTGGCACAGGAGCATCCATTGGATATGATACCCAAGAGGAATTCGGTGAATTTGAGGACGAGATTGAAAAAGGAGGCTCTGTAAAATTGGAACAGCTCTATATCGATTTCAAAATAACACCTTCCTTTAATATTCGTGCCGGCCGGATGAAGGTCTATTTTGGTCTTTCCCAAAAACTCGATGAACCCACTTCGTATTTTACCACCTATCGCGGGGAAATGGAAAATGAAATAATACCCCTTGGCTGGTATGAGAACGGAGTTTCCTTCTATGGCAGCTTTGCACAACGGTTTTCCTACAAAGCATATATAGTAAGTGGTCTCGATGCTTCGGGTTTTTCCTCACGCGGATGGATAAAGAACGGTTATCAACAGCGATTTGAAATGAATACCGCCGAGTCTTTTGCCTTTGCCGGAAGATTAGACTATCACTTTGGCACCAATGACCATACATTTTTTGGAATAGCCGGTTATATAAACGATGCCGCCGCCAACCGGCCAAAAATGGACATGAAAAGAAGCGCTTACGTTACCATGGTGGAAGCACATGTAAGTTATGACGAGAGGGACCTGCGTTTTAATGCCGTGGCCCTTTATGGCAATTTAGAAAATTCTGATATCGTATCGCAAAAAAACGCCAACCTCTCCAATAATCTGGGGGTAAAACGGACCCCGGTAGGTAAAAATGCCCTGGGATTCTCAGTGGAAGCCGGATATAACATCCTGCCGTTGCTTACAACTTCATCACAACAAAAACTTTACCCTTTCCTTCGATACGACTACTATGATACCATGCACGACGTGGAAGGTGCCATCGTGAAAAATCCGCGCTGGAAAAGAAGTGCCATCACCGGGGGGGTCAATTGGTTTGTTCATCCGCAGATCGTGGTCAAGGCACATTATTCCGACAGAAAATTGGGTTCTGAAAATTTCGATCCTTCTACCTTGGTATTTACCGGAGACAAACAACACGAAAAAACCTTTTCCGCAGGAATTGGGTTTACATTTTAATCACCATCATTTATATAAAAACCAAAAATCAACATGAAAAAACAAATTATCCTCTTTGTATTGACAATTGCAATTCCGTTCGGATTTACCAGTTGCAGCGACAATGATCCGCCCCAGGAAAACGAAAACAACAACGGCGAATTATATGCCCGTGTGCTTAAAGATGTTTCTTTAAATGTAATTACGGCTACTTATTATGAGCTCTATACCAATGCCGCAACTTTGGAAGAAGCCACTGGCAATTTGACAATTGGCGATGACGCAGCGTTGCAAAATGTTAAAATAGAATGGCAGAATACTAGAGCCCCTTGGGAAGAATCGGAAGGATTTCTCTACGGACCGGTAGATACCCAGGGCATTGACCCTGCCATCGATTCTTGGCCGGTGGACGTCAATGCGATTAACAATGTGTTGAACAGTGGTCAGCCGATTACCCAATCGCTTCTGGAGAGCAATAATGAAGCGCGCGGTTTTCACACCCTGGAATATTTCTTCTGGGGGTTGGATGGGAATAAAACCGCTGACCAATTGACCGATCGCGAAATTGAGTACATCAAGGCCGCCGCGTCCGACTTGCGGGCAAATACCGAAAGGTTGTATTTTGGATGGCTTCCTTCACGTGGAAATTTTGCCGGCAATTTTATCAATGCCGGGGAAAGTGGTTCTATCTATACCTCAAAAATCAACGCTCTTTCCGAAATAGCAGAGGGCATTACCATTATCGCCGATGAGGTGGCCAATGGAAAAATTGAAGAGCCCTTAAATGGCAACAATGGCGGTCCCAAACCACAGGCAGAGGAATCGCGCTTTAGCAACAATTCCAAATTGGATTTTGCCAACAATATCCGCAGTATAGAACATATTTATTCAGGCGATTTCAACGGCGTTCAGGGCAGTGGCTTGACAGATATTGTTCAGGAGAAAAATCCCGATTTGGATGCGGAAATAAAAGTGGCCATCATTGACGCCATCACTGCTATTGAAGCTATACCGGGCACTTTTACCCAAGCCATTGTAAATAACCGCACCGAGGTAGAGCTCGCCCAAGCCAAAGTGCTATCACTATTAAATTTGCTACAGTCACAGTTGGAGCCTCTTATATCCACTCTTGATTGATTTTTACGTGAATTTGTCTTAAAATGCACACCTTTTTCTTGGAAGGAATGCTGTTGGGAGACCCATTCACAATTGACCAAAATGGAATTCTCGAAGTGTAATCAATTAAACTTCGCGGTATTCCGAAGATAAATTCAAATGAAATGAAAGCGCATTATATAGGCATAATTTCTCTGGTTTCAGTTTTTATATCCTGTACCAAAGACATCGTATCGGAATATGAACCCTTGCCACAACTGCAAGAACGCCAATTGGCCGGCGGGGAAACAACGGTTTTCCTCGCCTCCAGCAATGCCTTCAGTTCTCCGGCGGCCAATCTTTCGGGCGGCAAACTCGACTTCCATTTGGATGGCGATTTTCAGTTTGAAACCGTTTTTGTTACTGCCCCCGCCGAGGTGAATAGCGGGGTAGGTCCCATTTTTAACAACTCGTCCTGTATTGGTTGCCATCCCAAGGATGGCCGCAGCCCCTTTCCGACAGACATCAATGCCTTAAGTGGATTCTTTTTTAGGGCAAGTATGCCCGGAATAGGAGAAAACAATGCTCCTATTCCTGTACCAGGTTTTGGGGAACAAATCCAAAACCAAGCTATCTATGGGTTTGAGCCGGAAGGAAAATTTAAGGTCACCTACACTCCCATAGTGGAAACCTTTGCCGATGGAACCACCGTCACCCTTCAGAAACCTTCGTATTCATTGGTGGATACGTATATTCCCTTTCCGTCAAATGCAATGATTTCTCCCCGCTTGGCCTCTCCTGTTTTTGGACTCGGACTTTTGGAGGCCATTCCCGAATATTATATTTTGAACAATGAAGATATAAATGACGCCGACGGCGATGGGATTTCGGGCAAGGCCAATTATGTGTACGACCATGTTTCCGGACAGGTAAAATTGGGTCGATTTGGATGGAAAGCCAATACCGCTACCGTTAAAGAACAATGTGCCGGAGCCTATGTGCACGATATGGGAGTTACAAATCCCGTTTTTCCATTTGAAACCGGCTATGGGCAGACCAATGGTGATGATGGTCTAAACGACGATGCAGAAATTTCCGAAGCTTTACTCGATGAAATTGCGTTTTATTGTCAGACCCTCGGGGTTCCCGCAGCCCGGAATCTCGATGACCCCAGTGTGCAACGGGGGTCTGCGCTATTTGAACAGATTCAATGTGCAAAATGCCATATTCCAAAAATGATTTCGGGAGATTTTCCTGTTGCCGAAGTAGCCAATCAAACCTTTTATCCCTACACAGACATGCTTCTTCACGACATGGGGGAGGGCTTGGCCGACAATCGACCTGATTTTTTGGCCGATGGCAAGGAGTGGAGGACAAAACCGCTTTGGGGAATTGGACTTACCGAAGTAGTGAACGGCCATACCGATTTTCTACACGACGGAAGGGCAAAGAATATTACCGAGGCCATTCTCTGGCACGGAGGGGAAGCGGAAACCGCAAAGAACAATTTTAAAAACCTCTCTGCCGCCGAAAGGGAAGATTTGCTGAATTTTATAAACTCTCTGTAACTTCTTGTATTCGTTACTTTATTGAAAACTTATTTAAGTTCTGAATTGAATAAGTTTGAGGATATGGATTTTTCGGTCCGCAACTTTATAGATTATCTTTAAATGAAGGCACTTATATTCCTTCTATAATTTTCTCCGGGTGAAATTTATTTGGGGTTTTCAACTTTGCAGTTTCCGTTTTGATGGCTATTTGAATCAACCAAATATCGCAAATTATGAGAGGTAATTGAAAGTGCTAAAAAATAAAAAAGCCTTTTCCAAATTTCGAAAAAGGCTCTCGTTGTTTATAAAATTGTTTACGAAAAGGCATTCAGTCCCGTAATATCCAGACCGGTAATCAATAAATGAATATCATGTGTACCCTCATAAGTGATCACACTTTCCAGGTTCATCGAGTGGCGCATAATGCTGTATTCGCCGGTGATGCCCATTCCGCCCAATATCTGTCGTGCCTCCCGGGCAATGTTAATTGCCATATCAACATTGTTTCTCTTGGCCATTGAAATCTGTGCGGAAGTTGCCTTGCCATCATTGCGCAACACTCCCAAACGCCAAGCCAAGAGCTGGGCCTTGGTGATTTCGGTAATCATTTCGGCAAGTTTTTTCTGTTGTAACTGGAATTGGCCAATGGGTTTTCCAAATTGGATTCTCTCTTTTGAATATCGCAGGGCAGTATCATAACAATCCATTGCGGCACCAATGGCACCCCAAGCAATGCCGTAACGCGCGGAATCTAAACAGCCAAGCGGTGCGCCCAATCCTGATTTATTGGGAAGCAGATTTTCCTTGGGAACCTTTACATTGTCAAAAATAAGCTCCCCTGTGGCCGAAGCGCGCAAAGACCATTTGTTGTGTGTTTCGGGTGTGCTGAAGCCTTCCATTCCGCGTTCCACGATCAGACCGTGGATTCTACCGTCCTCGTTTTTCGCCCACACCACGGCAACCTGCGCAAATGGGGCATTGCTAATCCACATTTTCGCCCCGTTCAGCAGAAAATGATCGCCCATATCTTTATAATTTGTGGTCATTCCGCCTGGATTGCTTCCATGGTCGGGTTCTGTGAGCCCAAAACAGCCCATCCATTCGCCTGTGGCAAGCTTTGGCAAGTATTTTTTTCGTTGTTCCTCGGTACCGTATTTCCAAATAGGATACATCACCAAGGAGGATTGAACCGAAGCCGTACTGCGAACGCCGCTATCACCGCGCTCAATTTCCTGCATGATCAAGCCGTACGAAATTTGGTCTAAACCCGCCCCACCATATTCCTCGGGAATGTAGGGGCCAAATGCACCAATCTCGGCAAGTCCGCTTATTATTTGTTCGGGAAATTCTGCTTTTTGGGCGTACTCTTCAATAATGGGCGATACATCGCGCTTTACCCAATCGCGGGCCGCTTGGCGTACCAGTTTGTGTTCGTCGGAAAGTAATTCGTCAAGGTTGTAGTAATCGGGAGCTTCGAAAAGGTCTGGTTTCATCTTTATATGGGTTCGTTTCAAATATTTTTTGTCTTATTTCTTCTTATCAAAATATAGGTTGTGATAAAGAAGTTCCAAAAATACTAATACAAAGACTAAAGACCTATCTTTTAGGGTAAAATTGGAGGAAGCAATGCCCCTTTTGTGTAAGATCCAAAAAAATGAAAAACGATATGTGCCGGTCAAAAGTGTATCCCCGTCCCCGATGCCGTAAAATTAACGCATAAAATTTCTTATGACCATTCCTTTCTAAGGGAAAAGGATAGCATAAGATCGGTATATCCGTTTGGAAATAGAATTCTAATCTTCTCTTTTACGCCCATCCGCCAACATCTTTTGGAAGCTTTTTTGAACTAAATTTTATATGGAAATGGCTTTTTTGGGCATCTCCGTATAAAATTGAGGTGAAGAATTTGATTTTTTTTACTTCCTTATGAAGAAAAAGATAAGGTATTCAATATATTTGAATTCTTTAACATCTTATTATGAAAAAAATTATACTTTTTCTTCTTTTCCTCTCTCCTCTGTGCATGCTGGCCCAGCCTATTAGTCTATATAGACAATTCAACGGACAACTGGATTTTACTGCGGTGGGAAATACGTTGAACGCGCAGGAAAACGGTTTTGGTTATTGTAGCATGCTTCCCCAGAGCAGTGCCACGCTTAATTTATGTTTTCATTCTACCTTTCATTGCGTACCTTTGCCGGATTATTGCGGTGGAAGTCTTTTGGCTCCATCTTTTTCACAAAAAATTCATTTAAAATATATTTTATGCAAGCAACAACCACTTCCTTCGGAATAGAAGAAGCAATGGAAAAATTGGGAATCTCCGCTGTAAACAACGGAACTTCCACTGGCGAGAACTGGTTTTCTGAAGGGGAGGAAATTTCTTCCTTTTCCCCTGTGGACGGGCAGTTAATAGCCAAAGTGAAGGCCACTGCCGAGAACGACTATGAAAAAGTGATGCAAACCGCCTCCGAAGCTTTTAAAACCTGGCGATTAAAACCCGCCCCACAACGTGGAGAGATCGTGCGGCAGTTTGGGGAAGAGTTGCGCCGACTAAAGGAGCCACTGGGTAAATTGGTGTCTTATGAAATGGGCAAGAGCTATCAAGAAGGCTTGGGAGAAGTTCAGGAAATGATCGATATATGCGATTTTGCCGTAGGCTTGTCCAGACAACTGCACGGTTTTACCATGCACAGTGAGCGACCTGGCCACAGAATGTATGAGCAATATCATCCCCTGGGAGTAGTGGGAATTATTTCTGCCTTTAACTTCCCTGTTGCCGTTTGGGCATGGAATACTGCCTTGGCCTGGGTGTGTGGCGATGTTTGCGTGTGGAAACCTTCTGAAAAAACTCCGCTCACAGGAGTAGCCTGTCAAAAGATTGCCGCGCGGGTATTTGCAAAAAACAATTTGCCCGAGGGAATCTCCTGCCTTATCAACGGCGATTATAAAGTGGGCGAATTGATGACCAATGACAAAAGAGTAGGTTTGGTCTCTGCCACCGGTTCTATTAGAATGGGAAAAATAGTGGCTCAGGCCGTGGCCAAGCGCCTTGGAAAATCCTTACTTGAGCTGGGAGGTAACAATGCCATTATCGTAACCCCGGAAGCCGACATTAAAATGACCGTAATCGGAGCCGTATTCGGAGCAGTAGGAACTGCCGGGCAACGCTGTACCTCTACCAGAAGACTTATCATCCACGAGAGCATTTATGACAAGGTAAAGAATGCCTTGGTCGATGCCTATAAACAGTTGAAAATAGGAAATCCGCTGGACCAAAACAATCACGTAGGCCCGCTAATTGACAAGGATGCAGTGAAAATGTACCAACAGGCACTGGAAAAAGTGGTGGAAGAAGGCGGAAAGATTGTAGTGGAAGGCGGAGTCTTGGAAGGCGACGGTTTTGAAAGCGGATGCTATGTAAAACCTGCCATTGCCGAAGCGGAAAACCATTTTGACATTGTGCAACACGAAACCTTTGCACCGGTGCTGTACCTAATTAAGTACAATGGCGGGGTAGAAAATGCCATCGCACTTCAAAATGGAGTGGTCCAAGGCCTTTCTTCAGCGATTATGACCAACAACCTTCGCGATGCCGAATTATTTCTTTCCCATGCCGGTAGCGACTGTGGAATTGCCAACGTGAATATCGGAACTTCCGGTGCTGAAATTGGTGGTGCTTTTGGGGGAGAAAAGGAAACCGGAGGCGGTCGGGAAAGCGGAAGCGACGCCTGGAAAGTGTACATGCGCAGACAGACCAATACTATCAACTACACTACCGAACTGCCATTGGCCCAAGGTATTAAATTTGATCTGTAATCTCCTCCCGGCTCGCGCCGTGGAGATTAACCAATAACTGAAACCCCGAAGATTTTTAAATCTTTGGGGTTTGTTTTAAATTAAAATTCCAATTCCACCAAATGGGGACAATGGTCGCTATGCAGGGCATCTTTAAGGATTACCGCGCGTTTTAGGTTGGGCCTTAAAGACCTTGCCACCAAATTGTAATCTATGCGCCATCCCTTGTTGTTGTTTCGGGCGTTGGCGCGATAGCTCCACCAGGTATATTGATGGGGTGCTTTGTTAAAATGCCTAAAGCTGTCCACAAATCCGCTGTTGAGAAAATTGTCGAGCCACTCCCTTTCTACGGGAAGAAATCCACTAACATTGGCATTTCTTATCGGGTCGTGGATGTCTATGGCCTTATGGCAGATATTGTAATCACCACAAATCACCAAATTTGGGATTTCAGACTTCAGCGCATCTATATAGTGCCGAAAGTCTTCCATATAGGTGAGTTTGTGTTCCAGCCGCGCAATATTGGTGCCACTGGGCAAATAAAGGCTCATGACGGAGAAATGGGGGAAGTCTATCCGTAAATTTCTACCTTCCGCGTCCATATAATCAATGCCGGTACCGTATTCTACATGGATGGGTTTTGTTTTAGACAGAATGGCCACGCCACTGTAGCCTTTTTTCTCCGCGCTGTACCAATAGTGATACGGATAGCCGGCATTTTCTATTTTGTCTATTTCCACCTGATCAAAATTGGCTTTTATTTCCTGCAAGCAAACAATATCCGGATCGGCGGCCGTCAACCATTCGACAAAACCCTTTCTGAAAGCCGCTCGTATTCCGTTGACGTTATAAGAAATTATTTTCATCGTATTTCGCTGTAAATTGGGGTGTAAAAATTTAAAATGGTTAATTTGTTACTGCCGCAAGTTAAAAAATCTAAACTTCGCCTCCCAACGTCTTACCCGATATGCACTCAGAGATGAATGTTTAATCAGTATTCGAGGATAGTAACAAGACCGCGGGCGCTGTAAGAGCCAAGACATAAACATAATGAACCGAAAATATATCACCTAAAATTTGAAAATTGCAAATTTGAAAATTTCGGTTTTGTTACCGAAAAAACAAAAATATTGGTCAATGTTTTAAGAAACGCCCTCTAAAAGTCTTTGTTGGCCTGGTCTTTTTGAAATCATAAATTTTAATCGGACAACGATGATATTTAAAAAAGAGGTTTTGTGGGGGACCAAATTTTAAATGGAGGCGTAAACCCACTTCCCAATCGGCGCGGAAGCCCATAAAATAAAATGACACGGGATAAGTTGTATAGTTGATGAAGTACATATTGGTCACTTTCTTGTTTTTTATGGCTGCCGGAGGCTGGGCGCAGGATATTCCCTCCAATTACCGCAAGCGAAAAGTGGCCGTTCGCGACACGGTGGTGCTGGACAGTGCGGGAATCAATCCTAAACGGTTTTTTATTGAAGGGCCCGATGGAAACTCGCCCGATCCCTTCCGATACCGAATAGATTTCAAAAAGGGCATTATCTATTTTTCACCTGAGCTCCAAAAACATCACGATTCCCTTACAGTTGAATATTTGCAATATCCCCGCTTTCTTACCCGTGACTATTTCACCTTAGACCCAAAAATTATCGTGGAGAATACCGGGCAGATGGACCAGTTGTATGCGCTTCAGCAAACAACGGCAAAAAGCGTGTTTACCCCTTTTGAAGGATTGAATACCTCAGGCAGTATTTCAAGGGGAATTACCATTGGCAACAACCAGAATGTGGTTGTGAATAGTCAACTGGACCTTCAGATTACGGGAAAGCTCAGCGATAAGGTTTCTATTCGTGCCTCTATACAAGATGCCAATGTCCCTACCCAGGAAGGAGGCTATTCCCAAAGTCTCAATGAATTTGACCAGATATTTATAGAGCTTTTTGGGGAAAATTGGAATATTAGGGCCGGCGATATTGACCTGATAAACCCCGGGAGCTATTTTGGCAGGTTTTCAAAAAAGGTACAGGGAATTTCCTTGGCGGGTACCATAAAAACAGGAGAGACTTCACAAGTATCTGCTTTTGCTTCCGGGGCCTTGGTCAAGGGGATCTTTACCAAAAGTGAGTTTGTGGGACAGGAGGGAAACCAAGGACCCTATAAACTGGTTGGGCCCAATGGCGAACTTTATATTCTTGTCGTTTCCGGCAGCGAGAGGGTATATGTAAACGGACTTTTGTTAAAACGCGGTGAAAATGAGGATTATGTAATCGATTACAATGCGGGAGAGATAAAGTTTAATCCCACTTATCCCATCACTTCCAATATGCGCATATCGGTGGAATATCAGTTTACCGACCGCAACTACACGCGGTTTATAGGGTTTGGAGGTGGAAATTATACCAGCGAGACCCTCGATTTAGGCGTGTATGTGTATTCTGAAAACGACGCGAAAAACCAACCGCTGCAGCAAAACCTCAGCGAAGAACAAATTGCCCTTCTCCAGGCCGCCGGTGATGACAAGACCCTGATGACGGCACCTTCTGCCATTCCGGATACCTATGCCGAAAATAAAATTCTATATAAAAAAGTTATTTTTGAAGGGCAGGAAATCTTTGTGTATTCCAATGACCCCGAAGTCCAACTTTACAACGTGCGCTTTACCCTGGTGGGCGAGGGCAAAGGGAATTATATTATCCGCGACCAAAATGCCATTCGCCGCATTTACGAATACGTTTCGCCCATCAATGGGCAGCCCCAGGGAAAATACGAGCCTGTTGTGCGGCTGAATCCCCCTGTTAAACTTCAGGTGGGGGGAATAAATGGAAGCTTTCACCCTTCGGAAAAAACTCTTGTAAATTTTGAACTTGCCGGAAGCAACAATGACCTTAACCTGTTTAGCAATCTGGATGATGGCGACAACACTGGCTTTGCCGGCAGGCTGGCCGTAAAGCAACGCGTGCTCACCACTGCCGATAGTCTTCAGGTGAATGCATTTGGGTCTTTGGATTATGTTCAGGACAACTTTAGAACCATAGAACGGCTGTACAACGTGGAATTTAACCGAGACTGGAACTTGATCGATCCACGGGGCAACCAAAATTTTTTGATTTCGGGAGTGGAAGTGCTCGATGCAAAAGTGGGCGGCGGAAGGTATGAATTCCAAAATCTCAATTTTTCCGAAAATTTTAACGGCTCCAGGCATCTTATTGAATCGGAAGTCAGGCTGAAGAAGCTCTGGATCAGTACCAGCGGCAGTTACTTGAACAGCCGGGCGGATAGCATTGCTTCCAATTTTTTTCGCTTTAACAATACCGCGGTCTATTCCTTGGGAAAAGCTTGGTCTGGCGGAAAGATTGCCTTGGAGGACAACCGGATTAAAAATGTAGACACCGACAGCATTTCTCCCGTAAGCCAGAAATTTTCTTCTTTTGAAATTTTTTCCGGTGTGGGGGACAGTACCAATGTGTTTGTGGAAGCGGGATACCAATTTAGGGTTAACGATAGTGTGAGAAACCAACGCCTCCAAAAAGTGAACCGCTCCAATACCTATTATCTTAAATCGCGGCTTCTGAATTCTGAAAATACCCAGCTTTCGGTCTTTGCCAATTATCGCACGGTGAAATATGAACCCGGACCGTACAGTGCCGTAGATTCTTATATTCCATTGGGAGGTGCTGAAAAGAAAACCGAGAGATCGCTAAATTCGCGCATTCTGTACAACCAGACGTTCCTCGATGGCGGGATACGCTGGAACACCACTTTGGAATCGAATAATGGAGTGGTGCCGCAACAGGAATTCACCTATATCAAAACAGATCCCGGGCAGGGCATATACACCTGGATTGATTATAACAACAACGGCATTCAGGAACTGGAGGAATTTGAGGTGGCCCAGTTTCAGGACCAGGCCGAATACATCAGGATCTTGCTGCCCAATCAGCTTTTTATCAAGATACGGCAGAACAAGTTTAGCCAAATCCTTACCCTTAACCCGCAAGCGTGGTCCAATGCCGAAGGAGTGCGAAAATTTCTTTCCCACTTTTACAACCAAACTTCCTATATTTTGGACAGGAAAGTAAAACGCAACAACGACGGATTTAACATCAATCCATTTAAGGACGGAAGAAAAGATCAGTTGGGGCTCAGTTTGAACTTTCGGAATGCGCTGTTCTTTAATCGGGGCAAGCAACACTATACCACCAGTTATACCTATGTTTCCTCCAATTCCGCTAATCTGCTTGCCATTGGGCTGCAACGAAATGAACTGGAGAGCCATCAGCTCAATTTCAGCCATAAAATCTGGGAGAGTTGGCTGCTGCAATTTAAAGGAGCATTAGGAAGCAATGAAAGCCTGTCTGAAAACTTTGCCAATCGCAATTATTGGTTGAAGTCCACCGAATTAAATCCGAAGGTTTCCTATTTGTTGAGCAGGCAGACCCGCTTTGATGTCTTTTATGATTTTACGAAAAAGAACAACCAACTGGGGGCATTGGAAAAACTCGATCAACAGACCCTGGGTGTTTCCTTTTCTTATTCCAATGCTGAAAAGATATCGCTTAACGGCGAATTCAATTATATCGATAACAAATTTGCGGGAAGTGCTTTTTCCCCGGTGGCCTACCAGATGCTGGAAGGACTTCAGCCGGGGACCAACTTTACCTGGCGGCTGTTGTTTCAGAAGAGAATAACCCAATACCTGGACGCCAACCTGTCGTATTTTGGACGAAAGAGTGAACTGTCAAAAACCGTACACACTGGAAGTTTGCAGCTAAGGGCTTATTTTTAGGAATTGGGGCATATGGCTTGAAAGGAGCCGAATCACCTCTGCAGACGGCCATCCACTTCCAAAAATTTCTCCTTCATCGTTCCCAAGGCAAAGGCACCGGCGGCGGCGATAAAGACGGAATAGTCAAAAACGGGCTTTATACCAATGGAAAAGGTCATGGATAGGGCAAAGACGAGCAAGAGAAGTCCGCTGAGCTTCGCAATCAGCTCCGTTTTAAGTCCGATAATGAGGCAGAGGGCAAAGCCTGTTTCCAGGGCAGTGGCAAGGAGGCCCAACACAGGAATCCACGCTGGAGGGAGCCACGGATTGATTGTTGCCGTGTAGGACAAAAAGCTATCCCAATTTCCCCAAGCCGAAACCTGAGATGGCCACAGGCCAAATCTATCGGCCACGGCCGACAGAAATCCGAGGGCTATGGCCAGGCGCAAAAATAATTTTATCGTTCGTGTGTACATGGTAGTTGTCTTTGTCGCAATTTTATTTTGAAAATTTGGGTTTTGCCTGTTATTATCCGATGGCTATTTTAGGACTTTTCTTTTTTGAACAGACAAAAGAGAAAATTCTGAATAGTTTCAAAGGGTGTTATATGATCTTCGGTCAAGCACTCTTTCCGCTTAAATTCCGGAGAAAACAAGCGCGCTAAACCCTGTTGAGAATATTGACGAATGTCCAATCCGCTGCATTTTTTGGGTACTTTTTTGGAAAAGGTGCCAATGACTGTATATTTTTCTACATTGTCTTTTACCATTTGCATATACGTGTCAATGTCTTCATCGGTGGTAAGGAAGTGAAATGCCGCCCTATCGTGCCACAGATCGTATTTTTTCTGGGGTTTAAACTTAAGGACATCCATTTCTATCCACGACACTTTTTTCGCCTTTTCTCCCAATCGGCGCTTCGCCTTTTCCAAGGCCTTACCCGAAATGTCCAAAACCGAAATATCGGTATAGCCCTCCCGGAGCAGAAAATCAACCAAGGTGCTTTCCCCTCCCCCAATATCGATGATGGCAGCATCCTTGGGCAAATGGCAAGAATTGATAAGCTGCAGTGATGTGCGGGGAATTTCTTGGCTCCAGCTCACCTCATTATAATCTTTTCTCGCATAAATATCTTCCCAAAATTCCTTTTTGTCCATGTTTTCTTTGAGTGTGTTTCGGAAATAACTATTATGTTTTCTAAATTTTTACGCTTTACGGTCAGTACGAAGATACAACCTGAGGAGGTATGATGGAAGAGTGAAATTAAAAATGAGTGTAAGACGCCATATCTATGGGAGAAATATAATATTCTGGGTATACTATAAATTTGTGATTGTAGGTGTTGCACAATTAAAAAACATTAGTATATTTGGTTATACCAATAACTAAAACCCTAATATGATGAAAAAACTACAATTATGTGCGCTCGGGCTTTTTATAAGTTTGGGTGCTGCCAGTTTTGCACAAGAGGCTGATGTTGCTCCGGTTGTAGGGAACAACGACAACACCGAGAACACCAATGCGCTTTTCGATCCTCTTTTCAATTACGATCTTACTTCTGCCATCGGCACCAGTGGTAACGCTGGGGTGGCTTATACGGATGGCCAATTTTGGATTTCCGCTTGGGCCTCAAGTGACATACATGTCTTGGATCAGGGAGGAAATTATGTTGAAACTTTCTCTATTCCAGGATTGTCTGGTACTCGTTCTTTCACCTCAGACGGAGTTAGTCTTTACGCGGGAACCGCTGCACTGCAAATCTATGAGCTAGATCCTGTGGGCCGTGTAATTGACAATACCATCAATATTGTGCCTTCAACAGATGCAAAAGCGAGAATGTGTGCTTATGATCCTACTTTGGACGGTGGTAACGGCGGATTTTGGGTAGCTAACTTTACCTCAGACATCGCAGCATTTGATATGAATGGCGCCGAGTTGAGCGTTATTGATAAAGCAACCCATGGTTTGGGTGGTATTTACGGTGGAGCTGTTGATGTAGACTCTCCAGGCGGCCCGTATCTTTGGGTATTTGCCCAAGGACAGGCTGGTGGAATGGCTGAAGTCCATCAATTGCAATTGCCAGGAGGTACACCTACAGGGGTAATCTATGATTATAACTTAAGTGGCCAACAGCCCACAGGAAATACTTCAATCGCCGGTGGTTTGTTTATCTCCGATGAAGTGGTGCCCGGAACTGTGGCCATGATCGGAGTTGGCCAAGGAACACCAAACGACCAATTATTCGGAGTGGAATTGACTACTGCCGTTGGCGTAGGAGAAAATTCTTTTTCTTCTTTCAATCTTTACCCTAACCCTGCTCGTGGCCAAGTAAATATTGAAACTGCCATACAAGGGGAAAAGAAGGTTGCCGTTTATGACATATTGGGCAAATTGATACTCAATACCGTTGTAGAAGGAAGCCAGCTTAATATTTCCGCGCTCAACACAGGTGTTTACACTGTAAGTGTAACGCAGAACGGTGCCACAATAACCAAAAAACTCGTAGTTCAATAAGCTAAGTAGTTTTTCCTTAATAATGAGGCCATCCTTCTGGGGTGGCTTCTTTTTTTTTTGACCAACCTCAATAACCATCCTATTTTCTGCCATATTTAAACCCATTCTAAATAGCTTTCAAAACGAAGCATATTTTTGGCAACGCCGCCTTATGGGTGTATTTTTGTACGACAATTCTTGAAATTTCACGACAATGGCAATATTAACTTCTTCAATAGCCAAAAAAGTGGCTATGGCCCTCTCGGGTCTTTTTCTTATTGTTTTTTTATTACAGCACTTGATCATAAATTTCTCGGCCGTATTTGGGCCCGATACGTTTAATGCCTGGTCCGATTTTATGGGGATGAATCCCATCGTGCAATTTATCTTCCAGCCTATTTTGATTTTTGGAGTTGTTTTCCATTTTATTATGGGGGTAATTCTGGAAATAGAAAACAACCGGGCGCGGCAGATAAAGTACAGGTCGTTTAAAGGCAATAGGAATTCTACCTGGGCCTCGCGAAATATGATTATTTCGGGCCTGGTGATCCTGGCCTTTTTGGGATTGCACTTTTACGACTTTTGGGTTCCAGAGATTGTCTATAAATATGTAGAGATGAACGACCCGGTGATCAGTCGGTATTATCCCGAGCTGCTGCACAAATTTGAGAGTCCCTGGCGCACGGCCCTTTACTGCATTGCTTTTGTGCTATTGATGCTACACCTTTGGCACGGGTTCTCTTCCTCTTTCCAAAGCATGGGGTGGAGCAACAAGTACTCAAAGGGGCTAAGGACCTTTACCCAAGCATACGCTGTCTTGGTGCCCTTAGGCTTTATTTTTATTGCCTTGTTCCTTCATTTTAAACAATAATCACCACGAAACGCAAAAGATATGTCAAAATTAGATTCAAAAATACCAAAAGGACCTTTGGCCGAAAAGTGGACAAAACACAAAAACAGCATAAATCTTATAAATCCCGCCAACAAGCGTAACATCGATATCATTGTGGTAGGAACAGGGCTTGCTGGAGGTAGTGCCGCGGCCACTCTTGCAGAACTGGGATACAACGTAAAAACTTTTTGCTATCAGGATTCTCCCCGGCGTGCGCATTCCATTGCTGCCCAGGGAGGTATCAATGCTTCCAAAAATTATCAGGGCGATGGCGATTCAGACTACAGGTTGTTTTACGACACCGTAAAAGGTGGCGACTATCGCTCTAGGGAGGCCAACTCCTATCGTCTTGCCGAACTCTCGGGAAATATCATTGACCAATGTGTGGCCCAAGGTGTTCCCTTTGCCCGCGAATATGGCGGATATCTGGACAACCGCTCCTTTGGGGGAGTGCTGGTTTCACGTACCTTCTACGCCAAGGGACAAACAGGGCAGCAATTGTTGTTAGGGGCATATGCCGCCATGAACCGTCAAATTCACCGGGGCAAAATCCAAGCTTTTAACCGGCATGAAATGCTCGATATTGTTATCGTTGATGGAAAAGCACGCGGAATTATCGCCCGCGATCTGGTCAGTGGCGAAATTGAGAGACATTCCGCTCATGCCGTGGTAATTGCTTCGGGTGGGTATGGCAATGTTTTTTATCTCTCTACCAATGCCATGGGCAGCAACGTAACGGCCGCTTGGAAAATCCATAAGAAGGGTGCATTCTTTGCCAATCCTTGTTTCACCCAAATTCACCCTACCTGTATTCCTGTTTCCGGAGAACACCAGAGTAAGCTTACCCTTATGTCTGAGTCGTTGAGAAATGACGGCAGGATCTGGGTTCCCAAGAAAAAGGAGGATGCCGAGGCCATCCGCCAAGGCAAGAAAAAACCCAATGATCTCTCTGCAGAGGAACGTGATTACTATTTGGAAAGACGCTATCCATCTTTTGGAAACCTTGTGCCTCGCGACGTGGCTTCCCGTGCTGCCAAGGAAAGATGCGACGCCGGATACGGAGTCAACAAAACCGGCCAGGCAGTATTCCTCGATTTTGCGTCGGCCATTGAACGGTATGGAAAAGAGCGGGCTTCCGTACACGGAGTCCACAATCCGTCGCAGGAGCAAATTCGGAATTTCGGAAAACAGGTAATCAAAGAAAAGTACGGAAACCTGTTTCAAATGTACGAGAAGATTGTAGATGCCAATCCTTATGAAACCCCGATGATGATCTATCCCGCCGTGCATTATACCATGGGCGGTATTTGGGTAGATTACAATTTGCAATCTACCATTCCGGGTTGCTATGTGCTGGGAGAAGCTAATTTCAGCGATCACGGAGCCAACCGTCTGGGGGCTTCGGCATTGATGCAGGGACTTGCCGATGGATATTTCGTCATTCCTTATACTATTGGCGATTATCTTGCCCAAGACATTAAAACCGGCCATATTCCCACAGATTTGCCCGAGTTTGATGAAGCCGAAACGAACGTTAGGAATATGTTGGAAAGGCTTATCAACAACAAGGGAAAACATTCGGTGGATCATTTTCACAAAAAATTGGGCCACATTATGTGGGAAAAATGTGGAATGGCGAGAAATGCCCAAGGACTTAAAGAAGCTATGGGTGAGATCAGGGCCCTGCGTGAGGAATTTTGGCGTGATGTGAAGATTCCCGGAGGCTTGGACGAAATGAACAGCGAGCTGGAAAAGGCCACTCGAGTTGCCGACTTTTTAGAACTCGGGGAGCTTTTTGCAAAAGATGCACTTCACCGAAACGAATCGGCTGGCGGACACTTCAGGGAAGAATATCAAACCCCCGAGGGAGAAGCCATGCGCGACGATGAAAACTTTATGTATGTAGCCGCTTGGGAATACACCGGCGATCCTGCAACGGAAATCCTACATAAGGAGGAGCTGGTTTACGAAAATATCGAAGTGAAAACCCGTTCCTATAAATAAAGGCAAACTAGTAAACACTTTGCCGGCATATTGATGAGGACAATTACTGAAAGAGAAAGCCGGCAACCATATATAATTACTTAACTTTTTAAATTATGAAGTTAAAACTGGAAATCTGGAGACAGAAAAACAAAAACGACAAAGGAGGTTTTAAAACCTATCCTATTGACGGAATAGAAGGAGATATGTCCTTTTTGGAGATGCTCGACGTTCTCAATGAAGAGCTTATCAACAAAGGGGAAGAACCAGTGGAGTTTGACCACGACTGCCGCGAGGGAATCTGCGGAACTTGCTCGCTACAAATAAATGGGGAACCACATGGACCGGACAGGTTGATAACCACCTGCCAACTGCACATGCGCACGTTTAAGGATGGCGACACCATCGTTATTGAACCTTTCAGGGCAACTGCCTTTCCCGTAATTAAAGACTTGGTGGTTGACAGGAGTGCCTTTGACAGAATTCAGCAGGCTGGAGGATATATTTCCGTAAATACCTCGGGAAATACCGTAGATGCCAATACCATTCCCGTTAACAAACACGATGCCGATGAGTCTTTTAACGCCGCTACCTGTATAGGATGCGGGGCCTGTGTGGCCGCTTGTAAAAATGCCAGCGCCATGCTCTTCACCTCGGCCAAGATCAGTCAGTTTGCCCTTCTTCCCCAAGGCGAAGTGGAGGCTACCGAACGCGCTCTTAATATGGTAAAACAAATGGATGCAGAAGGTTTTGGAAACTGCACCAACACCGGAGCCTGCGAAATAGAATGTCCTAAAGGGATTACCCTTACAAATATTGCCAGAATGAATAGGGAATATATGAAGGCCAGTCTAAAAGGTCCCCTATCCAACGCTTGGTCTATTGACGAATAAGGGATGTTCTGTTGCTGCGGAAATAATTTCCGACAGAAACATCAATCTAAAAATTAAAAGACCCCTCTTCGGGGTTTTTTTGTTATCCCCACGATTGGAGGATGTTGGTTTTAGGGGGAAATATTTTCTTCGGAAAGATTATTTTTTAAGATTTCATGGTTGTCCGGTTAAGATTTTACAGTTGTCTCAAAAACCAGAATGGTTAGGGTTTATGGGAGGTTGCTTCAATATGATCTTCCTTCTCATCAATTTGACGCAGAAAATCAAAATATCATAATCACTGGCGTCCGGTAAAAATGCTATTTCTATATTTAATTCTTGGAAAGCCTGCTTTTATATGGTTTTTGATTTGGTTTTTAATTTATGGGGGTCCTATGTCAAAAAGAGTAGGTGCCAGCTGTACATTTCTTGGATA